>Ga0208128_1000810_pt1 | contig 12232 bp, 9 predicted proteins | sample ETNtaG_35_FD_185758 | JGI IMG/M metagenome (GOLD analysis project Ga0208128, IMG submission 185758) | Marine microbial and viral communities from oxygen minimum zone, Eastern Pacific Ocean - ETNP201306PF51B (SPAdes) (version 2) | ecosystem: Environmental > Aquatic > Marine > Oceanic ... | reverse complement strand
ATCTCTGCCCGTGCATTATCGTTAGCTGCAGTACGGTCGGGATTCGGCCCACCAACCGCATAGAAGTAGTCACTGTCTTCGGGTAGACGAACAACCCAATTGCCAAACTCTGCTTGACGCAACCCGCAACCGCAAAAACTAAGAATACAGACTAAAAACCCAATCGCTCGCAAAATATACCTCCCTGGATGAAGAAGCAGCAGTGTTCAACCTCCAGTTGAATGAACATCGTATAATTAAAACTCCTAATTAAAACTCTAGGACTTCGATGATCGAATCCTCCTGAAGAACGACGTAAACCTTATCCTGTGTGGCTGCAATCCCAAGCGGCATAAACCCAACCTTGATCCAGTCTTGTTCTTTCGAGACCTGCCAGGTTCCCTGATGAGATTCGATCATAGTGATGGTAGCCGCTCCCTGATTAACAACAAAAATCAGGTCGCTTTGTGGTCGGAATCCTTTGGTAACAGCCACGCGAATTGGAATTGCCCCGACGGTGAACTCCTTCACTATAGACCGGGTCTTGACGTCAATTACTCCTATACTATCTGTTTGGCTATTAGCAACATACACAAACCGTTGGTCTGTAGAAGCCGCTAGATCCGTTGGCATGAACACTTTTTTGATGGTTTTGAGAACTCTTTTCAATCGTGTATCAATGACGACAACCAAGTTATCAACGATAACATATAGGTCTCTGTTTATCAAAACCATGCGATTGCATTCGCCATTGAGAGGGATCAGGCCAATTTCTTTCTGTTGATCGAGCTCGACAACTGAAATTGTTTTAGCATCTCGATTGCTGACATAGAGCTGATTAGTGATTGGGTCAATCGCCAATCCGGACGGATGGTTTCCAACCTCTATAGCATTCGATCGATTGAAGTTTTCAGCAATTACAGAGACAGAATCTTTTTGTATACCACCAAGCTTGATCGGTTTAACAAAACTGTTCGCTACGTAGATGTCGCCTTTTGTAGGATGGACTATCACATCTTTAGGGTCACGGCCATCGGCAGAGAGGTCAATACTACGAACAACTTGATCGGCTCCGACCTGGATCTTGGTGGCACTGGCCGTCTCGCTGTTGATTACATAAGCAAAGATACCATCACCAGAAAGTGCAATCTCTGTGGGCAGGTCTATGTCTCTGCTCTGGATAGTCGCCTTCTTCTCTGGAATTGGGGTCAGCCGAACGGTATGTTCTACAATTTGCTTGCTAGTATTAGTTAACCGAACTGAAAAGGATTGGTCCAGATACCCCTTAGCCTCAACTTGTCCTTTTTGAGTGGCCAGATCGGTATTCCGGATCTCTATCACACCGCTGTGGGTCGTTTTTTGACCCATAGTGCTGGCTTGGGCAATTGGCTTCTCTGTTTTAGCGTTGAGAACCTGCAGACGGAAGGTAGGCAAGACCTTGACAGAGACCTGTATCTCCAAGATCTCAACCGCTTGTTTTGAAGTTATTTTTAAGATGGCTTCACTTTTACCCTGCGGTAGGCTAGTACGAACTACGGAAGCATTAACTGTAACCGGATCGTCACCCAACTTACCAGCTTGCGGTTTGACCTGTAGCCACTTTTTATTAGATTCGATCTCGAAATCGATAGTACTAAATCCCTGGCGGGAAAGCTTGAAACTTTTTTGGTCCGTTTTGGGATCAAAAGGGAGGCTACGGTTGTCGACTTCCATGGTGGGGCGGTCGACCAGCATGGTAACGGCAACTACCCGGTCACCACCGTTACTGGAGATCGTTACCTCTTGTTTGTATTTATCAGGGTTACGACCTCGACGTTCGACACTTAAATTAACTACCGAAGACTTAGTGGTAGTAGCGATTCCATCCGTTAGTGCGGGAATTAACCAGCCTTCTGGAACGGCAATCCGCCAGTTGATCTGTCCTGTACCGACATTCTTGATGGTAATATCGAGACTAGTCTTATCTGAACCAAAGTCGAGTGCTTTTTCAGAAACCTCGATTTCAGGTTTCTCTGACACCTCCATTGAAACACCAACATCCATTTTGCCCCCGTTGGAAGTGATGGTTAATACCTGTTTATGGCTACCGGGCTTTTTCCCCAGTCGGTTAGCGGTTAACTTAACCACCGTTGGGGTTTTTCGGGTCTCCCCCTTGATCTTATCGACGGTAATCCAGTTCTCCGGTGTGTTGATCTGCCACTTCAAGGCCCCGGTGCCTCGATTCTCGATAGTAATCTCTAAGGTCGCCTTATCCAATCTAAATGTCACTGTTTCAGGCTCGACAAAGAGAGCCGGTGCCTCCTCGACATTGATGGTAACGGTAATTTTCTTAGTGCCACCGTTAGAGGTAAAGGCCAAGTCCAGTTCGTGTGGTTTGGGTTCCAGGCCTTCTCGTTTAATCTCGATCTCTAAAGTGTCAGGAACATCCCGGGTTGATGTTCCTTTCAACTTCTCCAGCTTGATCCATTGTTCTTTGGGAACAGCGACACTCCAATTTAAGGTGCCAGTTCCTTCGTTTTTGATAGTCAGTACGATACTGTTTTTATCTTGACCGAAATCGAGGCCGGTCTCAGACAAAGCTAAAACCGGCTGCAAAGGCTGAATCAAAATGTCCACACGAGCAGGTTCTCCAGGTTGAACTGATACCTCGACTTTGGCCGTTTCAAAGCCCTCAGCCAGAGCTGTTACTACATAGTTGCCTGGATCTAATTTCTGGGCGAACTGATAAACACCGTTATTGTCACTGGTAACAGAGATGGTAACAGGAACAGTGGTCAATTGGACATTGGAGACGGGTTTGTTGGTCTCTTTATTGAGAACAGTGCCAGAGATAGTTTGGGCATCCTCCTTCTCCAACACTGCATCTGCTGTAGCAACGGTATCGACCACTGTAACCCGATTAGAGTAAGGTTTATAACCACTCTTATTGACCGTAATTTCGTAACTGCCGGCCACAATATCACCGAACAAAAACTTACCGGCCGAATCGGTTGCCGCAGAGTGGCTTTCCGGTCCACTAATAGCGACGTTAGCACCTGAAATCGCCTGACCATCTTCCCCCAAGACCTTTCCTTCGATACCGAGTTCGGTTTTATCGCTACAGCTAAAAAAGAGGAGACTAACCCCAACGATTAGAGGCGTCAGAAAAGGATGTGGACTATGACTGGTCTGATTTTTTTGATGGGTTGAACGCATTCGATTTTGGCGTAAAGACCGTGCCAGGTTGGAAAGTGAAAAAATGGGTATCTGCATGAAATCCCCTCATATTGGTTGCTGGAGGAGTACGCGCCAACCCGTTAGCGAGAGTGGCCTAGTCTGGGGCGGCAAATACTTCCGTTAAGTAACTGAGTATAGGCGTCACCGGCCGTTGTATTACTAAAAAAGACTGCGATTGATCTGATGTCTCTAATGAAGAAACAGAGAAATAGCTATATGCCGATTCTGATTTTTGTGATTTATCTCTTGTTGTTTCATGTCCAACCCTCGATTCCCCAGATCTAAGGATACTTTACTACCAAGTTAAGGCCTGGCCTGGCAGAAGTATCCATATTTTAACATACCTGTGCAAAAATAAGCAGTACCGAGTGAGGCATACCATGCCTCTATTGTGTTTTTGACAACACGATTGATCCACTAATGTTGCCCATCAGTTTGGGTTGCTGCACCTGGCCCAGGTTGCGAGCGGCTTCGGACACCTCCCGCTGAACATACATATAGGTTTCCAGTAGGTTGACCATATTATCGGTGTCCATATCGGCTTTCCCTTTCAAGGCTTCCAGCAGATGATAGGTAAAGATGCCGTGTTTTAGTTTGGCACTTTCGAAGGAGACCTGGTCCGGTTGACTGGCAGAGATGACCACCCGACCAGCCGCGGAAAGTTGGCCGTAGATATCGGTGCCGATCGGTGTATTGGCCGGTGAAACTGATTTTATTGTGTTGTCTTTTACCTGACCACCACTAAAACAACAGTCCATCACAAAAACGAACTTGTTGACAGCGATTCGGTCCAGCATGAGACTCAACTCGTTATTGCGTAAGGCAGTCTTGTCCATCTGTTCCAGGTTTGCATCGTGTGGAATAATAAATTTCCTCCGGCCATCAGGTTCCTCACCGCTTTCATCTGGCATCACCCCACCATGTCCTGAATAATACATAAAAACCAGGTCATTAGCCTTGGCCTGTTTGGGCAGCCATTCGCCAATCGCTTGCCGAATATTGGCTAAGGTAGCGTCCTGGTCAAAGAGGGCTTTGACATTGGAGGCGGGAACACCTCCTGCCGCTGGATCTATCATTTTCTGGTGGATGGCCTTGGCATCGACACTACCATAAGTCAAATCCGGAATCCCCGGATCGACGTAATCGCCAATGCCGATGATGACCGCATACTTATTGTATTTCTCCGACAGATCGTCGTCTATTGCCGCTTTATCTTCTCTGGACGTACCGCTGTTGGCCAGTTGGCGGATGACTGTCAATTGATACGGTTCCGACCGGGTGCCGTCGGCGGCGACAGCCACGATCTGGATCTGGTTCTCGCCCGGGGCCAGGTGCAGTTGTTTACGGATCTGGTTTTTCTTGACTTTTCGCACCAGTTTCAGGTCTCTGGTTTGCACCCCGTTAATGGTAACCAGCACATCCTTTGCCTCTTTGGCGCCGATGGTTTGGCCTGTTAGGTCTATGGCGGATTCAGCGACAGTTTCACCGTTGGCCGGACTGGTAATTTCAACCATCAGGGGAACTTTGGAAGGATTCACACGGGTAATGGTACTGGTCTGATGAAAAGTTTTGCCCTGACTATCGGTGACGTCAACGGTGACGATGTTTTCTCCCATTTTTAGATCTACCGATTGATTGAACTGCGGCCCGGTTGCCACCTGTTGGCCGTTTAGTAACACCGTGGTATTGGCAGTGCCATCACCCAGAATTTGGCCGCGCAGATCAGCCTGCCCCTGCGTGGTTCTCTGGCCATCCCTGGGTGAATATAGGGCAATCTGTACCGGAGTTGAGCGGGTTTCCAACTGACGGGTGACGGCCAGGAACTGCTCTTGTGTCTGGCCGGTAGAGGTCTCAGCCAACAGACGGATTGTATTACGACCAACCGCCAAAGGGAGCGAACGATCGATTTTATAGTTCGATTTTTTCCGTACCAGGTTCAAATCCCTGGCCATTGGCATCTCTTTGTTGTTGATCCAAACTTTGACCGAAGTGATGCGGGTACCGGATGCATTCCCTGCGACTTTGGCCTGACCGCTCAGTATGACCGAAGAGGCGTCTATGATTGATTCGTTGGCCGGTCTACTGACCGTAATTTCAATCTCAACTTCGGCCTCTTTTTCCGGGTTGCGGTTAACTGTCAGCCGCCGCTCAGTAGCGTTTCCATCCAAATCGGTGACCATCATTCGAATAGCGTTTTCACCCATCGACAAAGCGGTCATGCGCTGGATTTGGTAGGCTTGATGCCCACCAGAGTGGCCGGACCGGGTCTTCTTTTTTTTGCTGTCGGAGAGGCTGACTAGATGTTCACCATCTTTAACCACCACCTCAATACCATTGACCCATAATTTGATACCGTCAATCCCGACGTCATCTTTGGCGGCGGCTCTAAGCAGAACGGCTTCGCTGGTCGTCACACTCTTGTCGGTAGGGGCGATCAGACTAAGTTTGGGTGGATCACTGGCTTGTGGGTTCGGTGTCGTCCGTTGGCTACCGACGGCCACCTCGGCCGTCCATTGTTGCAAAAGTCCCTCTAGAACGGGGCCGGCCAAACCTTTAGCATTTCCTGTTTTGAGCAATTTAGTCAACCCTCCCTGTTCTGCTTTTTCCAGAGAGACAGCCGATTGCGCTTGGCTAAAATTGGTGGAAAAACGTTCTTCTCCGCTAGCGAAATGGACAACGCGCAGTGAACCGGAGATGATAAACGACTGCAGATCCGAACCTTTGAGAAAACTGCTCTGGGCTGCGCCTTTGGCACTCATTTTTCCACTTAATAGCAGGTCAGCGTTCAATTCTTTTCCAATTTCTACCAACCGGCCGGCAGCGACGCCCTCTTCCAATTCAGCAGCGAATGGTTTCACCATCTCAGTTGCCACCGTTCGAAATCCATTTCCGATCAAAAACTTGCCCACAGCGGTAGAGAAGGTGGGGTGGTCGGCCGCAACGGCTACTCGCGGTTTATAGCGAAAGTCTTTTCCTGCTTTGAGCTTGATGAGTTGAGCGATCAACTGAGGCAAATCCAATTCCACATCGACTACTGCACGAAACACCCCGGCTTGATTAGTGGATTTGACCACCTCGTGGCTGAGAATATACCGGTCTGGTTTAGCTTTGATAAAGATCTGTTTATGGACACTTCTTCGTTTGACTGTTTTCAACCGTGCAATGGCGTCGATTTGACCAATAATTGCTTTCATGCGCGCCTTTTCCACTGCTATTTCCTCTGAGGGACCACCACCTTCCGACTTCACTATCAGTGGGTCCTGTGCAATCGTTGCCAGCTGAAATAAACAACAAGATTGGAGGATAAGTAGTACCCGAAACCATGAGTAACGAAATGGAAACAGATATTTGAATTTGGCAGCTAAACTGTTTTTGAAGTGCTTAAGCATGTTAATCTCCTGAAATAGTTGGAAATATCGACACGGGTCCCTGATCGTAATTCCTGTGGTTGGTCAACTGAATTTAGAATTTGCCGTCTGACTAATATAGTAAACAATTCCTGGTAAAGGCAGAAGTTTTTATGAGAGCTGTCGTTCAACGTGTCAAGTCTGCCAGTGTCCATGTTGATGGCCAGCTGGTATCGGAAATTACATCTGGGCTACTGATTTTTTTAGGCATCTCCGAAACTGACCAGCAATCTGACATCGATTACCTGGCAACCAAAGTTGCCAACTTGCGTATTTTTCGAGACGACGAGTTACGCATGAATCAATCCCTTCTCGACGTTGGCGGTCAGGCCCTCGTGGTTTCGCAGTTTACCCTCTACGGCGACTGCCGTAAAGGCCGCCGGCCCAGTTTTACCGCTGCGGCTAAACCGGAGAGAGCCGACGCTCTATATCAAGCCTTCATGGATCAATTGTCCCAGATGGGTATTCCGGTTCAAGCGGGCGTCTTCCAGGCCATGATGGAGGTTGAGTTGGTAAACGACGGCCCGGTTACCCTGCTTCTCGACAGTAGTAAATTGTTCTAATTCTAGTTCGCCTTCCGTTAAGACTCGTTCTTATTCATTGTCATCCGACCGAACCAAATCGTAGACCATGATATTTTCCCGTCTCTTTTTGGAGCGATGGGTGACCACACGAGCTTTGTATAGTTGGCCAATTTTGTATCCAGCCTGATTGATTAAATCTGTTAATCGGCTAATAGCTTTTTCGCCGGAGTGATCAGCATATCCGAGTAATAGATGGCCTTGTGGTGCCAGATGTCGATCAACCTGCTCAAAAAAGCAGGTAATAGTTTGCTGCTTTTCATCGTTGGTTGGAATTTCTGCTCGACTCCGAACTCTAGCCACCACCCACGGGGCGTTGAAGATAATGACATCGAAGGTCTGCCCCTTAAGGTTCTGGAATAGATCGCCTTGACAGACCTCGACCCGATTTTGCAGTTCTTGTTTCTGCAGGTTGATTTTGGTGGTCGCTGTTGCTTCGGGCATGATGTCGGTGGCAATAATTTGGGCTTGAGGAAATAACCGGGCAGCCATGATGGACAACAGACCAGATCCACATCCCAAATCCAGTAGGCCAGAGGGCAGGGGTAGATTTTCCAGACCTTGCCGAAACAGAGTGGCCGTCTCCTGCGATTGAGGTGGCAAAACGTTATCAGACGCCACTATCGGTATCGAAAACCCTTCTGGTTGAAATGCATTTGACAGCGCAGTCTGAATCCTGTCTAGTTTGGCCAGTGGTAGCATAAATGGATACTCTCCGTTAGCAGCAGCAGATTCACCGATCAACTCGATCAAAAAAGGGAGGTCTGGTACAGGTTCGAGTTGTAGTTTTCCTGTTGCATCGGCTAAGACCATCACCCGCTGAAGTGGGTCTACTGCCGTAACCCGTTCGGACTTGGAGGATCGTTTATCTAACGCTCGACCTCTCTTCTGCTGTCGGTTGCCAACATCAGATAACTCTCGTCGCTTTCGCTGCAGATAATCGGTCAGTTGTTGGATCTGCTCCACTCTACCCAACACTAGTGCCAGTCCATCTCGTTTGAGGTGATTGAAAATGCGGTTGGGTTGACTCAGATCTGAACTGTCAAAAAACTTAATTGAGGCGCCGTCAGATACCGTGGATCGAATTGCCACCGGCACATAGATGTCTCCGATGGGGCGAACACGATAGATCGATTGCATATCTATCTATTTAATACCTCTCTCTATTCAATGTCGATCAACCATCTCAAACCACAAGAGCAAAGCTACCGGGAATTCAAAGGTTAATTGTAGTCAGTACCTTTTTGTGATGTCAACCTAAAGCCGGGGGCGAAAGTTTAGTAAAAATAGGTGCAACTTTTAATGCAACTTGGGGTGTAAGCCCACATTAGCCACAAATGGAATCAGCGGAATTGGCAACGGAAGATTCAACAAAAGATTATGGTGTGCTCGCAGGTATATTCAATGAAGATCTATCCGGAGGATCTGGGGAGTTAACGGTGGGAAAGGATCGCGTGACAATTCCCCAACAGGATGGCAGTTCGATGTTAATCCGGCACCCTTCCCACTGTTTTGAGTACAGCGCGTTTGCTGGTAAACAGAAGTATGTACGGTATAATCTTTGCAACGAAGAACCCGCCTTTTAAGCTGACCGGGTGGTAGCACTCTCTTTTCAAGGCGAACTAAACGCCGGTAAGGAGTAATTCTCCAAAACGCTGGAGTAAACACTACGGCCTTTATTGGCCAGCTTAGTAGCCAAGCCAAACCGGCCACCCTGAACAAGTGTGAAGTTAGAGGTAAGAAACCTCCTTTCGTCTTTTACACTTCACACTTTAACTATTAAGGAAACCGCTGATGCCTCGTAACTCAATTGAGAATGAGTTTTGTTTAGACGATCGGTTGATGTTGCAGTGCCAAAAAGGAGAGGCCGAAGCTTTTAACCAGATCGTGCAGCGACACCGAACTGCCTTAGTTACCTTCATTGCCCGCTTGTTGGGGGATCGCGAGACGGCAGAAGATCTGGCTCAGGAATCCCTGCTCCGAATGTACCGCGCTGCCAATCGGTACAAGGCCGAAGGATCGACCAAATTTACCACCTGGATGTATCATATTGCGTCCAACCTTTGTAAAAATGAGTTACGCAATCGAAATCGTCGCCAACGTCATTTTATGGTACAGACGGATGATCAATTGCGATTGGACCAGGATCTAATCGCTACTGCACCTGCCGACCCTGCACTACAACCTGACCAGCAACTGGTCAAAAAAGAGCAGCAGAGCGCCGTCCAAAATGCGATCTCGTTACTCCCTGAAACCTACCGCTTACCGCTGGTTTTAAGAGATATTCAAGGGTTGAGCTATAACCAGGTTTCGGCTACGCTAAAACTGCCGCTCGGCACCGTCAAGTCGCGGATCAATCGAGCCCGATTAATGCTAAAAGATCTATTAAAACCGGTTGTTTCCCCCACCGAACGATGAACTGCACTACTATCGAAGACAATTTCTCCGATTACCTCGAAGATAGTTTGCCGGCTAAACTGCGACAAAGCGTGGCTGATCATCTTAGATCTTGCCCAAACTGCCAGCGGGAATTTGACCTGTTTCAACAGTCCGTATCGGCTCTCCAGCAACTACCGGAGATCGAACCATCGGCCTTTTTTGACACCGATTTGCAGATCCAATTGGCATTGACAGAAATGATGCCACCTCCCGAAAGGGTCCCGATCCTCGACCAAGTTGGAGGCAAGTTCTGGCAATTGATAGGATCATGGCGATGGGTGGTTAGTACTGTGTTAGCCTTTGTCGTGATCGCTGTCTATTTGATGGCTACCCGTATTGATGTGGTTCTAGTTTCGTCTTCAGAGAAGCAATCCAATCCTCAGGTACAGTCAATCGAGAAAAGGGATCTGGTTGATGAGGATAGCGATAGTTTCCCTTTTTCCTCGGACTCAATGTTTGACCCGGCCGTGGAGATCCAACAAAACTATGTCTTCCCGACGGTAACCTATTCAGCTCTCAGTACCGGTGGTAGACTCTAAACGATGCAGGTCTGGTATCATTACAGTTTCATTTTATTGGTTTGGATTTTTCTTTTCTCCCAACCACTTAGCGCAGAAACATTCCGACTGCGGGCACCAACACTCCAGCAACTGGAACAAGAATCCCAGCAGATTATCGAGTTAGTGCGCCCTTTAGTGGTCAAAGTGGTTGCATCGCGCTCCCTCTTAGCAGACCGGCTCAGTCCATTAGACCGATCAAACGCGACTAATGTGGCTATCGATCAGCTTACTGAGATCAAGATCTTAGAAAACATCGGATCTGGTATTGTTTTGGATACGGTGGCTGGACATATTGTAACCACTGATGAGGTTATCCAGTATAGTGAAAAAATTGAAGTCATCACCGATACTGGACGACGTCAGCCCGCGCAGTTAGTGGCTGTAGATCCGATGACGGGGATTGCCGTCATCTCAACTACGCTTGAAACAGACCAAACCATTGCGGGTAACATCGGATCAGGAGGCACCGACATTCAGGCTGGCGCCTGGCTCTTCATGGTTGGTGTTTCCTACGGTACAAGCCCCGTTTTCGCTTTCGGGATAGCTAGTGGCCTGGAGAGTCTACCCCGTCTGCCCACCTATGATGGCATTAAAATCAACGCGGCTATCAGTCCCGGCAACATCGGTGGGGCGGTAGTTAATACCGAAGGCCAAATTGTGGGGATGATCCGTGCAACCCTGGGACCTCGACAAATAACGGGGACCTCAATGTTTAGATCTAATCACCTTACCTTCGCGTTCCCAATGGTGACAGTCTCTGAGATTGCCAATCAGTTGATCTCGCAGGGACGGGTCTTACGTGGTTGGTTGGGTATCAAACTGGATCAGCGCCCCCAAGGGATCACGGTCACCCAGGTGCTTACCGATAGCCCCGCCGATCAGGCGGGACTTTTACCTGACGACGTGATTTTGCGCTTCAATCGAGATTCTGTTTCAACCTTTTCCGAGATTCAAAAGCGGGTGCGAGGCACACCGCCTGGAACTACTGTTCGGCTAACCGTTAATCGAGCGGGACAGATCTTGAGCCGATCCGTCACTCTAGGCGAATATCAATCCGGCCATCTGACCGGGGAGTATCAGGACTAAAACATTATGTGATCTTGTCAGGAGCGACCACTCCGTCAACCCAGGATCTATGAGACTATTGAACAATTCAGGAGAACAAAATGAAAAGACCTATTTGGATGTTGTTTTTGATCTTACCGGTATTGATCAGTCACTCACAAGTCGATCTGCACCAGTTAAAGCAGGGGCAGGTTGGCTTTGGGTTGAGTGGACAGACCGGTCTAGTCCGGTTAGCCGAAACAATCCGGGTCACCCCCGTATTGTCTTATGGTGTCTTTGACGCGGTTGAGTTTCATCTGACAGGTGGTACAAATTTAGTATCGGATGACGAAGAGCTCCTAAGCGATTCTCGTTTGGAAGGTCACTCGGCTAAGATCGAATACCCCTTCATCATCGGCAGTGGTTTGAGTACGGTTTATCCGATTGAGAGCTTAGAGGTAGATCTGATTAGCCGTGCTTATGGTGACTTGCAACTTAGCCGGGCGACGGAAACTGGCCAAGTCCTGGTCGATAAGTTAGTCGTAAAAGTTAATCTACAGATTGGTGTCAGCAAACAGATACGATTTTCAGAATCACTAAAGGTTGTCCCTTACGCTTGTTGGAACCGTAATCCTAATTGGGAAACGGATTGAGATCCTTGGCGAGCGCAAGGAGTCTGGAGGCGAATCGTCTTCGAGCCATTTTGGTTGTGATTTTCAAACACCAAACGTTAGTTTTACTGTCGATCTAGATCTGTCGCCAGCTAGGCGGTTGACCTTAATGGCCTCTTATTATCCAACCGTACGAGTTTTGAAAAATGTCTTTTAGCGCTCTGTTGACAAGCCAAAGTAGTAGGTATCGATCTCCAAGCCAAAAGGCCTCATCGATTTAAGACGTGTACCACTTTGTCTCTGTTTGGTCACCAACCGTCACCGCCACGATATAGCAAGCCGGTGAATACAATTTCTCCTCGACGATCACGCCCATCCCAACTCAGTGCCTGTTT
>Ga0208128_1000805_pt1 | contig 12256 bp, 9 predicted proteins | sample ETNtaG_35_FD_185758 | JGI IMG/M metagenome (GOLD analysis project Ga0208128, IMG submission 185758) | Marine microbial and viral communities from oxygen minimum zone, Eastern Pacific Ocean - ETNP201306PF51B (SPAdes) (version 2) | ecosystem: Environmental > Aquatic > Marine > Oceanic ... | reverse complement strand
GGGTGAAGGATGCCCTTGATTGACGGCAATGCACCTGCGTCTCTACCAGCCGCCCCGGCAGCGGTCAGGCCCTTCTCGAATTTTTTCTCTCAGACCCCTCTCCCTCCCACGCACAGGCCCGCCCCCGAAATGGGCCAACCCCTGGGCACGGGTCGGGCGAAATCGGGAGATCATGATGATCTCTCCTTCGGCTTGTGCTGCGCCGCCTTGACGATCTCCAGCAGCAGCGGTGAACGCCCCCGCACTGCCGCGGCAAGCTCCTCGATGTCCACACTGCTGGCATCCTCTCCATCTATCCCTACGAGCGCCCTGAGCGCCTCACAGGCTCGAATTAGGACTGCTCCGTAGGCTGCGTTCTCTTCCATCCGGCCGTCAGCGACCTGGATCACTTTCTCCAGGTGCTCGACGACAAAGTCTCGGACACTCCCATTTCGATTGTAGTCGCCTTCTTCGTCGATTGCGCGCCGCTTCATTGCAGCCCACGTATCCACGATGTGGCGATAGGAGTAGCCCAGTTGCTCGGCGGTCTCCTTGAGCGTCTTTCTCTCCCTGACGTGAAGGAGCATGATCCCCTCCTCTAGGTAGGTGTGCGCGACCCGATTCCGGACATGCGAGATCCGCAGCGGCCCTGGGACATTCAGTGGGCCACTAAACGGACCCGTCACCCGCCAGTGGTTTTTACCTTCGGGGTTTGGTGGTTGGTCATGCTGCTCCCGAACTTTGTCTAGCAGTGCATCTCTCTGCTCGGCTGAGAGCTTTCCAAGCACGCCGGGTTCATCGAGCCCCGGAAAGTCTCGGGCCGTATCTGGGGCGCTCCTAGCCTTCTCCACGGGCAAGTCCCCATCTCTCGACCTTCTCATACAAGCCGCCATGAGAGTGATGATAAGCAATTCTTGGTAACTCTCAAGTTCCGGAGGACCTCCCCTGCTCCTGGGGGTGTGGTAGGTGTAAGGAATGAAGAAAGCCCACCTGCTGCTGGGCCGATCATGATGGACGAGATTCAAGGGGCCCCGGAGGCCATGACCTTCCCCGAGTACCACCCCCGAAAATTTCTGGAAAATTTTTCAGCAGGCTTTGATGCGTAGGGAGCCTCTCGATACGATCGCACGTCACGGATCCGGGTGGCCCCCCGTCCGAAGCGTCACGCATCATCGCCGATGTCATCGCGGACCGCGTCGGGTCCAAGCTCTCGCGCGATTGGAACTGAGCCCGGAAGAAATCCGGCGCACAATGGCGGCGGTGGGAATCCTAGCCATCACAATCGCCCGTCTAGGAGGTCCCAAGATACCGTGCAACCAACCGTGCAATAGACATGACAAATGCTGACATCTAGGGACATCTTGCTGCATTTTCGCTGGTGGCGTCCGAACAAAGAAAAACCCCGCAACCGCTATATTTGCTGGGGTTGCGCGAGGTTTCTGTTGGAGAAGAAATGGCGACCCGTACGGGACTCGAACCCGTGTTGCCGCCGTGAAAGGGCGGAGTCCTAACCACTAGACGAACGGGTCGCGTTCAAATCTAGGCCGCGGCGAAAATGCCAGCCGGCTCCCGAAAGGCAAGCCGAATTTCGACGCTCCCCAAACCGATTCGGGCCTCCCCATCCGGCGGGCAGCGACCACCGTGCACTCGACTTTATCTCCTCCTCTGCGGGAGGCCCGGATCGATGCCGAAGCCCGGAAGGCCTGCCAGCGTGAAGTGGAACGACAACAGGGCGGCAGGATCTGATTGCTGCCTCCGTTTCATTTCAAACTATTCGTCCTACCCCTTCGGCTCCCAGCCGGGTTCGTATTCCCGTTTCCAGTAACCCATCGCCTCCTGATCCCCCACGATCTGGCCTCCCGCTCCCGGGTCACATTTCATGAGCCGGTCCACCCGGTGGGAGATATTGCCCAGGTGACACAGCAGGGCGCTCACATGGGCCGTTTCCGCATCACAAGCCAGGGGCGCTCCGTTGCGGATGGCCTCGATCAGGTTGCCCGTATGCACATCGTTTCCGCCGGGACCGTCCTCCCTTTGCACTTCCTTGCCTGATCCGTCGTAAAGGACATAGCCCTGGTTCCGGATCACCATGCTGCCGTTCTCCCCCGTGAAGGTCACGAAGGTGCCGCTCTCCGCCGGCTGGAATGGCGAACAGCTGGTGGCCCGCCAACTGATCTGTCCCTTCTCTCCAAACTCAAGGGTCACATCGCTCGTATCGGGGGTCTCCTGGTCATCGTCGTGGCGGTAGCGTCCACCCGCGTAGTTCACGCGGGTGGGATAGTCGACCCCCATCCCCCAGCGCGCCACATCAAGAAAGTGCACGCCATTGTTGCCCAGTTCGCCATTGCCCCAGTGCCAGTGCCAGTGCCAGTTGTAGTGCAGCAGGTTGTCCTTGAAGGGCCGGCGCGGGGCGGGCCCCTGCCAGAGGTCGTAATCAATGTGAGCGGGAGGAGCGGCCGCCTTGCCCCTTCCGATTGAACCCCGGCGGTTGGTATAGAAACAGTCCGCCCGGTAGACGCGGCCAATCACCTTCTCTTCCCGGAGCCTGCGGATTCCCTCCACGATCTTGGGCCAGGACCGGCGCTGGGTCCCGTGTTGCATGAGGCGCTTGTACTTCCGGGAAGCCTGCACCAGCAACTCGCCTTCGTACGGGTTGTGCGAACAGGGTTTCTCCACGTAGATGTGCTTGCCAGCCTCGCACCCCAGGACGGCTGCAGGGGCGTGCCAGTGGTTGCAGGTGGCAATGACGAGGATGTCGATTTCCCGCCGGTCGAGGATGCGGCGAAAGTCGGTCACCGATTCCACCTTGGGGCCCAGGTTTCCGGCTGCGGAGTCCGATCGCTTTTTGTCCACATCGCACACCATGGCAACCTCCACGTTGGGCAACCCGTGAAAGCTCTTGGCCAGCGCCCCTCCGCGCCCCATGCCCATCACGGCCACCACCAGCTTGTCATTGGCTCCCCCGCCCTGGGCCTGCACACTGGTAAAGGTTCCAAGTCCGGCAGCGGTGGCAGAGGCGCCGCCAATAAAAGTCCTGCGAGTCGGATTATTCGAATTCATTGGTCGTCGTGGTTCGGAGCTATTGGCTGTCATTGGTGGCTCTTCCTGTGTCGGTCACATTACAGGGCGGGAGTCGAATTGAACACCAAATCGGCCCGATTGGGGAAATTTTGCATCACCGGAGACGGCACGATTCCACTAATTCCGCGGAAGCTGTTTCCGGAGCACCTCGAAATGCCGATGGGGCCGGGTCGACTTTCGCACCGTGAAGGCGGGACGCCTGCCGAACTCCTGCGCGACGGCATCAAACTCCCTGCCTCCGTTCTTTCCGGCATGCGCCAGCAACAAATAGCGGAGCACGAGGGGCTCTTCCTTCTTCAGGGTCCTGCCCTCGACAAGGTGGCAGGACGCCCCCATCCAGCCATCTTCCCGCACGTGCCAGTGGGTGGGGTAATTCGGATTAGCCGGGTGATCGAAGCAGGCCACTCCTTCGCGCCCATCGGGAACGGCCCCGGTCGGACCGGAGTAATCCATCCATGCCGCGCTTTTGGCAAAGATCTCTTTCTCACCCCTGCGTCCGGCGCTGTCCCGGATTTCTCCCCTTCCGAAGTGACCCGATAGCTCCTTCGCCATCCGCACCGCCAGAAAGCCAAAATTGGTCTTCTGCAATTCCAGCGACTCGCCCCTGGGCCGGAAAGTCAGTTGCAGTTCAAGCTCGTGACCGGGTTTGCCGCCGGGGCGCCAGGCCGCCACCACTTCCTGCTCCATCAACTCGCGTCCCCCTCCATCGAACCAGCCCAGCATCACCGCCATCACTGCTTCCTCTTCGCCGTCTTCGTATGCCAGCCACTGCTTCTGCCTGACACGTCCCAGATTCCCGCCCTCATCGCCCCAGAAATTCACCCCCGCCACCTTGGCGTGGGCAAACCAGATCGAGCGGTGGTGATCATGATCGGGAGCACCGGGATGTCCCATCCGCGTCAGCACCGTCCCCTTCGAACTGCGAAGGGGATAGAAGAACGGCCGGGGATATTCTGCTCCGTAGTGCCACACCAGCACTTCCTTCCCACGGTACTCGAAGGCGGTGCGGTGCCCGGGCAGGGGAACCACCCTGCACACCGCTCGCCCATTCTCGGTCTCTTTCTGTCCCTCCACCGTCTGGAGCGGAACCACCAGACACAACGCCGCAACAACCTGCCCTATCCCTATCCTCTTCATCATCTTCCCTGTCGGTAACTGCAGGGTCCCCGGCCGGGGACCCTGGAAATTGAAACTCAAGATCATCAGCTCACTCCACCGTCATCACCCCCTTCATGATCCGCCAGTGCCCGGGAAAGGTGCCTCCTTGCCCAGCGCGTGTTTCAGTTCCACCACCCGGGCGGAGGGATCATGGTGCCCACCGTCCCCGAGGAAGAGAAGCTGAACGGCCTTTCCCTGAACAGGCTTCTTGCCTGCATCGGGAGCCGCCAGGGCCATGAGGGCGATCCCCAGGGTAAGGGCGAGAAGGCAGTTGCGATACAAATTCATTCCCGGATGCTAGCCAGCCCCGGCCGGGCAGCGAAACGAAATTCCCCTGATGACCGCAATTTAGCCCACTCCCTGCTGCCAGGGTCACCCACACACAGGACCTTGGCCCAGGTTGCGCCATCCCTCCCGCCTTGGCCTCTCCATGAGAGACCGGCCCGGACCGGCATGATAATCCTTCTTCCCGCTGCCTGCCAAACACGCTAACCCTTGTACAAAGAGAACCATGCATACTGACCGTCGAACCTTCCTCACCCGCCTCTCTGCTACCGGGACCGCCCTCGCATTACCCTCCCTCCTTCCCGCCCGGGATGAAACGCCGGCGGGCACAGGGACGCCCCGCAGAAAGATCGCCTTCCTCGGCACAGTGGTGCGGACTCATTCGCATGCCCAGCATTTCCTCGACCGCCTCGCCCTGGGCTACGGCTGGCGCGGTGGCTGGCAGGAACCCCGCCTTGAGATCGCCTCCGTCTTCATCGACCAATTCCCCGACCAGGGAGACCTCACCCCCCAGCGCATGAAGAAGTATGGTCTCAAACTCTACCCTGAGATTGAAGAGGCTCTGACGCTCGGCACGGGCAAGCTCGCAGTCGACGGCGTGGTGATCATCGCGGAGCACGGCAACTATCCCAAAAATGAGAAAGGCCAGACACGCTACCCGCGCTACGACTGGTTCAAGAAATGCGTCAAGGTCTTCGAAGCGTCCGGTCGCAGCGTGCCCGTTTTCAATGACAAGCACCTCTCCACCAACTGGAAGGAATGCGTGGAAATGGTGGAGGATTCCAAACGGCTCAACTTCCCCTTCTTTGCCGGCTCCTCGCTCCCGGTCACCCGCCGCCTGCCCTCCCTCGACATGCCCCATGGTGTTCCGCTCAAGGAAAGTGTGTGCGTGGCCTACGGAGGGGTGGACAGCTATGACATTCACGCCCTGGAAACCGCCCAGTGCATGTCCGAGCGCCGCAGGGGGGGCGAAGCAGGAATCAAGAGCGTCCACGCCCTGCGTAACGATAAACTCTGGGAAGCGCTCTCCCGCCCGGAGCGCCGGGACACCCGGCGCCTCATCCGCTCCGCCCTCACCCGGAGCCACAACCTGCCGGTGGAGACCGGCTACTATTCCGGCCGCATCGACTTCGGATGGATCCGGGAAAAGTTCGCCAATGCCACCGGCTACCTCATCGAACATCTCGACGGCTTCCGCACCACCATGCTCCTGGTCGGCATCCAGGATTTCAACTACGCCGGACTCCGGGCCGACAACAACGAAGTCGTCTCCACCCAGATGTATCTTCCCATGCCCACCCACGGGTCCTCCACCGCCGACTTCTTCCATCCTCTCTGCCGCCACATCGAGGACTGCGTGCTGACCGGAAAGGTTCCCTATCCCGCCGAGCGCACCCTCCTCACCTCCGGGATGGTCATCGCGGGAGTGAACTCCCTGCACCGGGGCGGGGTGAAGGTGGAAACCCCGGAGATGAACATCGCCTACCGGGTCGGAAAGGGATCAACCTACTGGCGGGATTGATCCTTCCGGCACGCCCGCAACCACCTCACCGGAGATATCGATCAGGCGACAATCACGGCCGGAATGCCGGCAGGCGAGCTTCTGGTGAAGAATTGGACCATCCGGCGCTTTTGTGGCGAATGGAAACAAAGCCGAACCTGCAGCCCCTCTCTCTCCCCAGCCTGCCGGCCCGTTCCGGCACCTTGAGGAAAAAATGATTTCCTGTCAGTTGCCGGACCAGAAGTTCATTCCTTCACCCTGAATCAAAATCCTCCCAACTCGCCCCCATGGCGCAAGTGAAAAAGAGACACGGGAGCGCTCAACGCGCCTATCTCCGCCTCGGCGGGTTGAGAACCGCGCGCTGCGCTTCAGGCGGAAGACCGCTGGAGCCCACCCAGGCCTCTGCCGCGGTCCGGTCACGCCGGAAGAGTTGCTGTCCGGCATGGGTGAGCGCGCTGACACGCGCACCCTCCTGGGCGATACTGTTGGCCCACTCGATGGCGGCCCCGGGATCGCTGTAGGAGATCCTGCGGGAGTAACCACCGATGGCGGCATCTCGCTGGGGGGAACGGGACATCGCGGTGATGCGCTCCCCGGCCGCTACCGGATCCCGCTGGGCCCATTCGCCGAAGGCCGAGTGCAGGCCCATGTTCTGCCCCCGTCCCTCGGAAAGGGTTTCCAGCCAGTTGACCGCCGACGCCGGATCCCGCTCCGCCCACTCGTCCCCCACTTCCTCGATGGCCCGGTCGGCAAAGCTCTGGCCGGCAAACTGCTCAACCCACTGAGCCGCAGCTTCAGGATCCCGGTTCGTAAAGCTGTGCGCCACGGAATCGAGAGCCGCCCCCTTCAGGTCCCCGTCGGGCAGGCTCTGGGACCACCGGGCAGCCTCCTCGATCCCGGCACTGCTGACAACCTCCCTCGTCACGACTCCAAAGAGGTGATTGGCCCGATCATTCCCTTCGTTGGCCAGTTGCAGGACGTAGTCGGTGGCCCGGGCGGTATCGTTGTCAGCCATCCCGCTGACCAGGGCCTCCTGCAGGTGGTGGTAGTAATGCTTGTCCTCCTCCGGCAGGTTGTTGAGATGAGCGATGGCGGCCTCAGGGTAGGTCGAGGCCCATCCCGCCATCGTGTAGGATAAATCGCGATCTTCCGACTTGGCGGCATGCTCAACCGCGGCCTTGCCATCGATTGTTCCCCAGGCGTAATGAAAATCCCGCCATTGATCACTGCCCACCCGGTTCTTCTTGAGATGCACAAGCATGTCCTTGGCATTCTCGGAGGTCAGGTTCTCCAGCAACCGGTCAAAGGCCCTCCGTCGCACAAGGGGATTCCCATCCCGGAACGCCTCCCTGGCAACAGCCTCAATCTGCTCCTCGGTCAACAACGATGCCCATTGTCCCTGCCCCGGGCCTCCGGAATCTGAACCGGATACCTTGCGAATTCCTGCATTGCCAAGCGACTTCGTCTGCCCACCGCTGCCGGCCCTGTCCCCCGATGCCCCTCTGCCCATCCCGCTCTTGGACACCGCATTCCTTGCTTCCTCGGCATCTGCCGCGTCCTCTCGATCAAGCATGGCCCCCACGCCAAACGCAAACACCGCGAACACTGCCCAGCAAAGATGACCGATCACGGATTTCCTAGTCATTCTGCTACATTACGTTGGCACCACACCTGAAAGAACGAAAAAACATCAAAAAAGTGCATTTATCCGTCACCGTTTCGGATGAATGGGAACAAGGCCTTTCCCATTGCAGGGCAGGGAAATTTTCGGCACAAGCAACACCAGAATCATCATGAAAACACTCGCCATTGCCTTCTGCAGCCTCTCCTTCACCCTGGGCTTCCTCCCCGGACCGGCCCTTGCTGACGGGCCTTTCAACGGAAAAACCCTCCAGGGATGGTCCTTCAAGAAAAAAGGAACCCTCCAGCCGAAGTGGGTGACGGGCACCCCGAAGCTCGCCGCCGATAATCCCAAAGCCCTCGTGGCCGATGGCACGGGTGGGGCGATGGTCAACGTGGTCACCGGCCACGGCCAGAGTATCGACATCTACTCGGATCAGAAATGGGGCAGTTGCCGGATCGAACTGGAAGTGCTGGTGGCCAAGGGAGCCAACTCGGGCATTTACGTGATGGGCGAATACGAGGTGCAGGTCCTCGACAGCTACGGGAAGGAGAAACTGGGAGGCGGTGACATGGGAGCGATCTACGGAGCCCAGCCCCCGCGCACCAACGCCTGCAAGAAGCCCGGCGAGTGGCAGAAATACGAGATCGATTTCCTTGCTCCCGGCTTTGATGCCGCCGGCAAGAAGACCTCCAATGCCAGGTTCCTGGTCGTGAAACTCAATGGCAAGGTGCTTCACGAGAACGTCGAAATGAAGGGCCCCACCCCCTCTGGCGTGACCGGCCGGGAAGCCGCCACCGGTCCCATCATGTTCCAGGGCGATCACGGACCGGTCGCCTACCGCAACATCAGAATCACACCGCTCAAGAAGTAAGGTTTCGCCTTGTCATTGATCCCTCCGACAGCACTTCAGTCAAAGCAACGGAATTCCAGCCATGCGCCATCTGACCCTCTCCCTGCTCCTCGGAGCCATCCTCAGCCTCAATCTCGGCTGCCAGAAGAACACGGAGGACCCAGCCCCTCCGGAAACCCAGAATGAAAATCAGGCTGCCGAAGCATCTCCCGCGCCCTCAGCCGAGCCTGCTCCCGCTGCCGGGCATCCTGCCATCACCGCTGCCAACAAGGTGCTCGCGGCCATCCATGCCGGCGATGCCGCTGCGATTCGGCCACTGCTCAACGCCACCAATCAAAAAAAGGTGAGTGATGAAGACCTCCCGAAACTGCTCGAGCAAGTCAAGAGAACAATCGGCGACGTGACCGAAGTCACGGAGGTGAGAAAGGGAAGGCGAGAGAACCAGGTGGCTGCCAAAATCAGGGTTGTCGAAAACGAGGTCTTCGTCGTGGTCCTGACCCTTGAGGACGGCCAATACCTTTTCGAGGACCTGAACAGCCCCGACGTTGCTGGTTACGAGGCCCTCGAAAAGATCGCCCCCTGACCGATCCGGTCCTTCGCGATCCGGTCCTTCGCGATCCGGTCCTTCGCGATCCGGTCCTTCGCGATCCGGTCCTTCGCGATCTTATTTCGCCACGTGGATCGTATTCCAGATCCTGGTCACGATCTCCTCGCCGTCGTCAGTCTCCAGGTCGAGATCGATCTGCATCATGTGAACCGGTTGCAGGTTCTCGACTTCCACAAAGACCGACTTTCCGTCCGGGAGAAGTTTGGCGGACTTGACCGGAAACTTGGTGCGCCCCTTCGGGGGACCCGCTGAACCGCGGTGGCCGACCTGGAACTCGCCCGTGCCGTAGTCATGGGTCCAGCGCAGATCTGATCCCGAGAGGTTGAAACTCTCCGGGTCTTCCGCCAGTTCCCGGTCCAGCTTCCGGGTGAAGCCGATTTCGATCCCGCCGTCGCGAACCTTGAGGCTGCCCGGCATGTTCACCTTCCTGCCGGTGTAGCGCACCCGGTCAAGCCCCCCCTCACGTCCGGCATTACTCTGCCACCCCTTCAGGCCCGCCACATAGAGCTGGCCATCCTTCCGGTTGAACTTGCCGCGCATCGCACTGGAGGTCGGTCGTACCGGGATCTTGACCACCCCGCCCTGCATCAGGTCACCCTTCTTCTCCTTGAGCACGATGTAGATGGCGCTCTGCCCGTAGCTGAAGTGAAGCATCTCACCCTCGTAGGGCCCCCACTTGTCACTCGTGATCCAGACCTGCCCCCCATTGGAATTGTCCACGTTCTTGGGAAGCCAGGCCAGGGGCAGGGGCGCCTCACTGGGATCGAGGTGCTGCTTCCGGTTCCCCCGGCGCTGTCCCACCGTGGGGGTGGTCTTCATAGTGGCGAAATCGGCAGCGGAATCGACCACCCCGAGAAACTCACCGGGTTCAATCCAGTGCAGCGGGCATCGCGGGACGAAGGTCCCCTCATTATCGCCGCAGGTGATCTGACCGGTGGGGCTCACTCCGATTCCGTTCGGGGCCCGCAGCCCGGTGGCGTAGCGCTCCAGCCTGGAGCCATCCTTTGAGACCCTCAGGATCGATCCGTGATGGCGGCTCATCCTCTGGAAACTGCGGCCGCCTCCCCGCACCGGACTGCCAAAGGCAAAGTAGAACTCACCCTGCGGTCCGGTCTGCAGGTCGAAGCAGAAGGCATGGAATCCGCTGGTGAGCTCCCAGTCATTGTTGAAGTTCTCGTAGTAATCCGTCTCCCCGTCGCCGTTGAAGTCGTGGTAGCGCGTGATCTGATCGTCCGCCACCGTGTAGATCACATCGTCCACGATGGTGAGTCCCAGGGTTTCGTGCCCACCGGCTCCGATCCGTTTCCAGGTGAGCTCCTCCAGCTTCTCATCGATCCCGCTCACGATCCAGACATCCCCATCCCAGGTGCACACCGCCGCCCTGGAGGGATCACTGAAAAAGTCGAAACCCCCGATGCGCATCTTCATCCCGTAGGGGTTCTGGTAGGGCACGGTCAACCGGTCGAGCACGTAGGCCGACTTGCCGTCGTCCTTCGCCAGTTCGCCAACAGTGGTCACGGTCTCGGTCCAGCGGGCGGGACCGCCCTTCATGAGCAGGGTCAGGTCTTCCAGGGTCTCCGACACGCTCCCGCTCCCGTAGACCACCTTGAAGTGGGCCATGCCTGCGGGAACTTTCAGGACAATGCGACCGTCTGACGTGCCGGGTTTCGCCTTGGACCCTACGACCTGGATCCCGGGTGCTCCTTTTTCATCAGCGAGCACCACCACCGCGGGACGAGTGAACTTTCCCTGAATCGTCCGGGTGATGAGCCCGTTCTCGAGGGCCGGGAGTTCCAGGACCGGATCCGGGCCCACCGTGTAGCGCAGGACGGTCTTGTCCCCGTGCACATAAAGGCCCTTGTAGTGGGCCTGGGACTTGGGGAGGGGACCGAGGGGCGGATACTTGCCGTCCTCCGGCATACGTGATTCGGCCAAACTACCCTGCGCGTTGCCCCACCCCGGAGCGGCCTGGTTGGTGAACACCTTGGCCCCATTGTGGGAGGGGAAGGCACCGTGCCCTCCCGTGAAGGGGAGACCCTCCAGCTTCAGTCCACCCTGCGTCCAGCCCGCCACCATGCGCATGGTGTCCGCGTCAAAGGCCACGCAGGCCGCTCCCTGCGCATCGAGCCGGATGACCTGGGCCCGGAAGGCCACGTTGTCCCCCCTGGGATCCTTGCCCACCCGCAACGCGGTCCCCACGAAGTTGCCGAACTTCTGCGGCAGCGATCCCGACACCGGCTTGGCCGGAGGGGTGTTCGGACCAATCGCCTCCGCGAAGGCCTGCTGGTCCCACTTGATACCGCCCAGCTTCCCTGCGTCGTGGAAGAGCGCCGAGGCAGGCACGGTCTGGAGCTTCCCGGCCGGGGACATCCATTTCAACAGGCATCCTCCTCCCACGTCCGTATTGTGATACACGAGCCTGATGGGATGGGCCCCGGCCCGCAACCGCACTGTGCCGCTCTGCTGCTTCATGGGATGCGGCCCCCAGTTGTCGACCACAAGTTTGTCACCGACATGGAGCCGGGAACCGTCCTTTGAGTTGAGGGCAAAGAGGTAGCTCCCTGCCTTGGGAACGGTGATCGCACCGCTCCAGCGCACCATGAAGTTCCCGGCCAGCTTCGATCCGTGGAACTCACCCCTGCTCTGTGCAAAACTGACTGTCTTGTCGATCCGCACGAGCCACGGCTTCAGGCCCACCGGCACTTCGAATTCGTCCCCCAGCTTGTCCTCCAGCTTGAAGTATTCCCCGATGAGGCCCGGGGCAGCCGGAAGAGGAAGAGTCAAGAGGGCAAGGATGAGAGTGGAGAGGATATTCTTCATGGTCTTACTGTCGGGAAAGGGATTGCAGGTATTGGTAAACGGCCTCGAACTGCTTGTGGGCATCACCGTCGTAGAACTGAGTGAGAGGCGTTTTGCCGTCGAGGGCATACTTGGGCATGATCGTGCCGGGCCAGGCCCGGAGTGGATCATTCATCCAGAGGTGGAAGTACTCGCGGGTGAGTCGCGCCCCGGCAACACGCAGGTTCGGCCCTTCCCCTTCAAAAACCGCAATGGCCGGCTTCTCCGCTATCCCGTGGCACGTTCCGCAGCTCAAGCCACCCTCCAGCCCCGTCATGGCCTCGCCCACCTTGACCCTGGCGGGATCGAGTACGGCCCGCTCGTGATCCTCTG
>Ga0208128_1000803_pt1 | contig 12263 bp, 13 predicted proteins | sample ETNtaG_35_FD_185758 | JGI IMG/M metagenome (GOLD analysis project Ga0208128, IMG submission 185758) | Marine microbial and viral communities from oxygen minimum zone, Eastern Pacific Ocean - ETNP201306PF51B (SPAdes) (version 2) | ecosystem: Environmental > Aquatic > Marine > Oceanic ... | reverse complement strand
TTTTCATCTAAAACGGAATCGAAAATGACGAATTCGTCAATTTCTCCCTCATAGTCTCGTCCTCCACCGTCCCATGAACCTATTCGGGCTGGACCTAATGTCGCTGGACCTACGGCCGTGTACTTTCCTTCGCTTTCCAATACCCCATTGATATAAAACTTAACGTTTTTTTGAGGCGCACTGTAAACAATAGCAATGTGAACCCATTTGTCCTTTTGTTTATTGTCAATCCGTGTAACTTTAGCCTTGACATCTGTTGGTGTATTAGTGTGGATAGACCAACCAATTTCGTTACCAGGATATAACTGGTGATGCACAGCTCCTTTTTGCCAACCATCAACATTAATCCATACTCGCCAAGCACCAATTCTGCCAGTACATTTTGACCAATGGGCAACCGTAACTTCATTCATCTTAGGCAGTTCCGGCGTGGTTACACCATCACCTTTACCTGATAGACTAATGGCTTTGCCAAATTTCCCGTCCACAAATTTGGTTTTACCCATGATTTCCCCATCATGGCCATTCGCGGTCATATCTTTAAAGTTGTCATCAAAAGACCAGGCTGCAACAGCGGAATCCTTCAATCCTTTGGCCTCGGAGAAATCGATAATTTCAGTTGACAGGAACATTAGATATAGAGCTAAGACAAAGACTAAAATTAATCGTTGGAACATGATTAAACTTCCTTTCCTTTCGTTCTATACATTCTAGAACAGAAAAACTAACTTAAAAAAGAAGAGGACGACATATCAAAATTGACAGGTCAGTCCTCCACCGAATTATGGTAAGGACAAGCTAACGTTAATAGGCCGCTCGGATTTTAGCCCAAACAGCAGTTGCTTTACCAATGGCATCTACGCTGGTATCGCCGCTTAGTACAGTGGCTAAACTCTGAGTAGCTATAGACTTGATATGGGTGGCCGATAAAGCCGTATTGAAAATGGCGAATTCATCGATTTCACCTTCATAGTCACGGCCTCCACCATCCCAGGAGCCAATTCGGGCCGGCCCTAGTATGGCTGGCCCCACGGCGGTGTACTTTCCTTCACTATTCAATTCACCATTGATATAAAACTTAACGTTTTTTTGCCCGGCACTGTAGACCACGGCAATATGATGCCATTTGCCCTTCTGCTTGTCATCAATCAATAACTTAGCCTTGACATCTGTTGGTGTATTAGTGTGGATGGACCAACCAATTTCGTTACCAGGATATAGCTGGTGATGAACAGCTCCTTTTTGCCAGCCATCGATGTTAATCCAAACCCGCCAAGCACCAATTCTGCCAGTACATTTTGACCAGTGGGCAACCGTAACTTCATTCATCGGTGCCAGTTTTGGTGTGATCACGCCATCACCTTTGCCCGACAGGCCAATCGCTTGGCCAAACTTACCCGCCACAAATTTGGTTTTGCCCAGGATCTTACCATCGTTGCCGTTATTAGACACGTCTTTGAAGTTCCCTTCAAAAGACCAGGCCGCAACAGCGGAATCCTTCAGGTTTTTGACCTTAGCAAAACTAATAGTCTGAGCTAAAATGAGGATCGAGCAGAAGACAAAAACAACGGCTCTATTCAATTTTACAAACATAATTAAATCTCCTTTCTACAACGATATTATCATATTACATGATTGTAGGAAAAAAGCAAAGTAAAAAGCATACAACTCCCACCAATCCCATACAGAATCAAGGCAGAATCCAAGCCAATCTGGACCTAAGCATCACCTCTATCAATTTTTTCGTCTACTTAACCTCTTACTTTCACCTCTCTCCTGCTGGCAGAATCATAAATAGAACCTAGACCACTTTATTGAATCTGAAACTAGTTGGCGGTGTTGATAACCTTTGAAGATGGCTCTTCTTTTTGTACTCTGGACCAGAAACGGCTTCAATTGCTGATTTCTACTGCTGAATTAGAGATGCTAGTTGGTGCTCAAAGAGCGGTGGCTTGACCTGTTGCCCTTTGCATCAATCACTGCTTCTAACTGCTCCATCCATCAAGGCGGGGCTAATTTGCCTGCCAAGAGCTAGCGGCCAAAGAAGGAATCTAAACACCACCCCTTAAGCCGACCAGAGAAAATGACCCCTCAGCATTTAGGCGGAGGACGGATTCAGATTGAGCCTGTGATTGGCCAACTAAAGGTCTTTGCTATTCTGTGCCAGCCTGATGGCAAGCGACGACGAGGTTTGTGACTCGGTTTTAATTTGATGGTTGCCATCTACAACAATCTGGAACTCAAACTCAAATCCTGACTTATGCAAGAGGTCTAATACACCCATGATTTTTACCAACGTGGCTTGGCAATAGGAACGATATCATCCATTGCGTCTAGATATCCCGTTTTAAGATCTAGTGCAACACCATCTTTTCGAAGCTGTGATTTGAGGACTTCAGAGTCAAAGCGATGAACATCAGTTCCGAAAAGCGCAACAGCAGTTCCAGCCGCTTGTCCTAATACCATCATGGTGCGGTTGAGCCAAGGTGAAGATGCTCCAATAGAAGAGAAACTAGCACCCCGACATGCAACCAAGAGATTATCAACTTCGATGGGTAGAAGACAACGAACTGGAATGCCATAAGGACCAGGTAATTCTCGACTAGGTCGTGCTCCGTGGAAGTCAATGGAATGGTCGGCTAGAGCAATGACATCGTCGTGAACTTGCCCTCTTAAGCCTGAGTCTAGATCCTGCTCTCGAAGGACATACTGACCAACCAATCGATGGGTTTCTCGCACACCTAGCATAGGGCTGACCCAAACGATCCTCCATCGATCAAAGCTAAAGGGCGATTCATTTTGAGCTCCGTAGCGGGTTTGGAGAATATGCCAGTGTGCCAGAATGCGCGTTTGGGCAATTTCGTGGGCTTTTTCACCCAATTCATAGGCCTCTTTACCCGTCATCATGTGAATCGGATTCATTTTGAGATCACCATTTGGATAGGTCCGGATACTAGTCACGGGCTGGACTTTATTCAGGTCGACGTCTGTGGGCAGAGATTGTATTTGGGATGGTTCGTCTTTTTTGAGTGGTGTGATTCGATAACATAAACTAGCGTTGTTGAGCACCAGGTCGGGTTTTTCAGGAGCAGATGGTTCTTCATAGACACTAGGAGATTCGGGGCCAATAGCCATCTGGCAACCAGCGGCTTGGGCTAAGTAGATGCCGGCAGTAGAATCAATGAAAATGTCTGCTTGGGTGACAGCATTGCCATTAGAACCTTCAACAACGATAGATTGGATATGTCCATTTTGGCGATTTAGGCTCTTGAAACGCGTCTGCAGCAAGAGGGTAGCCTCCGATGAAGCCACCATATCTAACATTACCTGATTTAGGATTTCTGGCTCACAGGTAATAGGTGTACCACTTCTCCGACTGAGGCTGAGACGGTAATCGGTCTCGGGTACGTAATCAAACCCACCCCAAAACCATTCCGGTCGATGGGATTCTCTACGACACTGTAACGCAACGGCATTTGGTATCTCCCGAAGACGATGGTACACCTCTTCAGGCAGTCCAGTTGCACCAGCGACTGGTTCGTAATTGTTGACTCCAGCCCAAGTGCTAGTGCCACCTAAGCCACGTCCAGCTTCGACGAGAAGCACTCGAGCCCCAAGGCGAGCTGCCGCAACCGCAGCGCCAAACCCTCCACTCCCCCACCGACGACACAAACATCATAGAGTGTCTTCCAAGACATCCTTAGTATTTTTTGTCTCATCAATACTTGTGTTTCTCTTGTTCATTATTATCTTGATCCTACATCATTTCTTAGTTGTGCGGAAAAATCCGCGTCGATACTACCTAAACTTGACACCGTTGGTTTCTAGACTATTGATTACAATCGGAATTCTAGCGTCTGGGATTACCATTGTCAGGACTCAAAATTCTTCATCCTCAATCTATCAATAAACTATGACAGGATAAGAATTAATCATTCGAGCCAAGAGACTGCTGAATAATATTGGCAACCTATCGATACTAATGTCACTTGCTGACATATGCTAACATGATTGCTGCCTCGGGGTAAAGCGGTAGTAGCTAGTAGTACTTCTGGGGAATACAGGTGATCTAAAGCGGGTTTCTGTGGTCGCTTAGTAGGCCAGCGGGCTTGATTCTAGTGTCAAACCAACATACTGTGTAAGTATTTAACTTTCTCACACGCCTGCCCCCATTAGTTATCTCAGCTGGTGGGGTTTTTCTTTACCCGATATGCACATCTGGTAATATGTCTATAGAGTAGTAATTTCATGACGTTAGTCCCAAGCCAGTCTCCAGCCAACAAAGTTACGATGTTGGTTTGGGTTTACTTCAGGATTACCATTTTTCTGGTTTCCGTATAATCACCCGCTAGCAACTGATAAAAGTAAGCTCTTTATAGTTCCGTATGATAACCTTGTTCTTATACTAAAGATTGTGTCGCTACCAAATTACTGCTCCATTGCAAGTAAATTTGTCAAGGACAAGACACATAAAACCGAAAGGCAGATGAGTTTCTTTTATTTTATAAGGAGTTTTTGTATGATGAGATTCACAGGTAAAAGAATGAGTATACAGGATCACTTGGTCAGCAGTTTGGCTCTTAGTCTGTTTTTGTTGACTGTTTGTGGGTTAAGTACCAACGGTGCGACTATTGTCACCGATGGATTGGTTCATTACTGGACGTTCGACAAGGACACTATCAATGGGAAACAAATTAAAGATGTATGGGGAAAACGCAATGGTATCATTGTCGGAGAACCTAAAATCGTAGCTGGTTGGGTCAGGGAAGGTTTGCAGTTCGATGGGAAAGACGACTATGTGAATATTACCAACCTGGGCGACTTCGGTAGTAAACTGGGATCATCGACCTTTGAAGCTTGGATGAAAACCGATTTTAACAAAGAGTGGGTAACTTTGTTTAAAGTTCTAGATGAGGGATGCAACATGGGCTGGGCGATCGAAATTAACCGCAGTGCTCTAGCCGGATTCCCTTTTAAAAAGAATGCCCACCACTTTTACATTCGGGATGCGACTGGTGGTTGTAAGGCAATCGCCGCCGAAACTGAAACCATCCTCTCCGATGGGAAATGGCACTACGTAGCTTGGGTGGTCGAACAGGCTGAAAAAAATCGAGTTCAGATTTACATTGACGGTCAATCCAGCGAAGTAAAAATAGGACAGGAAAAAGAACCGAGCAAATTCATCAATTTCAAGGAAGCCGTCTTTGTGGGTGGAGGAAATAACCGTGGTAAGCTGGCCAGGCCTTTCCCCGGAACGCTGGACGAAATTCGGATCTATAACCGTCCCTTAAATGCTGCGGAAGTCAAACGCAACTATCAATCCAAGCTAGGCCTGAGGGTCGAAGCGGCCCTGAAGTTACCCGTCCACTGGGCAAATATCAGACGGGTACTTAATTAACTTCCATCTGCGCAGGGATGGGGATGAAATCTGTTTACGCGGGCTTACTATCATCAAAAGGTTTAAAGTCGATTTGGTTTCAGTTTCTGCTAGTAGCCGGTATTATGTGGTGTTTTCATGTCGTAGCGGTGTTTCTTATCCAACGCTATAACCTGACCCTTCACATCAGTATCGAAACAATCCCTCTATATAAACGGCCGGATGTCAGCTTCAATCGTTGGCTGGTCTTACCGATTGCCGGTTTCGGGCTCTACTTGGTTCTAATGCGGTCCGTATTAAAAGCTAAAGAGCCGATTCCCCTACCTGTTTTGCTCATCACTTTTATCGGGTTGAAGATAGTGATTGACGTTAGTGTGACCTTAATCAATGGGAGTTTCCTACCCATCGGCATCAAGGAATACATTGATGATGTACCAAAATTTGCCAGTATCGGCGATATTCTACAGTATTATGCTGATAGGGCCCCAACATTAACCCGTCACGCAGGAACCCACCCGCCCGGGGCCGTGTTAACACTCTGGTTGGTAACCCGATTGCTTGTATACAACTATATGGTTAAGGCGTGGCTGATTATCCTCTCCGCGCCATTGGTCTTGATAACCATCTATCGATTGGCCACTAAACTACATGATCGACCAACCGCTGCTCACGCACTGGCCCTATATTTGGTTACACCAAATGCGGTGCTCTACACTGCTACCTGCATGGATGCTTTTTTCGCGCTATTCCTAGTCCATAGTCTCTATTTAATTTGCGACCCGGGCAAACACACAATTCCCGGGGCAATTCTCACTGGTTTGTCACTGGCTATTTCGATGTTTTTCACCTTCGCTACCACCTTTTTGGGTCTCTATTTCATTGCACTGACCGCAGCCGCCTATTTCTGGAAGCGGCAGGAATTTGCCAAGTATCTGGTGGCTTTGACTATTTCGGGTATTACCTTTTGCCTAGTCTATCTCATCGTGTATGTTCTAACAAGCTATAATCTGCTGGCGAATCTAATAGCAGCCATGGAGGTGGACCGGAGCGGTATCGGCACCGGTTACGAAACATTGCCGCGTTATTTTCTGGTTAGTGGAACCAATCTGTTCGGGTTTTTAACCTTGATCGGTGTACCAACAATCGTGTTCTTCCTCCGCCAATTGGGCAGGGAAATTCACCAGTTACTGACCGGGCAAGAGTGCTCAATTTTTCTGCTGACCTACATTATTGTGCTAATACCGACAGCTTTTTCCACTTTATACATGACAGAAACTGAACGGATCTGGCTCTTTATGACACCCTTGGTCCTGATACCAGCGGCTAAAAACTTGGCAACCTATATCGGACGACAAAAGAATGATTGGCCATTCTATATTGTTGTTTCCCTGCTCTTCGTCCAAACGCTGGGCTTTGAAATCCTGATCGATACCAGATGGTAATTTCAACGGGTCCGGTAAGCGACGCAGAGTCGATGTCACGACGAGAATAGGAGATAAATACGTCTGACATGGCGGATGGATTATAGCAAGAATCACAGAATTTGAAAAGGAGAGTTTGGTACCATCAACACTCGGTGTAGCCAAAAAGGATCTTTTTATTTGGTATACCATAGTTGCAAAAACCGATTGGCGGAGCATGATGCGGAAGTTTAGTTGGATTTTGTTGGTATTGTTGGTCTTTTCGGTTTACGCCGAAGATGGAAAGGGGCATCGACTTTCTTTTTCAAGTATTGGGGCAGTTAGAGGAGATCGACATACTCGATGATGCCGCTTCCATGGTTCCAGAGATGATCGATGCAATTGCCACCTTCTATTCTTACGTCGAACCGCGTAGGTCAGCAGTACGACCATCTCAAGTTCCGTTTACCCCGATAGCAATCAAACCCACCAAATTAAAAGACAAAGGGAAATTGATCAAATTATTGAATGATGGCTAGATTCCATCGATTTTCGGTTATCAGATTTATCAAATGATGGGATTAGCAACGACAGAAAAAGTGGAAATCGATGGTACTGTCCCCAATGAGGCTGGTCAATCAGGTATTGGCGGTATTAGTACAGAGTGCCCCTAACATCGGCATGATAGCTGGTATGTTTGCTGGCGTACCAGAAACATATAGCCTGGCTATTTATTGGTTCCGCACCAAAAAAGAATGCGTTGGAGATGAGATTTTTTGTCTCCTTGATGGAGTAGTTGAAGGGACTTTACACTATGGCTACCGCTATGGGTCAGATGGGCAGTGGCAAGTAGGGGTATTAGAGCTTGATCAGATACGAATTAACTGAAGGCTTTTGGTCTGGCATCGTTGCCATTACATCAAACAAGTTGAGATCGTTGCTGACCGTCCTGGGCATTGTTATCGGTGTCGGTTCAGTTTTGGGTATGACCGCTGTCGATGATGGCGCTAAATCCATCTTGATGGAGGAGGTTAAACGGATCGGTGGCGTAGACAATTTCTCTATATATCGTCCTCGCCATATACGTAAAGGGGATCGCTGGATTCGAAATCCCAGCAAGCACAATTTAAAGCTGGAAAGTGCCACTACCATCGAAGCAGAATCTCCATTGGTCGAAAGTGTGACTTCTTGTGTTCAACGCCACGGCGGCCGCGTGGCGTCAGCTAACGGTAGTGAACTGCCTGATGTTACCTTTCACGGAATTGATTGGACAAGAGGTTCAGCTTATCAGAGGCGAGGGAGAAAGAGGGCGGAGATATCGTTCCATATCCGAGCGGTTTACGGTTATTGGTATCTTGGCACCGAAAGGCAAAACAATGAGGCAGAAATACAACTTGGATGATGACCTCATATTTACCTGCAACAGCTTTGCAGGATCGTTTTGTTGGCAGCAATAGGATCGACTATTTTTCAATTAGGGCGGTTAGTGTGGATGTGGTCGAACAAGCCTCCAATCAAGTGAAAGAGATCCTGATAAAGTACCATGGCGGTGAAGATTGGCATTATGGAACCTAGGTAGCCACTGAATTTGCGACCGGACCTTCAGGTCGAATCCGAAAAGTCTTACAAATTACCCTGAACAGTATCGCTTTTATCTCTTTGGTGGTCGCGGTGGGATCGGCATTATGAATCTGGTGTTGGTTTCAGTGAATGAAAGAACTAGAGAGATTGGTCTCGGAAAAGCACTGGGAGCCAAAAAGCTGGACATCTTGTTTCAGTTTTTAGCAGAATCAACTCTGATGTCTATTGTCGGTGGAATAATTGGCATTATTCTGGGTTTCGGCATCGCTTACGGGACGTCAAAAGTCTAACTCACTACGTTACTCTTGTAGATCAGTGGCCGCTTATCTGACCGGTTAAATAGACGGTTATATCAATTCTGTTTTCCGCGGTCATCGGTATTGGCTTTGGACTCTATCCGGCCATCAGGGCCTCAAATCTTCAACCGGTAGAGGCATTGAGAACTGAATAGTTAAGGCCATGATGAAGCATAAGGTGACTCATCGGCACAAGTCATGACAAAATCTCGGTTAACCTCCCGGAGATTTTGTACAACCGATGATTGACGGAAAATCCGGCCTATACCGTTTTACATAGACTTTGTAATCGTAGATGTAGATTGGCTTTGCTATAATCCGAATATGAACCGGCAAATCGATTTTCTTGTCGTGCCAGTGGTATTAGGTATGCGATGAAGAAGGCGTAACTGGTCACTAATAGAGCGAAGAGCAACGCGGTATCAGAGAGGAATTGAAACTGAAATTTCCAAACGACACTGAAAGAGGCGAAGAAAAGAGCAAGCTCCCGTTTAAGCTTGAGATGAAGTCATTTTAAACCGAGGCCGATCCGACTCAAAGGCAGGAACTGTGGTTTTTCCCCACATCAGCATCTCAGCTAAAATTCGTCCAGTTAAAGGTCCTAGCTTGAAGCCGTGCCCAGAGAATCCTGCCCCAATGACAATATTTTCTGATGACGGATGGAAATCCAGAATATAATCTTCTGTTTGGGTATTGGTGTAAAGGCAGTGCTCCGCCGAGTGCAAACGCTTAATGGGCAAATGGAAGTGCTCGGTCAGAAAGTTGTGTAAATCTTTTATATTCTCTGCGTCGGGAACCTTCAAGTCTATTTCTGGACTATCTCCGGGGCCGGAAGTGATGTGTCGAGCCAGTTTGAGACCCGGTCGTCCAAACTCAGGTAACCCATAAAAGACACCATTTCTTCCTTGACCAAGGTAGATCCAAACTGGAAATTGCCCCACTTGAAATTCAGTGTGTCTCCCAACCAATTCAAAATAACCAACCGTTTGTAGAGTAACGGTTAGCCGCCTGTTTACCGAGGGTATTAATCGACTTGCCCAGGCACCCGCCGTAACTGCTAATTTTTGTGTTTGTAATGTACGTTCGGAGGTTTTTACCTGAATCGGATCGCTGTCGAAATCGATATCGATGACACTTTCCTCCTCCAGCAATCCTGCGTTCTGCTCTGCACATATGCGTATTAAGGATTTAATGGTATCGTCAGCAGCCACCAAGGCACAGGTCGAGTCATCCAAAATGGTATCGTGATCCGAGAAGCGGATCATCGGAAACCGGATTCGGGCTTCGCTTGGAGATAGATGCGCCACGTTGATTCCCAGTTTAGCCATGGCTTTCGTATATTGGCGTACCGGACCATCTTTCGGTCCCCAGAAGCAACCGGGGGTTGGGTGCAGCATTTTCATCTTCGAGTCCGTCTCCAGCCGTGGCCATTCTTCATTCTGTACCTGTTGCATCAACCGGACGTAAGTCGGTGAATTATAGCTACTACGTGTAATTCGGCTGGTTCCATGTGAACTGCCTTGTTGATGTCCCAGCTTGAATTGTTCAATTAGCGCAACTGACCGATAGCCAAGCCGAAGGAGATGATAGAGCGTGCAGAGACCGTTGATGCCACCACCGACCACAATTGCCTCGTAAATCATAATCTGAGTGCTCCTGATTTAACCGGTTTCTTTGGATTTGTTGGTCATTGAATGTTGAATTCCAACTTTTATTGGGATCGGTATCCCAATGACGCATGTTATTAATTTTACCTTAATCTCTTTGCTTTTGGTCCGACGTTTTGGAACAGTTTGGCGCATCTATACAGAATGTGTCCAGATCGTAGAGGCGTGATTTTCTGGTTGGGGCATCTCCTTGAGTCGGCTGAGAGCTTTGCCAATATTGAACAACACCTTTTAGACTTCGTAGAACAACGTTAATTGGTAAGACGAGTAGTTTGTACCAGCCTATCACAGATGCAGGAGTAGGCCCTAAAAATGACTAGGCCCGATGGTCTTGTAGTTTGTTGCGGTTAAAAGCAGGTCGACTAGCAGATTTGGGTTGATTTTGCCAATGTGTGGGCAAAAAGTCAAAGGTATTGGCCCAAGCCCGCTTGAAGTATTGATCAGAAGCAGAGAGTAAGAACCAACCGGGTCGACCGACAGGACGGCGATTACCACCAGTTTTGGGCATGATTTTAATACAAGATTGTAGGAGGTTCAAAGCCTGTGTGGGGTTGAGATTGGTGCTCAAGCGCATAGCCTCAACTCGGCAGCAGTGGGTGGCAGATTACCTAATTTGTGTTGCTGGTGGCACCACAATTCAAGGGTTTGTTTTTTTAAGTTGATCATAATTGTCAGAAGAAGAAGAGTCAAATTCTAACTGCACCGGAATATCACTGTTAGGAGAAGAAGTTTCTATAAGATTAATTTCTTTAATATAGAGAGAAGACACGGTGTCATGTCCTAGACACAGTTGTCGTATCTGGCTCATCAACCGCAGTTTCAGCCAGAGGTTCAGCCATCACCTGTCGCGCTTCCACCTCGATGACCTCCTCTTTTTCGTGTCTCAGCAATCTAAGTTTGTTATTTTTCAACGCCGCTTGCTGAATCTCAAACTCGCGCTGTACTGCGTTGGTCTCGTATTCCTCGATCTTATCTGTTTGATGGTAAGCCATCAGGGTGAAAGTACAGACATTTCCCCAACCTTTGTCCACCTCAATCAGGTTGGCTTTCTCTAATTTCGGCCGCGTAGCGTTGGATCGAGCAGATCGATCTTCTGCCACCATAGCACTCTTCAACAATGGCGTCATACTTTTTGGCGAAGGTCCGACCCATCAGGTACTCTCGATTACCTCGGGTTTTCTGTTTGATTCTGAGATCGACATGGCGTGACAAGTAGGCATACAATTTAACCGCTTCGCCAGATAATTCTCGATACTGGTCAGAGTCTATCATGTCCCAGCTCACAGGTGCGTAGAGAAATGGCAGTTTGGAATGGGCTTTGGGGATGTAGTCGACAGTAGCACGACGACTCTGGAAATCGTTGGGTTGGTTGGACTCATTGGACTCAGCTTGGAATTGGTCTAAATGTTGGGCAATAGCAGATGCCATAAAAATCTCCTCAGAAAAAGGGTTACTTGAAAGGAGACAATTAATCTGCTACAATTGCAGTTCCCATACCGTAACTATAGCGACTATACAGTCTCTTAATTGTTACTGCCCCTGCCCTCAACAGGTAGGGGCTTTTTTCATTGCTTTTCCATTTTACATCATCTTGACTAGTTTTTCAACTGAGAAACGAAACCGTAGCTCCCGGAAGATCCTGAAATACTTCCTAAATACCAAGCTGATCCGAAATTCCCTTCATTGCTTCAATCACGAAGCTAATATGCTCCCCCAGCGATACACCTAGTTCCGCTGCACCGGTTATGATATCGTCACGGCTCACGCCTCTAGCGAATCCCGATTGCTTCATCTTCTTTTTAACCGACGAAGCCTTAAGGTCTGAAAGCGATTTCGACGGCCGCATCAAAGCCACCGCCACTATAAAACCTGTTAACTCGTCGCAAGCAACTAAAGCTTTGTCAAGCATAGTTTGGCGAGGTACCCCTAGATCAGGGGCATG
>Ga0208128_1000801_pt1 | contig 12265 bp, 9 predicted proteins | sample ETNtaG_35_FD_185758 | JGI IMG/M metagenome (GOLD analysis project Ga0208128, IMG submission 185758) | Marine microbial and viral communities from oxygen minimum zone, Eastern Pacific Ocean - ETNP201306PF51B (SPAdes) (version 2) | ecosystem: Environmental > Aquatic > Marine > Oceanic ... | reverse complement strand
GATTGGTTTAGCACACTGTCCTGCGAAGTTCAATTTGTGATCTTTTAAGGTTAGAATGATGTCACCGCAGGGACCACACATGATATCACTCCAAGCAAGGGCCGCCGAAGTTTTGATCCAAACCACGATAGTGAGATCTTTCTCATAGCCGTCAAAATTGCCAATAGCTGCGTGGTTAACTTCAAATGACAAAGCCTTTCCGAACTTCCCTCCGGTCCATTTTGGTCCCTTGATTTGACCTTTGTGACCGGTACCGAAGGCATCTTCTGTTGTTTGCCTGTGCCTTCATCAAATAGCCACATGCCGACGAGGGTTTTAGGGTTAATAGCCGCCTGGCAGTATCCTGCCAACAGCATACTGACTAAAACTAAGCGGATACGCATCGTTGCGGTTTTCATCTCTGGTTGTCTCCAAGTTTAATACTTGAGAATTGGCTTGTAGGCACCGGTAGCACTCTTACTGATCGGTATCAAGGAGTAGGTTGATAACTGACCGTCTGCAGCAAACCGAGCCTAGCATAATCCAACTCCCCTACCTCAGGATCACCATGGCCAGGTTTGGCTATAAGTTCCAGCTTGGATCTGATAGAAATAGGGGCCGGAAGGCACCTTCTCTCCCAGTCCGGTCCTTCCATCCCAATAGGTACTTTCTCTTGATTGTGATAGCGACCGGCCCATTTATAGCCCAGGTCCAACTGATAGATGCCACCAATGTTGGTAAATTACACATATGAGAAGCAATTAAAGTGTTTCGGTTGCGGTTGTCAAACCGCAAGACCACTCGCCAACTGAGATGATACGAAGATGTCGAGCGGTCTCGTTTAAATCGTAACAAGATTACGGTTCTTTTGTCAATAAGGCGAAGACCATATTAATACCAGAAGATCCAAGCGAGTCTTGGGCTTAATTTGGTCGCATGACTGTAAGGCAAGCCGACACTCCAACTTTCGGATTGAGCCATCTCAGATCTGATTATGGTATTATTTTAGAGTTTCTAAAATTGGTGTCAGAACGTCTGCAGGAAAAACAACTATTACCCACATGAATTCGGGCTTTTTTATTACCTTTGAAGGAACGGAAGGATCAGGAAAAACAACGCAGATTCATCGCCTCACCGAAGACTTAACAAAAGCAGAACATCGGGTGAAAATGACTCGCGAACCCGGCGGGACAGACATTGGGGATCAAATTCGAACTATTCTGCTGGATGTTGACAATAGCCAATTGTCTCCCACATCGGAACTGATGTTATATGCGGCCTCTCGTGCTCAACATGTTGGTCAGAAGATCATACCAGCTCTAAAAACCGGTGGCATTGTAGTTTCAGATCGATTTGCCGATGCATCGGTGGCCTATCAGGGCTATGGTCGGGAACTAGATCTAACACTAATCCAACAGTTAAATACCATGGCCACTAATGGACTTCAACCAGATCTAACCTTTCTACTCGATCTACCCATCGAAATTGGGTTGCAACGTGCTACAACGAGTCGCCATAATTTAGATCGAATCGAGCGTGAGACCTTGGAGTTTCATCGTCGTGTTCGGACCGGCTATCTGGCTGTTGCTGCAGCCGAACCCGATCGGGTACAAGTGGTTAATGCCACTCAATCGGTCGATGAGATTTACCAGCAAATTTGGTCTATAACCCAAGTTCGCTTACCGACTAAGGCTCTCGCTTAACCCACACTACATGATTTTTGGCCATCAAAAGATACGAGATCAACTCTACCATGCTATCGAGACTGACCGGATTGTTGGCGCGTATCTGTTTGTGGGAATGCCCAACGTGGGTAAGGAGACCATCGCTCTTAATTTTGCACAGTCAATTAACTGTTTAGATTACCAAATAGATAGGGCAGAAAGGCGGGGAGCGTGTCAGAAGTGTCTTTCCTGTAGAAAAATGGGCGATGGTAATCATCCCGACTTTGAGACTATTCGTCCAGACGGAACCAGTATTAAGATCGACCAGATTCGGCAAGTTCAGAGTCGGATTATTTTTCGACCTATCGAAGGGAAACGTAAGATCTATCTGTTCACTGAAGCCGAGCGGATGAATCTGGAAGCGGCCAATTGTCTGCTGAAAACGTTAGAAGAACCTCCGGCTGAATCGACACTAATCCTAATTGCCAATAACATTGATGCTTTACTACCGACTATCCGTTCACGTTGCCAGATTTTGCATTTTCAGCCGATGGCCATCGCGGATTTAGCCCAGGTTTTGGTTCAGCAATTTGGACTGAGTCACGACAGAGCGGTTGCGATTTCGGCAAATTCTCAGGGCGCAATTGGCCATGCTCTGACACTTTGCCAGGATGACCAACACACGGTGATTGATCAAATCCCAGAGATCTTGACCACGACTGATCGGCTCTCCGCTTTCAGAATAGCCGAAGCATTGAGTCAAGAGCCGGAGCAATTGGACACACTCCTAACCTGGTATCGAGATCTACTGATGTTGCACCAACGAGTAGATCCACAACTGCTAATCCACGCCCATCACCTGGAAAAATTACAGCAAATTATGAGGCACTACTCTCGCCGACATCTTCAATTAGCCATCGAAACCATTTTTGAAACTAAGAACCGTATCGCTCATAATGTTAATGCCACATTAGCCATAGAAGTCATGGTTTTCAATCTTCTCCCTCGCGTAAAGTCTAACTGATGCCACACCGAGATGTGGCTCGAAAGTTGCCGGTTTTGCCAGCCAAACCAGGTGTTTATCTAATGAAAGACGCTTCGGATACCGTACTGTACGTCGGCAAAGCAAACTCATTGAAGGATCGGGTCCGCTCCTATTTCGGCTCCTCATCCAAGCCGCATGCACTGACCGGGTTAATGTTACCGTATGTCCGTGACATCGACTATATTGTAACAGCTAATGGTGTAGAGGCCCTAATTTTAGAAAATAACCTGATTAAAAAGTATCGGCCACTCTATAACATCCGGTTAAAAGATGATAAAGGGTATCCTTATTTACGAATTACGGCCAACACCCCATTCCCATCGCTAAAGGTCGTCAACCGTATTGTCGAAGATGGGGCACGGTACCTCGGTCCATTTGTTAAGTCTCACGCTGTCCGTAAAACGGTAAAAGACCTGACAAAAATTTTTCCAATCCGAACTTGTGATTTAGATCTACAACCTTCAGGCAACGACCATCGTGTTTGTTTGGACTATCATATCGGCCGATGTTGTGGGCCGTGTGCTGACTTGATAACACCGACAGAATATCGACCGATTGTCAAAAATGTAACCCGTTTTTTCAACGGAAATACAGAGGACGTAGTTATAACCTTAACGGCAAAAATGGACAATGCGGTCAGTCATCTTGATTTTGAAAGGGCGGCTAAATATCGCGATCAAATTACGGCTATTCAGCAGGCGATTCATCAACAGAACGTTGAAAACCCAATGGCAGAGGACGAGGATATAATCGGTATCGCTTTTCAGCAGAATCAGGCCTGTGTGGTGCTAATGATGGTTCGCAACGGCTCTTTAGTGGATCGTGAACCGCATTTCCTGTCCAATGTTTTACCTGATTTAATGACTGAGTCTTTGACCGCTTTTATCCAGCAGTATTATGCCGAAGCGGCGTTGGTTCCCAAAACGATCGTTCTACCAACTGAAATCGAGATGGCTGATACCATCCAAGATTGGTTGACTGAACGTCGGCACGAATTGACTGACGGCAAGTCAACGGCTAAAGTTCAATTACAAACTCCGCAAAGAGGTCGTAAACGCCAGCTATTAGATCTGGCTCGGCAAAACGCGCGTCTAGCCATTGAAAAGAAAGATGCAACTCATTTAGCCGACAAGGCAGATTTGCCCGACGACCGGTCGCTGCTCTCCGATTTACAAGATCTACTCAATTTGCCTGAAGTTCCAAAGCGGATTGAAGGGTTTGATATTTCCAACTTGGGGGAGCAATTGCCGGTGGCTTCCATGGTGGTGGCCATTGATGGTAAGCCAAAATACTCAGAATATCGCCGCTTTCGAATTAAAACGGTAGCGGGGCAAAACGATTTCGCCATGATGAAAGAGGTGATTGAAAGACGATTTCAACGATCGGTAAAAGAAAATCTATTTCCAGACCTGGTTTTAGTCGATGGAGGTAAAGGGCAATTGAACGCAGCCTGCCAGGCACTGGAGCAACTCGGCCTATCTTATTTGCCGATTATCGGTCTAGCCAAGCAACAGGAACACATTTTTATTCCGAATCGCTCAGAGCCGATCGTTCTGAGACATGATAATCCAACGCTGCATCTGATCCAGCGTCTGCGAAACGAGGCACACCGCCTGGCGATTAATTATCACAGAAAGCTGCGTCGATTAGCCCTCAAACAATCAATTTTAGATCAGATCCCGCTAGTAGGCGAAAAACGAAAGCAGGCGCTGCTTCTACATTTTGGGTCGATGGATAAAATTCGGGAAGCCAGCGTCACTAACCTGTTAGATGTAGCTCAGATCGATCTAAAGGTGGCAGAAAATATCTACCACTATTTTCGCGACCAAGATGTAAAATATCAGTAGCAGGCTCCAACTAAAGGGTGGCCTAAAGTCTATCATTTTTGAGAAAAACGTAGTATTGCAGTAGCTACTTACTACGACGTAGCCCCTATTAAATTTTGACAGGGAAAAATTATGAAAGTATTGATTGGATCTACCGTCATGAGGTTGCATGAATCTGTCCCAGAATTATCAGCCCAGTTCCCGGAACTTCAGTTTGAAGTGTGCTTGGACTATAACTCGCTTATCGAACATATTACTAATACTGACGTCTATCTCGGTTGGTTGAGTCAGGAAGCATTTTTGGCCGCTAAGAATCTGAAATGGATTCAATCCCCTAGTTCAGGTACTAACCACTACTTAACGATTCCTGAACTCGTCGAGAGCGATGTTCTCCTGACCAGTGCGAGCGGAACACACGGAGCGTGTCTGGCCGAAAGTACGATGGGTATGATCTTCGCTTTCACTCGCGGAATTCGCACCTGCATTCAGAACCAGTCCACTAAACGCTGGGATGCCAACAGGCACGTACGAAGTGAGCTAAAAGAGTTAACCGGAAGCACCATGGGTATTATTGGTTTTGGTGCAACCGGACGCGCCTTAGCCAAAAGGGCTTTTGCCTTCGATATGCGAATTGTGGCAGTAGACCTGTATCCGAAAGAAAAACCTGAGTACCTCGATCATCTTTGGGAGTTGGACAGGCTAAGCGATTTGCTTCAAACGTCAGATTATGTGATTGTGATGGTGCCGTATACAGAACAGACACAGGGAATGATCGGGGCAGAACAGCTAGCAAAAATGAAACCTACTGCTATGCTGGTGATCATGTCACGCGGTGGTATCGTCGATCAATCAGCATTGGTGGAAGCCCTAAAAAGCAATAAGTTAGCCGCCGCTGCCTCTGATGTTTTCAGTCCTGAACCGTTACCCCCTGACGACGAACTGTGGGAAATTGAGAACATGCTGATCACATCACATGTTGCCGGCGGGACACAACTGGAAGGTCAGTACGCGATCCAGATCTTCACGGAGAATTTATCCCGTTTTCTCAACGGCGACCACGCACTGAAGAATTTGGTGCATAAGAAACGCGGCTTCTAGCATTTAGAATGAGGTTGATGTCGATTCGCAGTTGCTTCAAAATTCCCAGAGATTAATTAATGTGGTTGCAGTCAATCTAGTACTCAAGATCTACCATGAAACCTGCAGAAATACATCAAGCCACGATGAAGTCGGGAGATTGGGAGTATAATCTACCACGCTATCTGAGAGCCATTCTCGAAGGAGCGGACTTGGAGGATGGCGAACATTCAGCAGAAAGTTTCATCGACCGAATCGATCAAATGCAGTATGTTCCAACTCATGAAGACGATTTTAAACTATTGTTCGAGGTTGGTAAATTATTACTGATCGAATTTGCTAAAATGTCGGAGTCAGTAATCGGATTAGCCAATCTTACCCCTGTCCCCCAAACAACTGCCACCAGATCATCAGAAGATCCCATTATGGAGCGAGAGGAGATAGATCTAGTTGAACGTGCTCTGCCCAAACCGATGCTGGAAAGTTAAACATTGTACTGACCTGGCGATATATTCTATCTACAAGAGTTGAATAATGAGCGGATTCTTTCTCCGAAATGATCGATGGAGTACCGGCCACTGGTCCCAGCCGGGTTCGCTAATCCTGTATTTTGGGTTGTTAATTCCTGTTGTCTCAACGATAGGTCAAGTAGGAAGAGGTAATCCAGATGATATCTCGGTTCGTACATCGGCTTTGTTCAGTCAGTTTCAGTCATTCACAAAGTTCTCCACTAACGGTCAACACAAAATCTGGATCAACTTCACAGATAAAGGGATTCCAGATTCGGAGACAGTTGGACAAGCTTCGAATAGAATAAACCGAGTAGACCTACTCGACCTCCCGGTCTATCCAGACTATATCGGCACTATACAGTCGCTCAGTACATGCCTCCATCATCAGAGCCGTTGGCTAAATGCCATTTCTGCCACGGTTAAGACCAAGGATCTGCCACAAATTTCCGCCTTGCCTTTCGTCCGGTCTATTGAACCTGTAAAACATTACCGGACTGTTGAGCAACGACCAGACCCTCTTTGGTTGGACTCGTCTACATCGATTAGTCAAATACCCTCGGCTCCAAATAATGATCTACCCGATATGGTATTGAACTACGGTTTAGCCGATCGACAGATAAAACAGATTCAGGCTGACCAGCTACATTCAAAAGGATTCTGGGGAGAAGGTGTCATCATCGGTCTTCTGGATACCGGCTTTGATCTTCGCCATCAAACTTTTGCCGAAATTGACGTTATCGCTGAGTGGGACTTTGTCAATAACGACGACCAGACGCAGGATCAGCTAGATCAAGATGACGCTGGACAAGCCGATCACGGTTCAATTACGCTGGGTGTTCTGGCTGCGAATACCCCTAGTCAGATGATAGGTGTTGCGCCAAAAGCTCGATACCTATTAGCCAAGACAGAAAAGAATTGGGAAAAAGGTGTCGATTTTGAGCGCCAGGTTGAAGAGGATTGGTGGATCGCTGGACTGGAGTGGTTGGAGCAAAACGGAGCTAATATTGTTAACAGTTCGCTCGGTTACTCTAATTGGTATACGTTTGCAGACCTAGATGGCAAAACGTCTAAGATCACCATTGCCGCTAATATTGCGCTAGAAAAAGGCTTGCCGATCATCACTGCAACAGGCAACTTAGGCAGTAAAAGACCGAATGATCAGCAGCCCGGCTTAGCAGGTCGGATCACAGTACCGGCTGATGGATTCGACATCTTAGCCATTGGATCGACCAACCTTTGGGGCGGAAGATCGACTTTCAGTTCTAAAGGGCCGACCGCCGATGGTCGTATCAAACCAGACCTGGTAACGTTGGGTGAAAATATTGCCAGTATTAGACCCAGAAGCAAGTTTGGCTTCGCAACCAACCACCGTGGAACCTCACTTTCGACCCCTTTAGCAACTGGCATTGCGGTGTTGCTACTTCAAGCTTTTCCAAGAGCAACAGCAGAAGATCTAGTTCGAACCCTTCGATCCACAGCCACCAATACCGATACGCCCAATAACGAGATTGGCTACGGTCTAATTCAAGCTGAACTCGCCTATAAGTCCCTATTAGATCAATTCCAGCACACTGGAAAGCCAGAACCAATCTCGGTTAATGCTGATAAACAGCAATACACTCTATTCGGTCAAATAAAACATCCAATACTTCTGCCTAACTACCCTAATCCTTTCAATGCGGAGACCTGGATTCCGTTCGCACTGTCTGGGGATGGTTATGTCGAAGTGGGTGTCTACGATCTCTCCGGCCACCTGGTTCAGAAAATTAATCTAGGACAACGTCCTGCTGGCGACTACTTTACACCTGATCGCGCTGCCTATTGGAACGGGCGAAATATCGCTGGTGAAGCCACCTCTAGTGGAACTTACTTCGCTGTTTTATCAGTAGGCGAACAGGCTTACACCTCACAAAAAATGATTCTACAGGAGTGATGCAGATCTTTATTAAAAGACGATGGAACTTCAACAGACTATTCAAGCGACAAATATCGATACCTGTGCCCTTCAGCAGGCCTTTCATCAACTAATTCTCGATAGAGCAGCGGCTTTTAGCCCCTCAGCTTGGGAGACAACACAAACCGATAAGCTCCGTCAGCAAATTCTGGATCAGATTGTATTTCGCGGTGTTCCCGAAAAATGGATCCATCACCAAACAAGAGTTGAGCAGGCTGAAACCATCCAGACAGGGAATCACTATGAAATACAAAAGGTACGTTTAGAGGTTTTACCGGATCTATGGATTCCGGGACTGCTCTATTTCCCACTACAATCGTTGGATCCGGAGCCGAATCCGGAGTCTCGAATACCTGCCGTACTTAGCGTTAATGGACACATCGGTTATCCGGGTAAATCAACGGGATTTGTTCAGAGGCGCTGCATCAATCTGGCAAAACGAGGGATTATAACCCTTCACCTGGAGTGGTTTTCCTTTGGTGAATTGTCGGCTCCAAATTACAAGCACAACCGGTTGGCTTACTTAGACCTATGTGGCGTGAGTGGGTTGTCGGTCTTTTATCTCGCTATGAAAGGCGGCTTAGACCTGTTGTGGGAGCATCCGCAGGTAGACCGAAAACAGATTGGGATGACGGGGCTTTCTGGCGGTGGTTGGCAAACTATAATGCTGAGTGCTTTAGATCCTCGAATCACATTAGTTGTACCGAATGCAGGTTACATTGATATCGCCAATCGACTGGCACATCGCGGTGACATCGGAGATCTGGAACAGAATCCAACCGATCTGATAGCGTTATCCGATTACACTCACCTGACGGCTCTGTTAGCCCCACGCCCGGCCTTGCTAATCTACAATGAGCAGGACGATTGTTGTTTTGTAGCTGATCGTGCCAAGCCGGCCGTTTACGATCCCATAAGAACAGTCTATGCTTTGATCGACGACATTGATAATGAATCGACCTTCGCCTATCACAAAAATATCAATCCTGGCACCCACAACTACGACCGTGATAATCGGGAGCAGTTGTACCGTTTCTTAAACCGACACTTTGCACCGAGACTGATACAGGATCAGGATATCCCCTGCGAGAGTGAAATCCGCTCTTTTAAGGAACTCGTAGTTGGTCTGCCAGAAAAGACGGCCAATTTTCGAACCCTGGCCTCCGATTTCATGGAGAATTTTGAGGAGGTCGGATCTGTTGGAGAAGGCAGTCTGAAAGATATTCTCTGTTTCCAGGAAAGCGAGGTTGTAGAGACACAGCTTGAAGGAAACGCTGATGGAGCAGGTGGTCAACTGATATTTGATAACGGACTAATTGCGCCTATCTGTGAGTTTAGACCCGCTATCGGGTCCGAAATCGAAACGATTTTATTGATTGCAGATCAAGGTATGGAGGCAACGATCCCCGATTTGACAGATCTGCTTCGGGCAGGAAGATCGGTGATTGCAGTAGATCTATTCTTAACAGGGCAGGCCGTACCGGCTGAAATGAGCACTTCACAAGTAGCTATGCTAATCTCGACTGTTGGGCTGCGAGGTTTGGGGCTTCAAACAGCTCAACTTTGTGCGATTATCGATTGGATCTGTCAGCGATACGATCTACCGCAAATCTCAATCCTGAGTCGAGGGCGAACAACTGGGATTGTAGCTGAATTGGCTGCCCAGCTTCGCCCCCATCGAGTGGCAGATTTAACAACACAGGATGCCCTATCCAGCTTACGTGATCTAATCGACAACGAAATGGAGTATGAAAACTGCCCTACCCTCTTCTGTTTTGGTCTGCTTCAGCATTTTGACATCTGCCCGCGTTAGTAAGATCGTCGCCGTTGTCACCAAAGCGTGTCTCCAACTTAATTGAGGATAACCGGAGTGTCTTCACAACTGCGATAACAACCATTTGAACTGTTTGATAGATTACTCGTGCACAACAGTTCAGCGTCGACTAAGTTGGTGGGTTACCTTTGTCCGCCAATGGTGACCGTGGCCTTTTCCGTCCAGACGGGCATTGTTTCTGTTTGGTATACTTGTTACATGAAAGATCCCGTAAACTACTCAACCATCCACCAATTAGTCGGCTGACAAAGGGTCGAACCTAATCGCTGTTCAATGGCGACCAATAGCCCATCAATCGCCCCCGGTGAGGACCGATTTAGCCCTTTTTCAACCGATAAGGTTACCGACTGTCGCCCTGCTAAAAGATTGTAGGATAAAGCTTGACACCGATATTTAGATCCTGTAAATTAGAGGTCTATAGGGTAAAGTATCAATTTTTTCGGATGAAAAGGCAGGAATGAAAAACAATATTAACCGGCAGATACCACTAAAATGGGCAACTGGACTTTTGTTGATCTGGGCGCTATCCGCAGTGGCGGCTGAAGAGCTAACACATCAGCAAGCGGCGAATGCCCTACAAAAAGCGGTTCGATTTTTTCGGACTCGGGTCGCAACTGAAGGCGGCTATTTGTGGCGGTATTCGAGTGATCTCAAGAAGCGAGAAGGCGAAGGGAAAGCCTCCGCTTCCACCGTTTGGGTGCAACCACCGGGTACCCCCGCCATTGGGGCGGTCTATCTGCGTGCTTACCAGCGAACAGAGGACGTCTACTATTTAGAGGCCGCGATTGAAACCGGTCTGGCTCTGGTCAACGGACAACTGGCATCAGGAGGTTGGGATTATCGGATCGAATTCGATCCTGAGAAACGGAAAAAGTATGCCTATCTAAGCGATAGTGGGAGCGCAGGGAAACGAAATACCACCACCCTAGACGACAATACCACCCAGTCGGCCCTCTCATTCCTGATTCGTTTAGACCGAGCGCTTCAGTTTCAGCATCAGGCCATTCACAACTCCTCTCTGGTTGGATTAGAGTCTCTGTTGAAAGCCCAGTATCCAAATGGCGCTTGGCCGCAGCGCTTTTCATCCTCACCCGACCCGGCTAGTTTTCCGGTACTGCCAGCTAGCTATCCGGATATTTGGTCCCGGACCCATTCCCGCCAAGACTATAGAGCTTTCTATACTTTTAATGATAATACCATCGCCGATAGTATCCATTTGATGCTGGATGCAGCTGAGATCTACAACCAAGACACATATCGGCAGGCCGCCCTCAAAGCGGGTGACTTTATTATCCTAGCTCAAATGCCTGCCCCTCAACCAGCCTGGGCGCAACAGTACAACTTACAGTGCCAACCGGCCTGGGCCAGAAAGTTTGAGCCGCCGTCCATCACCGGGGGAGAATCACAGGGCGTGATGAGGACGCTGATCCAACTCTATCGACGTACAGGCCAACAAAAGTATCTGGGGGCCATTCCCTCTGCGCTGGACTATCTGGCCTCATCGCTCCTGCCCGATGGGCAACTGGCTCGATTCTATGAACTGAAAACCAACCGCCCTCTCTACTTTACTCGTCAGTATAAGTTAGTTTATACCGATGATGATCTCCCTACCCACTACGCTTTCAAAGTTTCGTCGAGCTTGGCCTCTATCCGCCAGCAATATGAGGCGGCACTCACCTCCGGGGCAGATCAGTTGCAAATGAATTCAGAATCAACGCCCTATCCCCGGTCGGCATCGCTAGCGAATAAGGCGATCGAAGTGGTTCGTCAACTGGACGAACGGGGCGCTTGGGTTGAAGCTAACCGATTAAAGTATCATGGGCAAGACGACCCTAGCCGGGAGATCGTCGATTGCCGAACTTTCATTCAAAACGTCGATACTCTGTCCAAATACCTGTCGGCTACGAAATAAAGCCTATCACTTTCACTCTTTAACATCTGGCTAGAAATCTTCGATATTTGATCCTCAGTTCCTAATTTTCTCAGGCGCCATCATCTATTTCTGAGAGTTGGTCTTGACTCCAGAGCCTGCTCAGTGTTAGGCTCTCCCCAGCAACAGGGAGATTAAAGGGTATATCGATACCCTCAACTCTAGAGTCTTCTGATGAAGTTTAATCAGGTCAAATTTCAAGATTCGCGTACTCGTACCTATCTCGGTAGCCCCAGCCTAATACGTTTCGACGACGGTACTATCCTGGCCGCCCACGATTACTTTGGTAAAGGCTGTCCAAAAAACCATCAACAGGAAGAACACCTGACCAGCGTCTACCGATCCGAGGACAATGGTCAAAGCTGGCAGAATACGACCCATATTGCCAACGCCTTTTGGAGTACGCTGTTCAAACATCGGGGCGACGTCTACCTGCTAGGGTGT
>Ga0208128_1000800_pt1 | contig 12271 bp, 10 predicted proteins | sample ETNtaG_35_FD_185758 | JGI IMG/M metagenome (GOLD analysis project Ga0208128, IMG submission 185758) | Marine microbial and viral communities from oxygen minimum zone, Eastern Pacific Ocean - ETNP201306PF51B (SPAdes) (version 2) | ecosystem: Environmental > Aquatic > Marine > Oceanic ... | reverse complement strand
GTATTGTGGTGATGAATTCTCCTCAAAGCACCTCTAGAACGACAGCAGAACATGCCATCAGTCTTTTATTCAGTTTGGCTAGAAAAATACCCTTTGCGCATTTAAGTTTGATGTCCAAGAGCTGGAATAAAAACCAATTCAAAGGATTGGAAATTAAGAATAAAATTATAGGTGTAATTGGCTGTGGCAACATTGGTTCAAATGTTGTTATGATTGCAAAAGCACTGGGGCTAAATGTCTTAGTTTATGATCCTTTTCTAAGTTCGGATAAAATAGAAGACATAGATGCCGAAAAAGTCTCTCTCGATGAATTATTAAAAATAAGCGATTTCGTATCTCTACACTTGCCGTTAATGGAGAGTACGAAAAATATTATTGATGCAAAGAAATTAAAAATAATGAAAAAATCCTCTTACATTATTAATACTGCAAGAGGTGGTTTGATTAATGAGAAAGATTTATTTCGAGCACTAGTAGATAAAAGTATTGCTGGAGCTGCACTCGATGTTTTTGAAAATGAACCTCTCAAAAATTCTCCTTTTTTTGAACTTGATAATATTATTCTAACTCCTCATTTAGGAGCTTCTACGAGAGAAGCGCAGGATAATGCTGCAATTCAAATAGCGGAACAAATGTCCGCTTTTTTTAATAATGGAAGCATCATCAATTCAATAAATATGACGTCTGTATCTGGACAGGAAAAGAGAAGCCTAGAGCCCTATCTAGATCTTTGTAATAAGTTAGGAAGTTTTGCCGGTCAATTAACTGAGACAGCAGTTAAGGCTATCACGATTGAATTAGAGGGCACTGCGGCAATGCTGAACAAAGATTTATTAACTCGCTCCCTTGTAAATAATTTTTTAGGCTCATTTATTGATAATATTAATTCTATTAACGCCATTGATGTTGCTAAAGATAGAAATATCAGAGTTTCAACATTAATTAATAATCAAACCAGTGAATATAATTCCTTAATTAGATTAATGATCACAACTGAAAGAAGAACCCGGTCACTAGCTGGATCAATTTTTGGGGGGAAATCAAGAATTGTTGAAATCAAGGGCATTAATATTGATGCGGAATTAGGTAATTTTAATATTTACATTACAAATGAGGATAAGGTTGGTGTCATAAGTGAGATAACCAATATTCTTGCAGAAAATAATATCAACATAGCAACTTTTAATCTTGGCAGGGTAACTGAGGACGGGGATGCTGTTTCACTGATACAGACTGATCAACTTTGCAGTGAGAATGTCATAGAAAAACTACGTAAAATTAAAAATGTTAATCAGGTGAAATCTATTGTTTTTTAATGACAAAAAACAATTTTTCAAAAAAAATTTTAACAATTGTCTTAAGCTCCAAAGATAAGCAGCTTTTTCAAAAAAGTAACGATGTAATAATCAATTATTTAAATAGCTTAGATATTACTGCGTTTAAAAAAAATTCACTTGATGAGTATATGGCGTGCGATTATATTTTCACTGATGAGAAGGATCTAATCAGCCATAAAGCTGTGTTTCGTCGTTTAGGAAACATGCCCATTGATTTTTGTTTGCAATATCAAGCGACAAGAAAAAAAAAATTATTATTAGCGGATATGGATGGCACAATAATAGAAAATGAAACTTTAAATGATATTGCTCGTTTCTTAGGAAAAGGGGATCAAGTTAAAAAAATAACAGATTTGGGAAAAAAGGGACGATTGGATTTTTCAACATCATTGGCTAACAGAGTTGGGTTATTAAAAGGGTTGAAGATAAATTCTTTAGAAGAAGCAAAAAAAAACGTAACTTTTATTAAGGGGGCTTCTAGTATATTTTCCTCATTGTCAAAAAATAATATTAAAACAGTGCTTGTCACTGGGGGTTTCAAGCCAATCAGTACGTTTGTGAAAGATAAGTTAAAGATTGACGATGAAATTTCTAATACCTTTGGAATTGAAGGAGATAGATTTAATGGAAAAGTGTATGGATCTGTTGTGGATGCAAGTTACAAAGAAATAATTTTAAAACGTTATAAGGAAAAAATAAAATTAGATAGCAGTGAGGTTGTGGCAATAGGAGATGCTGCTAATGATTTAAATATGTTATTATCAGCAGGGTTGGCCATTGCATACAAAGCAACTGATGTGGTTAGAGCTAATATTGATAATCAAATTAACTATACAGATCTAACCAGTGTTTTATATTTTCTTGGCATTAAAAGTAATAAAAAATGAAAACTGAATTTGAACGAATCAAAAGATTGCCGCCCTATATTTTTTCTGAAATTAACAATCTAAAAGCAGAATTACGAATAAAAGGAAAGGACATTGTTGATTTAGGCATGGGCAATCCTGACATGCAAACACCTAAACATATACGAGATAAGCTGAAGGAAACAATTGATAAACCGGGAACTGGAAGATATTCTTCAAGCAAAGGAATTGTCGGATTGCGTAAAGCTCATGCAAATTATTATAAAAAAAGATTTAATGTACCTCTTGATTTCAATAAGGAAGTTATAGTTACGTTAGGTTCAAAGGAAGGGTTGGCAAACTTAGCTCAGGCAATAACTTCAAAAGGTGATAAAATCATCTGCCCTAATCCTTCATATCCTATTCATCCATACGGATTTGCTATTGCAGGAGCAAAATTACAACACATCAAAACAATCAATGACAACGGCACATTTGATCCAAATTTATATCTTGAACAAATCAAAAACACGCTTGGCAATGATCGCAATAAGGTAAAAGCGATAATAGTATCCTTTCCTTCAAATCCAACAGCACAAGTCGTCGATTTAAATTTTTATAAAAAATTGGTAAGTATTGCCATTAAAAATGAGGCTTACATCTTATCAGATCTCGCATATGCAGAAATATATTATGACGATAATCCACCGCCATCAATATTGCAGGTTGATAATGCAAAGGACGTAGCTGTGGAATTTACTTCTATGTCAAAAACTTTTGCAATGGCAGGTTGGCGGATAGGATTTGCTGCTGGAAATGTAAAACTTATTGAATCTCTCACTCGTATAAAATCTTATTTGGATTACGGAGCATTCACGCCAATACAAGTGGCTGCGGCTTCTGCATTAAATGGGCCGCAGGATTGCGTAAATGAAATCAGAGAAACATATCAAAAAAGACGAGACGTGCTAATTGAATCAATGCGAAGAATTGGCTGGGACATCCCAAAGCCTTCAGCCAGCATGTTTGCTTGGGCGCCCATACCAGAGCCTTATAAGAACAAAGGATCTATGAAATTTGCAAAGGAATTGATGATTAAAGCTGATGTAGCTGTTGCACCAGGCATTGCATTTGGAGAATTTGGGGAAGGGTTTGTTAGAATTGGATTGGTAGAAAATGTTCAAAGAATAAGACAGGCGGTAAGAAATATAAAAGAATATTTCAAATTAAATAATTAGTAGTATACTTCACAAAAAATTATGGAAGAGAAAGCCATTTCCTTAGGATTGCAATGGATGAAACGTTGGAAGTAATATGAAAGACGCTACAAAAATATTTGCGGACCTTACTCGCAAAGAAATTGAAGATAAAGAAAAAACTAAGTGCATTAAATGTGGTCACGAATGCCATTGTGGCGCTGATGGACTGTGCCATTGCATAGTAGAGAATGACGGCAAAAGTTCTTCAATAAAGGGCATTGGAAACCTGTTTGGAACGTCTAATTGCCAATGTTTCGAGTGTAATTGCGCCAAAAAAGAAATGGGGAAGGATGACCCTCATCCTACTAGCTAGCCATTGATTATCATACGATACGGAATCATGGATGAACGATGAAACTTGTGTTGTTTATAAAATTTTTGTGCTCGTACATTCTTATCATCCGTAAGTAACGTAATTCGTTTGCACCCCTTCTCAGTTGCATGCTTCACCGCATGATCCAATAGCATTGAACCTATGCCTGATCCTCGCTCCTCAGGGGAAACAACCATGTCTTCAAGTATGACAACTTGTTCACCCAAAGCTGTTGATACCGTATATAAAAGTATGACCATTCCTACTATTGACCCATTTTTCTTGGCAACAAAAATATTGCCGATATTATTATTGTTGAGTATTTTTTCCAGACCGCGACTTTGTATTTCATAATCAGGTTTGTATTCAACCTCTTGTGAAAACAGATAATCAAGAAGAGCGCATAACGCGGGAATATCTGATGTTGTTGCTGTTTCTATTTTCATAAAACTATCCAACCACCAAAGTTTGATTTAAACTTTCTTCTTCTCAGAGCTAGGCATCTAACAGCTCAACCCAATGTTTTACGGGTATCTTAGTGCCACCTTGAAGGTGCATTAAGCAGCCAATATTGCTAGTTACAATAATCTCCGGTGATGATTTTTGCAGGTTTCTTAATTTATTAATTTTTAATTGCTTTGATAGTTTGGGCTGAAATATAGAATAAGTTCCAGCAGAGCCGCAACAAAGATGGGAGTCAACTACATCTCCAAGCTTATAGCCAAGCCTACTTAATATAGACTCAACTAGCCCCTTTAGACCCAGACCATGCTGCAATGTGCATGGTTCGTGATAAGATATAGTCTTTTTTTCTAGTTCTAATTTAGATAAATCTTTGTCTGCCAAGAACTGAGCAATGTCCTTAGTTTTCTTAGCAACCGCTTGAGCCTTCTTGTGGTATGGATCAGACTCATCAAACATTGACAGGTAATCCTTAACCATAACTCCGCAACCACTTGCACTTGAAATTATAACCTCAGCCTCAGCCTCAAGCCATTTATCAATGTTATATTTAACTTTACTTAATGCATCCTTTGTTGCGCTTAAGTGATGGTCGACAGCCCCGCAACATTCTTTTTGCGGGGTTTCTATAGCATCATAACCAAGCTTTGATAGGATGTTTTTTATGCTATGATTTATATTTGGAGCTAGTGTTGGTTGTACACATCCGCCAAGAAGTAGCACTGTGCCATGCACTTTCTTTGCTTTAGTAAGCTCGCCTTTGGCTCTTGAGTGCCTTAATATAATCCCTACTGAATTGAACAACAAAGGTGTGGTTAAAAATTTACGAACAGTAAATCGATATAACTTTTGCCATAGAGGTCTCTTTGGCTCGATAAGCTCCCTACCAACATCTAATAGGTTGCCATACTCCACTCCAGATGGACAGGTTGTTTCACAAGAACGACAAGTTAAGCATCGATCTAAGTGTTGCAAACTAGAATCAGAAAAATCGTTACCTTCAAACGCGGATTTAATTAAATATATTCTCCCTCTTGGCGAATCAAGCTCATTGCCCAACAACTGATATGTTGGACATGTTGCCAAACAAAAACCGCAATGTACGCATGATTTTAGTATTTTTTCAGCTCTTTTGCCGGCAAGGGTTTTGATTAATTCATTTGATATTATTGTTTGCATTTGCTAAATGAAAATTCCTCTCGGATCAAAAACCTCTTTTAACTTATTTTCGATGTCTTTATGTAGTTGTGATGTCGCTAATTTTGACTTTTTAGAAAGTATCATCTTGTCTACATAAGTTTTTGGCAACACTTTAAAAGTGACTTGAGTAATTAATACAACCTTGCCCATAGACCCAACCAACAATCTAGACACATCGTAACCAGCAACGTTTTTCATCACCTGACCACCAAAATTTAATATATCGCCGTCTCCAGTTATCACTTGAACCCCAAGCACATAATCAGAAAAATTAGCCCCCCCTTGTGCATATGCAGAACCAACACTTTTAACTCCTTCATCTACAAAAAAAGGTAGTGCTTGATTGTTGTTTTTTAGTAGCTCTTGAATTTCATTAATTGAAGTTCCGGCCTTAAGAGTTATAACCAGCTCCTCGGGATGGTATTCAACAACCCCTGAATAATTTTCCATTCCTAAAACTGACGGCCCGCTTTCTCCACTTGAAATATGCAAGCATTCTGAACTTTTTATTGTTTGTTGCAGTGCTAGTACTTCTTCTTCCATTAAGAATGCTCCAAACTTGTCACAGAACTATTCGATAATCCTCCTGTCTCAACGCAACGGTTAAGGATTGGAATCCCCTTGCCCGGGTTAAGTAGAGATTCTGAATCAAATGTCTGTTTTATTTTTAAAAAAATATCTAACTCTTTTTCAGTAAACTGATGATACATAGCCTCTAATTTCTCAATACCAACACCATGTTCTCCGGTAATAGAGCCACCCATATCAACACTTAGTTTTGCTATATCGAGACCAAAATCTTCGGCTTTTTTTAGGTCACCATCAATATTACCGTCATACATTATCAGTGGATGAAGGTTGCCGTCCCCTGCATGAAATACGTTGGCAACTCGCAGTCCATAATTCTTGCTGAGTTCGCTTATCTTTGCAAGCATCTCTCCAAGATGCCTTCTTGGAATAGTTCCATCCATGCAATAATAATCAGGTGAAATTCGGCCAATTGCTGGAAATGCTGACTTCCTTCCTTTCCAATAAGTTAAACGCTCATTCTCATTATTTGAAACTACCAAACTGCTAGCTCCAGACAAAATATCGGTGACCGTATCCAGTTCTGATTGTACCTCCTTCTCATTACCGTCAAGCTCGCACAGTAACAAAGCTTCGGCCTCTAACGGGTAACCAGCTTTCGTAAAATCTTCTGTGGCATGAATTGCGATCTTATCCATCATTTCAAGTCCTGCAGGGATAATTCCTGCCTTAATGATGTCTGCCACCGAATCTGCGCAATCACGAACAGTATCAAATCCTGCCATTACTACTCTAGCTAACTCAGGAGACTTGGTAAGTTTTAGAGTGACTTCTACAATTATGCCTAGCAAACCCTCTGAACCCGTCATCAGTGCCAATAAGCCCATGCCATCATCTTGTCGAGATAAGACCAATTCTTCCCCGTCAATGGTAAGCATCTTGATGGACTCAATATTGTTAACGGTTAAGCCATACTTTAAGCAGTGAACACCGCCAGCATTTTCAGCAACGTTGCCGCCGATTGAACAGGCTATTTCACTTGACGGGTCTGGAGCATAATAAAGATTGTATATAGATGCCGCCTCACTAACAGCAATATTTCTTATCCCTGGTTCAACTGTTGCTAATTGCTTATCCGGATCTATAGAAATTACCTTATTTAATTTAGACAGCCCCAAGACAACACTGTTTTCTATCGGTGTTGCTCCACCAGAAAGTCCTGTTGCAGAACCCCTTGTAACGATTGCAGTATTTTTTTCTCTGCAAATCCTTAATGCGGTCTTAATTTGTTCAATGTTTTCTGGCAAAACTACAGCCAATGGTTGTTGCTTGTAAGCAAACAGACCATCGCACTCAAATGGTCGCGTAACTTCACTACCAACTATAACAAGACCCCTAGGTAAATTATGTATTAATTCACTTGTAGCTGACATCAACGATTCTCAAATGTAATTATACCATCTTCCCATATATGCTTCATCTAGATTTGTTTGTATTTTAAGATTATGTTTTTCATCACGATCCATCATACCTCCAGCCACATGGCGGTCAATATTTTTCTATAAAAAATATCTTAATCAATATTCCTTGCTGTTTTCTTAACATCTTCCAAAAAAGACCTTCTTTTCTTATCTGAAACAAAAGGCACTTCAAAGTATCTTCGATAATTTATTTTTTTTATTCCGCAAATATGAAAAACACCCCTCTTTAATCTTCTTATGGGCAGATTGAGAAAAAACATTGTCATTGCCAGTCTCGGCGAACCGTAGGTACAAAAAATGATAGCTTTTTTATCTTTTAAATTTCCTATTGGATAACCATAGTTGCCGACAAGTTTTTTAAACGTAAACGCCCAAGGCGGAGCTAGTACTTTATCTATCCATCCTTCAACAATAGCTGGCATCCTAAAATTCCATATAGGGGCAATTAAAGCTATTACATCGCTTTTTTCAATTCTTTCCCTGTGATTTAATACCTCGGAAGTTGGGTCTTCGCCCGCGTAAACTGGATTAAAGTTTTCTTTATACAAGTCAACGCAATCAACCTCATGTCCATTTTCTTTAGCAGTCTCAATGAAGGTATTTTTTATTGAAGCATTAAAAGATTTATCATCATAATGTCCGTAAACCAAAAAAACTTTTGTCATTCTAAGATCCTTTTATAATACATATTATAATACATTTTATTATACATTTAACCACGAGGAATGTTGTATTTAAGGCATAAGTTTATTTAAAATAATCAAATGCATTTTTAAATATTTTATATCCGTCAGCGAACACAAAGCTCATATTATGCTTTGATCCTGTTTTATTATCATTTAACCAATCTGGTTCCTGGGTTTTATATAAAGCTCTTTCAGGATGAGGCATCATTGCCAAAACGTTGCCTTTTGCATTTGTCAAAGCAGCTATATCCATATCCGATCCATTGGGATTATGGGGAAATATTTGTTTTGCTAACTTTCCTTTCTTGTCAATATACTGACAAGCAATCAAATCATGTCTTACAAGTTCACCTTGTATACTTTTGGCTACCATAAACTTGCCTTCCTGATGCGCCACGGGTAAGTGCATTTTTTTGATATCCGTTAACCAGGGAGAGCTATTTTTTGAAACTTTTAGATTTATCCAACGACATTGATATACAGCTGAATCATTTTCTACCAAAGCAACTTCTCTAGTAGTTGAATTTATCGCTGGAACAATCCCCAAATTAACAAGGATCTGACATCCATTACATATGCCGATCACCAATTTATCTTTCAATAAAAATTCTGAAAGATGATCGAATAAATTATTTTTAATTTTATTCGCCATTGCATTGCCCGAACCCGTATCATCACCATAAGAAAACCCTCCAGGAAACGCTACAATTTGAAATTGATTAAGCGTTTCAGGATTATCGATCAAATCATTTATATGAACAATTGATCCCTTAAAGCCTGTTTTTGTAAAAGCATGCAACGTTTCATCTTCACAGTTAATGCCATAGCCTGAAATAATTAATGCTCTCATAATTTTTTTATATTTCCTTTATATGCTCTGGTTAGATCACTTACAGTAACTTGGATTGAATCTTTGTTAGAAAGACGACATAAGAATTTTTTCTTCGATGTACATTCTCCAACACGGTTAATGATATGTCGGGTAAATAATTTTTCAAAAAATTTTTTATTGGATGGTTTAATGGAAACAATCATCCGACTTTGAGACTCCGCAAACAGTGTGTTAGCTGATCCAAACAAATTAATTCTTGATAAATCAAGCTGCATACCCGTCTGTGATGCGATGGCCATTTTTGAGAAGGCTACGCCCAATCCCCCCATATGCACGCTAATGGCTGAAGAAATAAGGTCTTTTTTATTCGCCCTGCTGAATACGTTGTATAATTTCAGGGCTTTTTTTGGATTAACAGATGGCACGTTAATATTTTCATATCCGAACATGTTCCCGTATTCTGAACCTCCCAGCTCTTCTTTTGTTTCTCCAATCACGTAGATCAAATCTTTTATCGAGGGACAGATAGAGGTTAAGTCATTAATTGATTTCACTATTCCTAATGATGAAATTAATAGTGTCGGAGGTATGGATATTTTTATTTTATTATTTTTTGCGTCAAAACCGCTGAAATCATTATACATACTATCCTTGCCAGAGATGAAAGGCGTTCGGTACGCAAGAGCATAGTCGTGGCAAGCCTCGGCTGCTTTTTTTAACTGATACAATCGCTCTTCTTCCTCAGGACTACACCAACAAAAATTATCTAAGAGGGCTATCTTTTTTATGTTCGCGCCAAGAACAACTAAATTGCGAACAGCGGTATCCACTGAGCAAGCCGCCATTTTGTATGCATCTAAATTTGCATAACGTGGAAAAGCAGCCTGGGATAGGGCCAGGGATTGATTGGAGGAAAAAAGAGGCTTGATTGCTGTTGCATCACTAAAAACTCTCCCCTCTCCTTGAAGCGGTTTAATAATAGATGTTGCCTGCACTTCATGATCGTATTGAGTGCTGATAAATTCTTTTGAACAAATGTTAGGACTGGCAAGAAGAGTTAAAAGCTCTTTCTTAAAAGAGTGTTTTTTTATTTGTGATTTTTTTATATTTATAAAACTTGGTTTGGATGTTTTTAAGTGAAATTTTGGATACCCTTCATGTAAAAACTTCATGTCCATATTCATCACATCAACATTGTTATAACGAACAATTGCTTTCTTTTTTTTAGTAAACTTGCCAATCGAAGTCGCCTCCACACCACGTTGAGTAAAAATAGAAATAACTTTTTGAACATTCTTTGGATGAACGGCTAGCGTCATCCGCTCTTGCGATTCAGAAATCCAGATTTCCCATGGATACAATCCTTCATATTTGAGCGGAATTTTTTCTAAATCAATTGCAAAGCCCCCGCTTTCTTTAGCCATTTCTCCAACAGAGGATGACAAGCCGCCAGCACCATTGTCCGTAATGCTTGAATATAAATTTTTCTCTCGCAGTTCACGAATAATCACATCCGAGAATTTCTTCTGCGTTATAGGATCTCCTATTTGCACCGCAGTAACAGGGCTGTTTGGATCTAGCTTTTCTGATGAAAAAGTAGCTCCGTGTATGCCGTCTTTTCCGACGCGACCTCCCACTATGATAACATGGTCTCCTGGTTGCGCTCCTTTTAAATGTGATAATTGACCTTTTATTTTACGAGGAATAAGTCCAACTGTGCCGCAGAAAACCAATGGTTTTCCCGCATATCCGTCATGAAAATAAACCGTCCCTTGAGGCGTTGGAATACCTGAGCAATTTCCTCCAACACGCACGCCATTAATAACCCCTTTGGCAATCAAGCGCGCTGGGAGCATAGGATTTTTTTTGTTTTGTTGACGATATAGATCATAATTTTTATGTGGATAGGCAAAATAAAATGCATAGGTGTTGGCAATTGGTTTTGCTCCTTTGCCAAAACCCAGACAGTCACGATTGACGCCCACGATACCTGTTATAGCTCCTCCAAACGGGTCAAGAGCCGAAGGCGTATTATGCGTTTCCACCTTGTGGCACACCAACCAGTCATTATCAAAACTAACAGCTCCTGCATTGTCCGAGAAGAGTGATACGCAAAAATTATCTTTTCGTTTTTTTATGATTTTTCTTGTTGCACCACGAATGTACGTATTAAAAATGCCTTTATGAATGTTGTCAATGGAAGATGAAAATATTTTGTGCTTGCAGTGCTCGGACCAAGTTTGGGCCAGTGTTTCAATTTCAACGTCAGTTGATTGTCTTTTTTGTTTATTAAAATACGCTTGAATAGCTTGCAGGGAGGCGACATCCAAGCCAAGCGGGCCTCTTCTAATTTTATTATTTTCTAAAATCCCCTGTTTGCCAATTTGATGAAGTTCTTCTTGGGAAACATTCAAATTTATTTTTTTCGTTATGTATTTTTTTTGTGATAATTTTACATTGAAATCAGTTATTTTATTAGAGCGCAATTTTTTGAGATAATCCTTGAAACTTAAAATAGTAATGCCGTGTATCAATGGATTAGAATTTTCAGCGGCAACAGCGTCAATGATATTCTTCTCTTTGGTGTCCAGAAAATATAAAAGAGCGCTTCCAATCGAAAGGCTCTTTTTTACATTTTTTAGATTTTCTCTAATAATTTCTTCAGCTGTATGACCCACATTGTCTGTGACACCGGGTAAATAACGAACTTCAATCACCCATTTAAATTTCCCATAAGCGCTTAGAATTTTTATAATATTTTTTGCATTAAGATTTTGCTGGGAAACAGGATTGCACAACAATTGACCAGCTTGAGTAAATTGTTTGACGGATAAATTGACTGAAACATAGTAGACTTCAGTAATTTTTAAGTTAGCCAGTTGTTTCCGAGAAAACAGGGCCGCAAGTGATTTTTCCCTTCCAGTTGAATGTATATTTAATATCTGGATTTGACTTGGCATCAATAACGTAGATTTAATTTACGAATTAAATAATTAAAGTATAATATTAATGCACTCTGTAACGATTCGTTTAAAAGTAATTAATTAGATGGCAACATACAAGGATGCGGGCGTAAATATTGAAGCGACTGATGCAATGGTGGAAGATATTGTCACCTATAGCAATAAAACATCGCGACCTGGACAGATAAGTAACATTGGCGGTTTCGCAGGAATATTCGATCTAAAAAAATGCGGTTATTCTGATCCCCTTCTAGTTACATCGACAGATGGGGTTGGCACAAAGATTTTATTAGGCATCGAGACAGGTCTTTTAGATGGTCTTGGTTTTGATTTGGTAGGAATGTGTCTTAACGACATCATCTGTC
>Ga0208128_1000796_pt1 | contig 12329 bp, 11 predicted proteins | sample ETNtaG_35_FD_185758 | JGI IMG/M metagenome (GOLD analysis project Ga0208128, IMG submission 185758) | Marine microbial and viral communities from oxygen minimum zone, Eastern Pacific Ocean - ETNP201306PF51B (SPAdes) (version 2) | ecosystem: Environmental > Aquatic > Marine > Oceanic ... | reverse complement strand
GGACTGACTTCTGACAAAGCTAATCCGGTATACCTAATGCTGCTTGCTGGTAAAAATGCTTTATGTAAGTCCACTGTACACAAATGTCTCGACATCAACCACTCCTTGGAAAATTGATGGTGTGAAGCAGTATAACTTATTTAACTCAACTGCGAAACTCCTGAGACTATGAAAGGAGCGTTGGCAAAGCGCTAAATTTTGGCTTAATTTATGGCATGGGCAGTGAAAGGCTGGCCACGCAATCCAGAAACAAGTTTGGTGTTGAGATGAGTCTGACACAAGCTGATGAGTACAAAGCAACGTTTTTCAAAACCTACAGAGGACTTGCCAAATGGCAAGAAGAAGCTAAGTACAAGCGCTATGATGAATATACGAGAACCCTAGGGGGACGATTGATCTACGTCGCAGACAAAGGGTTCACACAAAGGCTTAACAGTCCTGTGCAAGGCACAGCAGCTGACATTCTTAAGCTGGCATTGGCTGAACTAGTGAAACAGCTAGCAGATAAAGACGTCCATATTATTTCTACAGTTCATGATGAAATTGTGGTGGAATGCGCTGAAGTTCAAGTGGAAGACGTAAAAACTCTGATGGAAGAAGTAATGATTGAGGCTAGCACGAAACTGCTGAAAAAAGTGCCCATGGAAGTTGACATCTCAGTTGGTCCCAACCTAGCCAGCAAAGGCTAGTCCCAGAGTTAACGTGTTAAGGGTTTTTGCTATTCAAGGAATACGATTTTTCCCTGCTAACAAAAGGGCATACCAAACATCACAGCAAAAGAATATATGAAAAAAAGCAAAAACGAGGCTAGCGTCTCCTGGGAGAACAAAAGTGGAGCTTTTCTGAATCTTATAGTTTGAAAAGCAACTGGAAATGGCAAAAATGGCGCCTAGCAAAAAGTCAAACCCCAATTCTTTCTATTTAAGGAGAAAAAATGAGAAAATTGAAAATAAAAATAAGGCTGAGAATCGTTCTACATGGCAAACCTCAGCTTGAAAGATTGCCATTATGGATAGGCATGAGAATGATTGAACGCATGGACTCTGCAGCGCTGCCTGGGACTAGCAACACTGAATTTGCAGATACTAAGGAATAAAGTTGATTGGACTGGATTCTGGGCAGGCTGGACAGGCACTCCTAACAGGCGTATAATTTGGTGAAATTGAGCAACTCAAAAATTCAGGCCTACTATTTTTTCTAAAATAGAAATTTTAAGGCTAGCCTAAGCATGTAAAATTAAATGCTGCTTAATGCGAAATTATAATGGGGTGGGATAGGGTTTATGACAGCTGGAATTTACGTGCGATATTCTCCAGGCGCGGACAGAGAAAAAACGTCCACAGTTGAGTCACAAATAGCCATGTGTCGTCAGTTAGCTAGCACAAAGAACACCATCGTAGATGAAAAGCATATATATGTGGATCAGTCCATTTCTGGTGCTAGTGTCCAGAATAGGCCACAGTTTCAGCTGATGGTGGAGGCAATTAGTAGCAATAATTTTCCACCTGTCTTGATTACCAAGGATACCTCCAGACTTTTTCGAAATGAGCAGGAAGCTGGCTACCATGAGTCTTGGATCTGGCAGCAGGGAGTTGAGATTCGTTACGTCGTAGGCCAGAATGACAACCCAAATAAAGATGATAATGTCTGGTTGCCTGGGAGTATTGGCCATGTAGTAGCTGAATTTAATAGACGAAAAAACGCCAAAATTACTTTTGCTCACCAACAAATGAATGCATAAGCAGGCTACTCAAATGGGGGAATGGCACCTTTTGGTTATCTGAATCAAGAAGAGATCCTCGTTGATAGATTTGGAGTAGAAAAGTCAAAAACGAAATACGAAATTGCCCCTGATAGAGTTCCTGCTATAAAAATGGCTTTTGACATGTATTTATCATCACATAGCATCAAGCAAATTGTTGATCAATTGGGAAAAAGAAACTATAGATCTCAAAAAGGGAATCCAATTGGCAGACAAGCAGTAAAGAATTGGTTCCAATACCCTTTTGTTTACGCAGGATGCATCGTGTGGAACAAGCGCAAATGGGTAAAAGAGGATGATGGAAAGAGGAAAAAGTCAATACCTACTTCTAGGCAAGAGTGGGTTATTACTCCTGATGCACATACTCCTATCATCAGCATGGAGCATGCAGAAGCAGCCTACCAGAAATCACATCAGCAAGTGTCAAAGACCAAACACTCTACCTATCTCTTGACAGGCTTGTTGAAATGCCAGCATTGTGGTGGCAATCTGCAGATGAAAAACAACAAGCAGACAAATTTAGCTTATTATGTTTGTTCCAGCCGAAGAGATTCCACAGCTAAATGCTGCAATGGGAGCCACTATCGAATGGAAGAGCTAGAAAATCTGGTTATGTCTGATATTAAAGAAGCGATTTTGGATGAAGGCTTCCTAGAAAATTATTACCGAAGATGTCAGGATGAAATGCAGCAGGTGAAGCAACAGTCATTATTCAAAAGGAAGGAGATAAAACGAAAAATTAAGAAAGTTGAAGTCAGAATTGACCAAGCATTAGAGATGCTACTAGATAGTCGTATCTCCAAAGATAGAATTATTCAGAAGATGCAGCAAGACGAAAAGGCGTTATCAGAGCATATAAGTTGAATTACAGGGATGTACCAGCTTCATCTAACTTAAAGTTGTTTCGCCAGCAACTGACAGAAACTCTGGAAATGGAAATTGATATCAAGAAGGCTGCGCTAGAGGCACTGATCAAAAAGATAGAGATGTACCAGGATGGGAAAATCGAGGTGAATTATCATTTTGATTGCGACGGTAATGGTGGTACCGCCACGAGTCAACATACCCCGTACCCGCTATGTTCCAGATACGAGTTTCAAAACTTTGGTCAAAATAAAGACACAAGTAATTAATAGCTCTGGATATCAAACATATCTATCTTGTTACTAGTTATAATGTGCAAAGCAGTGTCCAGTTCTTCCTTCGCTATTTTGGATCAAACCGTCAACACCCGTTTTTGTCTTCGGGCAGATATCTACTATTAACTATCAATCCCACCAGTTGGCCGACTTCCATTATAGAACTTACTTTTTCCATTAATAGAATAGGGCAAAGTAGAAAACACTATCTTTAATTTTTATCCGTGCAGAGCACAATTCTGCCGTATAATATCAGGTTGTGTTAGAGGGTTTTAGGCAACATTACAACTGGCACAGACCACATAGCAGATTGAATTACAAGAGCCCAGAGGTCTTTATCCTCAAAAATTTCAAGTCGAACCTCTCACACAAAGTGGCCTAAAATTGGTTCTCTCCTCACAGGGAGGAACCTTGCTTCTTACAAAGGATCTGAGTTGACTGATCGCATTGGTGAAAACACTGTCAAAGAGGTAGTATCAATGTTCTGTGCGGTTCAAATATAAGATCCCTAACTGAAACTTTGACAAGAAAACGAATTGCACTGTCTAACGCAGCATTATTGGTAACCTACTGTTTTAGAAATTGAGGTGTTGTTTAATCGAGAAGGCCAGGTAGTGGAAACAAAACAGCTAGCCGATGGCACACCGTCCACAGTGGCAGACTATATTGCATCAATGGCAATGAAACATGGAAAGACATTGCGTGATTTGGTGGATGAATCAACGAAGGAAAATTAGGCTGATAATTAAAAAAGGAGAAGGGAATGAATGGGTATAGAATAGGTGTCGTAGGCTGTGGCGGTATTGCCAATCGGCATATTGCAGGATATCGAATGGTGGCAGATGATTTTGGCGAAGTGGTGGCTGGTTGTGACCCAAACGAGGAAACGTTGAATGGATATTGTGATAAATACGATATTCCAAATCGGTTTACCAATGCAGAGGATATGATCAATTCAGGTGAAGTGGACATCATCAGTTTATTAACGCCTCCTGCAATACGACATGACGTAATTTTTCCAGCTATTGAGAAAGGAATCCATCTGCTCGTAGAAAAACCATTTGGAGAATCCTTGGACGATGCGGTGTCTTTTGTGAAGGCTGCAGAGAAAGCGGGCGTAACACTGGCCGTAAATCACCAGATGGACTTTATGAAAGATATGGTGGTGATACGGGATGTCATTGCTTCTGGTGACATCGGCGATGTGCGTTATGTATCACACGACCAGTTTCAAAATCGAACGCGGGTACGTGGCTGGCGGAGTGAAGAAAAACGTTTGGAAATCAGTATTTTCAGCATTCATTTACTCGATCGCATCCGTATGCTGGCGGGAAGCCCACCCAAAAGTGTGTCAACAGCCATGCGGTATTGGAACCCAGATGTAAAAGGAGAAACGTGCACCAGTTTAACGGTGCAATTTGAAAATGGAACCATTGGAACAATGATTTCCAACTGGCATTCGATGACCCTGCCCGAATGCAGATTGCGGGTTGATGGCACAAAAGGATCCATCTTATCACTCAAAAAGGCGGTTGTTGCAGATGAGGCAATGCTGCAAATTCATCGGATCGGCGGAGAAGTTGAAGAGCGTGATTGTTCTCAGGAAGATGCGTTTCCAAGATCGATGGGTGAAAGTATGAAACATTTGATGGACTCTGTACGTCGAGGAGCAGAGCCATTACATAGCGGGCGAGGAAATTTGTTCACAATGCAAATTGTAGATGCCGCATATCTATCAGCAGAACGTGGGGGAGAGATGGTGGAGGTAGAGGAAATCGGGAAGTAGAGGAATCGTAAATTTTCACAATGCAGAATCTGCAGGCCATAAATTGAGGTTTAAACCCCCAACCCCTGTCGAATGAAGTTGCGGCTGAGAGTAGCGCATTCGAGAGCTGTTCGGCCATTGCTTTGCTCTTGTTGACCGTTTTGTTCAATGGTGATCCAACCGGTGTAACTTTTTTCTTTTAAGAAAGTAAATACGGTGTCCCAATCGCAGAACCCCTCACCGATAGGGGTGTTGAGTTCGGTTTCGGTATTGAAATCTTTGAATTCGATGAAATCAATGCGATCCCAATAAGTTTTGAGGAAATGGGTTGCGCGTTCGGTTATAGGAAATTCGACAAAGTCACGAGTGGCATGGCCAAGGTCACACATAGCGAAAATTTTGGCCGGATCGACGTGCTTTAAAACAGTGGTCATGTCCTCGAAGGTTTCACGGGTGCGCCCGTTGTGATAAACAGCTCGGATACCGTATTCAAGAGCTATTTCACCGATGGGGTTGAGTACGTCGGCCAATTCGATATAGGTATCAACAACGGTGCCTAAACCACTCAGACAGACGAGGTGTTTGCAATTGAATTGGGCCATGAAAGCGCAGGTTTTACGATAGGTATCGAAATCTCGATGAACTTTAACATCCAGGCTGGCCAGAGACAGTCCATAATCGTTGAGTTGGCGAGCAAAGTCATCGGGATGGTCGAGATACATCTCCCAGGTGCCATCGGCAAACCCAGCCACACCATCGTATCCAGCAGTTTTGACTTCCGCAAAAAATGTACTGAGATCTTCTGCTGCAGGATTACCCCAGCCAAGGCTCATGGCAGCAAATTGGATGTTAGGCATTGAGAACCCTTACTTGGATGTGATTACCACTCAGATGGAATGGTTAGACGTTCGGCTTCTACTTCTTCAAACCAGGTTTCTAATTCTGTGAGCAGACCGGTGAACCGGAGTAGTGCTGCGATAAACAAAGACTTTCTGAGACGAGACGATCAAGCGTTGGTGTTTTGACTTTGCCGTCGTTGAACACACCGAAATCTCCATATCCCATGTCATCTGCGAGTATAAATATAATATTTGGTTTGGTCATTTGATTACTCCTTTTCTAAAATGAATATAGCATATGTCACATTGAGAATCACGCAAAAAATAAGATGCTGAATATGAAATAATAGTAAGTCCTGACCTATAAATGTTGAACAAGAGTGAGTCAATTTTTCGGCTGTTTCATGGCAGAGTGTTTTCTTATATATTTGTCTTAATATTATGAAAGCAAAAAAACAGACACTTAACAAATTAAAGTTGTTACAATTTATTATTTTAATAGATTGTTTATTGTTTGGTTTACTTAGATTAAATGCCCAGACTATTGTTTATCCTAGTAATGGATCTAAAACGGAATTATTTGCGGCAAAAGAAGTGAGACGCTACCTTTATCTCCGTACAGATCAAAAGCTTACTATTCAAGGAGTAACAAGCATACCTTCATCTGGCGATATAATTTTAGTTGCAAATGATGATAATCATATGGTTAATAGTTTACGTAGTCAAATTAATCATACTACGGCAACTGGTGGAATTATTATTAAATCAATTAATTCAGGAGGAAGAACAATTCTTGTTATTACAGGAAACAATTCAGAATCTACTCTAATAGCTGCATACCGAGTTGCTGAACACTTAGGAGTAGGTTTTGATTTAGCTGGTGATGCTATTCCTGATGCAAAAATCCCATTATCGCTTACAGGTTTTGATGAAGCGGGAGAAAGACGTTTTGAAACAACTGGTATTTTACCATTTCATGATTTTGCCCCAGGACCAGACTTATGGAGTACGGACGAGTACTTAATAGCAATTAACCAGTTATCCAAAATGGGGATGAACTTCATTGGGTTACACAATTATGTAACCCATTCAACTTATGAGGAAAAAGGTTTAGATATACGACAAGGTCCTGAACCAAATGTATGGATTGGATTACAAGAAGGCATAAACACTGACGGCACTGTAAAATGGTCATATCCATCATATTATACACACTCACACCGCCCGCATACTATTTGGGGAACTGTTGAATTGAATACAGGAAATTACTGGGGTGGTGCAGCTGATATATTCCCAAGAGATTTCTGGGGGTCTGATATTTTCGGCACCTCTGCTATGCCAACTGATATAACAAGTAGTAATACTGTATTTAATAAGGCTGGGCAAATGTTTAATACAGCATTTGGTTTTGCAAAAGATATTGGTGTTAAAACTGCCATTGGCACTGAACTTCCATTAGGCATTGAAGCTAAAGGTCCTGAAGTTGGTGCTGCATGGGTAAGAGGCATGCCTCCCCAACTGCAATCACGTCTTCAATCAATGGGTAAAAACCCTTCAGATCCAGCTGTTGTAAAAGATGTATACAAAGGTATTTTCGAGCGTATTATGAAAACCCATCATTTGGATTATTTTTGGTTATGGTCTTATGAAATCTGGAGTCGATATGGTGTAAACAATGCGCAAAGAGATGCTATGAAAAATGACATGACCCGCGCAATGGAGGCTGCTAATGAATTGAACGTTCCTTTTACATTAGGACATGCCGGTTGGATTCTAGGAGATACAGATAATCCTGCATTATTTGATAGTCACTTACCTAAAGATTATCCGTTTTATGGCCTTTGGGATGAAGCTGACGGCTTTGACGAGGTATCTGCTGCTAGAAAAAAGTGGGCTGCAACTTGGCTCGAAGAAGACTGGGGATTAGTTCAACCACAGCTTGAAATGCATCGTATTTATAATGATGTTAAGGCAGCAGTAAACACTAATTGTCATGGATTAATAGGTAAAGGTTGGAGAACAAGAACTATGGGCGCAAATACGCACGCTATGAAATCTTTATTCTGGTGCTACGGGCCAACCGGCTCAGCTATAAACAAAGCTTTCCCTTCAAATAAAAACGCATGGATTGATGCCACTTATTTAGACTGGGCCACTCGCTGGTTTGGACAAGAAGCAGCAAATGGCATAGTAAACATTCTAGGTGCATTAGATAAAGCTGGCGAACCTGGTTCTCCAGGAGCGGTTCCAAATATTTGTGAATGGAAAGCTCACACAGATGCCCCAAATTCATCAGGAAGCGCAATTTCTGCCCAGGCTTATAATGCAAGTGATTTTAACTTTGTCGATGCTTTGGTAACACTTCGTTCTCAAGTAGTTGGACAAGGCAATCTAGAACGTTTCGATTACTGGTTAAAAACATTTCAATCGTTTAGGGCTAAAGCTGAATATGGTGGATTAAGACTAGGAGGACAAGCAAATCGTGCCCAAATGGCAACAAAAATGAAAGAAGTTATTACCTTGGATATAGAACGTATGGTAGATGCTTGTGATATTGGTGAAATTATGCAAAACAATGTATTGAACTGGCATCAACTGGTTCAGTTAGATTGGGGTGCTGGAACGAATCCATCAACTACTTACAGCGGCGAGTCCTTTATTAAAGTAATGCCTGTCCGAACCCAAGTTCAAGAAAATGAGACATTAAAACTAAATATAGTTGCGATGGGTGTTAGCGCCCCTACTTTAAAATACCGTGAATTAGGTAATAATACATGGACAACTATAACGCCTTCAAATGTAGGCAGAAGTGTTTATACTGCAACAATACCTATCCAAACGCAAGATTTCGAATACTATCTAGAATCTTCAGGAAAAGTATTTCCTGTTACCGCAAATAGTTCTAGCCCTATCTATCAAACTGTAGTAGTTATGGGCAATTCTGGGCTATCAAGCACAGATAATCATTCTCAACCAGAACATCGATATGTAATAATCTATCCAAACCCTAGTAAAGACGAGTATATTAATATTTTATTGCCGGAAAATGAAAAGAACGTAACAATTAAAGTCTTTGACATGAATGGACGCGTAGTATATACAGATTATAAAAAAACCCTTAACAATTCAACTTTTAAACTTCCAATAACAAACTTATCAATGGGTATATACATACTGTCTGTTAATACAGGTAATTTTGTTGAGGGGAAACAATTTGTAGTCTCAAAATAACATATAAATATGTTAGTAAGCTATGCTAAAAAAAGAAAAAAATTAGAATGAAAAAACAAACTAGACGTACATTTATTAAAAATACAGCCATTGTTACTGGGACAGCAATGGCTACACCCTCTTTAACTTTTAGCATGTTCAACAAATTACCTCCAGGTAACTCCCCCACGGGGGTGATCCTTCAACAATTCTAATCGGCATAAGCAAATTAAATCAAAATTAATTTTTTGAGTTGCAACTTTGAATAATAGGGGGATGAGCAAATACAAAAAACCGCCTTAAGTTCATTGATTCATAGAATCGATGTAACTCAAGACGGTCAAGTTGGAGTCGAGTTTTATATTAATACCCACGCTCTCGATAATACCCCGTACGGGATTAATGCCAGAAAACATATACCATTCAAGCAGAGAATTCGCACAGTCTAGCAGTTGTTTTTTAGGTTCTTTCAGTATCTAGTTGAAGATCTGATATAGACTCAAAGGATAATGTCTGGAATTCTCTCATTTCCCATTTACACCCAGTCAAAAAACAAATTACCTTTATAAATGTGGTAGTTGATCTGCAGATTAGGTAAGGTCCTAGAGAGATGTAACCAGTTCAATTTAATAATGAATAAGCTTTAATACTCCATCCAATACCAACTCAATGTTAGTAATGCATATGCGGGATTTAACATAGTACAGGTAGCAATTAGATGGATTTAATGACCATATTGATACAATGGAACTTGCCTTTCATGTTTATAGAATGCTCCAATTAAATCCGTTTCTCTTTCTTTTAAATGATAAGGTTTGGCTTTCTTCATTTCACAGTAGGAAAATTTTAAGTTGAATTGATCGTATTTTTTTGCATGGCTTATTAGTCTCGAATGCAGGTTTTTGGTTTCACCTACATACACTATGTTTTCATTATTCAGTAATCGATAGACTCCTGATTCACTGGGTACATATCCAAGATCTTTGTTCAAGTTATTCACCTCAGTCCAATCTAGATTTAGCCAATTTGAATCTACTGGTTTTCCGACCTCCTCGACTGATAATAGCGATTCTCCCCAGGATAAATTGTTACTTGGTTGTATTCTTTTCATCATGTTATTACTTTTTCTATTACCTGGTCGAGTCCATTTCGGATGACAACGTCCGTGATTGGCTAATGTGCTTTCTTTAGCTTCTAATCTGTACTCATAAATCAACATATCTTCTACGCACTGACGTTCTCTGGTTTCTAAATCAATAGTAAATACGGAGATCTCGTAACGGTAATTGTTTTCTATTTTCCATGCCCATAAAGCTGGTACAGCAGAAGATAATTGTCTAGTTCTTTCACGCAAATCCCGACCAGTTTGACCAATGTAAGCTAATTTTCTGTTATGAGTAATTCGTACACGGTATAAGCCAGGATTCTTAGTAATGTGATTTTGATAAACTTGAATAGGACTTTCGAGAGGAATCCATTGACTCCAATTAAAACCTAGCCAATCTAGTCGATTCCAATTCATATTTATAATCTAAGAAAAGTTAGAATATTTGTTATTGTGAAAACATGAAACACAACATTCATTCAATACCATAGGAAAGGAAGTGTTGATATCTTTGAACTATAAAGATTGGTGTTTTCATGGCTACCTAATAATAAATACTATTAGGTGGGCGTGAAATCACTAGGACTCGGAGTGGTGATTATCAGTCACCACACCTTAGATGAAAGGCAGCAATTGGTTTTCTAGAATCTTGAAGGCCTTAATCGAATTTTTTCGTTTACTTGATCTAACCATTTGGGCATGGTTATTTATAAGGATTGCCCCCTAATTTTTACATGGAATATAACGCATGGATGATTTAATCAAAATACACGAAAAAGAAACACTATATTGCAAATCAGCTGTATAGTGATTAGTTATGCGGCACGTAGTTGCTTAAATTACCCTTAACTGAGATGACCCAACGCTAGTCAATTATCAGTTTCTAAATATTACGTCAGGAGGATACGTATGGATCGGCGCGATTTTCTTAATCATCTACTTGGCATCTCAACGATTGCTTTTGGGGCAGGCATGATTAATATTTCGAATGCTGTCGCCAGCAATACCCCGGTTTTGAACCGACAGAAAATTAAAGTGACTGGGGTAAAAACAATGTTGATTGACAACATTCCGCCTTACTCCGGACAGCCGAAATGGTTGTTCATTCAATTGTTTACTGACCAGGGTGTAATCGGATTGGGCGAACGTCCAACTGGTGGTATTACCAAATTGGACTCACAAATTGGCTTGATCCATGAATTATGTGATCGCCATGTAGTTGGAACAAACCCCTTCAATATAGAAAAGCTCTGGCAAAGTCTATACGCCTCCGTGCATGACTATCGCCACCCCGGGCTCTATGCCACCCCAGCCATTTCCGCTGTTGAAATGGCTTGTTGGGATATCATTGGCAAAGTCACGGAGCAACCCATCTATAATCTGCTCGGTGGTTTGTGCCACGATCAACTCCGAGCCTATTCATATTTCGATATGGGAGGCGTCTGGGAAAACCCTGAACTCGCCGGAGAGAGAGCCCTCGAACTGGTGGAACAGGGAATCACCTGTTGCAAAATGGATCCGATCTATAAACTCGGCGGTCCTTTTGATTTCTCCTTGAAAACCTTGCGTCACGTCGGCAAGATCTTTGAAGCTATGCGAAACGCCGTTGGTGATAAGATTGAGATCGGATTTGGCGGGCATGGACAACTAAGCACAGCCGGAGCAATTCGTCTCGCCAGCATTCTCGAAGAGTATTATCCCTATTTTTTTGAGGAGCCAGTCCATCCCGAAAATGTTGACGAAATGGCCAGGGTGGCCGCTCATACCAATATCCCTATTGCTTCTGGCGAACGCCTGGTAACGAAGTTTGAGTTTTCAGAACTGCTGCAAAAGCAGGTCGCTCAGATCATTCAGCTTGATGTCGGTCAGTGCGGAGGTATCTTGGAATCCAAGAAAATAGCCGGCATTGCTGAAGCTCATTATGCAATGATTGCACCTCACATGTTTTGCGGGCCGATCGCCTTTGCCGCTGCACTTCAACTCGATGCCTGCTCCCCTAATTTTCTCATACAGGAATACAATTATACAGATTTACATAATGAGATATTCATTGAGCCTATTAAGTATGAGAATGGTTTCATCACGCCGCTAACCGAGCCTGGATTGGGGGTGGAACTCGATGAAAAAGTTGTCAAGCGACAACTTGTCGCCGTCCGGTAATCATCTACTTTCCGGCCAAAGTCTGTGCGAAATGGTCTGATCGATCGCAGCAGCTTGAGATTCAGGCGCGCGAAACAAAGAGTTTCGCAAGGGCACGTTTAATATGTCCAAGGAATTGGGGAAGCAAGTGTACTTAATCAACTCCCTAAAGGAGTAACGATAAGCAGTCTGACAAGCTATTGGGACAGCAGAAACGTCGGTTCACCTTAACCAATTTAATCGTAAGGCTATCTAGGGCCGGTTGCGCGCATATAGCTAAATCCATATAATATGCCATAATAGGGTATGACATATGAAACAAGCTTTCGAAAACAGGTCTTTAAAATCAAAGAACAGGAAAAATTAACCT
>Ga0208128_1000793_pt1 | contig 12361 bp, 8 predicted proteins | sample ETNtaG_35_FD_185758 | JGI IMG/M metagenome (GOLD analysis project Ga0208128, IMG submission 185758) | Marine microbial and viral communities from oxygen minimum zone, Eastern Pacific Ocean - ETNP201306PF51B (SPAdes) (version 2) | ecosystem: Environmental > Aquatic > Marine > Oceanic ... | reverse complement strand
TTAATTTTTCCTGTTCTTTGATTTTAAATACCTGTTTTCGAAAGCTTGTTTCATATGTCATACCCTATTATGGCATATTATATGGATTTAGCTATAGTATCCGGGTGATGCTCCAGCGTGTCGTTCAGACGATCTGACTCTTGGCCTAACTCTCGCAAAAATTCCGGGATAACGCAATATCCATCGCGCAACATCTGTTCTCGCCTTTCTTGGGCCATTTCCGGTGTCATTTTATCCTCCTGGCTGTATCCGCTCTATTAGAGTAGACTAGCTGTCCCAATCTATTGCCATTGGTCCGGGGAGAAACCAGTACTTTTTGCTTTCGCTTTACTAGCCCCGACTCTGGGTTTTAATGGTCGCCCAAAGAGTTATTATTTCATCTAGGCGATTGCTCTACCGCTAGATCAACCGCGTCAGTTCCTTCATAAACCAACAGATCACCTACTATATAACATGTCAGCAGGGTTGTAAAGTTATACTTGACCGACAGGGCTAATGCATGTCATTAGCCCTGTCGGCAGGCAACAAGCCCTACGCGCACTGAGAGAAAGGATTACAGCCTATCTCAACCGAAAAATGGAAGTAAGATTTAGGCTTGGAGAGAAAGTAGGGAAAAGACATGGTGGGGAGGTCAATGCCCCCCAGCAGTCGCATTACCCCGTACAGAGTTATCTATTAGGCGAGTATCAATGAGCTATTTAATAGCGTAAAACTCTTACTTAAAAATCACTATCTCATCTAGCAATATAACTAGTTGGAAACTAGAATGGCCAACTGTAGAAGAGAACCGTGCCCTTATAAGGTAGGCGTTTTACCTCTAGTGGCTTTAGCGAGTTTGATCGCTGTCCTCAACAATTACAAACTTTTGTCTTGTAGATCAGTCTCAAAGTATTTATATTATCGTTGCTCTCTCTAGCCGGTGTAACACAGCAAGGAAAAGCTAATGACAGATAAGGATTACAATCATTCCAAAATTGACCGCCGAGACTACTTTCGTGCCATGACTGCTCTAGGCCTATCATCTCTTCTGCCAGCCAACTTGTCTGATCTGGCAAGTCAAGAACAATTTGCTCCCAATCACGGTGATCTCATCAAAGAGGAAAACTCAAAACCTGGTACTCGGGATTGGATACTCACCAAAACCGATATTGACCCTTCGTCCAAATACCGATCTCCTTACATCGAAGGTTATGCTTCTCATATCAGTGTCTCGGCCGGGCAGCAGATTAGCCTGTATGTTTCATGCAATCCAGAATCCTCTTTCTATATCGATGTTTACCGGAGTGGGTTCTATGGGGGATTAGGGGGACGGCAAGTCGTGTCACTAGGGCCTTTCAAGGGCAAAACTCAACCGGATCCATCTATTGGAGAACGGCGTCTGCGTGAATGCGCTTGGGATGCATGCCAAACACTTACCATTCCCAACGATTGGGTGAGTGGAGTCTATCTCTGTAAACTGACCGCCGAAAACAGTGATCTGCAAAGCTACATTACCTTCCTCGTCAAAGATAATCGTAAGACCGACTTTCTATTCCAATGCTCGGATACGACCTGGAACGCCTACAACCGATGGCCGAGCCAATTTTCTCTATACGATAACGAAGAAACGGTTTGGTATTGGGGGGCAGGAGTCGATGTCAGTTATGATCGCCCCTATGGGAAATACTGTCAAATTATTGACGCGCCACTCAGCATCGGCTCTGGGGAATGGTTTTGTTGGGAATTTCCAATTGCCTATTGGATGGAGTCTCTAGGTTACGATGTTAGTTATATCTCAAATCTCGACACACACGCAGATGGATTGGCACTAATGCGAGGAAAGGCTATGCTATCTGTGGGACATGATGAGTATTACTCTCTGGAAATGTTCCACAACCTGCAAGCAGCGATAGGGGCTGGATTGAATGTGGCTTTTCTATCTGGCAATACCTGTTGTGGGTTGTTGGAGATGAAGCCGTCGAGCGACGGGCGTTCTAATCGGATTATCACCCGTGTGGACCGATTTGGTCCGCCGGATGAAACCAGCGACGGCCTTTTCCATTCCATGAAGACCCTTCCCAGAACAGCACCTAATGAAAAGATGTTGATTGGTGCCCGCAGCACCGGCCCAATTGTCGGTGGGGCAGACTGGATTTGCCGGCAGCCAAACCATTGGTTGTTTGAAAATAGCGGCATGGCAATTGGAGACAGCATACCCGGATTAGTTGGTTGGGAATGGCATGGTGATCCCGCAAACATCCCCGGCCTAGAAATTATAGCTCAGGGAACGACTGCTAGCGGAGCAGGATCAGGTACGTATACCTCAACGCTGTATCCCGGACCAAAAGAGAACTTAGTTTTTAATGCGGCTACTTGTTGGTGGGGCGACGCGTTAAGCGAGCCACCTGGTTATGTCCGACCTTCAGCCCATGGAGCGCAACCGCAAGGGCCCGATCACCGTGTCCAGGTGATCACTAAGAACCTGCTGAGAAGATTATGCTCATAGTGATTTTAACAAACAGGTTTAAAAAAAACATCCACACTGGCCTAAAGTCTAGTTCAGAACAGCGTGGATGGATTGTGCGGTTTGAAGTGTCCTTGAAAGGAGTGCCGTGTTATGCAGTTTTAGAAGTTGTTCTTTGGCGCGGATTTCAATGAGCCATTAATGCTTAGATCAACAAGTTGAGAATCACCATTTCTTCGGCGGTTGCAGGTGGTTTTGGTAGCCGATTCTTGAGCGATACTAAGAATCGCTTCTGATCATTTTTGTGATCAGTCCATGAACTGAGAAATTACTCCAAATTGACCACATAGAAACCCGATGCCGTTACTCTTATAAGACGAACAAATACCAATCAGTGAGCCAAAACCACCCCGAACAATGCAACCATCACAAGCACGGAGCTATAAGCCTAGAAATGATTTACTGGATCACTGGTTCTTGCGATCTACAATATAAGTGGTATTATCATGGTTAATCTTACCGCCCTAAGGATAACGTGTTCTTACCAGTCTATCGACCTATCAGTTGATTTGAATTCGCCGGACTACTTGTCCATTACTTTCCCAATAAGTATGTTTATCGGCAATGGCAGGATCGTCCATCGTTGGCTGAATATTCCCATCGACATCGATCGCACGGGAGACAATTGTGTGCTCACCGGCGGCCGGTTTATTCCAGTCGTAGCGCCAAATTCTCCAAGCATGTTCGGCTTCTGAGTTGGGGACAAAAGTTGTCTCAAGCCAAGGGCCGTTGTCAATACGAACTTCGACTGATTTGATAGGCCGCCCCCAAGCCGCACCATAGATGTGGTATTTTTTACTGATATGGGTTACTTTGGCCGCTAGGGATTTTATCTGCGTACGTCCGACAGATGTCTCCATCCAAACCGATTCTCCACCCCTTTTTTCTTCGCGGATTGTCACGTAATCCCTGGCCATAAAGCGTCCCATATACCGCCTATCACGAACCTCAATACGCTTTAGCCACTTCACATTAGCGATGCCGTACCAACCTGGCACGATCAACCGTACCGGAAAACCGTTATCTTTGGGCAACGGCATACCATTCATTTCGTAGCAGAGGAGATTGTCAGGTTGCATGGCTTCAGTAATAGACAAACTCCGGGCAAAATTCTGGCGCATTTTTATTTTTCTGACCTCTTCTTCCCCTTCATCACTACCAAAGAAAACCACTTCGATACCATTCTCCAGTATACCGGTCTCTTCCAAAATGGGAGCGAGCGGTGTGCCTGACCATTTCGCCGTCCCAATCGCACCAGCGAAGGTGGAGAAACCATGATTACCTGAACATTCCAAAGTAGAGATGACATTCTGCTTTTGTCGCCTTTTAATGTCGTTTAGCGTTAGAGTCATGGGGCGCTCAACCTGGCCTATAATTTCCAATTTCCAATCCTCAGTACTGACTTCAGGTATGTTATAGTGAGATACACGGAAGAACTTATCATTTGACGTGATCCAGGAATCAAGATGGCTCCAATCCAGCAGATTGGCCTGTGAGGAAGTAGGTTCTGGTGGTTGATCTAGGAATGGAACAAGTACCTCTCCGGATCGTCCCGGAAAAGCGTGAGCCAGAAGTGGTGAGTGTAGAAATGCCCAGCCAACAAGGCCTGTAGTGGCTTGCATCAATAATTCCCTACGTGTTATCGGAGAAGATTTCATTGATAAACTCCTATAAAGTTCAGTCAGGCCAGCTGAATTCGCTCGGCTTAGCATATTCCCCCCACCAAACTGGCGGATGGAATTTGGAATACGACAAGTCGACTTAAATGATAAAAATGCTCGGGTTTTTTGGCCAGCGTGAGTGAATAATTACTTTTTTAGTTAATTGCCGTTTCAACTGCAGTACCGATATTTGGGATATTGGCGGTGGCGTGGGATAGTATCAGTCCCTACTTAGACCTTGCAATCGTCTACTACTCAGAAAATGTCTTCGCTATCATTCTAGCCTAAATTTGATGTGATGTCGACGATTTACCTACCCGGTGGCTGTTTCACCTATGTTTACTTGGCCGTGTGCCCTCGGGTAATGACCTCTTGGTCTGGCTTGTAAAATGAATCAGATGACACACTTAACTTTAGTCCCATTTCCTTGATGGCGGTATCGGCAACCTTTTCGAGGGGAGTATATTGCGGATGTGGAAATGCCTTATAAGGATTGTTACGGGCCGCATTGTAACAGCAAATCAGATTCCAGCGGGTGCGATTGCTGGTATTGGCATCGGAGCGATGTAGAACATTACAGTGAAAAAACAAAGCCGAGCCTGGATCTAATTCACAGTAAACGATCTCCAGTCGATTGACCAGTTGTTCTACCCGTTCGGGATCTGCATAGTTTTGACCGGAATCAACATGGTGTTCAATTCGACCTGCGTGATGAGAGCCCTTGATCACTTGCATACAGCCGTTGCCTTTGTCAGCCCGATTGAGTGCAATCCAACAGCTGGCTAAATAAGGGTATAGACACCCATTCTTATACCAGTAACCGTAATCCTGATGCCACTCCCAAGCCCCACCGACCTCCGGCTTTTTGTGCAGAAGCTTGGAATGATAATGGTAGACTTCTCCCCCCAACATGGCCTCCATTGCATCGACCACTCGATGTGAACAACTAACCATACCCCAGATGTCGTTGCGGGGATGATTCCAGACGGTGATCTGGCTATTCCTTCCGGATCGGTCATCGACGTCCAAGGTATGATCCTTCATCATCGGGTCTGCTTGAGCAGCAGCTAATAAAAGATTAGCCTCTTGTTGGTCAAAAAGATTAGGGACTATCAAATAACCATCGTCCAGAAAGGATCGGACTTGCTTAGCTGAAAGTTGATGATTATTGGCCATGATAACTCCTTTGTTCGTGGATATAGTTTGATTTAGGGTTAGAAATTATCGGTGATATTGGGATAGTATTTAATCATAATCCCAAATGTAGAGGATCTGGTTAACGTTAGTGGGTTCGATCTCACCCAACAGCTAGCAAACAGATCAATAATATCCAACTTGGTTTTTGCATTCGCTCACTTCGATTGAACCTATATAATACTATACTAAAAACTATTAATTGCCCAAGAGCAAATAATTAAGATTTTCTGAAATAAACAAGATGGAAAGGTTAACATAGATAGTAAAGGAGAAAAAGGGTAGCAATAGGTTGGCTGATACCTGACCCCCGTAGGGTCAATGTCCCCCGTGAGGGTTGCCTTCAACTACATCCATACTTGGCAGTACATGCCTCTATCGAATCGGGCTTGAAATCAGAATATTTGAAGTTAGTGGTTAAAAAGAAGGTGAGCCTCAGTTTTTACCCCGTCTTGACCATCCACCAAGCCCAACAACTACACGCCATGTCTGAGCAACGGTATCAGGCCGAATAGCCAAGATTGAAGGGGGTCGTTCCTGCAACGGCTACGACTTGTTCTGGCAGCTAATCCTTAACCCAGTTGAGTAGCTTAGGGCGTAACTGCACCTTTTGTTTCCGCTAGTGGGTTCTACTCGGGACAGGTCTAAAACACGTCTGCAAAAACGGGAATTTTTAAGCTCACCCCGCTAATTTGGCCTGTTAAGGTAGCTAGGTGACCCTAGAAGGATTCTTGTTTCTTACCCAAGGGAAAAATGAAGAGGAGGTATCTGCCCACAGAACGAATCCTCGTGCGTTTGGCCTTTTGGTGGAGGAGAGGTTATTTTTTGTTCCCATCCTGTTCAGATTTGAAAGCCGACAGAAACATTCTTGTTGTGTCGTTCAGGTTGCCGTAAAAATCCCGAGTTTCTTGGTCCGGGTGATCGTAACATAATTTAGGTGGTATGATGGAACAATTGCTCAGAAACGGACGAGAACGATGACCGTAGTACGCCTGTACGGTTTTACGCTCATGTTTTGTTACTCGAACGGTTGCTGTATGGAGAACAGCATTATTAAACAATACCACTGTACCAGCTGCACCATGACAATCTACAATACCGTTGCGATCCAATTGATCCGCCGTATCAAGGATGGGGGTATTGACGGATTCGGGAGAAATCGAAAAGCAGTGCGTTTCCTGATTAACGTTCGTTAAGTAAACCATCAGTTGTAGGTAATCCATGCGGAGTGGGTGTTCTTCCCAATGTGGCCGGTCCCGGTGAAAGCTTTGGTTCGGTTCCCCATTGTAAGGTCTCATATGACGGAGACAGAGTTCGGAGAAGCAGGTCTTTCCCCCCATCAGAAATTCAATTACAGGGAGAATATTTTCATGACGCAAAAGTTTATCGAACTCTGGTGAACTCACCAGCGCATGACAGTTTCTGGTTTGGTATTCACCAAAAGGATGCCATAGGACAGCCAGATCGCCCCATTTTTGTCGATCTTGATTGAAAAGATCCACATAGTACTTTATTTCGTCAGACGTTAGCACTTCCTCCAGAATGACGAACCCGTTTTCCTGAAAATAGCTTAGAATTTCCTGAGTATTCACAACTCCGTCAGCAAATGAAAAAGTCGTAACAGACATCTACGTCTCCTATTTTTTAGTTTGGAATTGATGTCACTTTGTTGAGACCAATGGTTTTGAAGTTAGATCGGATGATGGGGCTAGTGGGTTCATTATTGGGGATGGTTTAGTTAGCTTGTACTTAGATCAGTTGAGTAGTAGAGATTACTTTTTAGGCCTTTTGAAAATTTGAAAGATAGTTTGCCACTCTTCATTATCTCGATGCAGAACCGTTTCATCTAAAACCCAACTTTCCTCTGATAATTGATTCAAGTTGCTTTGAATCATATTGGTTGAAGTGTTTACTTCTCTTAATCTCAGGGTGTAATATTTGCACTTATACTCATAGTTGACTGGTTGTTTTATAATTTGGAGTTGTTGAATATCAGCATCCGCCATAGCCGTTGTAACTATCAAATTACCCGTAACTTGGTTGGGTCGAACAACTTCTCGGATCAACCAAGTTCGACGTACCAGACGTGTTCGCGGCATCTACTGCCGTTTAAAGACGATTCTTCCCTTTATCTAGAGCGGCTCTATTGCTACTACCCCCATTCAATGCCCAAATTTCCGCCTTAACTCATATTGATTGAAAATAGTTGGCTGAAAAATGGCCTGTGGTGGTGTTCGGCCTACGTTGGAGTCAACAGCTAATTCCCAGGCAAAACCAATTTGGGCCGGTCCCAGGTCGTTGAAACGCGCGTTATACGTGGTAGCTCCCCAACGTAAGCCGCTGGCAGTGGCATCGAAGCGATCGAATTTTTTGGCTGACCGATTGTAGTTCAAATAACCCCGCAATTCCAGTTCGACGCCCCGTGGCATATCTGCCTTTTGTTGGGTAAATGGATTGATGTTGTGGCTGGGCTCGGCCTCATTTCTAACTGTTCCTTCCAGATACAAGTCAATTTGGTCTACAGTTACCTGCTGCACCCTTAATCTCATTTCTACTCGCTTTAGATCATCACTCTTCCATCGTGGGGATTCACCACAGGCAATATCAACTAAATGCAGTTTAGCTATTCTCCTGCTTAAGGGCTGGGGGAAAGAATAACTGTGACCAGTGACTGGATTTCCCGGTATTAATCCACTCACTTCATCTGCGGCAAACCAGATGTGATCCAGGTTCCAACGCGTATCAACCTGGGCCGATTGATGTGGTAAATCACGAACATAGAGGTTCAATACCATGCCATCTTCTGGATATACATCATACCAATTGTTGGCACGATTATCATAACCCGCTGGGGATTGCTTAGCTGATTGATCGACTGATTGAGACCATTTCTGCAACGCTTGGCGCATCATTTCTGCCACTTGATTGCCATCGCGTGTATTAATAGAAGCTAACAACTCACCGTTTATGGTGCAGGCGTAAAGTCCTTGTCGGGTATTAGTGGGTAGGCTTCGACCGCCATAGTGACCTTGCTCCGCCACTAAACAGAAGAACTCACCACTGGCGTCGCTTAAATTTTGGGTATAGCTGCAATTATCGGCGACAGGAATAAATTGGTCCATCAACTGAATAACCTGTGGATGGGAAAAAACGGACGCCCGGCCCGCAATGCCGTTGTTTCAGGTACAACCGAGGGGATTGCCATTCATGGCCCAAATGAACAATGGTCGATTTTGTAGAGCCGCTTTCTGTCGGGCGTGTCCTAGATCAATTTCCCATGGAATTTCTGTCCATCGGAGTTCGTCAATTTTAGGTTTGATAAAAGTGTGAAGTTTATCAAACTGCTGAGCATCAGCTGGGACGGAAGTGAGAGGAGGTTGGGATCTGGCGAGGTTCGACATAGTAAACTCCTTCATTTTCTGTTAGCCTACAGGACTAATTGGTTAATTGCGGGGAAATTATGTTCTCAGATTTACTATTTTACTCAATTGGATAGGTAGAAGAGTATAAATTCATCAAATTTAAATGGAATAGTGGATTGGGGCCAGACTAGAAAATTCGTGGCGCCGGTTTTGGTGCACCTGTCGGCGAACCAAGACCGATGGATTACCGTTACAAATACTCTAATTTCCCTGATTGGGAATCTATATTATAAAACCTGTAACCACCATATGAATCTTGGGCTAGGAAAAATCCCTGCCTCATAATGCTCATTTTCTGAATAGGCCGGTCTAAACCCATTTGCAATTATCCCGGTTGGAATGGTGGTTGGTAGAATACCGAAGCACCTTAATGCCAACTCAAAGTTGGCTATATTGTTGATACTCTGTGGTCTGGTGGAAAAAGCCCTTTCTTACTCTCAGCTACTATCAGAATAGCTAAGGATAAAACCGTTCCGTAAACCAAACTGGATTTTCCCCTAACCCAATTCTGGCGAGAATTGCCTATTAATCCGGGATTCTCATTTAGACCTGGCTAGAGTTCCCACTTATATTGAACTGATGGTCAAAGGCTTTATTGCCAACCATTTGGTGACCACTAGATTCAAATTCATCTTGCCACCATATCTGATGGAGTTTTTTTCAGCTCACTAATTTCCACCTCAGGCTTTTCTATTAGATCTGGATGTCACCTGATTGGGAGTTAATTCTATTGTTAGGGATCCGAGGCCAGCTGCGCTCCATCACTTAGTCCGAGCTGTCTGGAAACTGGATGCATCGATCAAGTACTGCTCACGGTAGAGCTTGCATATGAGACGGCCTGCATCTAGCGGAACTGACAGTTCGCAGGCTGCATTCCTAATTTTCCCTTCCGCAATCGTTGCTCCAAATCGGTCGACCACCCGAACGGCGGCCCCCTCCATATTCTCTGGCGTTTGCACGATTAGTTTCGGACCTCGCAACCTGACATCGAGGAGCTTCGGCAAATGGGCAATGCAGGTTATGGACCTCGGTTCCAGCTCGATGCATAAGATCGTTTGGTCGGCCTCTGTAAATGTTTCGATTTTGTTATACCGGTACAGATCGACGACATGATACTCATTCACTGTCGTCACTGCGATCAGTTTACCACGCACGGGTGAGGTACTGGCGTTGTAAACCGTGTAGACCGTCTTGCCATTAGCCGAAAACCTGTTCAGGTATACCATCGGGATCCACGTGCCAATCATCGGTTCCGGGGCCAGCGAGCCGAAGGCATCGGCGTTGTCCTTCAGCATCTGCCGTTCGTGCTCCCGGTAGCACCATTCCCGATTGAAAGCACCAGTGGCGTTGAAGAGACGCCACTCCGGGTGTTTCTCGCTGATCTGGTAATCGAAAATCTTGTGCCGTGGAAAGAAGAAGCGATAAATGTTCAGGCCAACAAACCCCTCCCAGTTCGTAGCCACGTGGCTAGTGAAGGGCTGCTCGGTGAGGTCATAGAGCAGGCTGCCATCGACGTACTGTCCCAGCACGTCAAACCCAATGCTTTCTGTCAGCAGTACCGAATCCCGATTGACGGCATCCATCGCCTGGCGGACCTGACGGGCCGCATCGGATTGAGCCTGCAGTTCGTTATAATGACGCCAGCGGGCAAAGGTATGGGGATGCTTTTTGTTGAGACAGATCCGCGACGCACCACCCAACTCGTCGATGCGTACCCCGTCGCCCCCGGTTTCTTCGATAATCCGGGCACAGGTCTGCGCCAAATAATCTCGCCACGGTTGGTGATCCATGCACATCTGCCAGTCGTAGTAGGGCCAGAAGTAGTGGCCTTCCGGATACATCGTTGCCCAGTCCGCTCCATGGGCGTGTCCCATCACACTGCCCAACGCCGCCTCGGCCTTGTTAACATAAAAGGTTGGAATATAGCCCTGACTTTTCAATGCCGCCACGTATTTACGGAGTGCCGGTAGCCCGCCCCACCGTTGATTGTAGCCTCTCAAACCGTAGTCGCCCTGGTTGCCCCATAGGACGTACTTACCTTCCAGCATCCCGTATCGATCCGGAAAAAGTTTGTAGGTGAGACCATGCTTGGCCGCGGCTGTCTTGTGTTTCATCTGCATTTCATCCGTGATCTCTTCATGTTCCCAATAGCCGGAGTGTTCCAGCCCATCCACCATCTTGGTCATGAAGTCGGCCTGTACGTGACCCATGCGCTTGTGGCCCCATTTAGTGGGATTGGTGTTGTAGGCTTCCTTATCGCCCGGTCCCCGGAAACCCCACTCCGGGCCGGTACTATCATAGTTAAAGGCGTCGGTCAACTTGTTGGGGTATCTATTCTTGTGGGCAAACCCGTCGAACCATTTTCGATACGACTCCATAGCCTCACGCCAGTCACCGTTCATAACACCAAGGGTCGCGCTAGCCAATCGCCATTGTTCACCGGGCTGCATACCCCGGCCGAAGTAGGAAAAGGCCATGCTGGTACCCAAGGCTTCCTCGAATGGGTCCCACAAGATCAGCTCAAAGGGCGCCCGGCCATTTTGTGCATCGACCAAGGCCGGATCAATCCTGAATGTGGGATCGCCCTCACTGGCATCGGCCTTCAGCAGATGGAGGATTTTGTATTCGCCACTTTGGTCGTTCACCCGGAGATAGAGGCCACCCCCCATCTCCGGACAAAAGCTGGCCATGGTTTGAAAGTAGGTTCTGCCACCGCCGTAGCCGCTGCGGAAGCGCCCGGGATGACTGAGCACAATGCCGGTCGCGAAAGGATAGAGATAGTGGTCCTTCAGGAACCCTTCGCTCCAACCAATGCCGCCCAATACCGGAAAGGCCACCTTGACAACCTGATTCTTGTCCGATCGGTTTTGAATGGAGAGTCCGAGGCGCAGTTCCTCCGAACGATCCATGGTGATCCGGAGACGCCCAGTCAGTTTGGCCGGGGCGCAGGAGATGTCGTAGACAACCGACACCGCTTCTGAGTCCGCCGACAAGACTTCCTTGCCTTCCAAGACGAAGTCGCTACCCGTCAGGCATCGTCCATTAATTTCCAGAACGAAAATACTCTCCTTCGTCTGCTGTTGAATGACCGAAACGTTCATGGTCTGGTGGTGCAAACGGCTTAGCTGCAAGCCGTTGGTCAAACGAATTTGCACGGACATTGCACCGTTCACAAAAGTGTCGGCTGCTTGGCCTTCAATCAGGCGAGGCGATTGATTCGGAATGGCCGGCAACGCCCTGACCTGCGGGCACATATCGATGGCCGGCAAGGCGGGAAAGTCCTGATGGTTGAATGTCAGGTTCTTGGAATCTGCTTCTTCCGTCACCAGAACTATACGGATCATGTATTCGCCTGAAAAACCGTTCTTGTTTAGTGGGCGCGCAAACCAAGTCACACCACCGTCAGTCGAGCGTGTGCTGCAACCTTGATCCTCAAACATATCAATGCCCACAACCAGCCGGTCATCGTTCTCCTTAGCAGCGGAAGATAGATGCAGTACGACCTCATTTGGCCCACGGACCAGATAATCTGCTGGAATGTCGAAATCGAACCAATTGATCGCTAGCCGGGTATTGAACCA
>Ga0208128_1000791_pt1 | contig 12388 bp, 2 predicted proteins | sample ETNtaG_35_FD_185758 | JGI IMG/M metagenome (GOLD analysis project Ga0208128, IMG submission 185758) | Marine microbial and viral communities from oxygen minimum zone, Eastern Pacific Ocean - ETNP201306PF51B (SPAdes) (version 2) | ecosystem: Environmental > Aquatic > Marine > Oceanic ... | reverse complement strand
CCCCACATATTGGTAAGGAACCCTCTGGCCGTTATAGGATGCTTTGACTTCGTCTTCTGTCAATAACCTATTGTGGAAAATAACTTTGGAAAGTTCTCCAGCCAACTCACCTACCCCGTTACTTCTTTGCATTAAATGGACAGCATTACTACCCCCAAGATCACTATCTTCCATGGCTGAAATGTCTAATGACCCTTTAATCACACCATCTAAATACCAAACTACATTTCCACCCCTATTCCAAGTAAAAACTAAATGATGCCAATTACCATCACCAATATCTGTGTCAGAATATCCTGATGACAAATTATCAGAAATAGTATTATCGTCTGCATCTCTTAAAGCGGCATGGAAATAACCCCAAGGGTAAACCTCTATTTCCACAAATATTTCTGGACTAGATCCAGTAACCATAGTACTAAATAATATTCCAGATTGTGCAACAAGCCCCTTAATCCAAAACTCTTGAGAAAAATCTCCTGTACCAAAATAATTACTGCCTGCAGGTAAAATAATAGTGTCATCTACATCATCAAACCAAAAACTAGCCCCTGACTGTAAATCGTTTACCGTTTGGCTGTTGACTATTCGGTTGGCCTTATGGTCTTGGGTGCCATCACTAGTAATTCTCAATCTCTCAGACCAATCACCCGTAGTATTTGTACTATTATTGGTATAAAATGCCAAACTGGAATTAAAATAACCTGCAGCATCACCAATTTGTAGGATGCCAGCAGAACGTTTAGTATAATTACTATATTGTGGTTCCCATATAATTCCTGGCCCTAATTGATTCAGGTTATTATTAACACCAAATCTAATTGAATTATCGTTTGATTCATACTCTGTATTTTCAGGAGTAGATAAATCTAACCTATATTCTGGTACATCAGTTCCGATTCCTACGTTGCCATCACTGCCCTGTATTATAAAATCACATCGATTATATTTACCTAATGTTACTGTATTATCACAACAGGCTTCTATTACTGGCAGTCCTGAAATGTTGTTAGCAGAAAGTATTACATCAGAAAAGTCATCGGCTGCTGTTAATAACTGGCCACTGGCACCATGAACTTCTAATGTTTCTATAGGTTTACTAGTTCCAATACCTACGATGCTATTATAACCATGCTTGGCTTGTAATACTAATGCTCCACAAGTGCCTGTTGTATCTCCAGCACTCCAAGCGTCAATATGCATATTTGAAGGGCCAGTAGAGGAACCCGAGCTAATATTTAAACCTGAGCCAACATTAGTAACTTCACAATAATCAGAAGTTGTAAATTTGGCACTAGTGGAGTTTGTAGAACTAACAATTGTATGAAATTTACCTTGTGGATTAGTAGTTCCGATTCCTACGTTGCCAGCATCAGCTTCTGTCACCATAGCATATTTGATTGCACCACCAAGATTACATATATGAATACCATAAGAAGTATTAGGGCTGCCAGAGGGAGATAGACCATCTAAATTTTGATCTAATCTCAATCCTGTCAATTTTGTAACAGTCAAAAGAGAATCATTACCAAAATGATGACTCCTTCCATTAATTATAACAGCATCAGTAATTGCAGCATCACCTGAACCTGTATGATAAAAATTCAATTCTGAATTCATTCCCCAAACACAATTATAATTTAAAGTATGACCACTCGATTGCCCAGAGCTACCCACCCTTAGACGCATAAAACCACCAATACATTTATGTGTTGATACATCAGTTCCTGATACATTTTCTCCAAATACCTGTAACTTAGCACATGGCGTAGTAGTTCCGATTCCTACGTTGCCACCAAAATAATTATGTGCAGATGTAGAATCTTGATATATACCATAGTGACAAGTATTACTTCCATCATTAGTAGCTGGATTATGAATTCTAATTCCATAACTATTTGTGACCGTGCCACAATAATGATATGGACTTATAGTAAGTCCAGTAGCATGAGTGATTGTTCCTGTACCATCAAGCATCCCATATTGTACGGATATTCCATCCATCTGATTTAAAGTTCCAACAAGATCACTTCCACCCAATCGTTGAATATTGAGATTCATATCATATCCACTATTAGTTACTCCACTTGCAACTCCTCCTACAGCACCACCTATAAAAACTGCCCCCTGATAACAAGTAGAATTAGAAGTTATATCTGCTGGAGTATTAGATAAGTTGGTTCCATGACAATTAAGTGTTGAATTAACAAGCAATGTGTGGCCTGGGTTGGCAGTTCCGATTCCTACACGTCCAGATTTAGTAACTGTAACTTTATTTTGACCGTCACCAGTATCAATTTTAAATAAATCTGGATCACTAAAAATTTCTTTATTAGTAATAGCATGAGTGAGATTAGAATCAGTAACAAATGTATCACTATCGGTGATTGAAGACACAGTAAAAGATTCCATTATTGAATTATCAGCTGCACCACTTGGTATTAAAACTGTATCACCCATATTTAATCCATGAGCAGATGTAGTATTTACTATATTGCCACTACCACTGGCTGAAGCATTTCCCAATGATATACCACATGTGCCTGCCACATGTAAACTAGAAGTTGGAGCAGTAGTTCCAATCCCTACATGCTGACATCCTGTATTAACCCAATTAGATCCAATTTGAACTGGAACATTACGCTTAATTCTCATGGCTTCATTGAAACCACTTGAGAATTGAGAACCAATTCTCAAGTCAGTATTATTACTAGCCATCATACCATGAGAATCAATATCCGCTCCTAATGTTATAGCTGAAACATTATCCACATCATTTCTACTAATTCCAAAAGCCCATCCATGAGAATCACCTGATTTTATTGTATGTTTAATAAATACAGATGTTTCATTTTCCCCTACGGAACTTTGACCGCAAATAGTCAATGATTGATTGCTATATGCAGGTTCAGAAACTCCAATTCCAACATGAGTGCCAAAAACAGTAGGATGGAGGGGAGTTGCTCCTGTGACTGTACCATGTAGTTCGTTACCAGATGTATCTAGCCATTTCCCCGAATCGGTTTCTATCATAGGAGAGCCTATTGAAGTGGGAAGATATTCTGCTACGTTGCCTATTTGTACAAGTTCACTAGAATTTGACCAAGTAGTTGGAGATGCCCCCGTTGCAATAAATTCAACACCATCAGCGTTACTACCAGCACCAACATTAGTAAAAACATCACCAATTTTCCAATCAACAATCCTGTACCCTTTTCCAATTGTTAGCGTACCAGATGTTTGAGCAGTCTGATTGGCACCCACATATTCATATGGAACTGCCTGACCAGAATAAGCATTTTTAACTTCTGTAGCTGTTAGAGCTCTATTGTAGAGTCTGACTTTAGATATTTCTCCATTCCACATTTGAGCCGAAGTGCCAGTATTATGACCCCCGATACTAAAATCAAGATTTGATGCAGTTCCCCAATCCCAATTACCTGATGAAGATGCGGCTGGAAGATCTATCCCATCAAGATAAACCTTACCAATATTTCCACCTGCATCCCTAACTACTACTAAATGATGCCACTCATGATCATTAGGGAAAGTATCGGTTCCAGTGTTTATATAATTAGTTGAATTCCCACTAATTCCAGATGACATTCTAAAAACGAGTCTATTAACATTATTACCCTCAACTCTGGCCATAAACCCATAATTCTGATAAGATTCATCACCAAACACATGCCAATTTGTATCAACTCCTAAACTTAAATCTGCATCTAATTTAATCCAAGCTTCTGCACTAAAAGGGTTCAAACCAGCAGATAAATCTCTTAAATCATCTGTATCTATCAGCACACGATTATCACTACCATCAAACTTAAAGCTACTTCTAGTTTGTAAATCATTAACAGTCTGAGAATTGAGTAAGAAATTTTTGCTATTGTCAATATCCCCACCTACATGCAATCTGGATGTAGGCGTAGTTTCACCTATTCCGACATTACCACCAGTAATAGAAGTACTACCAGTACTGTCAGAATGGGCAATGACATAGTTTTGTTGAGAAGAATTGCGGATAAATACTGATCCAGCAATGCCAGTATCTACCCTGTAATATTGATCAGTTTCTACTATTTCTGCCATATTTTAATCCATATTTCGTTACTCCATATTAAATAAATCACTTTCGTAATATTGAGTTTCTAATGAACCAATGATTTCATCAACATTGAAAATGAAATCAGTGTCATAAGGATACTGATCTGATGCACTTGCAATATCATACTGTTGATATAAATCATGCGATGGTGCATTAAATTTAATTTCAGCACTTGGTAAAATATGCTTATGACAGGGATAACTCCAAACTTTGGGATCATTGCCTATCCAACATACAGTACTTTCCATATTCATAGCCCCAGCTCCATGTTGCATACATGAATCAATAAACAATCGTTTATCTGTAGCTTTAAGGAAAGCAAATGCTTCCATCTCGTTTAAATTCTGTAGAACTTCACATCCTTCAATAACCTGATCTTGATGATAACAAATTTGCATGATGTGATACTTGGTTTTTAATTCCTCAACTAATTTTTGTAGTACCCTTTTAGGGATATCCCTACACCAAGAGTAAGTATTTGGATTTTCTTGTTCAGGTGGTGGCACAGCACCTCCATTCCCATGAATAGCCAAAATAGGCTTATCCCTCTTAAAGGTTCTAGCTTTTTCTAAATGTTGAAAATTAAAATGGAGCTTGGGATAATATTCTTCCTTGTACTCCAAACCATACATTTCTATCCAAGATTGCCTCAGGGGCTTTCTTTCTAAAACATGCTGTGTAGACAAATACGGTTCTTGTGCCAACAGTACTGCCTTTCCACCTTTTATATAATCTTCATAAAAATATTGTGTAGCTCCAAAACGATAAACTTTATCACAATCAGGATTAGTTTTCCATATCTCAGGCCAACCAGTAACAACTACAAGTCGATATTCTGGGAAATTTTCTTTAATAGCCTGAGCTACAGCTGTTGCAGCTACATTTTTACCAATACCACCATTCACATGAAATATAACATTGTCCATTATCTACCTCACTTATTAATAATTTTCTATATACTACGGAGCTGGCGGAGCATCTGGAAGTGAATCATCAGCAGGTGCAGTTGTATCTGAACCCGTGGCAGCTGAAGTATTTACAGCATCATCTGGTATGAAACCTTGTCCAGCTTTTAAAAGATCGTATGCAGTTGAAAGTAATGATACAGAAACTGCACCATCGAAAGATGTGTTCCATCCTTCCCTTTTAAGCGGTTCTGCATTAGCATCTTCTTGGGCTTCACCAACCCATATAGAATATTGCATATCTAAATTCGTTTGAGCTGGTTGAGTATTGTCGTTACTCATTTTTTCATACCTATAATTAACATTAGTAATTCGCAAGTATGCGTTAGTAAAAGTTGTGCCAAAGGCATCGTAATCAAAAGTTAAAGCCATAATTTTCTCCTCTATTGTCTTGTTGACTAATTGTATTTATATTTATAATTAAGTCCACTATTGATCCTCAATTAACATTCCCTTAAAGTAAAATCTACCACTTATAGTAGTATAATTTGATCCAGTACTTATAGTTATTTTCAATTCAGTATTTCCTACATCAGGATCACCCGGCAAATATTTTTCCCGTACACCTGATGCGTCTATATTAGTACCCATTGTTCTTGTATCAAATTGATTTGATAGACTATCTTGATTGCCTATTGAAATTGTTGGTAAAATGGAGCCACTTCCTTTAGTAAATGTACCAGTAGTAATTACTCCCATTTCAGATATATAAAATGTTGATCCAGTTGGTATAGTTATAGTATGAGTACCTGTAGATGTTAAATCTATATTTTTTGTCATCAATGTAATTTCTGCACTAGCGTATTGATAAAAAGCTGTAGCAGCAGTTTCCGCTGAAGTACCTGAATCCTTTTTAGTTATCAGCGCACCACCTATATTAGCGGTACAGGCAATTCTTGATGTGGCACAATATCCAAGTGCAGTAGTACAATTACCTATTGCCTGAGCATTTGAACCAAATGCACTTGTATTACTACCACTGGCGACTGAAACCATCCCAACAGATGTTGATTGAAATCCAGCTGCAAGGGATTCCTTTCCAACCGCCGTGGACTCGCAACCAGTAGCTATAGTTTTATATCCAACAGATGTAGAGTAACAATTTGGTGCACAAGATTCAAAACCAATAGCAATAGAACAATTATACTTTCGATCCTGAGGACAATATGTACCTGCGATTGTATCACTTCCAATCGCAATACTATCATCTCCAGCAGAATATGCCTGAGATCCAATTGCAATTGCTCTAGAAGTACCATCTGCTGTAGATGGGCCTGACTTCAGAGCCGTACCTGTTCCAGTACCCACATCTGTTGCTGTAAAAGATACCCCAACTGTATTTGCACTAGCACCAATAGCAGTAAAATCAGTAGTACCTACAACATTAATTTTATATGATTTACCACACAAAAATGAACCAGCATCAACACTAGTATTTCCTTGGCTGCCACCTATAGCAGTAGAAGAATTTCCATCTGCTTGTGCACAGTGTCCTACTGCAACAGCGTTTCCGCCAGATGAACAACTTTGATATCCCATTGAAGTTGATTCAGTGCCTTTCGCCCAATTACAATGGCCCATTGATGTTGAACAATCTCCAGTTGCAAGATTTGCAAACCCAACAACTGTTGTATAATTATTATGCGCACAAGAGTTTACTCCAATCGAAGTTGCGCTTGAAACATTAAATTGATACGCATCAGTTAATGTTTTTGTAGCTACTGTTGGGTGACTCACTTGTTCAGTGTCAGCGAATTTTGTAAAAGTATAAGGTCGAACCACTACAGCATGCGAATACCAAATTTGCACTATTCCCTTTGCACCTGTAGTTACTCCAGTTAATACATCTCCAATTTCCCAACCACTAGTATTATCGCCAACAACATTAGCTGGCGTCAAAGTTTGATAAGCGAAAACTCCACCACATATACCCACCGCAACTGATTTGTCACTATCTGAAGTAATACATTGTCCTAACACAACCGAACAATCCCCACATGTTCTAGCCTTATATCCAAATGCTGATGAACCCTCAGCACATGCCCATGTGAATTGACCAACAGCAGTTGAATAGTCAGATGATGCACAAACTTCAGTACCAAATGATGATGAATAAACCCCTGCCGCATAGGAATTATAACCAACAGCTGTTGAATCTACTCCACTTGCAATTGCAGTTCTTCCAAAAGCAGACGCCGATACTGCAGAAGCCGATGTGTTATAACCAACAGCTGTTGAATTTGCTCCACTTGCAATTGCAGTTCTTCCAAAAGCAGATGCCGATACTGCAGAAGCCGATGTGTTATAACCAACAGCTGTTGCTCCCGTATCACTGGCCGAAGCGTTATAACCTATCGCACTTGATGACTGTCCAGATGCAATTGATTTATATCCAAACGCAGAAGCAGCTGCATTAGTAATAGCACAAGAACAATATCCAACTGCAGTTCCATACTGATTAGTAGCACAAGATTCAAATCCAAATACACTAGAATTTTCACCACTATTACAAGTTTTAAAACCATAATTGGGTGAAAGGAATTTACCCTTATCCATTAAATTGGCACCACTTACACCAGAATAAATTGTACCATTCAAATCATTACCAGAAGAATCATACCATTGTGAACTATCAGTTGAAGTACTGGTGCTACTAATTCCTTCTGGAAGATATTCAGCTGCCAATCCAACTCTTGTGAATTCAACACCTGTCAAATGTACTGGTGTATCAGAATTACCTACTTGAAATTCTAAATTTTTTCCACCTCCGCTAGATGGAAGAGCAGTTACAAAAATTATATGATATTTTCTCCATACTGTATCAATTACTATATCGCCACCACCTACAATTTCCTGTGAAACTTCATCATTACTATCATTAGCCAATCTAACTCTTACCGGCCGAGCATCATTATCACCAAATGATTGATTTTGGCCAGATTTAGCCCAAAATGAAGCTTGCATTTTTTGTCCTGCACTATAACTCAAACTATTATTCGGATGAGTTCTAATTACACTTTGCCAATGTGTACCATGTTCTCCATTGCCAGGTGAACCATAAGCCTTAGAAGTATATCCAGTTGGAAAATCGATACCCGTAGTAATACTATTCCAATCCCAATCAATCGAATCAGAATCACGATTGTCCACTTGCCATTTTGTAAAACTATTCGTTCCTGATGATTGAGAAAAATTACCATCAGGAATTTGATCATTAACTGTAAATGATCCCTTTTCTCCATAATCTACTGGCTTACCATTGTACAATGAAATTATATCATCATGGGATAAATCATATCCAAATAATCTAATAGTAGATATTTCACCAGCAAAATAATTAGAATAAGATTGAGTTAAATATGAAGATTTTCCAATAACTAAATTTTCACTGTTATTGATAGTAGTGTCAGAAAGTGAAGATATGTCACCTTGAGTAGAATAAGTAGCTTCAATACCATCTATATAAATTTGTGCACCAGTAGCTGAATTTCTGGTAAATGTAGCTACTACATGATGCCATTTACCATCACTAATAGTTTCATTGGTGGTAGTATCAATAGTATTGATACTAGATCTCAAAACACCACTTGGCCTCAATATCAATCCATAACCTACAGTACTAGAAGATTTCTGTAAAATATACTGAGTGCAAGTAGCACTAGTTTTTATCCAGGCTTCTAAGGAAAAGTCATCTGTACCAAAATCAATAGCATCATTATCCGCAATACTAACATAATCAGTAGTTCCATCAAAGAACAATGTCTGCTCATGGCGATTATCCAAAACAGTAGTACTTTGTAATAAACTATTATTCTTCTGCCTGATATTACCAAGAACATGCAGTCCATCGCCTGTACTAGAACCATTTGGTGCCGGTTGACAATCAGTTTCAGTAAAGCATTTACCTATTCCAACACAACCATTATACAATACTAAATTACTTTTCCAAGTATTCTCACCTGTTGGTAATTGTAAATGTAATTTTTTACCAGTAGAAGTTTCATCCAATGCCTCAGCATGAATTCTAGCAGTTGAAAAATCTTGATAATTTGTAGACACAACGGTAGAATCATTAGCACGAAAATCCATTGACACAGATTTATCATACTTATTACCTAATGTCAATGTACCATTAGGTTTATTTGTTCCTATACCTGTTTTTTGCTTTCCTAAGAATACATCACCTAATTGAGTTGGTACATCTGATTCATAAACAATAACATCAGCCACCTGTAAATAATCATTTGCATGACCAGCATTTATTTCAAACCGTATTTTATTATCAGTATCTACTTGTAAAATTTTAATATACGCGCCAGTGCTACCAATTTGAACTATATCATCTTCTTCATAATTTGCTCCAACTGCGTTAATAGTAACTCCAGTTACAGAACCAGATGTAACTACTGTATCTACTGTTAATCCAGATCCACCAGATGGAGAAGTACCTGTACCAACACCTGTAGCATTACTATTACCTGTTCCACCATGAATTGCTTGAATAACGCCAGCATCATTATAATTCACAAGTGCAATTTTAGTTACTTTACCTTTTGTTTTAGATATAAATGGAGTCAAATCTGCAGTAAGTTTATGCCATCCACGAAGATCATCAGAAAGCCTATTCTCACCAGAAAATATATCATTCCAATTTGTGCCATCATAAAACTGAACTTTTATATTTTCAGTTGCTTCTTGAGAATAATATCTGACAAGTGCTTTTAAGAATATTCTAGTTTGACTAGTACTATCCGTAGATCCAAGAACATCACCTGCCATATAAGGATAATAATATTGTAGATCCATTCCCTTGGATTCTATTCTAGTATCTTTAGTTAATTCTACAGCATTAACACCTGCTGGGCCAGCTACTGTATCCAAATCAATATTTGTGCCTGTAACATTCCACTCTCTTTCTAACAATATATCATCTATTGCAAAATATACATCTGTACCTGTACCAGCTGGATCAACAACTTTTACTATTTCACCATTTGAATATCCTGTACCTCTAGCTGAAGTCGATATATTCACAGTTAATCCATTGCTATTTGCTCCAGCTTCTAAAACTGTATTTGCATTAAATGTTTTTTCATAACTAGAACCTTCTGCAATAACCTTTATCCCTGTAGCAATTCCAGTATTAACAGATGTCACTTCTATAATTGCATTTCCAATTGTGACATTAACTGTCAATGCATTATTACCACCACCAGAAGTTTTAATTGTAGCTTTAGTTGCAGAATTTAATGTAGTATCACTATAATCGTATCCACTTCCAGCATAAGTCAATGATACTACAGTCGCAGCACCACTATTGACAGCTGTAACTTCACCCGTTGCCAAATCAGTACCACCAGAATCTTGAGCTATAGTGAAGGTATCACCTAGTGCATAAGATGCACCACCAGCTGCAACTGATATACTAATTACTTTACCAGCATCATCACTACCGTCAACTGAAACTCTATCTCCTACTGCATAAGACTCGCCACCAGAATTAATTGATGCAACAATAACTCCTGACTGCTTTGAAGATGAAATAGCAGCAGAAATAACTGTTCCATTAGCATCCGTTGTAACATCCAATGCTAGACCCTGGCCACCACCACGTTCCCCTCCACTATATGAAGTAGTTGCAACTTTGGAATGAATCCCTGTTTCTGCTGGTACTTCTACATTAGATGTCCATCCTACGCCAGCTGTTTGTAAATAAACTTCTTGTTGATTTGTATTAGCAACAGTTCCACTAATATCAAAATAAGTACTAGTAACTGCAGTCACAGCACAATAGGAATGATTGGGATCAGATGATTGAGATTTACTCAAGCGAACAATAGATCCAACAGATACACCAGAAAAAGTACTACTATTAATAGTGTATCTATTATTAGTATTATTACTACAATTGAAAAACTTTCCAATTCCTCCAAGTGGTACACTAGTACCAACTCCAGCCATCGGTAGGCCAATATTCCCCAAACCATCACCAATATTTTTAGGTGATGCTCCATCAAAATCTAAATCACTTTTACCACCTGTAATAGTAGCAGAAGTTATATAACCAACACCAGACCCAGAAGAATAAATACCACCTAAATTACTATCCACTACACAAAAACAACTATTAGCATCATTTACTTCCGTGATTGTAAATGATGGTGATTCTTGGCCAACAATAGTATCGCCACTATAAGAAATTCCACCAACAGCACTGAGAGTAACACATTCACCTACTGAATAAAATGGATTTGGTTTATCACTAGTAGATACACATACTTCCCAAGTAGAACCACTAACAACGGACATACCCGTCATAGAAACAGAACCACCATTATCAGCACCACATCCCCATGGCCATGCTTCTTCAAAAATAGGTTGATCGTATGATAGGAAAACTGCACGAACTGTATCAATAGTATCAATATATTGCGTAGTAAAAACCGTTTGCTCACCTTGAACTTGGAAATCTGATGTAACTGATAAATCACCTTCAACCCTAGCATTACCTTTAACTAAGAGTTTATTATTAATAATATCACCAGTAACTTCATTTTGATGTGTTGTTCTAGTGTCGCCAACACTCACACCTGGCTTGCCTAATAGTTGTAAAGTTAATGGTGAGGTAGAAATACCACTTCTGGCTTGTATTTGACTACAATCAAACATCAAATTCTTAACATAATCACCAAACAATGCAGTACCAGTGCCACTATCTGGGTCAATACCAGCAGATGTTGCTTCAAATACTGTACCTACATCGTTACTAGATGAGCCAAGAGATGACCAAGTAGTATCACCAGATGATAAAATTTTATAAGTAGATCCCTTAACAATATTAACAGCATTTACCTGAGTATTATACAATCTATTATCCTGGCCAATCATTAATGTTCCTTGACCCACACCAGTATGGCCAATCTCTGGCTCACCATCCACCACCAATCTACCTGATTTACTCAAGCAAAATCTAGGCCGGCCATCACCTGATTGTATATCTATTAATGAATTATCATCTCTATAGCCTAAAAGGCTATCAGCTGATGCAATAGTATTTGTAGGATCAACTGAAACAACAAATTTACACAAAGAACCAGTTGGGCTTAAATTTCCACTATGAGTTCCAGAACCTAAATAACATACAGTCCGAGTTTCATATTGTCTATTATCAATGGTAACTGCACTAATTGTACCTGTTCTACTATTATCTCCAGTTATCGTTTCATTTGTAAAGAAACTAGTACTACCATCCACTCCTGTATTAAAACCCAATAGATTTTGACTATAAACAACTGTCACTACTGCCGTCGCGCCA
>Ga0208128_1000786_pt1 | contig 12433 bp, 14 predicted proteins | sample ETNtaG_35_FD_185758 | JGI IMG/M metagenome (GOLD analysis project Ga0208128, IMG submission 185758) | Marine microbial and viral communities from oxygen minimum zone, Eastern Pacific Ocean - ETNP201306PF51B (SPAdes) (version 2) | ecosystem: Environmental > Aquatic > Marine > Oceanic ... | reverse complement strand
TGTGAAACTGTTTTCAACTAATCGACAATAGCCTTTAACGACAAAGGATTGGGCGAGATTTCGGGATTTATTTTTTGCCAATGGTCGCAATTCCATCTGGAGGGGTAATATTTGACAACGGTTCGCAGATGGCATAGAATAGCCGATAATACTTCCAGGAGAGATCAAATGCAATACCAAATCGGGATAGAAAAAGAGAACCAACCACAAAGCCGCCGCAACTTTCTTAAAACAGCAGGATTAGCTACACTGACAACCGTCGTCAGCCCAACTATCCTTCGAGCCGCAGATAAAACGGGTCGAAGTGATCTCGTCATCGGAACCGGAGCCTATCGGTATGAAGTCCATCACCACTGGGCAAAGCTACCAGACCAGTTTAGTTGGCAGACAACCCACAATGTTGCCCTCGACGCAGAAGGGCTACTCTACGTTATCCATGAAGGGCGAGTCGATCAACCTGATCACCCATCCATTTTTGTTTTTGACCAACAAGGAAAGTACATCCGTTCTTTTGGCAACCAGTTCCAGGGAGGAGGCCATGGACTTGAGGTTCGAACGGAAGGAAGTGAACAGTTTCTGTATGTCTGCGCTTATCAACAGGTAAAAGCCTTTGCTAAACTAACGCTAAAAGGCGAAACTGTCTGGCAAAAGTACGCACCGATGGAAAGCGGCGTTTATCTTAAAAACGAGGATACTGAGCGGACGAAGCGTTGGGGTCGAGACGCCTTTATGCCGACTAACTTTGCTTTCCTAGACGACGGAGGTTTCCTCTTGGCGGACGGATACGGTTCCTTCTATATCCACCGCTACAATAAGGATGGGAACTGGATTTCCAAGTTCGGTGGGCCGGGTGACGGGCAAGGGACATTCGCTACCCCGCACGGGATTTGGATCGATAAACGACCCGGACGAGAAGAGCGCATCATTGTCTGTGACCGAGCCCATCACACTTTGCAGTACCTGACCTTGGAAGGTGAATACATTGAGACCCTGGAAGGCTATGGTCTACCCGCCAATATCGATACCTGGAACGATCTGATGTTAGTCCCAGAACTCCATGCACGGGTCAGTATCCTGGATGGTGAGAATAATGTGGTCGCACGGCTGGGAGACGATGTTAAACGGATAACCCAAACGGAGGAGAAAATCCGCGAATTATCTGAAAAATGGATCCCGGGCAAATTTGTTCATCCACACGATGCTTGCTTCGACGCTGACGGCAATATTTACGTAGCTGAATGGGTCGCTACCGGTCGAGTCACTAAACTTCGGCGTGTCAGCTAAGGATAAGGTAGATTTGCATGACAAACTATCGGCAAAATTACGGAATCGGATTGGTCGGTCTGGGTATCGGTCAGCAACACCTCCGCGGCTATCGATGTCAAGACCTAAACGTAGCAGCTATTTGTGATTTAGATCAAAACCTTTTAGCTGCTACGGCAGAGGAGTTTGGAATCCAAAAAACCTACACCCAAATCACTGACCTGATCGCCGACCCGGAAATCAGGATTATAGACCTGGCGATCCAGCCTTGGTTGCGCCTACCGGTTGTTCGGGCCGCTGCCAGAGCAGGCAAACATCTGCTTTGCCAAAAACCGTTTTCAATGAACATGCGTCAGGCGGTGGAAATGGTGGAGGTTTGTGAAGCAAATGAGGTGGAGCTAATGGTCAACCAAAACTCCTGTTTTGTACCGGGATTTGTGGCCATTGAACCCTACCTGAACAGTCAACACCTGGGCGAGATATACCACGCTTCGATTACCTGTGACGGCTGGTTCCTGGATTTTCCTGAGCAGCATGTTATTCCGGCCATGATGGTGCATCATGTCGGATTGATCTACAAATGGTTCGGTACATTTGAAAATGTATATTGCCAGGCTCACGGTCACAAACGATCCCTCGATCAGGGAGAGGTCATGGCCGTGGCACAACTCAAAACGACAAGTGGTGTTCAGGTATTGCTCTCCTGCAATTGGGGTTTTCTAGGTGCCGCTGGACATACACATTGCCATTCGTATGAGGAAATCCGCATTCAAGGCACGAAAGGGGCCATCTGTGGACACAGCAACGATCTGTCGGTTCATCTAACTGAGCCGGAAGAACAAGAAATCAAACCAGAGATCGACGGCGATTGGTTTCCCCACGCTTTTGGTAATGTGATGGTACACCTGATTGATAGTTTGGAAAAAGGGGAAAAGCCGATCACTGATGGACGGCGGAATTTACATGTTGTCCAGACCCTGTTTGCGATGTTCGAATCAGCCAAAAATGGACGATTAGTAGCGATTAACGAGATCGCGCTAGACGAAGATTATGATCTAAGTCCAGCACCCGTTTTAGGACTATAAAGTCAGTAGAACGGTTTGAACTATAATTTAATTTAATCGAATAAAAATAATTGGAGGCCATAGTGAGTCAAGCTGAAAAGAGCAAGGAGAAAATCCAGCTTAGCGAAAAAGAGTGGAAAGAGCGGCTAACACCGGAGCAATACCATATCTTACGCCAAAAGGGTACCGAGCGCCCATTTACCAACGAGATGAAAGAGTTGGGCGATGGAACCTTTGCCTGCGCTGGATGTGGCAATCAACTCTTCGACTCTGAGACCAAATTCGAATCCGGCTGTGGTTGGCCCAGCTTTTACCAAACTTTGGAGGCAGATAATATCCAAACAGCAGATGACAACTCGCTTTTCATGCGCCGGACTGAGGTGCTATGCGCCCAGTGTGACGGTCATTTAGGGCATGTTTTTGATGATGGCCCTCGTCCGACAGGGTTGCGCTACTGCATCAATGGAGCCGTCATCGATTTTGTTTCGGTTGAAGACGAAGAAGAATCTGATTAGATTTATTGATCGGGGAAAAGCTTGAGCCGGCCAGATTAGTATTTCTTGAACCTGATGAAGAATATAACTCAACTGGAGTTGTGGGGTGATCACATAATACGTTGAAGATAATAGTAGGCTTATCCCACTAAAAGCAAGTTGACAGTCCAAACAAGCTTAAAACTGTCCTGAAAAAGAAGAATTTATTTAGGGCGAAATCTCTTCTAACAAATGAGAAAATCATTAGAGGTCTAACTGATGACCTTCATTTCGCCTAAAGAGGAAATCGTTGTTGGATATCGGCTTGAAGATTTAGTGATTTTCGGAAGTCAAAATCAAATCTGGTCAGTTGACTTTTGGTAAACGCAAACCTCTTTTTAATTATCACCGGGTTATCAATCCTTTGGGTTATCGCTATCCCGATTCCCAAATCGATGCTCGATTTTCTGTTGGTTTTTAACCTGACACTCTCGTTGTTAGTAGTGCTACTCAGTATTTTCCTGACGCGTGCCACCGACTTTTTGGTTTTCCCTGTTCTACTTCTGCTCTTAACCATTTTTCGTCTGGCACTCAATATCGCTTCGACGCGAATGATCCTGCTCGAAACCCGGGCACCGGATGTAATTCTAGCCTTAGGTCAGCTAATGTCCCGCAACAACCTGTTGATCGGACTAATTCTTTTTCTGGCCTTAATGGTGGGACAACATGTGGTAGTTGTCGACGGTTGTCAACGGATTGCAGAGGTCAAAGCCCGGTTTGCACTGGATAGTTTGCCCGGCAGAATGATGGCAATCGATAGTGATCAAAGTTTAGATAAGAGAAACAAGGAGCAGAGCCGTCAACATTTGCAGAGAGAAGTGGATTTCTACAGCAGTATGGACGGGGCCGTTAAATACGTCAAAGGAGACGCCACCGTGGGGTTGATTAGCGTCAGTGTTAATTTGATCGGTGGTATTTTTGTTGGTATCGCCTTACAACAGATGACAATACTGGATGCGGTTAACCGGTACACTATCCTGACTATTGGTGACGGATTAATGACCAGGATTTCTGCGTTGTTACTGATGGTTGCTTCTAGTTTACTGAGCAGTCGGGTGAGAAATACCAGCTGAATAGAATGGATTTACGGTCGACTTTGGCCACTGTTCCTGTTTTGCCCGGTAGAGGTTCGATATCGCCCGTATTAGATTGAGAAATAACCCCTTGCAAAGGAGACAAGGTCTCTACAAGAGAAAAAACGGAAAGGAGATACGTCATGTCTGGATTTAACGGCTTAGGCCTGCATCTCGGTAATATTTCGCGTTTGTCCACAGCAAAAACCAGATCCATCAGCCCAGAGAACTTTACCGGAGAAAAAGGTAAAGGAGGAATGGCTGTTTCGGGTACCGGTGAGGATTGTGCCCGTGACCTGGGCCAGGGCTGGAAAGTCTCTCCCTCGGTTCAGATTCAGCCTGGAGAAACCAGGGAACTAACCAATATCGAAGGCCCCGGTGCCATCCAACAGATCTGGATGACACCAACCGGGCATTGGCGACATAGCATTTTACGCATCTACTGGGATAATGCTGAAATTCCGTCGGTTGAGTGTCCAGTCGGTGACTTCTTCGCCTGCGGCTGGAACAGATATGCGCAGGTCAGTTCACTGGCGGTTTGTGTCAATCCCGGCAGTGCATTCAACTGTTACTGGGAGATGCCGTTTCGTCAAAGATGCCGGATGACAATGACCAATATCGCCGATGACCCGATGACGCTCTACTACCAGATTAACTACATATTGACCGAAGTACCGGAAGATGTGGCCTACTTTCACGCTCAATTCCGAAGAACTAATCCGCTACCCTACAAGGAGGTATATACCATCTTGGATGGTGTGAAGGGTTGGGGTCAGTATGTTGGCACCTATATGGCCTGGGGTGTGAACAACACCGGTTGGTGGGGAGAGGGTGAAATCAAATTCTATATCGACGGCGATGACGAATTTCCAACTATCTGCGGAACGGGAACAGAAGACTATTTTTGCGGCTCTTACAATTTTGATGCGGACGGTTATCGCGAATTCACCACTCCTTATGCTGGCCTGCCGCAGGTGATCAGACCGGATGGTGTCTATCAATCGCAACAGCGGTTCGGCATGTACCGGTGGCATATTACGGATCCTATCCGCTTCGAGGAAGACTTACGCGTAAGTATCCAGGCGCTGGGTTGGCGAAGTGGTCGACGCTATCTACCACTCCAGGATGATATTGCCTCTGTCGCCTACTGGTATCAAACCTTACCCACAGTTCCATTTCCACCACTGCCAGACCGTGACTATCTAGAAGTGATTTAAAAAATCAGACAACAACTGAGAACTAGTAACGAGCAACTTCAACTGACGCCCAAACCCATCTAAATTTTCCTAATGTCATATCTGCCCAATTTTGCTTAAGTTTAAAGGAATAAGGAATCATCATATCTGCTCGGCGATAAATCGGTGACGGTCAGTGTCATAAGCCGTCAACACCACTTGACTTCCTTGTTGAATACAAGGTTGGCCAAGTTCTACCTCACAAGCTAAGGTAAAGACATTAGGCGGTAATTTGATGCGCACTCGCCCGAAGTTCTGGTTGACTTGACTGCTGACTACTAGACCGATTTGACCAACCAAATCTGTGTGTCTGACCGGAGGCCTATCATCTGTTGGCAACAGTAAATTAGTCAATGCTAAGAGGAAACGAGTCAATCCACAAGACAAGGTGAAAGATACGCCTGCCGATAGCACCCAGACTATTGGCATTAATTCACCGATGAAGATCAGGTAGTAGTTGAATCCAAGCCCTAAGATCGAAGTTCCGAATACCAGCGGAATTACCGCCATCAAACTGGGAAATCCACAAGGATTTAATCTCCTCAACAAACCAACCCTCGCTGTACTCTGCACCATCACTTTCGGCTCTGGATCTTGATCAGCAGAGAGGGCGTCCCACCCACCTGTATCAAGATCTCCTGGTTCGCCTTGCACTTCGATATCATGCAGCAACTGGTAGAAGCACAAAACGGCAATTGGCGCTAAAAAAGGGAGGTTGTACCAAGATAGAAGAAAGTCTGTCATCGCATTGCTCCAGAGTATTATTTCCGATTAGGACAACAGTAAATTGACAATTTGGTCAAAGCGAAAATAACTGTAACGCCTTTTCCTTATCTTTTGTTAAATTGGTAGATCGAAATCAGGTTTTCAATAGGGTCAAGTAATAACCGAAAAGGCTGTTGCTTCAAGCAGGAGATGGTGCAATTGTGATTAAAGCCACGAATTCAACTAGAGCCGCACAGCCGGGTTTTCCCTTGGACCGGTAAATGAGAGTCGAGTCATACTGCTTTGTCTTCGATTTGATAGTACCGAATAAACTCTGCCAGTCATTAAATCCCTTGTAGGAAAATAGCATGTGTATTATAATGGACAAGGTTATGATGAGTCGCTCATTATACAATCCAGATTTCAATAAGTAAAATCCTTACAAGGAGATTTTAGGTGTGAGTATTCGATATCTACGTTATCTTGTTCTAACTTGGTTATTAGTAGCCTTAAGCCAAATACCGCTTAGTTTTGCCGGGTTCGATCCAGCAAATGCTAAACCGGCAGCCGTTTGGACCTTTGATGGTGGAAATGCTAAAGATTCCTCTGGGAAAAATATCAATGGCAACTTTGTTGGAAAGCCCAAAGCGGTCGGCGGAATTGTCAAAAAGGCCTTAAAATTCAATGGGGCCAAAGATGGGATTCGATTCCCTGACTCCGCGGATATTAATACGGGTGGCCCCTATACGAATAGAACCGTAGTTGCCTTTTTTAACTGTGACGACGTGGACGTCAAAGATCACAAACAGACTATTTTCGAGGAGGGTGGAAAAACACGTGGTTTGGTTATCTATGTTTACGATGGAAAAGCCTATGTTGGTGGATGGAATCGGGCCGAATACAATTGGCCCGGCGCTTGGCCTTCAGTTAAAGTCGAATCTAAAAAGTGGTATCACCTCGGGTTAGTCATTCGTGACGCAAAAGACAAAGTGGAAAAAGGCAAGTTCGAAATGTGGGTGAACGGCTCGCTGGTGGCTAAGGAAAAAGGCGGGCAACTCCATGCACACGGTGATGACATCGGAGTTGGTTATGTAAACCAGAATGCGGTTTTTCACGATGAAAAAGGCGGTGCGGGGTCAGACGTGGATCATTTTGCGGGTCTGATCGATGAAGTTGGCGTTTATGGTAAAGCACTCGTTGCCGCCGATTTTCAAGATCTAACTACGGCCTTATCCGTTGATCACAATGATAAAGTGGCGGTAACATGGGGTAAAATTAAGTCCCTGAAATAGAGAGATACGATCTGCTGTTGAGGACAACCTTCATGGCTTGGCCGCCAATCACGGATCAAGACCTCTCTCCTGGCGGTAAGCTAGAAGAGAGACCTAATCCCACTAAGCTACGAGAGTATTATTTTTCCTTTTTCTTGTGAGCTTTATGACAAGCACTACAAGATTTTGTAACCTGGGAGAAAGCACTTTTCGCGGCCTCAATATTCTTGGACTCAATGGCTTTTAAAAGTTCGGTGCTTCCGACCCGTAAAGTTTCTGAAGCCGCAGTAGCCCATAGTCCGTCGGGGCAACGACCGTCGGCCATTAGTACATAACTGCTTTCATTCAGGACAGCGGCATTCACTGCTAACTTTTTCCAGGCTTTATCCTCCAATAGGTTTGCCTCCAGCCCTTTTTTTATGGATTTACAATGAGGTTCTATCACGCCTTCCATCCATTGTTCAGTTGTTAAGGGACGAGTCTTTCCCTTCTGAATTTGTGTTACCGCACTACTAACAATACCCAAAATTAGTAACACAGAAAAGAGCTTTATAACCATTGGAATTCGCTTCATTTTTACCTCTGAATACTTGAAAATTTACTATTGATCGCTCCATTTTAGCAGAAATGCTAGAAATTCACAACCCAAGATGCAAGTATCACAAGCTCTAAAAGGATGGATGGGACTCAGATTCTAGCAAGGCTAGGAACTTGAATGCCTAAAACTGTACGTTGGCTATCTAATTGATGTCAAACGATGGGAAAATGAAGAACAAACGACGTAACTACAATGCGGCCCGCTCAACACGGAGTGACTCTGATCAGGAAGCCGAATCTATCTGTGATTTACTGTGCGGTTTGGAAAGGGCCGACTAGGTGTGGTTAAGGTAGGCGACGTTTAATCAATTGGAAGCGGGTTGAAATTTCAGGATCGTAAGATTTTGTAGGCAGTTGCTGAATCTGTTGCCGGACATTGGTGATGCGCTCTCTGGTACCCGGGTGGGTTGAGATCAACTGTTCGACTTTGGTCGGTTGCCGCTTCTCAGCACTCAATAATCTCTCAAAGAAATTGGCCATGCCCGCCGGATTAATGCCCGCTGAATGCATCTCTTCGGTCGCCAGTAAATCGGCTTCTCTCTCGGCCTCGCGGCTGTATTTGAGTAGAAAACCGGAGGTAACCACCTGTGTAGCTAACTCTTCCAAACGCCCTGGATCCTTACCCAAAAGGAGTTGGGCTAAAGCGGCTAATCCATATTGCTTAGTCAATTGCTTCATCCCGTGTTTTCCCACTACATGGCCGACTTCATGTGCTATCACGCCAGCCAACTCCGCCTCAGTGTCAGCAAACCGAATTAATCCCAAATTGACGTACACATAGCCACCGGGGATAGCAAAAGCATTAACCTCCTCGGCATTCACAACTTTGAAATGATAGTTGATATTTTGCCGTTTAGAGTGGCTTACTAGCCGTTGCCCTAGTTCGTTGATGTAAGCGGTGATGATCGGATCGGTGTGGAACTGGAGTTTCGTCTCGATTTTATCGGCAAACTCACGCCCCAACTTCACCTCTTCTTCATCGCTAAATATATTGACGTTCACCAATTGGCGCGCCAGTTGACTGCTACACCCCAACCCCAACAAAAGAGCGATCCAGGCCAGAAGTTGAAAATGACAAATCTGAAATACCCTTTGTCTGTTCAACTTCATTTGGTCTATGTACTCTCCAATATCTCAGCGATCAATTGATCGTAAGAAATCCCAGCCGCTTCTGCCTGTGCCGGCAGGTCGCTGAGTTCGGTCAGGCCTGGTAGCGTGTTGACTTCGGTCACAAATGGTTGTTCCGTTGCATCAACGATCATATCTACCCGCGAATAGCCGTGGCACCCTAAAGCCAGATGCGCTCGGAGTGCTATTGATTGAGCCGTTTGATTAACTGTCTCCGACAGGCGAGCTGGAACGACAAACTGGGTCATTCCCTCGGTATACTTGGCTTCATAGTCATAAAATTTGTTTTGTGGGATTAACTCCAGCACTGGTAAGGCACGTAGCTGAGATCCAATACCGAGTAGCCCGACGGTGATTTCTTTGCCTTGGATGTACTGCTCAAACAGATTTTCTTGAAAGTCCCGATTTTTTTCGACCGTCCAACGGAGTTTCTCTGCCTGGTATACAATGGAAACCCCCAGACTCGACCCTTCTGATGTGGGTTTAACTACTAATGGAAATCCGATTTGCTCAATTGCTTCTTCACACTGTTGATCTAAATCTAATTCTAAATTAATCGGCAGATAGGCCGGGGTGGGAATCTCCATAGCTTGAAAGACCCGCTTAGCCATGATTTTATTCATTCCCAGTGCACTAGCCAGAATTCCCGATCCGGTATAGGGTAATCCGATATTTTCCAAAGTCCCTTGCACAGTACCATCTTCGTAGCCTTTGCCGTGTAGTGCTAAAAAGACCCCTTCGACAGCTGTTGTCCGGAGCCGATCTAGCCAGTCTTCGTCGATCGGATCAATCCCGACTACTTGATATCCTTGTCGCTTTAAGGAGGCAATGACCCTTTGACCTGACCGAAGTGACACCTCGCGTTCGCCGGAAACACCGCCTAACAGTACCGCCAACCGACTGAATCGACGCATCTACCCATCTCCCAGAGCACCATTCAACATCATCAAGCTAGTCATCATCATGACTAACCTGAAAATCCTCAAAATCGTAATCTTCCAGTTCGTCAAAGTCATCGTTTAGATCATCGTCATATATTAAATGATCTTCAGGTAACTCGATCTCCGGCACTTCGACCCCGTTAGCTTCGCTCCAAAGTCGTTCCAGATTGTAGAATTGGCGAGTTTCATTTAAGAAAATATGGACCACGAAATCAACATAGTCAAGCAAAATCCAGTCACTTTTGCGTTTACCTTCCCGCCGCCACGGACGTGCTCCCCACTGTTCCTCCAAATCCTCTAAGATCTTATCCGAGATCCCTTCTACCTGACGATCCGAGGTGCCGCTGCAGATGACGAAAAAGTTGGTAAAAGCCTCCAACCGGCGCAAGTCCAGAATTTTGGTATTTTGAGCCCGGCGTTCTTGTGCCGCTACAGCGGCTGTTTTGGCCATTTCAAAGGGATCCTCTGTTTGGATCTGTTTCGCTGTATTTTTCATATATCCGTGGAAGAGAGTTAGAAAGTGTTAATACCTGTTACGAATCAAAGATTCGATTTGTTGATTTCAGTTGATTCAAATAATAAATATGACTATACCACCAATACAACCAGAGTTCAAGCCAGAAGCCCACCCAAATCCCAGCGACACCCAAAGCCACAATATCTGTACCTTTCCAAGAGTGGTCGCTTTATTCAACTGCAGTTCCTCAGTCGTGAGGAAATTAGCAGATGTGACACCTTCTGATCGTTTTTTACACTAACTTATTAGTTCGGCAATACCATTTTTCTCTTGATAAAGGGATAAGGGAATCATTTCTGGCGCTTTTGGCCCAATTAACCTAACCTTCTCCCCGAGTTGACTTTTATTCGATGAAGCTATACTTAACAACGTATACGTTGTTAAGTATAATGCAATTAGAAGGTGGTGGTATGAAAGGGGGAAATCTATCTCTTATGGACCATCTAAATTGCTCCTGATAGCTGACGGTGGCGGGAGTGATGGGTCTCGAACACGACTTTGGAAATTCGAATGGCAAAAGTTAGCCAATCAATAGAAGATGGAGATCCAAGTCTCTCATCTCCCTCCAGGCACAAGTAAATGGAATTAAATTGAACCTCGTATGTTTTGGTTGATATCCGAAAATTGAAGAGAAAAGCCCCGATTAGACGAGGTTACAATTATTAGTCTTATCAGTATAACACTAAAACGACACAACAGGTCTGGAAATAAATGCTCGTCTAAATACTAATATCGGCCAAAATGGAATCCAAGTTTCCAGGCAGGACATGAAAACTTTGAACATTGTTTTAGATGAGTTCCACGGCGAATGGAATTATAAGCTGATCTTTTCCATTTGATTAGGTTATTTCTTTACACGCCCTTAGCGATTCAAATAATCCACTTTGTATTCGTGGGTGAATAAGACTGGAGCCGGCTCAAAAGCCTCTGGGCAAAGCCAGGAACCATCGGATCATTAAGGAAATGAAAAAGCTAAAACAGGCAACGGCATATTTGACCCCAGAAAGTCGGTAAAATATGCCTGGATGGCGAAGAATAGATCCCACTTGAGCCGGCCTTTCTATGTACCAGCTTATGGGCGGATGTAAAAGTAGTTTTTATCGCTGGCCGAATAAGGCTAAAAGCTTGATTGAGAAAGAAAATTAGGCGTTAAGCGAGCACATTAAATCGATCTTTGAGAAACAACCAGGGCCTTGTGGTACACGAACGATCAAAAGAGCGCTAGGTAGGTTAGGCTATCAGGTCAGTCGATGAAGAATTGAAGAGCTCATGAAGAAGGCGACTTACGCGGTCAAAGCAAGAAGAAGTCTAAAGCCACGACAGATTCAAAGCATAATCTACCTGTTGGCCCAGACTGGTGGAGTCGAAAGTTTAAGGTGACGGAAATCAATAGTTACCGGGTTGGCGAGATAACTTATATCCATCTAGGGGAGGGCCGGCTTAATCAGGTTGTTGCCATCGATTTGTATTCGCCAAAAGTCGTGGGTAGATCACTAGATTCAACGATAATAGCCAAATTATAACCATGCATTGCTGATTGTGCGTTGGCAACGAGAGGCGAAGAAAGGCCGGATTTGGCACTCGGATAGAGGGAGTCAAGATGCTTCAAAAAGCCAGAGAGAAATAATAAAATATTTGGGACTGATTCAAAGCCTGAGTCGTAGGGGTTATTGCTAATTATGGTATTTTTAATCGTATGATACTTCCTTTTTGCCACCGTAGCCTTATTTTTGCTTGGCGGAGTCTTTTGGATGTCTGACATTTCTTTTACCTCCATCAATGATGAAGGACAATTCTGGGCATATTTGCAACAGTTGATTGATAGAACCAATCGGTTTCTCTGGTGTACCCACCCGGACAGGGAGTTGTTTTTCCTCACCCCAAAATGGTCTCAAGTTAAGGTGTTAAGCGAGGCACCTATTTACAAAGCCAACTTTGCTGTCCTGTCAACAACAGTCCCAGAAGGTGCTGAGTAGGATAGACAGCCAAGTAGACTAGAATCAGGATCAATAAATCTTCTGAATTGAGTCTTGGAGTCTTACCAGCACCTGTTTTTAGTTGACGTTTGTCTGGTGCAACCACCACCGATGAAGATTGATGAGTTTT
>Ga0208128_1000784_pt1 | contig 12438 bp, 16 predicted proteins | sample ETNtaG_35_FD_185758 | JGI IMG/M metagenome (GOLD analysis project Ga0208128, IMG submission 185758) | Marine microbial and viral communities from oxygen minimum zone, Eastern Pacific Ocean - ETNP201306PF51B (SPAdes) (version 2) | ecosystem: Environmental > Aquatic > Marine > Oceanic ... | reverse complement strand
ACTAGACCGAATCCTTTAGCTCTTCCCCCTGCTAGAGGTAAAGCGAAGTAGGGAAAGTTATCGGAGAAATTTGACAAAAGAGAGGTGATTTCAGTTTTGCGATGATTTGAGTAGTACCAGGTTGTCCCGATGGATAACTTCGTCGTAGTAGAAGTTACCGATAATCTTCTGCAACTGGCGGGTGTGTTTGCCTAAGATCTGTTTGGTTTCCTGTGCAGTGTAGTTGACCAGCCCGCGAGCAAACTCCTGCTGATTGCCATCGCAACAGGAGACAGTATCACCGAACTTGAAATCCCCGGATACATGCCGAATACCAGAAGGTAACAGGCTTTTACCACCCGTTGTCAGTGCCTTTTTAGCACCGTCATCAACAAATAGTACGCCTCTGGTTGGACGAGAATAGGCAATCCAGCGTCGGCGTGCGGACATCCTCCTAGTAGCGTCAGGGGGTAAAAATAGGGTTCCGACTTCCCGGCCTGACAGTACCTGGTTGATCACCATCGGCTGTGATCCATCGGCAATCACCATTATCTCACCTGCACCAGTCACGATTTCAGCGGCTCTGATCTTGGTCTGCATTCCACCGGTTCCTTTTTCCGTCCCGGCCCCACCGGCAGCAGCTCTAATTTCGTCAGTGATTTGAATAATAGTGGAAATCAGTTCTGCCTCTGGATATTTCCGTGGATCCCGGGTATAAAAACCGGCTTGATCCGATAGGATCAACAGCAGATCGGCCTCTACCAGATTGGTGACGTAGGCGGAAATGGTGTCGTTGTCTCCGACCTTGATCTCATCGACAGCCACTGTATCGTTTTCGTTAATCACTGGGATAACACCGAATCTAAGCAAGGTACGGAGTGTATCACTAATATGGGTATATCGCTGCCGATGATCGAAATCGTCTTGCGTGACTAGAATCATAGCTGCCAAATGTCCGAATTGCTCAAACAGTTGCTTGTAGCCGTACATCAAGTGGATTTGACCCACGGCGGCCGCAGCTTGCAATTCGGGTATGACAGGGTTAATTCCAGAGTTACATGAGGCAACCTTAGTAGATTGGGATGGGTCTAGTGTTGATCCGGCTGAATCTTGGAAGTAATGCGCCAAACGGCCACGACCGGCGGCAATAGCGCCAGATGTCACCAAAACAACTTCGATTCCATTCTGCTTAACCTGAGATAGCTCCTCAACCAACCGCTCCATTTTAATTAAGGATAGATCGGTGCCTTCGGTCAAGGTAGAGCTCCCGACTTTAACTACAACGCGTTTAATGGTCGAGAAAAGTTGCTGCCGGTTGACAGCCCTATTCTTCGGTAGCCGTGAACTGGAACTCAAACCCATGGATGTAGACATCCTCTCCTTCTTTGATACCAGCTTTCAACAGGGCATTGATAACACCCATATTTTTGAGCTTACGATGCAGCAGCACTAAGGCTTGTGTATTTTCCAGATCAGTCATCAGTACGGCGCGTTTCGGTTGGGTCCCAACAACGGAATAACCTCGCTCGTCCTTGGAAATCTGAAACCTTTTCTTGACTCTTGGTACTTCAATGGTAGTCGGCGTTGGTTTCTGTTGCTCCCGGATCTTTTGGTTAATGCGCTGAAGCAGTTGATAAGTTGTTTGTATCAGTCCTTCAACACCCTGCCCGGTGACCGCTGAGATGGTAAAGATTCTCCGTTTCTGACGCTTTAAATAGTCGTTGATCTTTACCAGTTGTGCTTCTGCTGACGGTAGATCGGCTTTATTGAGTGCAACCAGTTGTGGAATTCGTCCCAGACGAGAGTTATAGAGTTCTAGTTCTCGATTGATTTTTTCATAATCGGCAATCGGGTCTCGACCGTCAACAGCAGCGATATCAATGACGTGTATGAGCATCTTGGTGCGTTCAACGTGACGAAGAAAATCGTGTCCCAGACCTAGCCCGGCATGTGCCCCCTCAATTAAACCGGGAATATCAGCCAAGACAAAGTTTTGTTCTGTTCCGACTCGGACAACGCCTAAATTAGGTGATAACGTAGTAAAAGGGTAGTTAGCGATTTTAGGTCTAGCCGCGGAAGTACGGGATAGAAGAGTCGATTTACCTGCGTTCGGGTAACCGACCAAACCGACATCAGCGATTAACTTGACCTCTAGATCGACGACGGTTTCTTCTCCTGGCTCACCTTTTTCCGCTACGCGCGGTGTCTGAAAGATGCTACTTCTAAAATGGGTATTTCCACGTCCACCGACCCCACCACGAGCGATTACTACTCGTTGTAAAGGTAGTTTCAGATCTACGATCTCATCGCTGCGTTCCTCGTCCTCACTACGATACCACTGAACGATTGTACCGATAGGAACTTTTACGACTCGATCATCAGCATCTTTACCGTTTCGGAGTTTACCCATACCGTGTTGGCCATTGTCTGCCCTCTGATGCTGATGATATTTGAAGTCGATCAGGGTTGTCATTCCTTCAACTGCTTCGAGGACCACGTCACCCCCTTTCCCGCCGTCACCACCGTTTGGACCACCACGTGGAATAAACTTTTCCCGCCGGAAACTGATGCAACCGCTGCCACCATTTCCGCCTTTGGCTTGAATCCGGGCTGTATCGACATTTATCATCTAAATCCGTTACCCAAAAGCGAAAAGCCTCGCAAAAACGAGGCTTTCAACTGAAACCGGAAAAACGAAGATCGAAGATCTAAGTTATGATATAGACCTAAAAGTTAGGTCGTTCACTGTAAACGCTAACTTTTCGACGGTATTTATCCTTGCGCTCAAACCACACATAACCGTCTATTTTCGAAAATAGGGTGTGGTCTCGACCCAAACCGACATTGTTACCCGGATGAATCCGTGTGCCACGCTGCCGCGCCAAGATATTTCCAGCTTTGACATAGTTGCCGGAAAATCGTTTAACACCAAGGCGTTTGCTGTTACTATCCCGCCCGTTTTGGGTACTTCCGCCACCTTTTTTGTGTGCCATTTTATCGACCTCCTACCACGAGGCTCTGAATTGCTCGCTTAGACCTGAATATCTGTAATTTTCAAACGGGTATATTGTTGGCGGTGTCCTATTTTTCGACGGTATCCTTTACGTCTCTTGTATTTAAAGACGACTATTTTTGGACCTTTAATCTGATCCACAACCTCACCAACAACGGATGCACCATCGATATAAGGAGTTCCAACCTGTGTGGCACCTTCATTACCACCAGCCAGCAGGACATCGGTAAAACTAACGACATCCCCAGTAGGAACTTCTAACTTTTCTACATCGAGAATTGATCCGACCTCAACCTGATGTTGTTTGCCACCAGATGCGAATATTGCGTACATGACCCTTAACTTTCTCCAATCGAGTTACACTTTAACTTTTCCTAAGTGAATTGTGAATTCCTCGGACACAAGCTAGGATTGTAACCAACTGTAACTAACGGTGTCAATGCCAAATCAGTTTTGCTCACACCTTCTTACAGCACTTTCACTAAGGCTCTAAGGCTATGTGTTGGTATTGACAGTCAAAACGGGATGTGATAGGCTAAACTTGGTCTATTCCAAAATGACACATTAATTATCTATACCTTCTAGTAAGGAGTTGTTAAAAATGGCAGACAAAATTTACCGTGTCGGCATTATCGGTTGTGGTGGAATGGGTGGCTCTCATACCAACGCTTGGAAGAATCATCCCCGCACTGAGGTCATTGCTGCAATGGATATCGACGCTGATCGGGCATCGGCATTTGCAGAAGCCAACGAGTTACCCGCCCATTATACCGACTTCAACCAGATGTTCGCTCAAGAGGATCTGGATATTGTTTCAATCACTACCTGGCAAAGCGTCCGTTTAGAACCGACACTGGCCGCCGCAGAAGCGGGTTTAGCTGGAATCATTACTGAAAAACCGATCTCAGCCTCGGTAGGTGAAGCTAATGACATGGTTGAAGCCTGTGACAAAAATGGCACTAAGCTAGTGGTTGGGCACCAACGGCGGTTCAGCCCACAAAACAGTGAAGCTAGACGGTTGATTCAGGAAGGGGCCATCGGCCAACCGCAAGCCATGCTGCGTCGAGATGGTCTTGGTCTCTTGAACCGTGGCACACACGAAGTCGACGAAATGCGCTATATTTTGGGCGACCCTAAGCCGCTGTGGCTAATCGGTCAGGTATCACGAAAAACCGATAAGTGGGAGCGCCGGGTACGGTGTGAAGACCTCTGCTTTGGTGAGATCTGTTTTGAAGGCGGAATTCGCGGCTTGTACGAGAGTGACCTGCCGGGGCCTGGTTTGCGAGGCGATGCAGTTTATGGGGATGACGGTCAACTACGTCGTGGCCCAGATGGAACGATCGAGTTGCTAAATAGCCACGTGGCCGGTTGGCAGGCTATTGAGCCCCGCCAGAGTGAGCCTAACCAGTATCAAGAGATGATCCAATGGTTGGACGGTGAGATCGACGAACATCGGAATGCGGGTATTCACGGAAAAATTACCATTGAGATCTTGATGGCTATTTATGAGTCCTTGCGAATTAAAGGTGTGGTTGAGTTTCCACTCGAAACACGAGAAAATCCGTTAGATCTGATGGTCGAAGGAGGACTCCTTCCCGTTTTCAAGGAAGGGCGTTACGACATTCGAGCTCCATTTCCAGAACAGCAATAGCTTTTCCCCACCAACCTTAAATCAGTCTTAACGGACGGGGCGCACCTGCTATTGGTGCGCCTTTTTTGATGTCAGATGCTGACTTTTATTGATAGAGATTAGGTTCCCCCTTTGGTGTATAATCATTGATCTTCGCTTACCTCTCTTGAAAAGATGTAAACGAGCGTTGACGATGATTACAATGTGATCTATAATGAAGTTGTCAATCCAGGTTTTATAGATCAACTGATACTGATCGAGAACGAGAATTAATCATTAATAGGGAGAAAAGAGAAATTATGGCGTTTCGAGTCGGATTAGTTGGTACGGGTGGTATTGCTCGTGCCCACGGAAATGCAGCCAAGCAGGTTAACGATGCTGTTTTACAGTCTATATGCGACGTTTCTGAAGAGGCTGTCAATCGTTACGGCGACGAGTTCGAAGTTGAAAACCGGTACACCGATCTAGACCAGATGCTGCAAAGTGAAGAGTTGGATTTAGCTGTGATCTGCACTTGGGGGGCGTATCACGAACAGGTAGGCGTACAGTTAGCCAACTCCGGACGAGTGAAAGCAATCCTGTGCGAAAAACCGCTCACCTCAACCGGTGCAGAGGCGAAACGAATGGTTGTCGCTGCTAAAGATAACGACGTGTTACTGGCCGAAGCTTTCAAGTTTCGGCACCATCCAATGCACCTGAAAGCTCACGAATTGATTGATAGTGGTACCATCGGTGAAGTAATGAATATCCGAAGTACCTTTTGTACTGGTGGTGGCGGTGGTGGGCCTGAGAAGCGCCAACCCGAAAGTAATTGGCGTTTCAACAAAGCCCAAGGGGGTGGAAGTATTTACGATCTCGCTTGCTACAATATCCACCATGCACGCGCGGTTTATAAAGCCGATCCGATCCTCGTTTTTGCGAGTCCACAAGCCGGAATGGAGGTTGACGATGGGGCTTATATTCTTCTCGTTTTTCCCGATGAACGGACAGCACAAATTTCGGTTGGCTTCAACTCGTGGGGATCACAATATGCTGAAATTAACGGTACCGCTGGCGGTCTGAGGCTAGATAAAGTCTGGAATAATGAAGGACAACCTGTCAAGCTTGAATTGCGTACGACTCAACGGAGTGAGGACTTCGACTTTGAACCCACCTTTCAATTTGCTCATCAACTTCAACATATGTGTGACTGCCTAGCAACGGGGCAACCTCACCGAATTCCGCCCGAAAATAGCCTTAACCAGATGTGCGTGATCGATGCAGTCTACCAATCGATGTATAGTGGTAAAGCGGTTGAACTGAATTTATCCTGATTGTTCAGGTCTGTCCTGCAATCTGATCTACTGCTTCTAGATTTACCGACGACAAAGCGGATGTTCAGTTTGAATATCCGATTTTGTTTGAATTGGATAAAGCCCTTGGCAATACTTTTTGCCCGAAATATAATTCAGGCAGACCTAAATTATATTTTTAACACTATGAAACTTGTTTTTGAGGGGGCCGAATGAGTTCGCAAGCTGTCGAAGATTATCTGAAAGCAATTTATAAATTACAACTTCGAGATTCCACCGTAGCAACTTTAGCCTTGGCCAAATACCTAAATGTTAGTCCAGCCTCTGCCACGGGAATGGTTAAGAAGTTGGCCTTATCCAATTTGGTGAGATACGAACGCTATCAAGGCGTCGAACTCACCTCGCCCGGTGAGAAAATTTGCATTGGAGGTTATTCGACACCATCGGCTAGTTGAGTTGTATTTAGCCGAGGCACTAAATGTACCTTGGGATAAAGTTCATGATGAAGCCGAAAAATGGGAACACGTTTTATCAGAAGATCTTGAAGATCGGATTGATGAAATATTGGGCTACCCAACAGCAGATCCTCATGGGGCACTGATACCCGCCCGTGACGGAACAATCGATGACAGATCTGTTTACCAACTCTCTGGGTTGGTAGTGGGAAACCGCGCTACTATCACCGAAGTTAGCGACGAGGATACCGATCTGCTGCGCTATTTAGGAGAATTGAAACTCTATCCACAAACCGAGATCGAAGTGATATCGATTTCACCTATTGACGGGGTAATGACAATTCGCCCCTGTTTAGAGACTGGTAATTCAGGTAATCTCGTCATTGGCCAGAAAGTTGCCAGTTGTATCTCTGTCACTATTCTACAGCAGGACGAGCCCGGAAAAGAAAGCTGAGTTGAAGAAAATTGCTGGCATAAAATATTTTTTATCAATTTTGTTAATTTATTCTTCCAACTGTACGGATTTGCAACCACCTGTGCTATCAGCCCAAAATGCGGTAACGCCAATAACACCCATGTGATTCAGGCAAGAGTACCGTTTTCAATGCCCTGACTGGCCTCAAGCAACACACGGGCAATTGGCCCGGTAAAACCGTCACCCGGGTGGAAGGTGGGTTTCAGTTTAATAACCAGCGTTACAAACTGGTAGACTTGCCCGGAACCTATTCACTGCTTTCCGCTTCGGTGGATGAGGAGATTGCCCGAGATTTTATTCTTTTTGGTCAGCCAGACTGTGCGATTGTGGTCGTCGATGCCACGGCATTGGAACGCAATCTGAACTTAGTGCTGCAGGTCCTAGAAATTACCAACAAGGTCGTCATCTGCCTGAATCTGATGGATGAAGCGCTAGCGCTAGGGCATCGAAGTAGATAGCCGTACACTAGCACGCGAACTAGGAGTGTCTGTGGTTCCGACCGCTGCCCGGCAGGGCGAAGGGCTGAGTTTATTGACACAAACCGTCGCCGATGTAATTGGAGGGAAAATCAAGACCACATTGCATCATATCACCGGTAACGAGGCATTACAGCATACGGTGGACGAACTGGTACCAATGCTCGAAGCACTCATCCCGGTCTTCCCAATGCTCGTTGGGTGGCGGTGCGCCTGCTTGATAGGGATGATCAAGTACGACAATCACTCGAGAGCGACGAATTGGTGCGACTAGCGCAGAGCGTTAGTTCAGTAGAAAATCCACAAATGCCGTTGGAAACAGTGTCACTGGAAGTGACAAGATAAAAGTTAAGAAGGAGAAATAATGTCGAGTGATCAAGCTAACACATTCACTGCAAAAGACATTCTTGAACGCACCGAAGCACTGAATCCAACGCTTGATATGTCATTCCGAGATAAGATAGTGGAAGCGATTTACGTGGACACTGAAGCGATTGCAGGCAAGGTTGTGTCGAAGAAGGGCAAGCGATAATCCTCCTTTGATCAGCGCATCGATCAGATTGTCACCTCACGGATCTGGGGACTATCGTTGATGCTCTGGCTTTTAGCCGCTATTTTCTGGGCTACTATCAAGGGAGCGAACACCTCATCGGCTTTCATAGCAAACCTTCTCATGGAAAAAGGAGGGCTACCGGGCTGACTGACAGAATATTTCCACGTTGAAACTGTGCCAGCTTTTCTGTCCGTAAGCGTCTACGAGATACTACATGCTTTCTTCAATGCACTCGCTACCTCCTGGTGGCTCGCCGGATTCCTCGTGGACGGCGTATATCTTGGCTTAGCTAGGGTGATAGCGGTGATGCATCCTGCCGATGATGATCTTCTTCCCAATATTCACCATTCTGGAAGATCTGGGCTACTTGCCGCGCATCGCCTTCAATATGGACCGATTCTTCAAAAAGGCCGGTCGCATGGCAAACAGGCGTTAAGTATGAGCATGGGGTTTGGCGGCAACGTCGCTGGTGTCATTGCCGCTCGCGTTATAGATTCATCGTGGGAACGGCTAATTGCTATCCTGACTAACAACTTCATGCCCTGCAATGGGCGTTTCCCGACTCTGATTATGCTAGCGACGATCTTCGTCACGGCTTCGTTTCCGCCGGTTTTCGCATCCCTAGCAGCAGCGAGTTCTTTGGTGATGGTCGTGATGATCGGCGTCGTAGTGACGTTAATTGTCTCGGCAGTGCTATCGCGTACTGTTCTCAAAGGCGAGGCAAGTAGTTTCATGCTGGAGTTACTTCCATACACGGAAACCCAAGATTCTACAAGTACTGTACACCTCCATCATCGATCGGACAATCTTTGTGCTGTGGCGAGTGATTATCTTTGCGACCCCAGCCGGTGGGATTATGTGGCTGCTGATCGCTATTAACGTTTCTGGACAGAGTTTGACCGTCTGGATCTCCGGCGGGTTGGACCCGGTAGGCATGGCGATTGGCCTAGATGGTGTTATTTTACTTGCCTATATTATCGCTATACCTGCCAACGAAATTGTCGTACCAACCATTTTGATGGCTTACACCGGCCACAGCATGATAATAGAAAATTTGAGTACCATTGGTCTCAGTCTGGAACAAGTGTTAGTTGAGCAGAACAGCTGGACGCTGCTGACTGCGATCAACCAAATGCTCTTTTCATTGCTACACAATCCCTGCTCAACGACTATGTTTACTATTTACAAAGAGACAAAGAGTGCCAAATGGACTGCGGTTAGCGGACAGATACCGTTAAGCATCGGCTTTATCATTTTGTTTATTCTCAATCAGGGAGTACAGTTGTTCAAACTACTATAGAGTTTTACCTTTTGCGTTTGTTTGTGGAGGACTTCAGTCAAACACTCGTTATCGGCAGCCATCAGCAGAAATGAGTTTAGCAATCAGGTCAAAAAGCTGTTCGACACTGGTCTGATGCTTTTGACAACAGCAATGATTTTAGGTCGTCTGAGACAGCGATGGTAAGACTGAGTATAGTACCCTTGGCACCAAGCGCAGAGCGGAAGTAATGAGCCAAGTGATTGGTTCAAGCGAAGAGGACTCGCTTGGCTGTCGCTATCATCAGCCAGTTGTGGTCAAGAAGCCCTTGTACTGGCACTACCGACTGCCAAAATGGCGGTAACTCCCCAGTGATCGCTATCTTCGATAGCGGTCAAAGTCTGCCATACTTGGTTGGAAATAGCCTCCTTGACCGGGTCCCATAGTATCTCCATTGGATTCAACTTCGAACTGTAGGCCGGGAACTCAATCCGACGCACCAGCTCAAGCAAGGTATACATCTTCTCCTTGGGCTGATAGCCGGTACCCCCAAAGCAATACGTGAATAGCTTGGCTGTCGGTAGCACCAGCTGTCGGAGGAAAACCTCACTCCCCTATCGCTGGACAATAGTAGGTAAAAAGAAGAATTGGACCTCAGTATGGACTAGGTCTGAGACACCATAGAGTTTCTGTTCTGGCTTCTTAATCGGTTCTTTTGGTGACTACTTTCTGACCTCTTTGGTAAAATGGTATTGTTCTTGGCGCAGAAGTTGTTCCTAGGCTGAAATGTAGCCTGATTCTGGGCAAGGGTTTCTGCTCTTGGTGCGTCGTTGGAGCAGTGCTTCGATTCCTTCTGACCGGAATTGGTGTAACCACAGTTCAATAGCGGTATGGCCTCCCCCGTGTAGTGGCCATATCTTGAAGCCGTAAGTTTTCCAACTGAGTTCTCTGGATAACTGGTAGACGTTCGAGAGGTCTTTGGTCTGTTTCCTAGCACCGGCAACACCTTTCGCACTGGAAAGGCCTTCGATTTTCAGTGGTTTGTACATGGGTTATTCTTTCCGCGTTCCTATCAGTATCACCCAGATAGAAGGCCACATCTTTTGCCCCGCCCTCATTAAAAACGTGAAATGGTATTAGCCATTAGCATTGCCAACCAAACATCATTGAACGGTAGAAAAGTCGAGTCGTGACAGCAGCGACTGAATCGAAGGTTTCAATTGTAAATAGAGGCACCCCGCAGCCTGACTAATTACCTAGATTATTGCTCCAAAAAACCAGACAGCCAGATTGGTGCCATTTGGAATTTCGTTCCTTTCTATAATCAATCCTTACATTTTTTTATATTACCATATTGGATTCTATCGAAGGATCGAATGAAATGTGGTATCATTTTCTGATTTTCTTCAACAGTGTCGCGGACTCTGAAAGGGTATTTCATGTGAAAGAGGGGTGGTTTTGTGGATTGAAGAAGGCTATTGAGTTCGAGTGAGAAGATCATTATAACCCTCAGCGACTTTCTCCACCGCCCCCCAAACCGGATCAGTTGGTGCGGATTCAGTCGTGGCTTTCTGTTTTTCTCATCTGGTTGAATCTTGCTGAAAATGTGACAATGAACCTCGGGCCAAAATATCAAATTAATTTTGTTTAAATCCTTAACCGGGAAGCTGTAGTGGGGCATAGTTTCATCAAACCCACTGATTGTTAGGCAAACTTTAGTTTATCAGTGTTTATTTTATTGGAGGGCTAAATGCGTATAAGAACAGGTATTGTCGGGCTTCAGAGCGTCTATTGGCCCGATGCGTTTGCAAATTGTTTGAAATTCATTTCGGAAGCAGAACTTGTAGCATGCACCTCTATGAGCGTAGATCCGGGTCTGATATCGATCTCGCTGGGCAAAACACCGGAAGAATATGCCGCTCAGTATGGCATTAGATTGTATCACGACTCGACCGAAATGATTCAAAAGGAAGGTTTGGACGCTGTTTGCATCTGCGCCAAGCACACCGAAATTGTTAATTTTATTGAACAGGTTGCACCTTTAGACGTAGATATCTACATCGCCAAACCGATGGCGACAACTCTTGAAGCAGCGGATAGAATTGTAAAAGCCGTACGAAATAACAACCTAATTGCCACCTCCGGCACGACTGAGCGTTTCGATGGCGGTATCCGCGAAGCGTATCAGCGATTCAAAAGCGGTACAATTGGAGAATTGATTTCGATTCGAGCCTTGCACCAGCACGGGAATATTAATAGTTTTCCAAAAGATGACTGGTATTGGGATGAAGAGCAAGGGGGGCCTGAACTCTCTTTGATTTGGTATGCTGCTGACATCGTCAGATGGTTTGCCGATTCGGAAGTTGTCCGAGTCTACGCCGAATATGACAATTATCTGTCGGAGAATTCACCTTTTATGGACAATGGCAAAGTCATTCTGCGGTTTGAGAACCGGGTGATAGGTTCGATTGACATCTATTTTTCCGTCGAAGGTTTTCAGTTTCCCTCCTATGAAATCGAATTGGTCGGCACAACAGGCGGTATTCGCACACAACAAAGCGTTTACGAAGGAACACTTTTCACCTCTGAAGGTGTGAGCAATTTCTATCGGACGCAGAATAACAACTTGCTGGATGAGATGAGACATTGGGTACAGTGTTGCATCGATAAGACCGACCCGGAACTGGCAATCGAAGATGCCCGGCGCGTAATTGAACTATGTTTAGCAACACGTCAATCCGCCAGGATGCACACCCCAATCGCTTTGCCGTAATCAGCACTCAATCTCGTTTAACCGCTTTGCAAAAGCTCTCATGACCATGCTATTTTTCCAATTGGTACTCTATCTGACCTTGTCTGTGTGGGTGTGATAACTAGCGCAGTCGGGCGTACGCACCATGCTAGCAGGTTGCGGTGGAGGTAAGTTTTGGGTTGAGTCCCAGGAAGGCGTGTTAGTGGGGGTTTGCCTTTTAAGGGAACGTTGCCGAAATGGTCGTTTTCAACGTGGTCTTAAATGCTGGTATGATAAAACAACCCGCTGAAGAGAGGTTAGTGACCGAACCATGCTGATAGCCATCGAGTTGGGTAACAAACTGTCAACCACCGGGGCAATCCTGAAAGCACACAACGTTAAGCCTGCCCAAGTCGGGCTAACTACGGGCCGACTGTAGGTTAGCCCAGTCTGGGGAAATACAGATTTGTAGCTCTTTAGTTCTGACAATCGGGGAATCTAAGGAAACGCTTGGCATTCCCACCCATAATTTGATTGTACTCGTGTTCAGATAACTCGGGTAATAGCTCGTCTATA
>Ga0208128_1000782_pt1 | contig 12445 bp, 7 predicted proteins | sample ETNtaG_35_FD_185758 | JGI IMG/M metagenome (GOLD analysis project Ga0208128, IMG submission 185758) | Marine microbial and viral communities from oxygen minimum zone, Eastern Pacific Ocean - ETNP201306PF51B (SPAdes) (version 2) | ecosystem: Environmental > Aquatic > Marine > Oceanic ... | reverse complement strand
GAGCGTTTGTTGCAATCGGGTGATTGGGCTGGTGCTGCAAAACAGTCCCGTAAAGTTGCCTTGCGACAGCAACATTACCCTGTCTGGCCATCTTTTCTGTCTGTGAGATGGCTTGTTCAATCGTTAATTGTTGGGATTGAGACATACTTTTTCCTCTCAGGTGAGTAACTTCAGTCCATAAGCCGCTTCAGAGAGTCGGCCTCAATGTTCGTCAAAAGGATAACCACCTTTGCCTGTTTCGTTGGAGTAGACACTCAGTTGGTAACGTTGAAAGATCTTGAGACAAGGATAGATTTCAGTCCGCAAACTGGTATCGTGCAATTAGATTGGTCGAAAAGACAATCGCATCGCTGACCTTCATCGGAATAGTAATAGCGATGAGAGATCGTACCGGTAATTTTTTGTCCTAATGAACGGTCGATTTACAGCCCCTGGTGCTAGGCAAAATATGGTACCTACCGAAACTTTGGCCAATGCCACTCAGGTAAACAAATGACTACGATAGACCTGATTATTTACAGTTTGATAGTCGTTGTGTGTAGAGAGGAAAAACAGATGGAAACTTGAAATCGTTATCATCGAAATAAAAAGGCTAGATATCTCCATCGTACCGGATCATATGGGTAAAGTGGCAGTGAAACAGACGAAGTGCATTTGTGGTCATTTTCTTCTGCCGTTAGATCAAAGGGTTGTACATTCGTCTCTTTTTTCGGTTAGTGGGGCGCCCCTTAGGGAATAACTTTGTTCAGCGTATATTCGATGATGCCTTCGGCACCGATACGCCTCAACTCTGGAATTAGATCGCGACAGATGTGTTGATCAATCATCGTCTCGATGGCGTACCAACCTTCCTGACTTAGTGAGGAGATAGTTGGATTTCGCATTGAAGGTAAAATCTGAATTAGATCTTCCAGATTATCTGCTGCAATATTCATCTTGAGTCCAACTTTTCCTTCCGCTTTCAATGCTCCTGCCAATAGCATCTTCAAATTCTCGATTTTGTTTCGCTTCCATTCATCCTGCCAGCTTTGGCGATGGGCAATCATAGTGGTGACCGATTCCATTACGGTCTCTACAATCCGTAGTCGATTAGCACGAAGTGAATTGCCTGTCTCTGTAATATCGACGATGGCTTCACAGAGATGCGGTATCTTGACTTCGGTCGCTCCATGGGAGAACTTAACCGTTGCTTTGACCCCATTTTCAGCTAAATATGCTTTAGTCGATTCCACTAACTCGGTAAAGATCACCTTACCTTCCAGATCGTGTACCGACTGAATCTCTGAATCCTCGGCCACCGCTAATACCCATCGGGCGGGACGATTGGTTTGTCGGCTATAGATAAACTCGGCTACTTCGACCACATCGACTTTACATTCTCGCACCCAGTCGCGGCCTGCCAACCCAATATCGATAATGCCTTGTTCGGCATAGAGTGCCATCTCCTGTGGACGCAGCAATATGGCTTCAATCTCTTCATCATCCACTTGCGGATAATAGGAACGACTGCTGATCGTAATTGTATAGCCGGCTTTTTTGAACAGACTGATCGTTGATTCCTCCATAGATCCTTTTGGAATCCCAATTTTCAACACACCCATTTTTATTTTCTACCTTCTATAATTATGCTGTATCTTCTTTAACCGGAGGAATCTTATCAAACGACTGAAAAAATGTTCAAGGCTAATACAGGACTAATCCCCAATTCGTCTAAACTGATTGGGTTTGGGGATGAAAAATATTCTTGGCAATCAGCAACAAAGTTTTACGTTCACATGAATTTCAACCTATCTCATAGTGAGTAATTGTGACAGCACATGATACTAAATTTAGATACGGCCACTTGGCTAACAGGCAGGTTAATATAATAATAGTTAAAGGGTAAGTGGTGGGGTGTAACTACGGAGATAATACAACAAAACAACTTTCAGATGTTTTGGGACGGTAATACAGGGAAGGGAGCGATGATTTATAGTCTTTAGGATTAGTAACTGGGGGGAAAGGCCTGTTTAAGATATCTAAGTGGGGAAAAAACTCTTCCACATTAGGTGAGCTGAAAAGACTAGAACCGCACAGACCAAAACGATACGGATTCGTTGATCTCCCTTCTCAACCGCCCAGTGACTTCCAATCCATGCGCCAGCGGCATTGCTTAGCCCAAGTGCAACTCCAAGCCCCCAAATAACGTACCCCTGACGGATAAAGATAGCCAAAGCAACCAATGTGCAAAACAGTACTACAAGCATCTTCAAAGCGTTGGTTCTTACCAGATCGAAACCATTGACGGTAGTTAGCGTAGCGATAATCATAAAGCCAACACCCGCCTGAATGAAACCCATATAGATGCCTAAGATGAAAAAAATCAGTCTAGCCATGACTTTCCGATGCCGACTCAAATTCTCAATCTCACTCTGAAACCGCTTCAATGGATTAAACAGGGTAATAGCCAAAACAGCGATCATAATTCCTGCTAGCGCTCGGTTGAAGATGACGCCGCTTTTATCGATTTTACCCAATTTGATAACCAGTAAGGCGCCAACCGCTGCACCCAACATAGCCGGAATGGTAATTGAGATCCCATACCCAAAATCGGAAACGCCTTTTCGTCGGAATCCGGCGACACCAACAATGTTCTGGATCATAATCGCCAAACGGTTAGTACCGTTCGCATCGGTCGCCCCGGGCAAGCCGAGAAAAATCAAAACGGGTAGAGTCAGGAGGGAACCTCCTCCCGCCACCGAATTGAGGAAGCCGGCGAAAATACCGGTAAAGGCCAGAATCGCATATTGAGCAACTGGATGTGATGATAGAATTAAAACAAAATCCATGAACTAGTTAATGATCTGGTAGAAAAAGTTGCGTTGCTTAGGAACAAAACCGAGTTCTCCGACCACTCGATCGATCTCTTCTATTGGCATACAGTAGATAGTTCCGGCTTGGCTGACTACGTTTTCCTCGATCATTGTACCCCCCATGTCGTTAGCACCAAACTTGAGCGATAGTTGCCCGATCTTTGGTCCTTGTGTAACCCAGGAGGATTGAAAGTTGTCAAAATTATCTAGTATCAAGCGGGAAATGGCGAGTGTCTTCAGATAATCAAAACTACCGGTTGGCGGTAGATGTGCCAGCTTGGTGTGGTCAGGTTGTAATGACCAGCAGATAAAAGCCGTAAATCCACCCGTTTCGTCTTGTAGTTGTCGCAATCGAATCAAGTGTTCCACCCGTTCTCCATAGCTTTCGACATGACCATACATCATGGTAGCACTGGAGCGCAATCCAACCCGGTGCCCTTGCCGCATCACCTCCAACCACTCGTCAGCCGTACATTTTTTGGGGCTAATTTCATCTCGTGCGTGGTTAGTCAATATTTCTGCCCCACCACCGGGGATTGACCCGAGGCCAGCGTCACGCAAGCGAATCAGTATCTCTTGCAAGGAGATCTTGTTGATTTTGGTGAACCAATCCAACTCCGGCGGTGAGAAGCCGTGAATATGGATATCGTAATTCGATTTTATCCAACGCAATAGATCTTCGTACCAATCTAGCTTCAGCGTTGGGTGAAGTCCACCTTGCAATAGAATCTGGACGCCTCCCAAATCTAGTGTTTCCTCGATCTTTTGCCTTAGTTCTGGTCGAGATATAACGTAGGCATCGGGATCGGTTTTGTGCCGATAAAAAGCACAAAAATCACAATCAATATAACACCAGTTGGTGTAGTTGATGTTTCGGTCCACGATATAGGTAACATAACCTTCAGGGTGCAGACGTTGCCGTATCAGGTCTGCGGCATTTCCTATCGAAAGCAGGTCGTGGCTTTTATACAAAGTTAGGCCATCATCAAAGTCAAGACGTTGACCAGCAAGTGCTTTTTCCAATATCGGCTGAATTGTTACGTCCATCTTCTACCTCTCGTACCAGTTAAGTTAGTTGGAATTTGTGTTTTTCCACTGATCTGCTGAAGGATTGTATCACTCGCACCAGATGAGAGTCAAAACCGTTTATCGCCCACTGGCTGACACTCTGAGGGCGGAAAACTTGTCATTTTTGACTCAATCTACCTCTCTGATCACTGATGCACCAGATCCTACTTGAATAATCTTTTCATCTCCTCTTGGCGGCGGGGCTGTGAGCAATAGGATTATCACCAATCCACCTCTCATCTGCCGGTTCGGATGCTGGCTGGTAACGTGTATCCAGCGTCAAGCGGATGCGACTGTCTGACGATCTATTATCCAAGGAGCAATGCATGGTATGCATACTGAATATGAGCAAGTCTCCAACCTCAAAGTCAGTGGTTTGCCATTGGCCGCCAAATTGATTTTGGACTTCGAGTGGATCTTGTGTATACCAACCACCAAACTTTTTATTGCTTCGCTCATCGTCAACGTCAATCGATCCATAGGTTGAGATTAATTCGCTGAACTGGTGAGATCCTTTTAAAACAGCTAAAGCTCCTCCAGATTTGGGTACATCTATCAGTGGAGTCCAGCTGGTATGCAATTTCTTAGATCCACGTCCCATGTAGACCCAATCGAAATGACAACCTGTAGCAGCACCAATGCTGACCACTCTAACCCAAATGAAATCGAGGACTCGTGCAGGCTCTGCAAAAAATTGATCGTAGAAAGCCATCATTTCACCACCTTGTGTTAAGGCGCGAACCGCATCCCCTTCTCGAAAACTTTTTGTATTTACCTCTGATTTCAGGCTTAGATCCACACCTTCACGCTCCAGGTAGTCGTCATCAACTGAACCATTACGTTCCATCTTAACCAACAGTTCATTCCGTGCAGCACGAACCTTGTTTTTGTCGAGGAACCCACGTAGAAGTAAGTATCCGTCCTCGGCTACACGTTGCCTCAAAGCGTCTGGGTTGGTTAACAGATCATTTGATGATCTCAGTTCCCCAAACTTATCAGGTGACAAATCGAACTTATTCTTACATGATGTCCAGTGTTCCATAGTAACACCTTTCGATTTTATTCCGGAGATTTAGTAATTGAAACGATAAATATAAACATCATAATATATCTAACTTAAATTGTAAAGGCCTTATCTAAATTGCGATTTTAGTTTTTTGTGATTTCAACTTGACTTGTGCTAAAATTCGATCATTTTAGGTGACAAGGCGAGAACGAAATGTCGAGTACGAAGTTGGTTCATATCGGAGTCCGTTGTACGGATTTACAACAAAGTACTAAGTTTTAGCGGGATGCGCTAGGACGAGAAATCAGCCAGCAAGCAAACAACTGCTTTGATCTCACCGATGAATATTACAATTTCCTTGCCTTTCAACATAACGGACCGGCCCGACCTAAACACGTCAGTGGCATGTTGGACTACCTCCACATTGACGTTTGTGTTCCTGATCTCAAGACGGTAGCCAAACGATATTTCACTATGGGGGATTTCAGGTCCTCTCAGACGGTCTAGGTGGAGCGGAGGTTTTTGATCTATATGACGTTACCAGTTCAGACCAGCAATGATCAGGCCTTACACCTCTAACCAACTAATTTTGGTTTTTTGAACCGGGGAATTAAATTAGAAGCGACCTAAAGTCTGATCGGTGATAGGACATAAAAAAGGGCTTGCCGTAGTTAGCAAGCCCTTTTTTTCTTACAGTTAATTGCGGTTAAATTGCGGCTGGCCCCTTTTCACCCGTACGGATACGGACGGTTTCATCTATTGGAAGGACGAAAATCTTACCATCGCCAATCTTCCCGGTTGAAGCAGATTGCTGAACTGCTTCGATCGCTTGATCCAGATCCTCTTCGGCGACCACAATTTCTAATTTTAGCTTAGGTACAAACTCGATCGTGTACTCACTACCTCGATAGAGTTCCGTATGGCCACGACTGCGGCCAAAGCCTCGAACTTCAGAGACTGTCATCCCTCGAATACCAACGTTAGTTAGAGCCTCTTTAACTTCTTCAAGTTTGAAGGGGCGAATAATGCACTCTAGCTTTTTCACAGACCCTCCTGCAATTTAGTTCGAAAATCAAATCAGAACTATTATTATTCTAATATGCGAACTTTGTCGTCGTAATAATTACAGCTGCTATTTTGTAAGGATCCCCATTTGAAGCGGGCCTCCTGTCCTCAAGACGGCCTTTCCAACCATCTTCGATGGTTCCAACTGGTATTCGTATGGAAGCACCTCTGTCGAACTCACCATAAGAGAAAGTATCAATTGACTCGGTCTCATGCAAACCGGTTAATCTCTGGTCGTTATCTGCACCATACACAGCAATATGCTTCTGGATGTTTTCACTAAACACCTCACAAATGTTAGTAAAAACCGCTTTATCCCCACAACTCCTCATCGTCCCATCAGAGAAGTTGGCGTGCATCCCAGAACCATTCCAGTCACCTTTGACCGGTTTTGGATGCCAATTAATAGCGACGCCGTGTTTCTCAGCATTTCTTTCTGCTAAATAACGAGCAATCCAAATTTGATCACCTGCTTGTTTTGCACCTTTAGCAAAGATTTGAAACTCCCATTGTCCTGTAGCTACCTCGGCATTAATACCTTCAACATTGAGACCCGCATCTAAACATTGATCAAGATGTGACTCAACAATATCTCGTCCAAAATTATTTTTTGCACCGACACTACAATAGTATGGACCTTGTGGGCCAGGGAACGCTCCTGCAGGGAAACCCAAGGGTAGATCAGTAGCAGGATTCCATAAAAAGTATTCTTGCTCGAAGCCAAACCAAAAGTCGTCATCATCGTCTTCAATCGTTGCTCGGCCATTAGATTCGTGTGGTGTTCCATCCGCATTCAACACCTCAGACATTACGAGGTAGCCGTTAACTCGATCAGGATCAGGAAATATAGCAACAGGTTTTAGTAAACAATCAGATTCGTCCCCAGAGGCTTGCTCAGTTGAACTACCGTCGAATGCCCAACCCGGACAATCCTCTAATTTACCAGAGAAATCTGTCTTAATAAGTGTCTTGCTCCGAAGACTTTGGGTTGGTTCATATCCATCTAACCAAATGTATTCTAATTTTGATTTTGTGCTCATGTGCTGGTTTAGCTCTCCTCACGAAATTATAAAGTAACTCCAACGGATTAGACATACGGAATAATTCTCATCTTTACAAGCAATCGGCATGCCAATCTAAAGGTACAACTAAGTGCTAATTATAGCACGAATTAACAAAAAATGATAGTGAACAGCTACATTATTAAGCAAAAAAGGGCCCAAGAATTAGGCAAGGGTAGGAAGGTCCCGTGTGAACCGGCTAGCTTCAGGCTCGATCTGGCCAGCGTATTTGTTCCCGGCTTTGTTCCGATAAGGTGTCTGGGCTGAAGAAGACAGTTTTTGGAATGTAAAAGCACAAATACGATCACCTGGATAGAGTTTGACCGGCATTCGACCCAGATTCCCAAGTTCTAGCGTGGCGGTTCCAATCCAACCTGGATCGAATAACCCAGCCGTACTGTGAACGATAATTCCAATTCGAGCTAGGCTACTACGCCCCTCTAATCTCCCCATGATATCATCGTCTAGTTCCAACGTTTCACGGGTAGCGGCTAGGACAAAATCACCTGGTTGAATAGTGAAGGCCTCACTGTCTGGAATTTCGACCTTTCTCATCAATTCATTGATGTCAAAGCTAGATCTGAGGTCGATATGTGAGTATTTACTGTGTTCAAAAATCCGAAAAATGTTGCCTAACCGAAAATCGATGGAACAAGATCCTAGTTGCGTCTCTAAATCAGGTGCAGGTGAGATTTTGATTTTTCCATCTTCTAGGTAAGCCAGAATATCCTGATCTGATAACAGCATCAACCTACCTACTTTAGAATAATCATCTTTTGTGTTAAGGTTTGAGTTTCAATTGGACTCTTCAGATCAAGAGTATAAAAGTAGACCCCACTAACGACTGACTCTCCGTACTCATTGTTCCCATTCCAGTAGATGGCGCGTTCACGGCTCCTGTAGTGGCCTGCATACTGATGACCCAGGTCTATAGTTCTGACACATGCTCCTCGGCTATTGTAGATCTTAAGCATAACCTGGCTATCGGTTGCCAATTGGTAAGGAATCCAAGTTTCCGGGTTGAATGGATTGGGATAATTTTGCCACAAGGCGCTCTGTTGTGGAACACGGTAAGCAACCAAATTTGGCAATTTAATCAATCCATCTTGGATGTCCTCACCGGTTACTTGATATTCAATTGGTGGTACACGTAGTTCGGTCTGACCAACCTGGGCTTCAAGGTGCAATACGTCGTTAACCGCTATCGTCTGCTCCGGTTGGAAAAAAAGTTTGGTTGCCGTAAAAGCACCAGTCTGGTCAGTTTCACCTTGAATCTTATAAACAGGACTTACCGACTGTGTACGGTCGAACTCACCATCACTTGAAGAAATTCCGTTGCGAATAGTCACCTCAAAAGGCAGGATAATCGGTTGTTGATACTCATCAATCATTCGACCTTGAATTGCCAACAATGGTGTGCTAGTTTGGGGCAAAATCGCAGGGGCTGCGCCCAATTCTACTCTCAGCGCATCCGACCAACTCATACCACCGATTCGAACCTGGCTTTCACCTTTGGCCGTGATGATAAATGATTGCCCCCCCGTAATCAGAATATCACCGTCATCACCAGCATCCGCAACCACCTTAAAGCGTCCCTGATCAGGTACAATGATTGCCGTTGCATTGTTCTTAATCCCATCTAACGCGAATAGATCGCTGACGCGGTTGACCCGCTCATTCTTTAATGGAATCCCGACATGGTTCAATCCTTTGCTGAGTTGGATTGAGGCAATCCCGTGATTGCCCAAGGATCTACCGCGTAACTCGAGTACAACCGGTTCTTGCATGACAGTAATGATTCCGGTATCATCTTGGATCACCCGGTCAGCCTTACTATCGCGGCTAGATTCATTCAGGTAACTGTGCCAGACGCCTTGCTGGTTATCATAAGTAATCAGCAGGTTAACTGCGTCTTGGCCCCCTAAAATCTGGTACAGATCGCCAACGGTTTTAAGTGTGGCCTCTTTACCGTTGACGGATGTCACAGAGAGCGGAATGTGGATCATCCCAATGCCCGGTGGAACCTTCAGTTTGAAAGGTGATAAGCCATAAAAATCAACTGGGATTTCCGCTGTCTGGACTTTACCTGATTGGTCAGAAACTACTAAGCGAACCAGACGCATTTGGCTGCTCAACATTACTTCTGGTGGAATACGAGCAAAAACAATATAATCTGTGGTTATAATTTCTGGTTCTTCGTCATTGATCTGATCAGATGGATTACTCTCTTCATCATCGGTGTTAACAGCGGTCAAACCACCTACTGAAGCTATATTCTCATCCGACTCTAATTGGCGATATTCAAGAACCTCTATCGGTATCCAATTATGTTCGATGACCTCTGGATCTTCGGTATTCTCAATTCTTTCGCCAGAGATTGACAGGGCTGGTTCAACGGCAGAACTGGAAGAAAATTCTACGCTGAATCGATCACCGCTGTGCAAGCGAGTAGGCAAACTCACTCGGTTCAGTTGCAGTTCCTCCACCACACTTATCGTTTTGTCAGACACTTGAGTGCTGACGTTACCGTAAGCATCGGTCAGTTCGACTGTCAGTTTAGTATTCAGTGCTCGATCACCACTTCGGAAAGTGTAACTAGCACGGTACTGGTTAGCGAACATACCTTGTGCCAGCGGCTCCTTGCCTGTGACACCAGCAATTTGGAATGTACCGAAGGCGTTTTCTTCCCCTACCAAAGTAATCGACATTTTGTCGCCTACTTTGTATTTGCCAGAGCCACTTACGCTCAGTTTCTTAATCTCGGCAATGGTGTCGATATAGATTGGCAGTTCTGTCTCCTGGCTTGTTGCATTGCCCAAAGCATCGAACAAGGTGACCTTGATAGGCACGGCACTTGGAAGTCCGTCCACTTTGGTAGATATCCCCGACGGAATTTGGTAAGGAATTGCCCAAACCGTATCGTTAGCACCTTCGTCACTATGTAGACCGTCGTTATATAGGTCACCAGTATTAATCGGACTTGGATCTATCAGGTCACCGATTCTGTAGGTACCCCGCTTTGCAATATCAAAATCATCCCGTTGGATCACCTTAATGGTAACGATTTGACCAATCTTGCTGATAACGCTTTCACCGCCATCATGAGTGGTTTTGATAATCGCCGGACCTTCTGCATCGAGTTTATAGGTAAATCCTTTATAGAATGTATCGTCTCCAACGTTGATGGTTAGGGTTTTTTCTCCTGGTGGTTGGGGGCGAGAAATGATGTACTCCATCTGAATTTCGCCATTAGTAGATACATTGCCGAAGGCGACATCTTCTACCAGTCCAATGCTAACCGAAATTGGAATACCGGCGGTATATCCACTACCGCTGATGTCAATTCTCGTCCCAACACTACCTTCCGTTGGTGAGATTGTAACCAGTGTGGGTGTAATCGAAATTGTGCCTTCAGCTACATTTGTGCCAGCGGATACTCTTACTTTCTGGGAACCCGCAGCTAGTGGGGGAACGGCAACTGTGAAATCGTAGCTCCCATTAGCTGCGGTGGTAAATTCTTCTGTTTCAGTCACCACCACACCACCGATGGTGATAGTGGCTGTTTCGTTAGCGCTAAGCCCTTTGCCGGTGATGTTTAATTCATCTCCAGGTTTAAACTTCGCCCCATCGACAGGTGTGTCCAGGATGCCCAGGATAGTCAGGTTACCGGCGATCGTTGGAACCGTGGTTGCGTCTTTGCTGACACTATCTGTTGCGGTAATAGTAACTGTTCCTCCTGGCAATTCCACCGGTACCATGAACGATGCACTAAATCCACCTTGCTTATCTGTTTGGATTACCTCTGGTGTTGTTGTCAGTGTTGCCCCATCCAACGCAATTTGGATCGTATCCTCCGATCGATAGCTAAATCCACTGAAGCTGACACTATCTCCTGGTTTAGCTCCATCTACTGATAGTTTCAATTCGGGCAAAATCTCAAATGTGGCAATCAGATTCTCAACAGCGGTGAACTTAACCTTGGCCTCTCCACCATCTACCGATGGCACTATAAAACTTACTTTTACCTTACCGTACGAGTCCGATAAAAGGCTATTGTCAGGTTGCAACGTTCCAACTTGGTCTGAAATAATCAAACCGTTCGCCAGACTTGTAATCGTAGTCTCTGTACCATTGGGTTGGGTCAAGGTTAAAAACCCGAGATTGGTACTGGCTAGCGGCGCACCGTTCTCGCTAACGGCTAAACCAACTAAGGTCAATTTAGTGCTTGCCGTTACTTTATCCGGCTGAAGTTGCAAGCTAGCCTGTTGCATATTCACCCGAACAAATAGTTCTGTCCCGGTCGACAAGCCCGTTGCATCACTAATCCGAATGAAGGTTGCAATCCGCTTATCAGCGTCGGGCTGACTGCTATAAGGGCCGATCGGAATCGCTACACTAGTTGAAAAAGTGCCGTTAAGACTAGTAGCAGCAACCACACCTTTTAGGATCGCCAAGCTATTTTCGCTATCACCAAACAGAATACGCAAATTGGAGTTAGCTGTAAACCCGTTTCCTTGCAACGCTACTGGCTGGCCAATATCCGCCACACTTGGGCTAAAAGTCGTAATCTTGGGCGTAATTTTAAAGGCGGCAATCTTTGTTTTACTTGAAGTTCTTCCTACTGCCTTGATGTTTTGCGTTCCTCCGACCTGTTTATCAATCATGATCGCGGCTACAAATTCACCATCTGCATTGCTGAGCGGGTAAACGGTATGGGTGCCGAAGGTTACGGTAATCTCTTCTTCTGCCCCAAAATTGCTGCCACGTAAAGTCAGCGTGTCCCCATTACTGGCTTTCTTGTCAATACTACCTTCATCCGTAGCATTGGTATTTCCGTCCGAGTTGTCGGAAATCTCCAGTGCCGGCTGACCTTCCGCCGGCTCAATAGTGAAAGCGTCGGTTTTGGTGCTAGCCGAAAGCTTACCAGTAACTGTCACCTCTACATCACCATCCGGCTGTTCAGCAATCACAAAAGTTGAATTAAAGCTACCATCAGCCAAAGAATTAACAGATATTTGTTGCTGTCCAAACTTGATTTCAATCGGTTCGAAGGCCCCAAAATTTGTTCCCGTAATGGTGACCACATTACCTAAACGGGCTCTCTTGTCAATGCTACCGTCATCCGTTGCATCAGTATTTCCATCTGAGTTATCGCTGATAATGATAGTTGGTTCACCAACTGGCGGCAAGATGGTAAAAGACAACGTTACCGACGAGTCACTGACTTGTCCAGTTGCTTTGAGTTGCTTATCACCTTCTGTTTGCTCAGCAATAACAAATTGGGCGATAAACCCCCCATCGGTTGACGTCGTAGCTTGAAAAGGTTGTGTTCCGAGGGTGACGGAAACTGGTTCACTTGAACCAAATTGAGTACCAGTAATTGTTACGAGATC
>Ga0208128_1000778_pt1 | contig 12466 bp, 8 predicted proteins | sample ETNtaG_35_FD_185758 | JGI IMG/M metagenome (GOLD analysis project Ga0208128, IMG submission 185758) | Marine microbial and viral communities from oxygen minimum zone, Eastern Pacific Ocean - ETNP201306PF51B (SPAdes) (version 2) | ecosystem: Environmental > Aquatic > Marine > Oceanic ... | reverse complement strand
TGGAACAGATGCTTGGCCCACCTGCGCAACGGTGATGTGCTGGTAGTCTGGAAACTGGATCGGTTGGGCCGCAGCCTGACTCATCTGGTGCAACTGGTCAACCAACTGCTGGAGCAGGGTGTTAGGCTGCAGAGACTGAACGATTCCATCGATACCACCAACGCTCGAGAGCAGGGACTGATTTGGGAACGGACCCGGGGTCGAACAGGAAGATGACCCAAAGGATTGTCAGAGCAGGCCAAACTGACCGCAGCGGCAGCCGAAAGCCTGTATCAGGAAGGGAAACCTGCGACACCGGGGGCAAAGTTGGTAGCTCATAGTTCAGAGGTCTAATTATGGCTAAAGGGACTAAAAGTGACTAAATGCTTGATACAAAGTCGTGGGTTAATTATTGGCTCTTTAACCTCTCCGTTTCGTTTGTCAATTCAACTGTTTTGGCCTTAATTCGATCCAATTTGTGTTCAAGGTCAGGCTGATACTGAGCCATGTTGATAAACTTTTTATAAAACATGAGGCTGGCATTGGTCTTCCCTAATTGTAGGTAGATATCACCTAAACTGGCATAAACATCGACCAGGTCTGGTTTTAATCGGCTAGCCAACTGGTAGGCGGCTAACGCACGGGTGACGTTACTAGCTCGGTTGGCAGCTAAACCAAGATAATAGCAGGTTGTCGGGTCGTTTGGGTTGAGATTATTGGCAACCTCCAAATGTTTCAAAGCCTGGTGGGGTAACTTTTGTTGATGTGCAATTAGCCCCAAATATTTGTGAGCATTACCGTGTTTCGGATAATATCGGATGATCTGCTGAAAGATTTTCTTTGCTTCATCCCATTTATTTTGCTTGTACAACACTTCAGCCAAATTAGCCTGTATCGTTGGATAGGTGGGAGCGAGTTTCAGTGCTCGTCGAAAATATATTTCTGCTGACGCTAACTGACCAGACGCCAAATGAATTTGCCCAATTCTAGTCGCCGTTTCTGTGGTTTGGCTTGCTCGATTGTAACGCTGAAGCTGATGTTCTACATGTCGATCCAGTTGAGATTGGACTTTCCCAAGGTCAGCCCACCGCTGCTCAGAATCAGGATCAACTTGCAGGGCGATCTTTAACGTTTGGATAGCTTGAAACCATTGACCTGTATGGTAGTAAGCTAAACCCAGCTTGCGATAATTATTGGCCTCGTCCGGTTGAATGGCAATAGCCGTCTGGTATTTCAGAATCAATTGACCAAATAGTTTCTGTTTTTCGGTCGCAGCGAAAGTTAAACTCTGATGAGCGTCGGTATGATCTGGAACCTCGTTTAAAACCTGTTCGTAGGTTTCAATAGCTTCGTTGACCCGCCCCTGCTTCTGATAAATTGCACCTAGATTGTAGCGAGCGGATGTAAACTGTTGATCCAAATTCAATGCTGTCTGGTATATAGTCTTAGCCTTGGAAAATTGCCCCAGAGTATGGTAGGCAGTTCCTAGATTATAATGGAAATGCGCTGATTTTGGTCCCAGCTTAATGGCGTGCTGATAAGCTTTAATTGCCTTTTGAAATTGTCCTTGCCGATGTAGGATCTGTCCTAAATCGTTGTGCCCATCGGCCAGATCCGGGCGAAGGCTAATCACCTGCTGGCAAGCTGTCAAGGCAAACTCTAAATCGCCGATTTCCTGGTAGGCTCGACTGAGGTAGAAATAGGCGGAAGTATTTTGTGGGTCTCGTTGAATAGCTCGTCGAAACTGGTTTATGGCTGCTTGGAAATCTCCTTTTTCCGCAGCTTGAATTCCCTTTTCAAGGTAAAGAGTTTTATCAGCTAAGACGATCTGTAACTGGCAACTGAGCAGAAAGATTAAGATCGATGCCAGATCTATCCTGACAAGTTGGATTTTATGATCCAAGGCAAGCCTTATCTGTGCTCGTGCAAACGTAAATAGAGACTTCCATCTACACTTCATTCTCATTTTTTGGTAATGTGTATTCTTGTTGAGATTCTGACTTGCCATAATTACGCTTAAAATATAATTTTCTATTATTGTTAGCTTTCCAGTCGGGAACCCTACTTTAATACGGAAGGGCAGGACGATCAGTCAAGCTGTAGAAAAAATACTTAGAAGCAGCGGGGAGTTACACAAACCACATACATCCTCTCTATACTCGAGTTTGACGAATAGCAGGACGGGTATGTGGCAAAGCCTAATGGTCGAGATAGGTTAAATAGAGGCGGGGGAGAAGGGGATAGGAAAGGCTTTAAACCTTCTCTACATCTTTTTGTTAGAAGTAGGAAAATTATAGGGAAAAGAGAGGGGTCGAGACAAGCCTCGAACCCTCTGCACTGCGAAACATCTAGCGGTTGGTTTTCAAACTAGCCCAGGTAGCCGCCAGTTTCCCGTGTGGATCTACAGCCGTACCGCTGGCATGTGGATTATCACCAATATCATAGACTAGCACGTTATCGTATCGCATGTGTTCGCCTCCAGAAGATCTAAAGCCAACCGCCCCCGTAGGGAATGATTTCTTTGGATCTGTCCAGTCACCGATCTTGCGCATTTTTGCTCCAGCCGGGTTTTTCCAGAAAGTTTCTGATTCTAAAACCCAAACCTTAAAATTAAAATCCTTAACAATCCATTTGGACCGATACCAAACTTCCGGCTCCACTTTCTCTCCACCTAAGAATGGCTTAGGATCAACTGCCCACGCACCTTTGGAACGAGTGTGCCAGCGCACGTTGTTGGGTGTATGACCTGAACCGTTAGCCGAAATTTGATGCATATAATAATTATCTGGATCTTGTCCGCCAAAAACAAACCCAGTAATTTTACCATCTTTCTTGGCGTTGAAGTCAGCTTCAAAAACAAAGTTTTTGAAATCTGTCTTTTTGCTAAAATTGGCTTGGCCACCATTGATATCGACCACGCCTGTACCCAATTTGGCAACTTTGGCCTCTGGTTTGATAAGCTTCCATTCGGCTTTAGCGTTCCATTTTGACTCGTTGAGTTTACCCCCCTCAAAGTCCTCTTCTAGCAAGGTCGTTGCATGGCTAGCAAAGACACCGATAAACATTAACAAAAACAAGGAAACCCAAAGGGTTCCTCTGACTGATCGACTCATAAAATCACCTTATTCTTTATCTAGCATGTAGGTTAATAAACTTAAAAGGCCTAAGCCTTTATTTTAAAAAATTGGCTTATTTCCGAGTCTTGATTTTAGCCCATTTAGTAGTTACTTTATCCGAAACATCCACTGCAAATGGGTCATCTCCGTCCTCATACACCAACACGTTATCGTACTGCATATGCTCACCACCAGAGGCCCGGAAACCAACGGCACCAGAACGGAACTGTCTCGACTTATCGGTCCAGTCAGCGATTTTACGCATCTTTGCACCACGAGGGTCCTTCCAGAAATCCTCCGATTCCAACACAAAGACCTTGAAATTATAGTTCTTGATAAACCAACGGGATCGATACCAAATTTCAGGGTCAACTTTTTCACCTTTCAAGAAAGCTTCGGGGAAAACCTGCCAAGCTCCTTTAAGCCGGATATGCCAGCGCAGGTTGTTCGGTGTATGTCCCGAACCGGTGGCCGAAATTTGGTGCATGTAGAAATTATTGGCCAAATCCTGGGCAGCGAAGACAAACCCAGTAATTTTGCCATCTTTCTTGGCGTTGAAGTCGGCTTCAAAAACAAAGTCTTTAAAATCTTTCTTTTTGGTGGTGTTGGCCTGACCTGCCGCTGTATCCATAATACCTTTGCCGAGGGCTGCCAGTTTCTCTTCCGGTTTCATGATTTTCCATTCGGCTTTGGGGTGCCATTTGGTTTCATCAAGTTTGCCTCCTTCAAAGTCTTCTTCAAACAACACTTTGGCGTTTGCATCAGGTATGGTAACGATGAGACAAACTAATAGCAGGCCGGAAACTAAACCGTATTTTAGATGTTGCATGATTGAAATCTTACTCCTTTAATGCTTTAAAACAAGTACATTATTTCGAAATCATTAACGAACGATTCAATAAATATCAAACTAAGACTCAACCAGTCTTAGATCTGAGATATATAGTTAGACTTAACACGTACGAAATCGAGCCAGGAGATTAGTCTACAAAAGGAAAAGTACCGACGTAACCTCGTGGCCGCGAGACATAGTGTACCCCATCGTGCATGGGAGTGACCTGGTAATGACAAACCACATTGCTTCGTTCCATGTCGTCTCGCTCCTTGGCTCCTTGGTGCGGCATGTGGTTCATAAAAACGACGCAGTCGCCCGCCATCGGACGCAGAATAGCGTGTTCCTGGGCTTCACACCAAGCCTCAAATTTAGGCCGGTCGACTGGATAAAGATGCTCAGGTTCAACCCGGTGACCATTCTTGACAAATTTGAGATGGCCGGATCCAGGTTTGTTGTCTTGAAAATAGAAAGTGGTATTGAAACTGATAGTGTCAACAGCATAGGGATATTTTTCGGCTTCCCGTTTTTCGTGCCAGTAACCGTAGAAGTCCAGATGCCACTCTTGCAGATAGGGGCCCGGGTTGATATGCGCCCGAAAACTGCGCAACTGACACTGCTTGCCCATCATTCCTTCCAGATAGGGACGGACACTGGGATGGCCGACCAGGGGTTGATAGGTGTCGGGTTCTCGATCCAGTAATGTGTCAAACCACATATTGCCAACCGAGTTTAGCCCCTCTTCCCATCCCTGTTCCCGGGCACAGTTAATTCGCTGTCGAAGGTGTTCCGTCACTTCAGGTGAGAGAGCCCCTTCAATCAGCAGATACCCATCCTTTTCTAATTGGTCTAATTTCTCTTGAACGTTATGGTCATTCACTGTTCACTCCTATATAGCAAGACGCTATTTGACGTCCCACCTCTTATTAGCAGGTCTAAGCTGTGGACGGCCATCTTTAACATCAACCACGCAGCGAAACCCAATCCAAGCGACTTTATGAAAAGTGTTATTGGCAATAGTAGTACGCTTGGCGACACGTAAAGCCCACGAATTGAGTGAAGCTGAACCGCCACGAATCACATGTTCCTTTTTGGCCCCATTTACGTTATCGCCGACTTTGGGCCCGGTCGGGTTTTTTCTGGGTGATTTCTTGTAGTATTCATACTTAAACCAGTCGTGTGTCCACTCGAACGCATTACCAGCTATGTCGAAAAGGCCATAACCGTTAGGTGCAAAACTACCAACGGGGGCTGTTTTATCACCCCATTTATCTTTACCCCCTTTCCCATCGAAGTTAGCGTGTTCTCTGGGAACAGCATCATCATCAAGGTCGTCGTCACCCCAAGGAAATCTTTTGCCAACCAACCCACCGCGAGCCGCATATTCCCACTCTGCTTCGGTCGGCAGCCGCTTCCCCATTGCTTCGGCATAAGCCACTGCATCTTCCCAAAGAAGGCCAACCACCGGGTGTTTATTGCCAGGAGAGGCAGCTTTGACCCACGGTTCTAGGACTTTCCCACCTTTGAACTTTTTCCACTGTTCCATCGTGACCTCATGAGCATCCATGTAGAAAGCGTCCAACTCTACCGTGTGTACGGGTTGTTCTTCCTTTTCACCTTCATTTAGACTGTCCCCCATCTCAAAGCTCCCTGCTGGAATTAGTATCATTTTGGCCTGGTCCTTTGGCCAAACAATCTCCTTTTTGGCAAGCCCAGCTTCAACGACCTCTTTTTCTTCGACAACAGTTTCTTCTTCTACCGTTTCCTTGGCCCCTTTGGGCATCGTAATATCGACTTTTGACGAGGTCGATCCTGGTTCGGTTTCATCTCCACCACAACCGATCAAAACAACTGCTGATAAAAATAAAAAAAAGAAAATAGCTGTTTTTTTCACCCTATTATCTCCCTTCCGTATTCCATCAATTACGAGGGGGTAATTTTGCCCCCATCATTTTAGTTCTGCTACTATCCTACTTACATCCAACTGCGAACTCTGCCGATGTGTAAATAAGAAGGAGACGTCTGATATATCAGACGTAAATGCTATGCTATCACAGTATTACATACAATGTAAAGTTTAGTCTGGTATTTTGTTCTCTACAACTTTCAGGTGTTGGTTCGTTGGCACATCCTTAAGGGCCTGTCTGATTCCACTGGGCCAGTGAATCTCAATGCGATCGATAGACTGATAGCTCGAAGCCCCAACAAGTACACGTGGATCATGGCTGGAAAGATAACTGGCGCTGGTGCGGACCTCTCGAATCAGTTGTTGGGATCCAATCTTGAAAATCAGTCGAGTGCCAATCCCGTCACGATTGCTGACGGTACCAACGGTCTTGAGGCTAAGCCAGTTTGCCCTTCCGGTACTTTGGTCTTCTTGTTGGTTACGCAGAAACAGGATCGCTCCATTCAGTGTAGTGATGACCAGATCCAAATCGCCGTCGTTATCGTAATCGCCCATAATACTACCTCGACTGACACGCTTTTGTTGAAAGTAAGAACCAGCGGAAGGAGAGGTTTCGGTAAATGTGCCATTACCATTATTCTGAAATAGCTGGTCAGGTTGCGCATACGTCACTGCATCCGTTGACTGCTCAATACTGGGAGAAAGATGGCCGTTAGCAATAAAGAGATCTAAATCACCATCGTTATCATAATCCAGAAAGTTGGTGCCGAAGCCTAATCTCAGATAGCTCTCTTCTCCTAGGTGCGCACGATAGCTGACATCTGAGAAAGTTCCGTCTCCATTATTATGGTATAAAGTGTTGGTTTCGTAAGAGAAATTGGTAACGAAAACATCCAGAAATCCGTCTCCATTATAATCACCCGCGTCAACCCCCATCCCGGCCTCTGCGACACCATCACCACTGTAGGCAGCTCCAGTAAAAGTTCCGATTTCCAGAAAGGTTCCATCCCCATTATTGAGAAACAGATAGTTGGGGGTATCATCGTTGGCAACATAGATGTCGGGATACCGGTCGTTGTTAAAATCGGCGGCCACGACCCCCAACCCTTTACCATGATGTGAACCACCAGGATCCTCAATACCTGCTCTTTCGGTGATATCGTCAAAGGTCCCATCACCGTTGTTACGGTAGAGCCGGTCAGGGACACCCTGAAAAAACCTGGGATGGCAGTAGCTCCGAATCTTACCGTCATAACAGATAGGATAAGCCTCCGTTAGTGAATAATCAACATAGTTGACCACATACAAGTCCAGATAGCCGTCCCGATCATGATCGAAAAAGGTGGCGCTCGTACTCCATGATGGATCAGCAACACTGGTCTGCTGGCCGACTTCGGTAAAGGTTCCGTCCCCGTTATTACGATAGAGGTGGTTGGCTCTAAAATTAGTCCGGTATAGATCGACATCGCCATCATTATCGTAATCCCCGGTTGCCACACCTTGTCCATAATGACCACGACTATCCATTTTGGACTCGGTGGTAACGTCAGTAAAAGTGCCATCTCCATTGTTATGATAGAGACGACACACCATGTCGGAATGAGTCAAGTCACCGCTGTTAATCAGATAAAGGTCTAAATGGCCATCATTGTTGTAATCGAAAAATGCCCCTCCGGAGCCGAGTGTTTCCGGCAGATGATAGTCACCGGTTGCGCCGTTGGAATATTGAAAGTCAATGCCTGTGGAGGCGGTAACATCGATGAATTGAACCATTGGTTCAATTCCAGGTGACGGGCTAGATACGAACAGTGTGAGGAGCAACAAGACCAGATCTGGCTTCATTACCGGACTAGCCTTTGGTACGCTCGCCAGGCCAAATCTGCTTCAGAGATGTTACCCGTTTGCCGATAAGCGTTGGCCAGGTTTAAATAATCGCCGGGTTGGTCCGGTTGAAGATAGGTTGCCAATTGAAACTGATCGATGGCGGAAATATAGTCTTTACCCATCATATGCGCTTGGCCGAGGCAATGATGATATTCAGCATTAGTCGGGTCGTTCGTCAATAGTTCCTGATAGAGGAGAACCGCCTGCGGATAGGCGTTGGTTTTTAGATAGACCGAGCCCAGTAATTGTGAATAACCAACCTGCTTTGGATCTTGTTGCTTCAGGGCAATTTTCTGAGCCTGTTCCAGCGCAGCGATGGACTCTGACCAGAGCTGATACTTGAGAAGCAGATTGATCAATTGATCCCATTTTTTCAGATCAGCTTTGTGGTTGACCGCTATTTCACTGGATTGACTATACTGCAGTTCTTGTGCATCCCTGAGCAAGTAGTGATTCAGGATCTGGATTTGTTGTTGCTCTTGATTCAGTTCTTGGAATCTACTGAGGGCTGTTTGAGCCAGTTCCATTTGCCCACTCCGAAAATAGCAGTTACCGAGATTGAAGTAAGCCTTGATATGGAAAGGGTCTTGCTGGATCACCTTTTCAAAACACGGGATCGCCGCGAGAAATTGGCCCTGCTGATAATAGGAAAATCCCAGCAGATATTGTGATTCAACATCAGCTGATTCAAGATTAACTGCCGTTGTCAGATGATAGATCGCTTGTTCATGTTGATGCAAGTGTAGGTAAGCTGTGCCCAAAAGCCGATAGGAGGCTATGTGTTGATCGTCTACTTGGATGGCACGCTCAAGAAAGGGGATCGCCGTTTTTGCTTGAGCCAAACCAACTAGATAACCCTCTCCTAACTTACTGAAAGCCTGAGTATAGGTCGGATTAAGCGCAATTGCCTGATTTAGATTGACGATCGCTTTCTGCCACTGTAACTGTGTACCGTAAATCAAACCCAGATAGTAGTAGGTATTAGCTGAAGGCTCAATGGCGATCGCTTGAAGCAACAGCTTTTTAGTCTGCTCCAAGTCGGTATCGATAAGATTTGGGTCTACCTGATTGGTCGAGCTGGCAGAGGATTGAGTAGGTATCGCACCAACTTGGGATTTAATCGCATCTAATGCGATGTCTCCTAACTCAATAACCGGTTGAGCATTCAGTTCAACCTTAAGGATTTTGATATGGTACCCAGCCAACTTGAGGGCAATCTCGATTTCCTGTTTTTGTTCCTCAACCGTGATTTTAATCGCCGTTGGCGTCGTATAACCTTGATGTTGGCGATCAATGAAGACAACTGCGCCCGCTGGTTGGCTGCTGACGAAAATCCTTGAGCCCCTCGTTTCCGCTGAAACTGGTAGCCCACTCAGTGCCCAGAGACCAACCAGATAAAGAATCGACAAGCATCGACGTTTGGCTGCCATTTTAGGAACTAGAGCCGGTCAATCGCCGAATGGAAAAATCCCAGCGTTACCTGGTGATTGAGAAATATAGTGAACAGTATCGTGCATAGGAATAACCTGATAATAACAAACTAGCTCCGCTCCATATCGTTTCTCTACCTGACCGCTGATGTGGCATGTAGGTCCAACTGACATAGTCACCCAATCATGGGGGGCAGGGATGGCATGTCCCGGTACCTTAACAGGCTTCAAATTTAAGCCAATCAAGAAGTGGATATAGACCCTGGATTTAACCCGATGCCCGTTCCTGACAAATTTGAGATGACCTGCTATCCCGGCTCGCTATTTTGAAAACAAAAGGTAGTACTGAAACCGTTGATGGAAATAGTATTAGGAGTATTTTTCGGCTTACCGCCTTTCACGCCAGTAACACCCACTAAAATGATTACCCGCCTCTTCTCCCTCGATGTTGTTTGTATCATAAATCAATTCTTTAACCAAAGCAAGTTATCAAGTTATAGTATGCCGGTTTGCGAACTTGAAGCTAACCTTGATTTGTCGAACAAGATATATCTTGGTAGCAACGTTACCTCGTCTGGGCCTAGGTATAGAAACCGTAGGTCGGAATTCCCAATAATATGCCGACAATGGTCCACAGACTACCAACGGTAAATTCACCCAGAATCAGACCTAAAAAAAAGGGAGTTGCCTTCTGGTGTGCTCGTAATCCCCCGTATTGTAAGATCGCCAACTTAGCCATCCAGGCGATAAAAAGGCAAAACCAGATATTGTGGATCGCCCAACTGTTGGTGACCGCATATGCCGCCGGATAGAGCGGAAACCAGAAAAACTTCATGCGCATGAACATCAGAAAAAAAGTGAAGAATAATCCCACCCCAATGAAGATGGTTTCTGGATAGTTGGTCGATGATGGGTTGGTCAACCAAGCTTCCAGTCGGCGCCAGGGTTCAACACCGAAGGCGTTGACTGTTGGCCAGGGGATTTGCGTCAATGCTCCCATACGGTAAGGGATATGAAGTAAAACCCAAAAGGCTGACAGAACGCCAACCGCACAGGCTAGCACAATTGCAAATGCAACCTTTCTTTGATCCACACCCGTTTGCGTCGATAGCTTAAATCCTTCCAATTGATGGGGCATGACATGGCTGTAGTGCGTTCGGGTCAAGAACCAAAATAGGGACATAACTGTTAGATTAGCAGCTCCCAATCGACGCGTTCCGACTATCCACACCATTATCTGCTCCGGCCCCGTGTAATGAATATCGTGAACGGGCGCACCTAATTCGGCTCGCATTCGCGTAATTCCTAAAGAAATTAGGAAATAGAGCAAGAAGAAAGCGGAAGTGGCCGTCATCGACATTCCTGATTTGTAACATAAGGCAAGCAAAAGGATTGAACTAACGCCAAGTAAGCCGATAATAGCTCGGTGAGACATCACTTCATTGCTCTCGTCCAGGATTTTACCTAAAGAGAATAGTCGCTTACAAACTACCAGCAAATGCGACCGACTGACATACAACGCCACTAGCGTGACACCGATGTAACCGCCAATAGCCTGAGAATGCAGGTAAGGGAAGCCCGGTAAAGCCCGCAGGCCAATTATATTGGCCAATACTAGTTGTAGTTTCCAAAACCAAAAAAAAAGCCAGCAGGAAAAACTAAGGTCTAGCGGTATTAAGAAGCCCAGGCCAATCACGAACGGGTAAAGTGCGAAAGGTAAATTGCCCATGGTCAGAAATGGGTCTTCCGTAAACCTAAAGTAATAGCGCTTGCTGAATACCTGAGGAATAGAGGGAAAAAGAAAATGGAGTCCGTTGAGCAGATCTATTATCGCTACTAGGACAAACCCGATCCACATCCAGCGGTTCAGATAAAATCTGGAATGGGCCATCTCCATTGGTAGCTGGATAATCGGGTAACTTAACTTTTCATTTTCAACCCATTGTTTACGAATGAGCATATTAAGACAGAGCATGATTAGCAAAACGGTAAAAATGATGGCGAACCAGCTTGCGACAGGCAATAGCCAGGCCTTCAAGTACTCTATTTTGTAAAGAGTGTCCCCTTCATAATAGCCGCTGAGAGCCTTGGTATCATCTACTACCAACCATCTTGGAAGGTACTTCCAAAACAGGTTTTTCCAGTCATTTTCGTCGGTTGCAAACCAGAAAGGGTGTCCCAACATCGGCGGTAGAATCTGCATCATACTATGTCCACCAATGCCCGACGCGATAGAAAGCATGATATAAATAATGGAGAGTTCTCCAGAGTGAAAGAGTGTGACTCTGAACAGGCGTTTAGCGATGATGTTGATTAGAGAGAGAACAAGTAGATTGAAGATGACATTGAAGAACAGGGAGATGGTCGTCGGTAGGCCGGAGTAGCGGACTAGCTCCATCTGCACATTCCAATAGATATTGATTGGAATCAATATCATGGAAATGAGAAAGACATGTACGCCAATAGAACTGCGTCGCCTGCTAAGCCCTTTCATTGACATGGTTCTTAGTCCTGCGACTCTCGAAAATGTATAATCTGTGAAGGCATGACCTTGTACCGGTTAGAAACGGATCCACTTAACCATTTGATCTGGATATGATCGACGAGGTTGGCTTCCCCTAACCCAAAGTGTGCTCTCAGGTCATTTTGGGAGACATAACCGCTACCGGATCGCACCTCTCGTACTAGGGTTAAGTTGCCAATAGTAACGTAGATTTTTGAGCCAACTCCACTTCGGTTACTAATCGTGCCTTCTAGGTCGATCAGTAACCAATTGCGTTGATGACGATTGCTCATAGTGTCGTTTCTAAGGAGGGTTGGTGGTGCGTCCATATGAGTGACCAGTAAATCGATATCACCGTCATTGTCATAATCAGCAAAGGCAGTTCCTCGACTCGACAGTTGCCGGTCAAGTCCGGTACTCTCCGTAATAAGTTTAAAGTTGAGAACTTCACCCAATGGATGATCCAACCTTGGTTGGTGTACTCCATCTATTGGCTCTTTAGGCAGATAAGTAACGTTCTGAAATAGTTGATCGGGCTGTGCGTATAATTCGCCGTATTCTAGGTGCGTATCCACCTGGGGATAGATGTGTCCATTAGCAATAAACAAATCCAAATCGGTATCGTTGTCATAATCAAAAAAACCGACTCCCCAACTCATCGGTAGATAGGTTGGCTGCCACAAGCCAACTGATTTGGTATAATCCTCAAACAAGCCTTGCCCTAAATTACGGTATAGTGTGCTACATTCCCCGCTAAAGTGGGTTAAAAACCCGTCTGGATCCCCATCATTATCATAATCGGCAAAATCGACGCCC
>Ga0208128_1000775_pt1 | contig 12493 bp, 10 predicted proteins | sample ETNtaG_35_FD_185758 | JGI IMG/M metagenome (GOLD analysis project Ga0208128, IMG submission 185758) | Marine microbial and viral communities from oxygen minimum zone, Eastern Pacific Ocean - ETNP201306PF51B (SPAdes) (version 2) | ecosystem: Environmental > Aquatic > Marine > Oceanic ... | reverse complement strand
GCCATCGGAAACGGCACCCGCGAAACCTTAACCCGAGTGGGCGGCGTGTCCAAGTTGGAGCTGAAAGTCCAGCGCAGGATTCGGCATGATCTGCAGACGCTTGTTTTTCTGATTGACACCGGGTTGAATCAGTCGAGACCAGATGATCTTTAATCGGCCGTTTTCATCCCAGCCAAAAACATCCAGATGCAGCTCGGAATTGGATAGCATAACGATTTCAAGTCGCTCGTCAGCGAACAGGTTATGCCCACCAAGATAACCGTAGGCCCTTCCACTCTCGGCTTGCGGATGTTTGTAGCTGCATTTTTGCTCCAGGTTACCAGTCTCCAAATCGAGCAGCCATAGATCATACCAAGGGGTAAAGGCTACCTCCTGTTGACCATCGGCATCGAAATCGGCCACAATCGGATTAGTCACATACATGCTGGGCACAGGAGAGGTCTTCCAACACTCCTGCCATTGGCCGGCTCGACGTATCAGCAAGCGACCGTGTAATGGCAGACTCTCATCACCTCGAACCTCAAATGCAGTATCAAATATCAGTTGTTGAAGTCCTGACTGAGCCGGTAGAAAATAGCCGATATTAGAATGATGCGGCCCCGGTTGTGGGAATTTACCTCCATCTTCCAGCTGATACCATGTGGGACCCATTCCCCAAGCTTCCACAATTGACTGGCAATGATCAGGATTTAATTCCTGCGCTGGTATATTAAGATTTTCTACGGGGAAAGCGTCTAGATCAAGACGGAAGAAACCTTGCCGCATGCTGCATTCATATTTCCATTTGATGGTGGGAGTAGTGATCCGCCCTGACAACGGCGATCGACCCGTTAGTGTTGGGTCGCGACGGTATTGTAGCCACTGACTGTCAGCTGGAGGCTGAGCGCAGACTGCTAATTGACAGCTAAAACCGAACGGAATAAAAACTAGGCCACCTCTAAAAATCGCATTTTAGAGGTGGCCTTAAGTACAAGGGCACCCGATCTGATTTTAGGTGTTTTGTAAAAAACAAAAAAAGTGAATGGGAACTTTATAGGATATATTATATAGGTGACGTCTTAGTTAGCATTTAAAATAATTAAGGTGAAACCCTAATGATATTTTTTAATCATGGAGACTGAAAAGATGTTAAATCCACGCAGGATCAAGTTGGTTAGTATGATCTTAGCAATTCATGTCCTAATTTGTTTTGCCATTGTCAAAACTGAAGCGCAAGAGATTGAAGATCTGAAACAAGTAATCAGAAAGTTTTCCGACGATTCTCAAGTCCATCAGAATGCTATTGAGTCTTTGGTTGACCTAGGAAAACCAGCAGTATCTACCCTGATCCAAGCATTACAGGATCAAGATGTGCGTCGTCGTGTGGCATTGGCATTAGGGAAAATAGGATCAGTAGATGCTGTGCCTGCTCTGATTCAAGCACTACAAGACAAAGACATAAATGTCCGTGCTTCAGCAACAAGGGCATTGAAAGAAATAGGTACGCTTGGCGCACTTAATGCAGTTAAGGGATATGAATCACGACAATAATATGCCGACAGACATACTTGGAAGGGGTAAATTATGAAGAACCAGCGGTTTCTCTATTTGTTGTTGATCACCATGTTGACCAACAATGTTCTAGGCATGGCGGAAACCTTGGATTTACGTCAGGCAACCCTTGTCATATCAGATGACAATACCGTTGTCAAAACAGCGCAGCACATGCTTGTGGAAGAAATCGCCAAGCGTACTGGCATCCATTTACCCCATGCTGCAACGATGGGTGACGGGATGGCCACCGCCATTATTCTCTGCCGGATGAATAAACTCTACACACCATTAAATGAATTTATACGATCCATGAACGTGCCTGAGAAAGCAGAGGGCTATGCAATAGCCATCCAGAACGAGGGTAAGGCTCCCATTGTCGTACTCGCTGGACGGGATGAACGCGGTGTACTCTTCGCGGCTGGGCGGCTCCTCCTGCAATTGAGGATGGATAAAGGCCAGCTCGAACTCCCGGCAGACAACCAAATTGCTACGGCGCCGCGTTATCCCTATCGCGGCCACCAGATAGCCTATCGCGGCCTAGCCCATTGTTATGATGCGTGGACTCCTAAAATGTACGAGCAATATATGCGGGAGCTGGCGGTGTTTGGCGCAAATGCCTTTGAAAGCACTTCTTTTGGCGCCCCGGAAGGGGATGTCGGATTTCATGCTAAGCAATCCAACGGGGAAATGCTTGCGGCGTGGTCACGTATATGCGATGAATATGGTTTCGATTTCTGGCTATTCGAAGAAGCGTTGGGGGGACAAGGAAACTCCGAGGAAGAACTCGAGAGGGCCATCGAAAACAAACTGAATACGCTACGCCAAATGCCGAAAGTTGATCATATCTGCCTAACCGGCGGGGATGGCGGCACCACGCATAGGCATCCCGATCTCATGTTAGCATGGACGGGACGCTTCGCTGAGGAGGCAAGAAAGATCTATCCTGATGTAGGCATTTGGGTTTCCAACCAGGGATTCTGCCCAGAGTTGAATAACAGCTTCTTTGCGTATTTTCAGCGCGAGCAACCCGATTGGGTGACGGGAGTGGTTTATGGCGCCTGGTCGCGTATTCTCCTGGACGAACAGCGTGACCGCGTCCCTCAACAATACCCCATCCGGCGTTATGCTGATATTGGTCATTGTGTGCGCGCTCAGTATCCTGTTCCTGGTTTGGATCGTGCTCTGGCGCAAACCCTGGGACGCGAACCTTTTGCTCCCCGCCCACGGGGCCATGCGCGAATCCACAACCTTTTCGACGAATATGCCGATGGTTTTGTGACCTACTCGGATGGTATTGGGGATGATGTTAATAAATTTGTGTGGACCGCCCTCGGCTGGGATCCAGAGCGCGACCTCAACGCGATCATGCTCGACTATGCTCGTTTCTTTTTTGGTTGGGATCGTGCGGAGCGGGTACGGAAAGGGCTGTTCATGCTTGAGGCTAACTTCAGCGGACCCTTGGCCGAAAACGAGGATATCGAAGCTACCTACGTCCTATGGAAAACCCTTGAAGAGGAAGCCAATGAAGCTTTATTGAACAACTGGCGATTTCAGTCGTGCCTCCTGCGTGCTTATTATGATCACTACACGCGGCTTCGACTGCTAAAAGCCAACGCAATTGAGGAGCGTGCCTGTGCCGTGCTGCGCAGGGCCCCGGAAGTTGGAGTCGAACAAACCATTGCCACCGTGCGCGCCCTACTGGCCGAATCTGACCAGAACAGTTACACGGATACGCTAAAAGCGCGTATCGTGGAACTCGGCGCGGCGCTTTACGATAGTATCGGCGCCCAATTAGACAGTGCCAATTATTATGCTGAAACCCCTGAGCGTGGCGCTGTACTCGATTTCCTCGACACGCCACTCAATAATCGGCTTTGGATCGAGGACGAACTTGACGCTATCCTTACCGGCCGGTTTACGGCAACAATGCCTGAATGCGCTGAAGGCAGTGATGTTCGGTTGCTCCGTCTGGCCCGCGTAGCGGATTGGGAAGATCCTGGTTCCGGCGGTTTCTACGATGATTTGGGGTGCTCCTGGAAACAGCCGCACTTGGTCAAGCCACACCCCCTGTGGGACGACCCAGCCGGTATAACCACGCCGCTCGAAGGGCATTCCTTCGAAAAGGGCGCGCCCAACCGGCTTTCCTGGACGGATACGGAAGATGCTTTATACGCCGCTCCCCTTGTACTGCGCTATGATGGCCTTGATCCTAATAGCGCCTACCGTGTCCGCGCCACCTACCTTGGCCGCTACAATGCAACGATCCGTCTTGTAGCCGATGGCGCATATGAGATTCACGGCGCCTACGGCCATACACTTGAAGGAGTGCGCGACACGGTTACTTATGGTGACAGTGCAGCTGTGCTCAATCCGGCGGAAAATACCCCGCCCCCGGTGGTCACCCCCCTTGAGTTCGCCATACCGCGTAAGGCTACACAAGACGGTGAGCTCGAACTCGCATGGCAGCGGCTCACAGGACGCGGTGCGCAAGTGGCCGAAGTCTGGCTGATCAAGGCTGATCAAGCCATTGAACGAAACGGGCTCAAAGGAAATGTGCGTGCTAGGCGAGGCTCCGAACAGCGATAGTGGAACAGGGGATCAAGCAGTCAATCATCCAATGGACAGCCTCACTCCCCGATACCAATCGGGCAGACCGTAGATATGCCATGCTGCAGAATACGCAAACCTTCAGACTCTGTGAAGCGAAACCAGCCACCGGCACGTATTCGTATCATGCTCATATCACCTACTTCAAGGGTGCAATCTATACTATGCAGAGTAACCATCCAAGCGACGAGGACACACCCGGACAACGCGTACTCATGAGACGCTCAATTGATGAAGGGGAAGCATGGAGCGAACTGGTTGAATTGTTTCTCTCGCTGGATCGTGTTGATGCCGCCTGGTCCGTTCGATTCATGAGGATGGGGCCGAGATGGTGGTGAGTTGGCATAAGCTGAGTGGGAGTATGCAGCCCGTGGGGCTTGATAGGCAAACGGTATCCCTGGGGAGATGAAATAACGCATGATGATGCTAACTATATTAGAACAGGAGGCAAGGATAAGAGGGATCGGATGGCGGCACCCGTAGCTAGTTTTAAGCCCAATGGATATGGTTTGTACGATATGGCGGGCAACGTTTGGGAATGGTGTGCGGATTGGTATGGTGTGAACTACTATAGTAAATCACCGGCTAAGAACCCACCTGGGCCAGTCACAGGCGAAGAACGGGTGTTTCGGGGGGGTGGTTGGAACATCCCTACTCACTACCTGCGGGTGGCTTGCCGCGTCTACACCGCTCCGGGTAATAGGGGCAACACCCTCGGATTTCGATGTGTGGCGGATCTGCCTTAATATACGCCCTTACCACTGGTCAATCAGCCACAAACACTGCCCTCAGGCGTTGCAGAACCGACCGCCCCCCCATCTCGGCTAATTGCTGATGTTCAGCTTGATGACGGCTTTCCGCTAGAACCTGGAGTTGTTGGCTTTGATCGAGTGCCGACAAGTGTTGCTACGCCGAAGGTGGCGAGATTACGGGCAGGCAGCCAAGATGATGGTTGCGTGGTGGCTTGCACCCGAACGGCTATAATTACAAAAACCGATTGGGAGTATGATGCGAAAATTTAGTTGGGTGCTTTTATCGTTTTTGTTATTTATTGCTTGCGATAATTCTAATTTAACAAAAGAACAGGAAGAGATAAATCAGCTTTCTCAGGAATTGGAAAGTATGAAGGCTCAGTTGGAAGAAGTCACATCCCAAGTAGATAAAACGAACCAAGAACTGAATCAAATTAATATTAAGCTGAATGCAGATGTAAGAGTTGAGCCTAAACCCATTGATAATGCGGAGAACGCTAACGAGTTGAAACCTCAAGTTATTGATGGTCAGCAGGAAAAACCGAATGATCCCAAACCTAAAGATGAAGTTCAAGAAAAGCCAGCCCCAAAGCCTTTAGCTTTAGACTTAAAAGATATGGTTTTGATTCCACCTTACATTATAGAGGTGAATGAAGAAGATGTTTTCAATGAGGTTGGTGATCTAATAATACCAGCTAGAAAAGTGAAAGTTGCTCGAGTTCAATCTTTTTATATAGACAAGTATGAAGTTACTGTTGGTCAGTTTAGGGAATTCTTGAAAAAGTCTGGTTACAAGCCTAATCCACCTATAGATTGGAATGCTGTTTTTGGGGTTTCGCCGAAGGACAACTATCCAATGGTTTATATTTCGGCAAATCAATCGGAAGCTTATGCAAAATGGGCTGGCAAAAGATTGCCTTCAAAAGAAGAATGGGAAATTGCTGGACTGGGTGGAACTCGACCTCAAAAGGGTCAGAGTTATTTCCCGTGGGGGAAGTACGAGGGAGGGCTAGAATCTGAAAAGAAAGCTAGGGAATTCGCAAATTGGGAAGGTATAGGAGGCAATGATAAATGGTTTAGAACTGCTCCTGTAGGGAGTTTTAAACCTAATGCTTACGGCCTTTATGACATTTCTGGAAATGTATTTGAATTAACACTTGGTAATATAAATCCACCTTATATTTATAGAGGAGGAGGGTATAAGATTAAGGAGAATAGAAACAATAAGCGTCTGTGGGGAGGAGATGGTGCGTTAGGAGATTTGGTCGTTTTCTGGGGATTTGGAGTGGTTCAAAAAAGTAGAACTACCTCCGAGTCTGGCGATATGATGGGGTTTCGTTGTGTTGCTGATATTCGATGAAGGGCGATCATGAATTTGGTAATAAGCACCTTAGGCCAAACAAATCCTTAATTGAAAGGTGGAACAACGAATCTAAAGTGGTTAAGGATTAGCTACCAGGATTGCCTTGAGGCGTTGGAACAACGAGCGACCTTCAATCTTGGCCAATTCGGATTCGTGGTGTTTTTGGCTTAGGGCATGAAGTTGTTGAGCTTGATCCATCGCAGATTGAAGATTTTTGATCTGTTCATCTTTGGCCAAAAGTTGTGATTCTAGCAACTGACATTGTCGTGTCAACGTCGTGACGATGTCGTCTGGTTTGTCGTTAGGGACATCAACAATGACGAAACGTTGGCCATCGACCTTCTCGGTTTTTACCCTGTTAGACTTAACCCAGCGCTGGATTGTGCGAACACTAACACCGAAATGATCCGCGGCCTCTTGCAATGATATATGTTGCGACATACCCAGTGACAACGTCGCGTCATTGTCGTCCGTTACAAAAATTGAAGGCATACCAATTTGCACAGGGGGGGCAAGACAGAGTTATCAGCGCGGCCGAGCAGATCAAACCAGATGGGCATATTTATTATCAAGGTTATTAAGGTCATATCCTCGGTGGCCGTTAGTCTTTACGATCTACATCAAGAGTAAACTTAGCCAATCGGTATTTAGGAACTCTAGTGAATACTAAGTGGAGGAATAAATGTGAAAATATTCAAGAACTTATTAGGTCGTTTCAGCCAACTTAAAAAGATAAATAACCACGACAAACCAACTGAAAAAGAACAGGCTTTAAGGCATTCAGTTGGGGGTTCTATTGGTTTCTATAATTTAGAAGAATGGTGGGAAACAACATTTACAGCAGAAGAGCAAAACTATCTAATCTCTGCGTATAAGCCTTTTGGTATGAAAGACACAGAGTTAGTTAGCGGAAACATTCTTTCATCAACTATGACGAAGGCTGGATTTCTTCGGTCCTTTGCCTCTTTTGTCTCGAGTGATCAGGACAACTCATTCAATCAGGAAATAGCAAACCACATTTTATTAAAAGCTGAAGAAACTGCACTTTTAGAAAACGATTATCTGAACCTACATTTTAGTTATCAAGAAGAAATCAAATCAAACTATAAGCACAGGGGGCAAGTTGAAGGTGCTTTGGATAAAGCTATTCATGCTTGTGAAAAACAAATTAAAATATCTTTTGAAGTAGCAATTGCATTCGCGAATACAGTTAGTCTAGGACGCACTGTCAGAGAATCCCACTTTTTTAACATTAATATTGATTTTGAAAAAGAATTGGAGAAGCAATGCATTTCGGAATCTCTTAAGTCAGAATTTGAGCAAAAAGGTGTCTTTCTCTCAGATGCCAGCGTAGCATTTCCTGTCGAGGATTCTAAACAGACTCAGAATGCTTTGTATGCTGAATACCCGTCTGATATACAAAAAACTAAATCTGAATGGATAATTGCTGATTCAAAAAATAAGCTCATTTATCTGCTGGTAAATAAGGGGAGTAAAATTAGTGTTTGCACACTGTCGTTTCCTATCCACACAGGGTATCGGCAACTTGCCATTATACTCGAAAAACAGGGCAATTTTTTAGACGCAATCGGATTGTCTAAGGAAGCAAAATTAGAAGGGTGGGGGGATAGAGAGGCTTATGATCCCGGTATTTGGCAAAACAGAATTGATCGGCTAAAGAAAAAACTGGCATCTCAAAAGGATTGACAAGTGGCGACCGATCCACACCAGAGAATATTGGGCAACTAACCGAACTGATGGCACAACAAGCGGATACCACCTTGAGGCGGAATCAGTAGGTTGCAGCGGTGAGGTGTGCCAGCTAGCCGTCGGTGATGTTAAAATTGGATAGAGTAACCTGGCAGCACATCACTCTATGGAGGCAAATTGAAAATGAAAAATCACATGTGGCAGTGGGCTTATTCAGAAACGAGGGAGCAGCAGCACCAAGTCCTGAACGATCTTCTTGCGACAACCGCGGCGCATTCGTTAACAATCACTGATCCCGACCAGGTTGGAATATCACCGCAGGTCGCACGATCGTATATTCGAAGTGCCGTGACCGACATCGGATCACTAGCCGCGCCGCCAAAAGACCATCAAGCCCCATCTGCCGTGGAATGGTTGGAGGAAGAGAGGACACCAGAAAGAGTCCAGGTCAGGTTCGTGGATGGCCGGGTAGAGGTCGAGACACAGGTAGACCCCGTGGCGATTTTTGCCAAGGATTTTCAGGATATCATAAAGACCGCTGACCAGTATAAAACTTGCGAAGTCTGCGACGAAATAATATCGACGGTGACACCCGGACGGTGGAAGAAAAAGTATTGCTCTGATTTCTGCCGAGGTCGTAACTACCGCCAGAAGAATAAAACTGAAAAATAAACTTGTTTTGTTTTTTTTAGCCGAAGTATAATGACAGAAAAGGGACAGAAGTAGAAAGTAAAAAAGAAAACCTGAATAAAAAAAGGCGATGAGAACTGAATCTCTCATCGCCAATTAAGAAACTTTCACCGAACTGATGGCTAAAGTATCCGTACCTCTACAGGTACTAGATACCTGAGAGGCTTTTTAAATGATACAGAATATCAAGCAAAATGTAAAGAACGAACTTCACCAAACCCTCTCTAACGTTCCCAACGAAATCAAAGCAATCCATCACTGGATACACTGGAAATTAGAGCACAGCGTGGGTAAGGAACGAAAACTGCCCGTCAGCCCCAACGGGCGCAGAATCGACGTACACAACCCTAAAAATTGGCTACCCCTCCAAGAGGCTATTGACAAATACAACCCCCAGATTCATAGCGGTATAGGCTTTGTTTTAGACGACTCTGGTTATACCGGTATCGACATTGACAATTGCCTAGAAACCCCCCACAAGGCTTCCAGTCTGAAAAAGTGGGCTATACCCTTACTGGATCAAATCAGAGGCCACTACAGCGAAATTTCGCCCTCTGGTAACGGTCTGAAAGTCTGGCTCAAAGGTGATAAACCCGATTGGTTTAACCGTACCAAGCTGCCCATAGGCGACGGGGCTATTGAGATCCACAACCACCAGTATTTCACCGTCACCGGCCAAGTCATCGACCCAGGCCACAGCGAAACCGACGGTCAGGCCCGGCTTGACGGTATATGCCAGCACCTACTCGACCAACACCCCGAACTGTTCCAGGAACAAAAACCCCAACCGACCTCCTCCCCTGTGTCCACCAAACCAGCAACAGACATCAACTTACAACAACGACTGGAGAAGGCGCGCCAAGCCAGAAATGGAGCTGAATTTACCGCCCTATTCGACCGGGGAGAAATCAGCCAATACGACAACGACCACAGCAGGGCTGATTTAGCCTTGTGTCAGAAATTAGCCTTCTGGTTAGGCCGGGATGAAGCACTGATAGATGAGGCCTTCCGCCAATCCTCGCTCTACCGGGAAAAGTGGGAAGGTAGACACAGTGGGGGGGGCGATACCTACGGGCAGATGACCATAGCCAAGGCCATTTCGCTAACCTCCGAAGTCTACACAGGCAAGCCCAAAGATACTGGCAGTACCACGATGGGACCACCGGTGCTAGAGTCTAGCGAGGCAAATGCACAATTAATTGGCGATATGGACGATACCACCAGCCCAACACCAACCCCCCAGGCCAACCTAGAAGGCAAAATAGCCCAGCTAATGACCAGCGAAAGCGACACTTTCGACCTGATACGGTCGGAACCGGGAACCGGCAAAACCTACGATTCAATGAAGGCAGCCCTGCAACGGGAAAAAGCGGGACAGAGAATTATATTTGCCATGCCCTCCCGTCAACGAGGCCACCAACTAGCGGAAGAGTTAGCCCAGTTGGGCGGTGAGGCCACGGTAATCGAGGGACGCAACAGGGACAACTGCCAACAGTATTCGGTGGTGCAGATCTCTGGCCAATCAGGATTCAACATCGGTAAAAACATCTGTGGAGCCTGCCCCTACCGCCAAGACTGCCTCTATTTTCAACAGTTCGAGGACGTGAAACCCATTTCTATCATGCCCTACGAATCAGCCATAGAACACACATCAGCCAAAGATGGAGACAAACCCCGCTTGCAGGCTGATGTTATCGTGTTTGATGAACACCCGGAGCGGGCACTGGTGGACTGTTTCCAGATCGACCAACAACAGCTAAAACAACTCAACCCCACCACACCCGAGACTATAGCCCTCAAGTCGTTATTGCAGGATCTGATGGGCCAATCCCGTCAGGAAGGCCAACCGCTGAAACAGTGGGAGCAAATCCAGAAGGCCACCCTCTCTATTTTGGAACAGTACCAGCAAGCGGACGATTCACGACTAGCGCGGTTAGGACATCAACCAGAGCAGATATTAAAAACCGCCAACGGTCAAATTTACGACTCAGCGAGCAAGGTTCACGGACTGGAAAAGACGCGGGAGGAGCTGCAACGAATCACGCCTATCTGGTTAGCCCGAATAGCCACCGAATTGCGGTCTATCCTACAGGCGGAAACCGACATCAATCACTATTTGGTTATCTCTGAGCAGGAAATCATCTTTGAGAAGAGGCGCAACATCAACACCACCGCCAAGCTGATCGGACTGGATGCCTACGGAGAAGAGGCCGACTACAGTCTAATGTTCAACCGGCCGGTCCAGGTACATCAACCGCCCAATCAACCCCAACCTAATTGGGATATTCATCACGTCCAGGTCAACACCGCCAAATACAAAATGCGGATGTGGCCCGATCCAGCTTGGCAGAGGCTAATTGACGACCTGCTACTTGAAAAGCCATTTCAGCAGGCGGTTATCTACACCCATCAGGAATTTACCGCCCAGGTCGAGAGCATCGTTGACGGATTCAACCTAAAAGAGGACCAACAGATCAAAGTCGACTATTTTCACAAGCAACGAGGCGAAAACACCTATAAAGACTTCGATTTAATCATGATTTTGGGCCAAGCAGACCCGCAAGAGATGGGATTGGTAGCCAAATATAGAGCCTTTCAGCCCAGGGACAGCTTTATCAATGACAACAAGCAAGCCAAGCCTCACAGACGGAAATTTCAGAACCCGGACCTGCAGCACTACAAGGAGAGCAAACAATACGGTGAACTGAGACAGTCAGCATACCGGATTCGACCTTCCACCACCACCCACCCGCTAGGCAATAAACTAATCCTAGTGACTGCCTTCGATGTACCGGAACTGACCGACGTTCCCAGGAACAAAATCAGGAAAACAGAACCTCAGCAAATGAAGGCATTTTACGCCCGAGTCAAGAAAGCGGAGGAACGCAGAACCCGATTATCCGACCTGATTAAAGACGAGATTTCAGACCTTGGATTTTTCGTTCCATCAGGTGAGTTTAGACAGGCTCTAAATCAAGCCCTGTCTAGCTTTGACCGTCCGGAAGGTCGCCCTAATAATAATATAGAATATATAGGGCGAATTTCCGAACACTTTTCCTGCACAGATCGGACTATCAGAAACGATGTTAATCTGGTGATAGAGGACTTCGATTTACCCCGTCATAAGGTGTCTGTTGGGCTGGATGGCAAATCTTGGACACTGACCGTATATGGAGACCTGGAGAGGTGGGAGCAGGCTGTTAGGTGGCTAACACCACCGCTTGAACCAGCAGAGGTAAACACTGCATCCGAGCAACATACCATTCCCCCCCCCACCGTGTCTATTGATCAGCCTATGGACGTAGAACAGGATACCAAGACGACAGCAAGCACCGAATTACCGGAATGGTGGAGTGAACCCGGTTTTGACAGATCTGACCGACTTGAGGCGATCAAAGAAGCTGAAAGCTACACACAGAGGTCCAATGGTGTTGATAGAGTGACAGTTTACACTGTCAACCCGCAGATACCATCTATGCGAGTATGCCCGGCTCTGCTGATTGACACTAGCGAGATCAGCCCAGATGATTGGGATAAACCGGCCCTACTAAACCTAGAGACAGCTACTCTCCAAGCTTATTATCCTGAACTAGGATGGTCGAAGGTGGGCACGGTGGTGGAGGTATATGAAGAGGCCCGAGAGAAAGCCCGTCAGGATAGGGACTGGATGCGGAAAGCGGTTTATTTAGGTGAAGTAATACGGGATTCAATAGAGGCTAAATCTGTATTTTAACTCTTGGTCTGACTTGTTTCGTCTTGTCGCTGAGGACCAGTACATTTTGCCTGTGGTTATGGCTGACGACCTGCGACCGTTGGCAGTGGAGTTGTTTGGTGGCTG
>Ga0208128_1000774_pt1 | contig 12499 bp, 14 predicted proteins | sample ETNtaG_35_FD_185758 | JGI IMG/M metagenome (GOLD analysis project Ga0208128, IMG submission 185758) | Marine microbial and viral communities from oxygen minimum zone, Eastern Pacific Ocean - ETNP201306PF51B (SPAdes) (version 2) | ecosystem: Environmental > Aquatic > Marine > Oceanic ... | reverse complement strand
ATCTGCAGGTACTGGATCAGAATATCGATACTAGTCACGCCAGCGGCCGTTTGCTGTTCCATATGTTGTCGGCCATCTCCCAATTCGAGACCGAACTGCCTTCCGAACGTCAGATGGACGGGATGGCCAAGGCCAAGGAACGTGGGGTGCGTTTCGGTCAGCAGAAGCGGTTGACGGCACAACAGGTGGTCGAGCTACAGGCCAGGCGGAAGGAAGGAGAACTGATCAAGGAGTTGATGGCCGGCGATGGGCTTTCAAAGGCCAACGTCTATCGCTACCTGAACCAGGAGGTCAACTCAGCCACCTAGTAACAACCAAAGACAGAAAGTGAGGAACCAAATCGAGGAGTCGGGCGATAGATGGCAGGAGTGGTTCAAAAGTAGTCAATACTATACCTATCCGGGGGGAGCCACAGCGGCTGGAGATAGGACGGTAGAATCAGATCGGCAGAAATGGGTGACAGGCTATGTGGCTAAGGGTTGTCACTGCCGTGGGTGCTAGAGATTTTTGTTCTGTTTTTAGTGCCGGAAGTGACAAGATACTATCAGCCGGCGCAAGCTGAAGCGGATAATTGAGGGCTAAATTAGTTATCGGACATTTATTTGGCTAATTGAGACTCAATAAGGTCGGCTGAAGCCAGTGATAGCCAGGGGTCAATTTGGGCTGAGTCTCAATCAGAGGCTGATAACGACCGATAATGGTATTTATCAGACATTTATGCCTAATTTGAATCTTGATATGGACTAGCCTATAATGAAGCTAATACCATTATTGAGTTATATGTCATCATGTCAGACGTATTTATCTCCTATTCCCGCCGTGACATCGACTTCGTTCGTCATTTGTTTGATCAATTAAAAGCCCATGATCGTGAACCTTGGATCGACTGGCAGAATATCCCTCCCACCGCTGATTGGTTAGCCGGGATCTACCGTGGTATCGAAGTGGCTGACTCCCTCCTGTTTATTATCAGTCCTGATTCGTTAGCCTCCGAAATCTGCACCTTAAAGATTGAGCATGCGGTCAAGCACAACAAGCGACCAGTACCAGTTGTCTGGAAAGAGATGGAAGATCATCGACGGCTCATAACTGGGTTTTTTTGCTGAGAAAGGTGCTGAACTGAAAGGCTTGAGGAGTCACGTTTAGGTTTAGACCTGATGCGTGATGGACCATTAACCATATAGCGGCTCGCCGGTCCCACTTTTGACTCGATTGTCTACGCCGAAAGACATCTACGTTGGTGGCAGCATTGGTTCGCCTAGACTGCAGATTCAAATGGATGGAGCAAATATGGCTACTTTCGAGCATTATTAAGAGACTGGCTTTCGTACTCTGAGGGATGTGATTGTGATAGCTCGTGCCAAAGATAGTATGGTGCTAAAAATATGTTAGACTTTCTTACATATTTACGATTGTTAGAAGAGATGTTGGGTCTAGATGGTTACTTGATTATTGAGCACACACCACCAGAGAAACTGAAAGCCGCTGTCAGGCATATTCGACGCTGTGCCGAAGACGTAGGTCTATAGGAAGCGCAACATGGCAAACAATTTGGCCACAGCCATTATCGGTACCGGATTCATGGGGCCGGTTCACACCGAAGCCCTGCGTCGCCTGGGCGTCCAGGTTTATGGAATCTTGGGATCGTCACCTGAAAAATCCCGTCGGGCGGCGGAGACCTTGGGTTTCGCAAAAGCCTACTCGGACTACAATGAGGTCCTGTCAGATAAGGCAATTCAGGTCATTCACATCACCACACCCAATCGATTCCACTTCGAGCAGGCGTCGCAAGCGCTCAAAGCCGGCAAACATGTGCTCTGTGAAAAACCGCTGGCGATGACCACACAAGAGTCATCCACCCTGGTCGATCTGGCAACCCAATGCGAGGTGGCTGCAGGTGTCAACTATAATATTCGTTACTATCCGCTGAATATCGAGGCCCGTAGTCGTATTCTAACTGGCGAATTGGGGGCTATCAATTCCATCTATGGCAGCTACGTCCAGGACTGGCTTCTTTACCCTACCGATTACAACTGGCGTGTGCTGGCTGAGGAAGGCGGTACTCTGCGTGCTGTCGCCGACATCGGCATCCATTGGCTCGATCTGGTTCAGACTATTACTGGTCTGGAAGTGGCGTCCGTTTGTGCCAATCTGAAAACCGTTCACCCAATCCGCCAGCGCCCGGAAGGTGAGATTGAAACTTTTTCTGGCTAAGTCCGGGATATCGAAACCACCGAATCTGTAGAGATCCAGACCGATGACAGTGGGGCGGTGCTTTTGCGCTTCAAAGGTGGGGCTCACGGTTCTCTGTGGGTCTCTCAGGTCACCTCGGGACGCAAAAACTGCCTCCGCTATGAAATTGCCGGCTCCGAACGCGCTGTGTCCTGGAACAGTGAGCAGCCCAACGACCTCTGGATTGGCCATCGCAACCAGCCCAACGAATGGTTGATGCGCGATCCGGGACTGGTTTCAGCTGCCGCCCGGGGATTTATTAGCTATCCAGGGGGACACAATGAGGGTTACGACGATAGTTTCAAGCAGTGCTTCAAGGCCTTTTACGACTATATCGCCAATGGTGATTTTTCCGCCCCAGCCACATTTCCGACCTTTGCTGAGGGCCACAAAGAGATTGTGTTATGCGAGGCCATTTTAAGAAGTCATAAGGAGGAGAGATGGGTCAAGGTATAAAGTCGTCGCTGGAAATCGACCGCAGTCAGGATATAACCTGAGCCAAAGGAGTTGAGATGGCATCTATCAAGCTTGGCATTGTTGGCCTGGGTCTGGGTCAATGGATGGTGGAAACGGTGAAGAAAATCGAGGGCGCTCAGGTTGTCGCTGCGGCTGAGAATATGCCTGCTCGCCTGGACAGTATGGGCGGTGCGGAAGCCTATGAGAAGGAAAATGATCTCAGGCTTTACCAAGATGCGGACCAGATGATGGATGATGAGTCGTTGGACGCGATCGCATTGGCGGTCATGCCCAAACACCGCCGGGCGCTGATCGAATCGGCCGGCAACCGAGGCCTGCCAATGCTGATCGAGAAGCCCTGGGCCGGCAATGTCCAAATTGGAAGAGAGCTGGTTGAATTGTGCCACAGTTTTGACGCGCCCTGTCAGATCGAATTTCCGCTCCGTTGTATGCCGGCAATGGTGCGGTTGCGAGAACTGATGACAGGCAATCTAGGCAAAGGGTGGATGGCGAATGCCAATCTGATGATGGGTTGGTGCCCTCCGCCAGAATCAAAACACTGGGATGCGGAAAATCACAATGGGCTTCTCAACGAGTGCTATGTACATCTTTTCGACACGCTGGCATTTTTACTGGGCCGGCCCAAATCAGCATTCTCCTTTGGCGGATCCTTCAGAGGCAGCCCAATGCCCGACGCGGCCGCCGCCGTCATTGAGTTTGAATCTGGGGCCTCCGCTTCGCTGACCTGCGGTGGAATCGGTGCTGCTGGTGCCGATGGCGGACATCTGCTGGAGATTTGGACAGAGAACGGGCTGGCACGCGTAAGCGGAAGGCAGTGGCTGCCGGATACGCTAGAATGGGCCCTCAGAGAAGCCAAAGAACCTACCGTCGAGAGGTTTCACGCGCCTGAGCGATTCACCCTGATGGAGTACAACATGCGTGCATTCTTCAACACCGTTCGAAGGGGTGACCCTGTAGCTGCAACACCGGAAGACGGACTAATTGCCACCGCCATGGCCATGGCCATTCAAGAATCTATTATTACGGGCAATCGTGTTGCGGTAGACTGTTAGGTAAATCAGGAAACCCTCTTTCCACCTGTACCGAATTGTTGTGGCCAGTTAAAGTGAGTAATTCTTGCCCCATGTTTTTTAGATTGAACACAGGTATATAGTTCCGTTAACAATCGAATTGCGGAGTTCGTTTAGGTAAATCGCACTGTAAGGACATGTGAAATCGAAAGATTCGGGTACAGAGATGTAGTCGATCGCAAGAGCTCAAAACTGAACGCCAAAAAGGAAAATGACTGAGATCGCGAACATTCGTCCCAACGTGATTCTCGTTTTAACGGATGGCCAGGGCTTCGGAGACGTGCGCCTGCACGGAATTTCTTTGTGTCGCTGCTCTACGCGCCGACACGAGCCAGTTTGCTGACCGGCTGCTACTACATTCGAACCGGAACTGTGAATGTTTCCAATAACCTCGAGATTATACGTTCCGGAGAGACCACGATGGCTGAGTTATTCAGATGCCTGTGGATTTGGACCGAGAGCTAGTTGAGCAGGATAAGCTGCTAAACATAACACCCAAACGGTTTGAACAGTTGCGGACTAACAATGAGTCTGAGCCCCTAAAATATTCCAATAAAAAATCTGTCATTCAACGAACAGCGACTGTGGTGGACGGGATCGCGTTAGAAACTAAAACTAAGCTTGGCTTCTAGAATCAAAAAACGCTAGTATCACAGTGAGACCCCTGAACTCAATTATACCTGCACAGAGGAGCGCTTACTTCATACTAATAGAAAACCCTATGGGAAATATTCCCCGGAACCACCAAGTTCAATGACAAAGCCCTCCAAGCTACCTACTATTGAGGAACTAAACCGATATGAAAGGCAACGACAAAAAATCAAAACACCTGAGATGTCGTTTGGGCTGTTAAGGCCCCAACCGCGTATTGACAGACTAGACTATTGCTACTATAATGGCGGTAATTAGTATCTAAAATCGTTCACATAGTGAACGTTACAATATGGGTCAAAGCCTTCAAAAAGAAAAAAGTGTGAATAATAAAGAGCGTTATTGGCAGAAAAACCTACAATATCTAGCTGTTCTATTAGCTATTTGGTTCGTTGCCTCATTTGGTTGTTCGATCTTATTCGTCAACCAATTAGACCAAATTAAAATTGGTGGATTCCATCTCGGCTTTTGGTTTGCCCAACAAGGATCAATTTACGTTTTTGTACTATTGATCTTCATCTACGTTCTATTGATGAACCGGTTGGATAAAAAACACGGTTTAGATGACCAAAGTGAGGGCCTTAAGCGTAAAGCTGAGCCCAAATCTAACCCAGAGGTAGAATCAGCGGAGTAAATCAGCTATGAGTATACAAATTTGGACTTTTATTTTAGTCGGCCTCTCTTTTGCCATCTACATCGGTATAGCGATTTGGTCTAAGGCCACTACCACTAGCGACTTTTACGTCGCTGGTGAAAGCATACCACCTATAGTGAACGGTATGGCAACGGCTGCGGATTGGATGAGTGCTGCCTCTTTCATCTCGATGGCTGGATTGATCTCATTTATGGGGCGTGACGGCTCCGTCTATTTGATGGGTTGGACAGGTGGATACGTTTTACTAGCACTGCTTTTAGCTCCCTATCTCCGAAAATTTGGTAAGTACACGGTACCTGATTTTGTTGGCGATCGCTATTATTCTCAGACGGCACGCTTTGTCGCTGTAATTTGCGCTATTTTTGTCTCCTTTACATACGTAGCTGGACAGATGCGGGGTGTTGGGATCGTCTTCTCTCGATTTCTAAACGTAGGCATCAACAATGGTGTTTTAATCGGTATGGGCATTGTCTTCTTTTATGCCGTCTTGGGTGGAATGAAAGGCATCACCTATACACAAGTAGCTCAATACTGTGTCCTTATTTTCGCCTATCTGGTGCCAGCCATTTTCATTTCGTTACTGATGACTGGCAACCTAATCCCACAACTCGGTTTTGGTGGCAAATTAGCCGATGGATCGATGTATCTATTAGAACGGTTGGATGGCCTGAGCCGTGAGTTGGGATTCAACACCTATACCAGTGGACAGAAAAGTACAGTTGATATCTTTTTCATCACTGCGGCTCTAATGATTGGTACTGCGGGCCTGCCACATGTGATTGTTCGATTCTACACAGTTCCCAAAGCCTCCGATGCAAGAAGTTCCGCTGGCTGGGCACTGCTGTTTATCGCCATTTTGTATACGACTGCACCTGCAGTAGCCGCTTTTGCCCGAACCAATCTATTAACGATGACTGCCAATCGCAGTTACCGGGATGTCCCACAATGGTTCAAGAATTGGGAGAAAACAGGCCTGATCAAGTTCGAGGATAAAAACGGTGACGGTGTAATTCAGTATCGAGGACCAAGGGCTGAGGTAGAAAATGAACTGACAATTGACCGTGATATTATGGTGTTAGCTAATCCTGAAATCGCCAAACTACCAAACTGGGTAGTAGGTCTGGTCGCAGCGGGCGGACTGGCTGCTGCTTTATCGACGGCAGCCGGCTTGTTGTTGGTCATTTCAGCCTCCATTGCCCACGACTTACTGAAAAACGGACTAATGCCCGACATCGACGATCAGCAAGAATTGATGTACGCCAGATTGGCCGCTGGGGTGTCCATCTGTATTGCGGGCTACTTCTCATTGGAAATTCCACTGCTCGGTATCAAACCACCAGGCTTTGTAGCGCAGGTTGTGGCCTTTGCTTTTGGATTAGCTGCCGCATCTTTCTTCCCAGCCATCATTATGGGTATCTTCTCTAAACGGATGAACAAAGAGGGGGCTATTACTGGAATGGTTATCGGATTGGCTTTCACCGCTAGCTATATCATCTACTTTAAGTTTATTAACCCGTTAGCCAATCAACCTCAGCATTGGTGGTTTGGTATTTCACCTGAAGGGATCGGTACACTCGGTATGTGTTTAAACCTTGTCTCGTCGTTAATTGTTTCCAGTCTAACCCCGCAGCCGCCAGAAGAGGTACAAGAATTGGTAGAGTACATCCGTATCCCTAGTGAACCGAACCGGGCTGAAGCTTCATAAATGGAAATAGATTGGTAGCAGGAGGTGTTCCATATCAGGTTTATTATTGGTGAATCAGAAAGGTAATAATGTGAAATGTGATCCCTCCGGCTTTTTGTTGATTATACAAACCGGTTATCGTGTGTCTGTCTGGTGTCGGCCGGTCAGTTTGCTAGAAAGGGATCATTACGGAGGACATGCTTGAGTGTACGGAGGTTAGGAGGCAGGGTGATGAAGATATGAGCAGGCAGGAGAAGAAATCGCACGTTGGCCACGAGCTGGTGCGGCTCTAATACCTCGTTTCTTTGGCCGCGGGATGGTTTATTCATGGTGTAAGATCACCTTCAATCTAGGAAGATTTAGCATAGGAATAAACATGAGTGAGATATTTAGGGTTTATTTTGCCGGAGATCTCTTCAACCACAAGGATCTCGTCGGTAACCTGTTACTAGCCGAAGCTATCGAGAAGCATTCTGCTGGACGCTTTGTCTGTGTGCTACCTCAAAACTTAGAACAAGCGAGTGGCCGCTCCATTGATATTCGCAACCAGGATTTGTTCGAGGTGATCTGCGCGGATCTGGTTTTGCTGAACTTTGATGGCAACGATCTCGACTCGGGGACAGTAGCCGAGTTCATGTTTGCTAAGGCACTAGATATTCCAGCTGTAGTACTAAGAACTGATTTTCGTAACAGCGGGGACCAGAACCGTAGTGGAGATCCTTGGAACCTAATGTGTTCTGGTTATCCCCGGACAAAGGTATTTACACTCAACGGAATGGCTTGGTACCAGGAAGCCTTCCGCGCATCCTCGTCAACGGCTATGGTTCTGGAAACACTGTATGCCAAACTGGCTGTTGAAGTGATTGAACGCCTGGAAAGTGTCCTTCAATCTAAGCCTATTATCGCTTCCGATGAACTACGGTTGACGGAACTCTACCGCTGGGCGCTGGCCTATCCTGGTAGTGGATTAGAGGAGTGGTTAACTGAAGAAGAACTACTTCAGACGTTGGTCAAAAAAAGAGCGAAAGGCTCTGTCTAAGTTATTTTTTATGATCGTAAGGGAGCTGAAACGATACGTTAAGCATCCTACCTTCGATGGGATAGGATGGAGTCTTTGTTCAATGGCAACAGTCAGCCACCGCTTTCACAGAATGCAAGGTTTCGTTATGAAGACAGAGGAATCGATGTTGTAAGCGAGTTGATGAAATCGCTCTGGTCGCAAACGGAAACGAGTTCAAGGTCGTCACAGAGTTTTGAAATGATGGGTCAATAGGTGCCGTAACCGCGTCTACCAATCCTGGTTAGGGCGATCCGTAATTTGTTCATATCAACACCTACTGATGGATTGTGGATGATCTTCTAGGATTTTACCATTTGAGGACTAATGAGGGAGAACAAAGATTTCTCAGACGCTTACCAACTGTTTTTGTTCCTGATTAAAATCAAAGCGAAAATTCCGACTCTGAAAATACTGTAAAAATTACACTGTGAGATACCCTCTGACATCAAAAATCAAGAGAGAAACATTGGCTCCGGATGTAGTTCAAATGGAATCCAGGTTTCTGGATTGAAGGGATTAGGATAAGTGGGTAACAGTTGGGTTACTTTGGGTAGTGGACGCAGGCTAACCGTCACTTGTCGATCACCGCTATCCATCTCCATCTCCATCCCCCATCCGCTGTCAGCACTGTCTCTACTTGACATCAATAATCACCAACTCTTGCCCCTTGGGTATCTATTGGCTACCTATAGTCAATTGCACTGGATACGGCGAAGAGACACGCATCTGCCAACTGATTTCTTGCCCGCTGATAGGATGTACATCTCTTCTCAATCGGTAAGGACCACCAATTAAGTAGGCTTGATGCCCCATCTCAATCGGCCTTGATAGTGGTATCGGTCTATCCATAGATTCAAAACTGTTCCTGGCTGACGAGTCCAGGCCAATTTCCAGATCCTGTTGACATTCACCGGCGGACAGATTAATTGCGAGTATTGCGGTTGGTTCTGCCATGACTTCCACTAAACAAACGGTTATTTCCCAACCCCAGCATTACTGCCACTTTCATGCAACTTGCTCTTGGACAAAAAAATCAACCTAGCAATTCTGTTCTTGAGAAGTCAACATAATCAGGCTTCAATTTGAAACATATACCGGGACAAGAATGTCATCATGGGATTTTGGAACTCAACAATTGATCCCTCCAGGGTTGTGTGATATAATGAAGTTTCAAAGCAAAGTACGCCCCCTCATCGGTGTTCCCTACAAGTATCTCTTGAGACCCAAGCCAAGCCTCCGTTTATCAGTATTACCACTATTATTGACGATACTACTGAAGTTGCTCTGCTTGGCCTTGTGTAACGGAGTTGAAGCCAAGACATGTACTAGTGGAGGGAGTACCAACAGCTCCCCAACCTCTTCGGACCGATGCTGCGCTTCTGAACAACAACCCGCAGAGGATAGCAGTTGCTGCTTAAGCCTTCCTGCGGTGGTGCAGACTGATCCTTTCATATTGGGGCGGGGCAAACCAACACAACACTTCTGGGTAGTGCCACTAACTGCACCTCCTCTGATTTGTCGAAGTGCAGGTCACTACACAGCAATTCCACCTCCCCCCTTACTTTCACTAGCTAATTCTCCTACTACCCCCCGCCCTCCCCCTATCCGAAACGATAAATAGTCGACATTACTTATACCTTAACTTAACTTAATCCTATTGTCTGTTCACATACTCAATCCGGCTGAAATGCCGATTGATGTCATTGTGGTCTGAGCTCCTCTGCCGGCGTAGAGCCGAGTTCAAGTTATTGAAAACAAGGATTCAACGGCTCGACTAAAAATGACTGGATAGCATCCCTCAAACCAAATAGGGAAAGATACTAACATGCAAAAACAATCGATACTTCTCTTCTTTATTTTCTCTTTGATCCATATCCCATACTTGCTAGCACAAGACTCTTGAGGTGCCTGAAGCAATCCCATTATCCCACAAATGGGGACGGACCGTGCGTTCGTTACAAGTGAAACAAAACGATTTCAATACGACTTTAACATCATGCGTAGCTTTAAGTCGGATGGAGGACACAGTGAAACTAAAGGTCTTTCGCCCACCGGCCAAGTCATCCAGATCTCCAAGCATCGCCATCACGTGTCACTCAGTTTCTTCCGTTTCAATATACGTCTTCGTTATCAGTTGATCCCTAAATTAGGTATATTTCTAGCTGTTCCCTATACCATTAAGGAACAAAAGGCTTTTGTCGAATGGCCGGGTCATCAACCAACGCCGGATGAAAGAGATGCCAGTCGACGAAATGGTCACATTCACCATCGGGACGAGACCTATCGAGGATTCGAAGATCCTAACCTGTCAGTCTTTTATAAATTCAAAGGTGTTTTAAAAGCCAACGATATGCTCACCCTTTCAGGTGGCCTATCAGTGCCAATAGGCCAAACCGAACCAGATCCCTATAAACTCGGCGATAACGGCCAAAAACATCTGCATATTCAGTTTGGTACCGGTACACTGACACCGGGAGCAGAAGTTCGCTACTGGTTGCCAATTGCTAAATCAATTGCCCTCCAAACGACATTGGTTACACGACATCCATTTTACGAAAACAAGCACAAATTCTTGGCACCGGCGGATACATCCGTTTTTCTAAGTGCCGTTTACGAACCAAAAAAGATACTCCGGTTGCGCAGTTCTTGGATGTTTCTACGACAAGGGTTTGGCTATTGGAGTGGGGAAAAAGATATCAACACCGGGTTACAAATGCATGCTCTTATACTAGGAGCTAACATTGGTCAATACACACGGATAAATACTAGCCTAATAGTACCAATTCACCAGCAGATGCTAGCTGGCGATGCATTTGAACACGGAGTGCTGTTATCCGTTGGCATATCGCAACCACTATAAAAAAATACGCAGCGTTCAATACTTTGCTCGGTACAGAGAGGCTCTAGAAAAAGTGAGTTTGTAATTTTTCCAACTAAAAACGATTCTGGAGAAATCCGAAACCGTTTCAGTTTTCACAGCGCCAGCTGATACGAATAGCAGCCTAAACGAGCGTTTGTGATCCGTTGTGCTGGGGCCAATGGTGGGTTGTGCTAAGTATGCACAATAGCAAATTAAGTTGCTATTTTAAGTTACGTATTAATGCAATTGAGTGCCAAATGTAGTTGATGTGAAGTCAGAAGTCAAGCAACAAGGATTAAAACAATTCTGAAACCCCAAATCAAGGTGATGGAAACAATGAGATACGATAGCTGGTTTCCAAGGGCTGGAGTCTTCTTCTGAGAGCTATATAAACTATCAAGATTTCAGGTGGGATAGAGTTCATTCAGATTGAAGGATAGGAAAAAAGAAAGAGTTAGTCAGAGTTGTGTGGGGTAGATTAGTTAAGATTGTCTAAATAAGCTGAAAGTTAGTAATAGCGAAGGTTAAGAGCCTAGAGAAGGAGATTCAAAATCTGTCATACATCAGATTGGATAACAGTACCATTGATACAATACCGTAGTCTAGTCGGTCTAGCCCCCTCTTGAAACACATGCACATATGTCCGAGATGGCCGTTGTAGCAGGTGCAGAGCATCTCAGTTCTGACTATACTGTGGGTTAGGTCAATTTCCTCAGTATTTTTCCCTGTATCCGCGGTATCAAATAAACTGGGCCAACCACAACCTGAATTGTATTTTGTTTTGGATAGAAGTTCCTTTTTGTCGCAAAATCCGGTATTGGGTTAGTGTCAGTTTTTTCGCCATTCTTGATCGGTTAAAACTACCTTGTCATTTTTCAGGTCTTTACCTGTAACAAATAGCTCCGGTAATTGCTTTTGGCAGGCCATGACCAACAAAAAACAAACACAAGTAATAGACGCTGAATTGACATTTCCGTACCTTAGTTTCTGAGTATAAGTTTGGGAGTATTTTATGTCCTTAATTTCAATCATCGCTGGATAAGCAAAACTGCAAATGCAATTTCACTGTCCCGAATGGCATAACCGGTTAACATCAACTAATTCAATACTGTGCGATCGCCTGTTGCAAGGTGAGCCTTTACCAAACGGATTTGTTCTAGCGGCCCACCAGCAAACGGCTGGTAAAGGACGATTGGGCCGAAGTTGGCAATCGTCAGGTGGCCGCAACTTGACCTTTTCCTTCTTGTTGAAACCAATTAAACGTATCCACCAGGTTACAGCACTACCGATGGCCGTGGCTATTGCCGTGGCTATTAGTTTAGAACAGTATGGCTTAACGGTGCAAACCAAGTGGCCGAATGATTTGCTGGTTCGCAAACGAAAAATTTGTGGTATTCTAACCGAATGCCCACAACCGTTGTCGATCGTTGTTGGAGTCGGCGTCAATATCAATATGACATTAGACGAGGCAGATCTGATCGATCAACCCGCCACTTCAGTTTTTATTGAAAGTGGCCAGCAATTGTCTGTCCAAAGCTTTTTAGACCGGCTACTACCTACACTCACCGTCTGGATTCAGAATTGGCAAAGATGCGGATTCTCAGCTCTACACGCGGCTTGGCGTAATCGTTGCTTCAACTTAGGGAAAGAGATCGAAGTTGGAGACGGAAATAACCGAAAAACAGGCATCCTAATCGGTTTCGGTTCGGCGGGTCAATTACGACTTCAGGAAGACAATGGCCAACAAACTGAGATTTGGGCCGGGGACTTAAGCTAGGAGATTAGGGCCAGTGTATCGCCTGCCGCCACT
>Ga0208128_1000773_pt1 | contig 12500 bp, 8 predicted proteins | sample ETNtaG_35_FD_185758 | JGI IMG/M metagenome (GOLD analysis project Ga0208128, IMG submission 185758) | Marine microbial and viral communities from oxygen minimum zone, Eastern Pacific Ocean - ETNP201306PF51B (SPAdes) (version 2) | ecosystem: Environmental > Aquatic > Marine > Oceanic ... | reverse complement strand
GTGTTTGAAGACCAGCTATCAATCAAGTTATTACCTAAACTTGATAGTGAAAGCCCATAATCAAGTTTGCGCAGAGTAATTAAGCGTGCATCTAAACGGCCTTTACCGATCTGATCAAGACGCGCTTCGATTTGTGAGCTACCAATTCGGCTGAGTACTTCAGCTGAATCGAGAATGTGTTTTTGAGGCCTATCAGTAGGGAAGTCTTGAGCATTAATGGCACTGGCGCTTGGCACCATTAGGGTCAGGCCTAAAAGGATGCTGATCAGGTAGGCAAAAATGCCTATTGGCCTCAGAAAAGACATCAGCTGGTCAAGGTCTCAAAAACCTATTTTGGCTACAGCAGAGCAAGCTGTCTTGATTTGACCCAGAAATCGTCTGAATCACCATCATTCACCTGTAGCCCCTCGAGGCAAGCTCCTCAACGAAGGAGTGCCCTCACTAGGGCTCAGCAATCTCAATAAACCAACTAGCATGACTAAGTATGAGGCTTTTATTGTTTTAGTGTTGAGTGGGGCGCCAACACCACGCTGATTAGCCCATCAATACAGTCTTTTCACTACTGGGATGAGAGTTGGACGGTTTGTACACCTATCCATTGGTTCTCCATGATCCTGATAGGACTGTCGAAATAAAGCCATCTCAGAGGCTCAAGGCCTTCTGCTTGAGCTATGGCAGCATCAAAAGCCACAACAGCAACAGCTAAAGCTGCAAAAAAATAGCCATTGACCCAAAAAACTGGTCTAATCAGATCTTTTTGAGCAAGAGTGAGTAAATCTGACACCACAATTTCTTCGTTCGATGCCAACTGCTGCACGAATCTCACTATTTACCGGTGTGTTGCTTCTTGCCATGGCTGTATTCAATGCTCTAACTGTGGAGCTTGTAACGCCTAGCTTTCAGCGTGCTGAGGTACTAGCTGGGCTAGCGGCTGTGGGATTAATGCTTGTTGCAGCTTTATGGACACAAGCATCACCTGCTACTCCAAGCAAAAAACTACTCGAGGGCGACCAGAAATTCGATCTGGCAGAGGGATTGAGTGAGTTGATTAGAGCAGAACTTGCCTGGGGGAGTCATTTATTGCTCACCGCTACTCCAGCGGCGGTAATTTTAGTGTATTGGGATAAACGTGTAATACTTCAAAGAGGAATAGTTGGTGATGGTCAGTTTGTACCTGGACAAATCTGTCAACAGGCTAATTCGAGAGGCGATTTAATTTCACTTGTGAATACATCACTCTTCCCTGGAAGAGTAGAGTTTGATCCTATAATTAATAATCTACCAGCAGTTATGATTTATCCTCTAGCGTCCTGTGGTTGGGTGATATTAGGTGGATGGTCGGAACGATGCTTTAGTAGATCGGATGAACTATGGCTTATTGGATGGTCCAAACGTCTCAAAACTCAATTGGAGATGACTGTCTAGCCTTAGATGTATTTTTATCTTCATTTTCACGAATAGTTAGCTGAGATTTAACGGTAGAACCAGGAGAAGAAAATACCACAGTACCTTCACTCCCAATCCGTCCATCTAATTGATCACTACGGGTTGTTTGATTATTTGCTTTTCTTTTAAGTAGTACATCTCCAGTTGCTAAGACTTCATCTGTATCCCAATTAAGTGAGCATTTATTTGCTGTTAATTTCTCGTCTGGCTGGCTGAGTTTGCAGTTTTTAGTTATTTCAACTATTTGCTTGTCGAGATCAACTCTGAATGCATCACCTCGATAGGTTGAAGACTCTTGTTTGGCTGAAAATGGCCGGTTGCTGATAATCATATCATTATTAAAATGCCACCGAGTTGTCTTTGCTTCTAAAATTGCTTGTTTATCAGGTATCATTAATACAACAGGCGATATAAGGTCTAGATAGCCCTTTTTAGAATTACCTTCTAAGCGAGTTGCCGTGAGCTCTTGTGGATTTTCAATTGCCTCTACATAACGTTTCCCATCAATAGGGCCTGCTGCCTTAAAGCTTCCATTATCTAAATTCCATGTACTATTACCTCCTGTAATTACAATGGTAGGGTTTTGGTTTTCATGACGTTGTTTTTTCCAACGGTCTAATTGAGTAGGACCTGTAAAAATCAGTTCATGGGTTGATTGATGGAATTCAGCTTTATTGGATTTAATTCTCGTGGTTTTATTAAAAGCCTGAGGATTATGATCGATGGACATTATTGAGTCTTTTGGGGTCCATTGCAAACGATCTCCCGTTATAAGGACTTTTTCGCCAGTTACCTGTTGGAGTTTTACATTCCCTTCAAGAATAACAATTTCACCATCATTTATCACTGTAGCTATATTGGCACTGATTTCAAATGAGGGTTTATTGGATTTGTATAAAATACCTTCTGGGTCTCGGGCGCTTACAGTCTTATTGCTTAAATGATAATAAGCCATAGGACTTTTAAGGTCCCAGTCAAGTTCGCCATTAGCCTTTTTTTGACTAAGTTCAAGGGATTTCAATACAAAAGGTGGTGCGGCCTCTTTAGATTGATCAGTAGTCTCCTGGCATCCTGAAATGAGTAATATCAAAAGTATTCGACCAAGATGACTTGGGTGCAGGTGTTTTGACAGCATCAGAGAGAGGAGGAGATTTCTAGTTTTTGCATGACAGGTGTTGGTTTCGGCAACAAAGCCCCACTTTCTAAAACGCCCCATTGCAATTTAGATTGCCAGTTTTCGGAATTAATACTTAGAGCTAATTGTCCAAGGATTCGTTCACTTAATTCAGGTACCAAAGGGTTAAGCAACATTCCAACAAGACGACAAGATTCTAAAACTGCATATAGATCATCAGCTACATCTAATTCGTTTCCAGGTTGCTTCATGCGACTCCATGGTGCGGTATCGTTTAAATGCCCATTCGCAGAAATTGCAAGCTTTAGAATAGCCTCTGCAGCACGCTGGAAGGCCATTAATGGCATAGCTTCAAGAACGATGGAAACAGATGATTCGGCTGTGGTAGCAAGTATATGAGGATGATTGCGCTCAGTGAAATGTTGCGGGATCTTTTCACCAAACCATTTCCTAGACATCGATGAGGTTCGATTGAGGAGGTTACCAATTGTATTTGCAAGATCATTATTTACTAGGTCTACGAACCGTTGTTGTTGGAAATCACCATCTTGTCCAAACTTGATATCACGTAAGAGAAACCAACGCACAGCATCAGAACCACATTGATCAAGCAGTATCACCGGGTCGAGTACATTACCAATTGATTTGCCCATTTTTTGTCCTTCTCGGGTCAAAAAGCCGTGGCCAAATACTTTTTTAGGTAAGGGTAGGTTGGCTGATATCAACATTGAAGGCCAGAAGACAGCATGAAAGCGAAGGATATCCTTGCCGATCACATGAACAGCAGCAGGCCAGCCACATTTAGCAAGACGGTCTAAATCAATAGATCCTCCATCATCTAAAAGTGCGCTTAGATAGCCCAAAAGTGCATCAAACCAAACATAGAAGGTATGCCCTGGATAGCCTGGAACAGGTATTCCCCATGACATATTTACTCTTGATATTGAAAAATCTCTAAGCCCCTTGTTGACAAAATTTTGTATTTCATTGCGTCTACTCTCGGGTGATATAAATTCTTCATGTGATACTAGCTCCTCGATTTGTGATTGGTAGCGAGAAAGGCGAAAGAAAAGATTCTCCTCATCTCTCCATTCAAGCTGCTTATTATGTATTGGGCAGATAGGGGAATTAGCTTCAATAGGATCATCTTTATATTCCTCACAACCAACACAATACCAACCTTGTTGCCGACCTAGGTATACATCGCCTGAGTTCATTACGCGTTCAAAAAAAGTATCAACAAGCGTTCGATGACGTTTATCGGTAGTACGAATGAACCGATCACTTGTGATGCTGCACCTTGACCAGAGATCCCTATATTGCGTAGTGATCTGATCACAATGTTGTTGAGGACTTAAATTTAGGGCTTCTGCAGTGCGTTGAATCTTCTGACCATGTTCATCAACGCCAGTTATAAAAAGAACTTGATGACCTTCCATCCGCTGGAAACGAGCTAGAGCGTCACAGGCAACAGTTGTGTATGTGCTGCCAAGATGAGGCTTGTCATTCACGTAATACAGAGGAGTCGTAACGGTATAGGTCATCAGTGAGGGGGAATCATCTTCAGCGCCTTGCGGCCGGAGCCTAATGAAAGACCCTGCACGTTTCATCTTCCACCATTATCTAACCGATCTGCAAAAACGCTTCTGGCTCGGACCGCTTCAAAAGCTGGTGTTCTTCATTGATATTTGACCTATTAAGCCTCATACCAAGCTTGGTATGCTCTCAAGCTTGCTTTGATAAGGATTCTCTATCAGGTTCAGAAGAATCTATTGCTAAACCATTTTTGTGAGCAGGCCGCCGATTCTCAAAACTATCGATCAATGGCTCTTGTTAGGGCCTCATCAGATTTTCATGACTGCTATGAGGAGGTTCAGCTGGCTAATTGCTTTACAGACTTAGCCACTTGACCTTTCGCCTCATTTGTGAGCATTTTATGATATGAAATTGGCTTTCAGCTGCAGAAGTGAATCAAGTGTTGGCCTTATGATTTGGCATTTGAAGACCATCTCATCGTCGATTTATCGTATAGATGATTCCAGCATGCACTTTTATATGATGTGAAAATCTGGCCTTTTGTCAAAAAATTATTCATATTTTCTCCATGTGCAATCACGACAACCTTTCTAATCATTTGATAGAGCCACGCTTTAGCTTTCAAAGCAATCTCATTTCAAAGGCTCACATAGATATCCATGGCATTAACTTAGTAATGCCATGAACGCTTTTTTATCTGCGAGAAGTACTAATGAAGCTATACCTCTAATTGTCTGGGGCGGAGGCACTGGAGCTTTAGCAGCAGCAGTTCAAGCAGCAAGACTAGGGGTTCGAACTTTGTTACTTACCCCGGGGCCTTGGTTAGGTGGAATGGTCAGTGCAGCAGGAGTGTCTGCACCAGATGGCCATGAACTCAGTTGCTGGCAAACAGGTCTATGGGGAGCCTTCCTTCGCGAAATGGCCGTTGTAGAGCCGAGTGGACTAGATCAAAATTGGGTTAGTTGCTTCGGTTTTCATCCCAGCCGAGCAGAACAGGTTTTACAAGGTTGGGTGAATGATCTACCCGACCTTGAATGGTGGTCGCTTGTTGAACTCAAGTCCTTGTCTCGTAAAGCAGATCGACTTGTATCTATCGAGGTTGAACGGGAAGGACGGTGTCATCAGCTCCACTTCAATCTTTTGATCGATGGTAGTGATCTTGGAGATACTCTTCCCTTCGGCGAAATTTCTCACTGCTGGGGTTGGGAAGCTAAGGAAACTTGGAATGAACCGAGCGCACCATCGGCACTGCGCTTAGAAAACGATCCTTTTTTTGCCAGGCAACCTGTTCAATCTCCTACCTGGGTGGTTATGGGTCAGCTCGATGAATCGCGTCAACCTCCTGCCGCAAACAGTTCATTACCTCACCCGTTCAAACAAGCTACCGAGAGGTTTGGTTTTGAACGAACAGTTACATATGGCCGGCTTCCAGGCGGTTTGGTAATGCTTAATTGGCCCCACAATGGCAATGACTGGCATCACGGTCTAGAGGGGGTATGCAGCACTGAGGTAGAGATTCGGAATGAACTTGCTGAAGCCATGCAAAGTCACAGCCTGGCCTTTCTAGATGCCTTGCAAAACAACAGCAACGGCTGGCTTAAACCTGGCAATGTTTTTCCGGGTTCAAATCCCAGCCTCGCTCTGATGCCTTACTGGCGAGAGGGTCGCCGTTTGGCTGGTATGAAGACAGTTTCAGAGACTGATCTATTACCTCTGACATCTGGTAAAAGCCGAGGTTTGCTGCCCCTAGATAAGCAAGGTACTTGCACGAGTATTGCTGTGGGTAGCTACACCAATGACCACCACTATCCCGGTGAAGACTGGCCTTTGGCTGCCAAGAATTGCCAATGGGGAGGTCGCTGGACAGGAACACCCTTTTGCATTCCTTATGGCGCGTTGCTTAGCAGTGAAGTGGAGAACCTGCTCATGGCTGACAAGGCTTTCAGCGTTAGCCACATGGCTAATGGGGCTACACGACTGCAGCCAATGATATTTAATCTTGGCCAGGCAGCAGGAGTTGCTGCGGCTTTGGCACTGGGAAATAACATTGCTCCAGCTGATTTGAACGTCGCTGATATTCAACAGACCCTTTTACGGGATCCCTTAGCACCAGCGGCAGTTGTCCCAATCTGGGACTGGCCTATTTGGCACCCATCCTGGCGAAGCGCCCAGGAAGCAGTGCTAAAAGACCCAGATTGTCTAAGTCAACATGGCACGATCGAGTTCTCTAATATCCAGGCACAGATTGGTGCATTGCCAAAGGCGGATCAAGCTCCAATCAACATTCACGCCAGGGAATTTCGTGGCTCTTTGCGTATTCAACCTGACGCTACGTATTCATTGGAGACATCTAATGAATCCTTGCCAGTAATTACTCTGGAACCCGCAGTTAATAGCTGGTTGGAGTCTTGCCACGATCATCAAAATGTATGTTTATTAGCCGTGCTGAACCATTGGGGCCCGTGGTTAAGAGTGATTAGGGCCTTAGCTTAATTATTAGTAGAGCATTCATCTGCTAATAGCTATTATTTCCTATCGAGCAATTAACTGCAAATCATTGATTAGGGGATCAACCGATAAAACCGTCATAATCACAGATTGGCCAGGCTGAGGTTCTCGTTGAGTTTGAAGCTTGCAAGCCAAGTCCATCGCGATTTTCTCTACATGCACAAGCGCAAGCTGATCTTGAGGTCTTAGCCAACGTAGAAAAACTGCTGGCCAATGAGCATCACGATTTTCATTAAACCAAACTTGTTGCCAATGATTCTGGTCTTCTCGGCTGATCTGTTGAGCCTGACGTAGCGGAGAATTGAGTGCATCTAGTTGTTCCATCAGCTCCTCTTCACTGAGTGGTTTAGTGCCTTCCAATTGGGCAATTACCTGACGATGGGCTAAGAGATCTGAATAACGTCGAATTGGTGAACTTGCCTGAACGTAGGCTGAGAGTCCAAGGCTAAAGTGTGGCATCGGACGAGTACCAAGGACGCCTCGGCTTAGGCATCTCTTGATGGCTGCGTTACGGATTGGACCATCTCTGAGCTGATTTAACTCACTTTTAGTAGGTAGCTCTACCGGTGGTTGACTGCGGTACGGAAGAGCAAGTTTGTGTTGTATTCCAAACTCTGCAACCACCGCACCCATCAAAATCATGGCTTCACTTACAAGTTGCCGTGATGGCGTTGGCTCAACTACACGCAGCATGGGTTGCTCATCTTCTACATCAAAGCGACCTTCAGCTTGTTCTAGTTGAAGGGCTCCTTGTTGTTGACGCCACATCTGACGTTTACTAAGCAACTTATCAAGGATCGCCAAGTCTTCATCTCCTGGCGGCGCAAGCTCGATTAGTTCATCCCCGTCTTCATAAGTGAGCCGATAACGAGGACAAATCCAGCTGCGAAATAATTGTGTAAGTGCAATAGCGCCTGACTGCTCTAAAGCAACAGCAACGCTCAGCGCTGCACATCTTCTTCCAGCTCTAAGACTTAGGGCTTCGGTGGCAAGACCCATAGGCAACATTGGTCTCACGCCTTCACTTAAGTAGAGGCTAGTAGCTCGATTTCTGGCTTCGATATCTAAAGGAGTGTCAACGTCAATTAGTCGTGCAGGATCAGCAATATGTATCCATATCCATGTTTTATTTTCATTTTTCTGCAGAGAAATTGCATCGTCAATTTCTTGAGTCTGAGCATCATCAATTGTGTAGGTTCTAAGATGAGTCAAGTCATGCCTATGGCTATCGCTAGCAACGATTAAAGGTTCTTGTGAATAGAGCAGTTTGTTTGCTTGCTCTTGAATGTCTTCACCAAAATGTCTAGACCATATAGTTCCATTGAATATACGTTGTGTATGTGGATTTCGCCACCCCTTGGTAACTAACCAATGAATAAGATCTTTCTTGGTTGTACCTACCTTAAGCTCATTGAGAAGGTCAAAAGCTTTAGTATCAGCTAAAAGTTGATCCTCTAGATTATCAGCTAAAAGAATTAAACGAGATATTGTATCCTTAAGATCTGACGTCAATGACATCCATTGCTCTGCACTAAAAGTTTGCGGTTGTCGCAACAATTCAATGAGATAATTGTGTTCTTGCTGTTTGCGTTTCAGGTTGCGGCGTTCCTGGCGTATCGTTTTAACATCCTTCTGAGAACGTGCTTCGATCAATTGATCTCTTCGAAGTCGAAACAAAGGCTGATCCCCATTAAGCCATAGCCAAAGAGCAGCGAGATTTAATGGACGATCAGAGCTGAGCAGTAACTCTGCTAATGCAGCAAATGAGAGAGCATAATCAGAGTGACAATTAGTTTGTCTTTCATGTTCGAGCAAACGCCAACCTGCTATAAGATCTCGTACTGGAAGGTTTATGCTACTAAGCTCATTGCAAGTAGGCAGAGTTAATTCCTTTACTAAATCTATTGGACGTGACTGAACAATAGTGAGATCACGAATAGGTATAAGTTGTTCACGCTGTGAACCTGAGACTCTAACTAATGCTCTAGTGCCTTTAAGGGCAATTAAGAGAGCAATCTGTGGTCGACCCTTTATCGTAAGACCAAGCAAATCACCTTGCTGAAGAGAAGGCTTCAATGCTGTAGCTATTAACCTTCTGGGTTTACGAAAGGAAGCAACGAGATTATTCGTGCGCGCTTTACAGCTGTGGTGAGATCACGCTGTTGCTTTGCTGTTAAACCTGTAAGACGCCTGGGCAGGATTTTTCCACGATCAGTGATGAATTTCTTGAGAAGATCCACATCTTTGTAGTCGATCGGATCGCCTGGTTTGATGGGCGAAAGACGTTTTTTGAAAAAGGAGCTGGACATGTTTTAGGAACGGAGGAATGTAATGCTGTACTGCAAGGTCACTTGATCTCCTTATGGGGAGTTGACTTGTTGCAGTGACGGCAGAATTTTTTGATTTCCAGCCGTTCGGTGGTGTTCCGACGGTTCTTCTCGGTGGTGTAACGAGACACCCCAGGAGAACGCTTGGCGGGATTGGACCGGCATTCGTTGCACTCAAGAGTGATAACGATCCGGACGCCCTTGTTCTTGGCCATAAAGGACGTTGCGCCGCTATTGCGAAGCGTAGTGACAAACCAAGATCTTACAGGTCTGCCAGACCTTGCTTGTGATGCTCTTGTTTAGTTACTACGTAGGATCACTGGCTTCCTATTGCGATCCATGCGGGTACCCCTCTCCTGGTTGCAGGATCTCGTCCAACTGAATCAGACCGTCGAAGAACTGGCAGAAAGCCTTTCTATGGCAGGATTTGAGGTGGAGGAAATCGATGATTTGTCCGCTCGTGCCAAGGGAGTTGTTGTTGGTCTTGTTCAGGAACATCAAGCACATCCAAATGCCGACAAACTGAGCATCTGTCAGGTAGATGTGGGATCTGATCAATGTCTTCAGATCGTATGCGGGGCAAACAATGTACGTTCTGGGATACATGTGCCAGTTGCACTTGTGGGAACCAAGCTCCCAGCCGTAGGAATCAAGATCAAGGCCAGTGAACTAAGAGGAGTGCCTAGTGAGGGAATGATCTGCTCCCTTGCGGAATTAGGACTGGAATCAGAGGCAGAGGGAATAGCAGTCTTAGACGAGATCGTTGACACCATCCCAGCGCTCGGCGAGCCCGTAGGACCTCTCTTTGGTCTCGATGACACCGTGCTCGATCTGGCCATCACAGCCAATAGACCTGATGGCATGTCAATGGTTGGAATAGCAAGGGAGGTTGCTGCACTGACAGGCGCGAGACTGAACCTGCCTCAACTTGAGAGTGCATCAACCTATAAGCCATTTGAGCCCGATGCTTCAAGCGCCTTGTCAATGCTCAATGGTGGGGTCTATGGCTTAACAGCGCTCGATAATATTGATTGTGAGGCAATACCACCAACATGGCTAAAGCAGCGTCTGGAGCGTGCTGGTCTTAGATCAGTGAATGCTGTTGTTGACATCACCAACTTGGTGATGCTGGAGCAAGGTCAGCCGTTGCATGCATTTGATGCTGATGCTCTCGAAAACATCTGTGGTCAAAAAGTTTCTGCAGAGTCATTTGGGCTACGTCAGGCAAAAAGTGACGAGAGTTTCAGGGCATTAGATGGAAATCAACTGACACTTAATCAGAGCTGCCAAGTCGTCACTTGTCATGACATACCCATTGCACTAGCTGGAGTTATAGGTAGTGCAGAAAGCGGAGTCACAACAAATACTCGCCGTATTTGGCTTGAGTCTGCAATGTTCACTCCCACAGCTGTAAGAACAACAGCTCGTTCAATTGGATTGAGGACTGATGCCAGCAGTCGCTTTGAAAAAGGTTTGCCCTCTGAGATGACTCTGCTTACAGCTCATCGCGCAGTTGAGCTTATGCAGGAACATCTAAGTGCCCAACAAGTCGGATGTTGGGTGTGTGGTGAGGTCAATAAAAGTGTTGAGCCTTTGAACCTTCGCCGTGACGCAGTCCATCGTTTGATGGGTCCACTTTCTAAGCAACATAGTGGTGATGTTGCTCTGACAAGGCTTGAGGGTGATTTGCTTGGCTCTCTTTCTGATCAAAATGAACAGTGCGATCTCGAAGATAAGGTCATTGAGAGTTCTCTAACTGCTCTGGGTTGCGAACTCACTGCTTATAAGAACGGCTGGATGGTAAAAGTTCCACCATCACGCCGCAAGGATCTATTGCGAGAGGTAGATCTAATAGAAGAGATTGCCCGTCTAGTTGGCTTTGATCGTTTTGAGGCTCACCTACCAGACCCACTTGAACCGGGTGGTTTAACAACAGATCAGAAGGCCGAGCGTTTATTGAGGCAGTTGTTATGTGGTGCGGGGTTGCAGGAAGTCACAACACTTTCCTTGGTTGGTGCAGATACAGATGATCCTCAGAGAATCCCAATAAGTAACCCCTTGATGACCGAAACAAGCCACTTGCGAACTAATCTATGGCAAGAGCATCTACGTATTTGCCAAAGGAATTTGCAGTCATCTCTACCTGGTTGTTGGATATATGAAATTGGTAATGTCTATGAAGCTGAGCGGGAAATCATTAATCAGCGAACAGTTCTTGGGGGTGTCATTTGTGCAGAGCGTAGGCTCGAGAGATGGAGTAATAATGGAAAATCAATGCCATTAACCTACCATCAGGCACGTGGACAGCTGGCCTTGGTTCTAAAAGGATTGAAGCTTGAAATTAACGATCGTCAGTATCTGAATGATCCAGCACTTCATCCTGGTCGTGCGGCAGAGTTGTCAGTTGAAGGTAAAATATTGGGTCAATTTGGTCAGATCCACCCAGCATTATCAGAAAGCCATGATTTACCAGAGGCTACCTATATCTTTTCATTAGATTTAAATTGCTTAATTCAGGCATCAACACGTTCGAATCGTTGGACAACTATTTTCAAGCCTTTCTCGACAGTACCTGCGATGGAGCTAGATCTTGCAGTTGTAGTTTCAAAAACTACTACAAGTGCAGATCTAATTCATACCATAAAAAAAGCTGGCAAGCCACTGCTTGAAAAAGTTGAGTTAGTAGATCGTTTTGAAGGTGGACAGCTCGATGAGGATTCTTGTAGTCAGGCATTTAGATTACGATATCGAGGTAAAGACTCAACCTTAAGCGAAGATCAAGTCAAACCAGTACATGATAAAATACGTCAAGCGCTAGTTAAGAACTTTTCTGCAGAACTCAGGAGCTGATTATTTTTAAAAGAGCAAGACATTCGATGTGGGTAGTTTGTGGAAAAAAATCAACAGGTTGTAATTGATCTACAAAATATGGACCATTTGGTGCAACAAGTTGATTAAGGTCACGAGCAAGTGTGGCTGGGTCACAACTGAGATAACCAATTCGTTCAGGACGAATCCGTAGGATAGTTTTTATTACATTCTTATCCAAACCCTTACGTGGTGGATCTACAACTAGATAATCACCAGTTTCAAGTAACTCAGATAAAAGTACTGAAACATCCCCAGCAACGAACTTGACATTGTCAAGGTTATTCCTTTTGGCATTACGTATGGCTTGAATAATAGAATGCTTATGAACTTCAATACCTACAACCTCGAACCCAGTAGCTGCAAGAGGTAGTGTTATCGTACCTATACCGCAGTAGGCATCGACTATTTTTTTAGTAGTGCTGCTAATGCTAAACCAGTTTATTAAATGCAGGATGATCCGTTCTGCCTCTAGGGTATTTACTTGAAAGAAGGTTGTAGTTGACAACTTTAGGGATATACCGCAGATCCTTTCTTCAATTTCAGGTTTCCCTGCCAGTAAAACTGTTTGATTACCAAGGATTATATTATTACGTTCTGGCTGAAGATTTAGAGTTACCCCTAGGACTTCAGGCCAACGATCTAACCATTGGCTAGCCAATTGCGATATTCCTGGTAGA
>Ga0208128_1000772_pt1 | contig 12509 bp, 9 predicted proteins | sample ETNtaG_35_FD_185758 | JGI IMG/M metagenome (GOLD analysis project Ga0208128, IMG submission 185758) | Marine microbial and viral communities from oxygen minimum zone, Eastern Pacific Ocean - ETNP201306PF51B (SPAdes) (version 2) | ecosystem: Environmental > Aquatic > Marine > Oceanic ... | reverse complement strand
AACCGCTGACCTGCTCTGGGCTCCATTCCTCTCTGAGCAACAACTCAACCTGTTGCCAGGTTATCTCTGTGATACGCCTAAGAGTGCGCTGCTTGCGCTATACCAATTCAAGGCCTAACTGATTGGGAATGTGTTATAATGTACACTTAATTGACCGTTCGGCATAAGACGGTTTATGTAACTTAAAAGGCCAGCTATTTACAGTACGAAAATATGATACGGTTACTTTCTGAGGCGGAATGTGACCAATTCGTCGAACATGCTTAGGAACTGCATTATACAAGGGTTGATCCTTGGCTGTTTCAGCAGCAGGTGGGAAGTGTGAAATCACCTTTTCACGCTTTACCGAACTTAGCTAGTACCCCTTTGAGTTCTATTCGCGATTAATTTCGTTTAGCCTTTACATACTGTGATTGTAGAGATGACTTGATAGCCATAACACTAATGTATGACTAGAAGGTCGAATTGATGTGACAAACGAATATGAGAGCTTACTATAAAAACTACGATGTATTGGTAATTGGTGCTGGCCATGCGGGTTGCGAAGCTGCGTTGGCAGCGGCTCGGATGGGATGCCAAACGCTAGTCATGACTCTTAGCATAGATACAATTGGAAAAATGCCGTGCAATCCAGCCATTGGTGGTCTAGCCAAAGGCCACTTAGTTAAAGAGATAGATGCCTTGGGTGGCGAGATGGCAAAAGCTATTGACGAGACAGGCATTCAGTTTCGACAGTTAAATACCAAAAAAGGCCCTGCGGTTCGATCCAGTCGTGCACAAGCTGACAAAAAAGCCTACCAACTTTATATGAAGCAGGTCTTAGAAAATCAAGATGGATTGGACATTAAAGAGGGGTTAGTTGAGGAGTTGCTAACTGATCACGGCAAATGTATTGGCGTTCTCTCTCGCACTAGAACTGCTTATCTAGCACAAACGGTAATTTTGACTGCCGGTACTTTTCTGAGAGGAACCATCCATATTGGAGACGTGTCCTACAGTGCCGGACGCGCAGGAGAATCCTCAGCCGAACGCCTATCGAAAAGTTTTCTCGATCTCGGTCTTGAGGTTAGCCGGCTAAAAACGGGGACTCCACCACGAGTCAATGCCCGAACGGTCGATTTTAATTTGATGGAAGATCAGCCTGGAGACGAAAATCCTAGACCTTTTTCGTTTTCTAACAATCGAATTACCCAATCGCAAATACCGTGTTACATCACCTACACCAATCCGAAAACGCATCAAATAATCCGTGATAATTTGATGCGGTCGGCCATGTATAGTGGACGAATCAAAGGCGTTGGCCCGAGATATTGCCCCTCGATCGAAGATAAGGTGGTTCGGTTTTCCGAGAAAAATGAGCATCGGATTTTCGTCGAACCAGAAGGGAGAGATACGCAGGAGATCTATCTCAACGGTATTTCAGCCAGTTTACCGGAAGATGTTCAGATGGACATGGTGGCCAGTATTCGAGGGCTAGAAAATGCCGAAATTATGCGTTTCGGCTATGCCGTGGAGTATGATTTTGCACCGGCCACCCAACTTTATCCAACTCTGGAAACCAAAAAAGTGGAGAACCTCTTCTTCGCCGGACAGTTAAACGGCACTACCGGTTACGAAGAAGCGGGGGCACAAGGGCTGATGGCGGGTATCAATGCCGGCTTGAAAGTCAAAAATCAAGATTCGTTGATCTTGGATCGATCGCAAGCCTACATCGGTGTATTGATTGATGATCTGGTCACCAAGGACATTCGGGAACCCTACCGAATGTTTACCTCGCGTGCGGAACATCGTCTTCAGTTGCGTGAAGATAATGCTGACCTACGCCTAACGGAAACTGGCTATCGAGTTGGAACGATTTCTACTGCTGACTACCAGCGTTTTTTGGCCAAAAAGCAACAGATTGAAGCTGAATTAGAACGTCTATCTAACACTAAAATCAAACCGTCACCAGAAACACTAGACCAACTACAAAAAATTGGCCTGCCATCCATTAAAATGCCAACCACGCTAGCGGAACTATTGAAAAGGCCTAACATTTCCTATCAGCAAATCCAAGGTCTAGAAATCCAAGATCTAGCCGACTCGTATATACTCCGATCGTGCCAACCTGTTCCCGCAAAAATAAGGGACGGCGTCGGACATATCCGCACAGTCGAGGAGCAAGTAGAGATACAGATCAAATATGCAGGTTACATTGCCCGGCAAGATCTGCAGATCGAAAGATTCAAAAAGTTTGAAGCTGTGCGAATTCCTAACGATTTTGACTTTTTGTCTGTTCATGGACTAAAAACAGAGGCACAGAAAAAGTTAGCTCAAATTCGACCGCTTTCGATTGGACATGCTTCTCGAGTACCAGGCGTGTCACCGGCCGATATCTCCATTTTGATGGTTTGGTTGAAAAACAGAACAAAATCATCCGACTCATCAAGTACAGAAATTCCGGCTCCAGCCAAAGTTCCCGCCGGCTCAAATCAGTACCAGGCGTAGATCGGACATTTATACGCGATAAGCTTCTAAATAAGTGAACAGTGAATCTCGTTCTCAGATTGGAACTCTATTCTGTGAAAATGGGTTTCAACTCTCAAGCCAGCAACTAGACCAGTTTATATATTATTTACAACAACTTCAGATCTGGAATCGTAAAATCAACCTGACCCGTATCGATGATGTCGATGGGATTGTTCGAAAGCATTTTTTGGACTCGTTACAGTTGTTAGAGTTAAAATGGGTCCAAGCAATGTTAGTCGACCGACAATCCGGTTGTCGATTAATCGACATTGGAAGTGGGGCTGGTTTCCCGGGGCTTCCTCTGAAGATTTACCATCCCCAAATCGAACTGGTATTAATAGAACCGGTAACAAAAAAGGCCAGTTTTCTGCACTATATCAGTGCTCAACTCAGCTTATCAGCAGTTCAAGTCATTGCTGAGCGAGCAGAGCATCTGCTAGACTCAGAACATGGCCAACATAGTGCCGATTTAGTCGTTACCCGCTACGTGGCTTCGTTGCAAGCATCAGCAACCTATTGTCTGCCCCTCGTCAAGCCAGATGGCCGTTGGATCGCCTATAAATCAGGTCGGGTAGACGACATCAGGCAAGAGATTTACCAGGCTGAATCTGTCTTGTCATCGTTAGGCGCAAAAGTTGTGCAGATCTGGGAACGGCCAGAATACGCAGGAAACAGACCCAAACAGGATAAAAGCGAATATCAGCTCGGGTACAACCGTTTAGTTGAGATTAGACGATATAACTAACCAATGACTTGATGATGATTAGACAAACGATTACTTTCTCGGCCTCAGCCGAACTGGGAAGTGGTAGTAGCCTGACTAGTGTCACTGATAGCCAACCACCAATTCTCCATTTCCGTGGTAAAATTATCGGTATGCACGTGGAAAAACTGAAAGAGGAGATGAACCGATTAACCGACCAACATGCGAGCGGCTTTATTCTCGATCTATCGCAGGTACCATTGTTGGATAGTTCTGCCTTGGGCGTAATTATGTTGACCGTTCAACAACTTCGCCAAACGGATGGTAAGTTAGTATTGTTAAATCCGCAACCCAACGTCCGTAACGTACTGCGAGTCACTCGGCTAGATACGGTTCTTGAAATTGTTAGTGATTCCGAATCCACTAGACATGCCCCTTAAAACCTGACCTGTGAGTCCAGCATGCGGACGAATTAGTGGTTGGTTTTTTGTTTCCAAATATTACTGACCAATCACTGATGACTAACTACTGAAAGATGTGGTTGAGTAAAAAAATAAAGAAAAAAAATAATGGCCCCAATCTTGGCCTGCGCGGTGAATTTATCTTTCAATTTGTCCTGATTGCACTCATTCCACTCTTGTTTGCCTCTCTAATCGCCTATACCTATGGCAAGCAGGCACTGGAAAAAACAATCGGTCAAGGACTGGTACAGGTAGCACAAGAGAAACTAGATCAAGCTGACCACAGTATAGCTTTGCGAATAGAGACGATCTACAAATATATTAAAACTATCCGCTCTAAGGTTGCGCTTGCTAACAGCACTACTGGCCAAAATGGGGAACGACCTACAGACTTGCAACTGCTAGAAGCGAATAACCTGTTGAGAGATGATGTCCGCCAACTGGAAGGATATGCCGGTCCTAACAGCCAAATTGTGATTACCAATGCCCATCGGCAAATTATCCAAGCTTCTAATATTGATACCCTCTTTTCAACAGTAGAAGACGGTTGGTGGGATCGATCCTTCAATAATAATCTAGGCTACGATGTTATTGAGGATATTACTTTTGACGGCCAGAGACACCAATTAACGATTGCCTTGCCAATTCGTGATCAAATGGAGAAAAATGTACTGGGGGTTCTAAAGGCTACACTGGTCTTACCTGAATTAGTGGATTTGGTCAAGGATTCAACCTACGGTAGAAAGGTGACGGATGTTTCAGCCCATACATCCGTCGCACTTCGAACCGTCATCATTGACCAGTATGGTCGAATAGTCGCCGCTCCCACATCCAGTAAATATACCTTTGGAGATCACATTGACCAAAGTGATGCGGCGATGGCAGCTATCATTGCTGCGACCAGCCAAAATGGTGAGCATTACAATTATCAGATGCGCGCTGAAAGAGCTGATCAACAGTCGCCGGTGGATGTCAAAAATCTAGTGCCGTTACAGGCCGAGCCACAAGTTTATGGCTGGGCACGAACTCAAACCTGGCAACAACGTTGGCCAGACCAACAAATATCGCAAAACTTTAGCAAATGGACTGTACTAGTTTTTCAACCGGCCTCAGTTGCCTTTGAAGGGATTACCCAATTGACGAGGCGGATTCTCAACTTCACGATGGTCTCTTGTGTGGCGATTATACCCATTGCTTGGCTAGTTTCACTGCGGATCGTAACACCAATTATGCAGGTCGTAGATGGGGTTCGTGCTGTTGGCCAAGGGAAATTCGATTTAAAAATCCCAGTTACTACTGGCAATGAGCTAGGGTTGTTGGCCGAAGAGTTTAATGCCATGAGAAGTAATCTGGAGTCGGCGGTTGAAAATCTGCGGCAGGAAGAGCAAAAAATGACAGCTATCGTCAATAGCCTATCGGAAGGGTTAATCGTTATCGATAGCCATAACTGTGTTCTACACATTAATCCGACGGCTGAACGGTTGCTTAACATCCCGCACGGTGCACAAAATCGGGAGTTGTCACAGATAATACAGGACGAGGCCTTAATAGAGGCCTTGCAACAAGGAGCACAACATACAACCGGGGAAAAATTGACCGGTATGGATACCGATAATGCTTACAAGTTAGCAGCTACTAATCCCCTGATCGGAGTTGGGGGTAAAATTATGACCACTGAAATTACACTCCACAATAGCAGTGAAACAGAGGTAACAAAGGACGGTCAAATTATTCTTCGCGTCATTACAGCCCCTTATCTGGACGAAAATGGTGCAATTCTCGGTTCAGTCTATGTCTTTGAAAATGTGACACGGAAGAAGGAGATCGATCAAATGAAGTCAGACTTTATTTCTCTAGTGTCGCACGAACTCCGAACGCCCCTAACCTCGATTATTGGTTTTGTCTCCTTGGTTTTAGAAGGTAAAGCTGGGCCGTTAAACCAACGTCAAGCAGATAGCCTATCGCGAGTGCAGCGCCAGTCCAAGCGGTTAGCTGCATTGATTAACGATCTGCTTGATATTTCTCGCATTGAGGCCGGGCGGGTTGAATTTAAGCATCATCCAATTTCAATGATTGATATTATCAAAGATCGGCTTGGGGATCTCCGCCCCCAGGCAGATGAAAAATCGATCCAGCTACATTTAATTGGGGCAACCGAAATCCCCTCAGTTTATGGTGACGAAGAGCAGATTGGACAAGTTTTGACTAACCTGATTGGAAATGCCATCAAATTTACGCCTGATGAAGGTATTGTCAGTATTCGGGTCAATACTCCTGATCAGGTCGAGAACGCATCTAACAACAATACAGTACATATTGAGGTAATCGATACTGGGGCTGGTGTGCCGGTGGAGGAACGCCAAAAGGTCTTTGATAAATTTTATCAGAAAAGCAATATCCACACACGGCAAGAAGGGGGAACTGGGCTCGGCTTGGCAATTGCCAAGGGTATTATCGAAGCACATGGTGGTAACTTATGGATAGGCGATGGCGAAAATGGAGAGGGTAGTAATTTTCAATTCACCTTGCCAATCTGAAAAATAGTGACAACGGAAATAGCACATCAAGCAACAATTTTGGTCATCGACGATGAGGTTGATATTTTAGATCTACTGGAGATGATCTTAGAAGTGGAAGGCTACCATGTAATTACAGCGGGTGACGGTAGCCAAGGATTGCAACTGGCAGAGACACATCAACCAGATCTAATTTTGCTGGATCTGATGATGCCAGGAATGGACGGTTACGCCGTAGTAGAAATGTTAAAAGCCAAACCTGACTTGGCAACGATTCCTGTTATTATGTTAACGGCTCTAGCCCAAGCTAACGAGCGAATTCAAGGTTTAACGGCAGGGGCCGTAGACTATATTACCAAGCCATTTGAATCCCAAGAACTAGTGTTGCGGATTGAGTCGGTCTTGAGTCGGACCTTACCCATCAAGTATATTAACCCGTTGATCGGTGCTATGGGGGAGCAGTTTAGTGTAGATGGGGTCGAACAACTAGCCTCACATCTACAAACAGCATTCGCTATCCAACAGGGCCTACTCCCGCAAACTCCGCCTCACATTCCTGGCGTTGACATCGCCGGATACCTCCGCAGTTCGATGTCGGTTTCCGGTGATTTTTACGACTTCATCCAGTTAGACGACCGGCGTTTTGGTTTGGTGATTGCCGATGTGCGAGGCAAAGGGATTCCGGGGGCCTTACTGATGGTGATGATCCGCACAGCCCTCCGTTTAGTTAGTCGGGAAGAAGAACGGCGATTCGGAGATAAGGCTTCTACTGCAAATGTCTTGAAAAGGATCAATGATCTCATAGCTACGGATACAGATCCAGATCTATTTGCTACCGTTGTTTATGGAGTGTTAGATGCTGATGCCAACCGCCTTTCGACGGAGACTTCGCCAACTTGCACTTTTACTTACGCCAATGCAGGTCATTGTTATCCATTTCACTTGATGAATACTTCCCCCACTAGAGGTTGGATTAAGGATATCGATAGCACTGACGCAGAACAAGTCCCCACCCCCCAACTGGAATCGAAGGTAGACTTGATCGAAGGGATTCACCAGATACGGCAACTCAATGTTGGTGGCTTAGTCCTAGGAAGTTTTGGTTTCGCAACCTTCGAAGAACAGGTGATCGAATTACAACCTGGGGATGCCCTACTGTTTTATACCGATGGGATTTTAGAGGCCGAAAACCAGAATGGGGTTTTATATGGAGAAAGGCGTTTGGCTCAAGTCTTCGAATCGAATTACCATTTATCTGCCGAGGGGATTCGTCAGCAGATAGAAGCAGATCTACTCAATTTTTGTCGGTTTGAGGATAAGTGTGATCCCCCCCAACTCCAAGACGATTTGGCTTTGATAGTTGTAAAAGTGAATGCAGATCAGAGCCCACCAACGAGTATAGATCATACCGCTCTTTCAAGACAAAGATAACCATGCGGGCTGTTCGGTTAGATCTACCTAGCACCATTGAGAGTATTCATTTACTCGATGCCTTGATCTCTGAAATGTTAAACTTGATGCAGGTCGACGAACAAATCTCGCATCAAATCAATCTAGCTGTTATTGAGGCTGGTACGAACGCTATTAAACATGGTAATGCCGCCGATCCAGAAAAGTATGTGCACTTTGAATTTCAAGCATCGTCCGAAAAAATGACGATTCTGGTTCAAGACAGTGGCTGTCTAAATCAACATAAACTACAGGAGAGCTTCTCTTTGGCGGAAGCAGGGGGAGATAATAATCTCACGCGGTCGGCTGGACGTGGCTTGCAACTGATCGACGCATATATGGATGAGGTAATTTATGACATTGCTTCGGTTAAGATGATCAAAAGGATTAAAAATTGAGTTGGGAATTTACTCAACTAATCACTATTAAACTAGGAAAAGGAGTAAGATGAAGAAACCGGTAGCAACCGGCGGCACCGACATATCAAGCCGGTCTTCAGATAGCGGGCTTCATGCATCGTCATCCTCTTCAGATCTAGCTCCAACAGATAATGAGCAGGTACTATGGATTAAATGTCGAGGATGTAAGGAGTTGGTGTTTAAAAAAATATTGGTGCGCAACCTATATACCTGCCCTCGTTGCCAATATAATAATCCAATGCCGAATGATCAGCGCATACGTCAGATCTTGGATTCAGTTGAATACATGAGTACAGACGATCCTGATTTCTCCCAGATTGAGCCAACTAAACTATTAGAGCACCACCAAGCAGTAGTTGGCTTGGGCCTGATCGGTAACTGTAATGTCGTTATATTGACAGGGATTCCAACTAGCTTGACACTGCCACTGCGAGCGGTTGAATTAGCCATAGATCAACAGTCTCCATTGATTACATTTATTCCTTCGGACTATAACCCGGCGAAAACCCCTTCGTCCCAACTCTTCGACATGTCGCAACCAAGACTCGAAGGGGCATCCACACAGTCGAGGACAGGTATTGCGTCTGCAACCACACCGATAACTTCACTTTCAGCGATAGATCTAACCTGCTTATCGGTGAAACTGAAAGGACTCGGCCAACAGGTACACATGACTATTCTAACCTCCACGGTTCCAACACCGGTGAATACAGCAACAGATTTAACCACAGAGGAGACGAAATCCCATGACTCTTGGTTGGTCAGGTCACTAGAGAGCCAACCGGAGCAGGTAGATGATGGACAGTTAGTATATGAGCAGGTACATCAATGCTACCAAACCAATTTTCCCTTGGGAGATATTGTTTTATTAGAACAGACGATCGAGAAGCCAACCACTCAATCGCCGCCCAATGGTTTTATCGATCGGGTTTCAAGCCGGCAATCGCTACCGCAATTGCTGATCCAATTTATAGCATGGAGCAATCCGGCGGGGAGAAGTTAGAAATAACTTTTTTATACTTCATACCCTCGATTAAGGAGGACAACGATGAAAGTAGATCCTATCAAAGACACGACCCAATCTACAACTAATGACTACAGTGTCGGTGTCGATCTGGGCGGCACACAAATCAAAGCTGGACTTGTACTTGATAACGGGGACATTATCGCTGACCTGACCATACCAAGTCAGGCTAATGATGGAGCTGAAGTGGTCGCCCGCAATATAGCTGAGGCAATTCACAGTTTGCTCGATGAGATACAGGCAACAGACAGAAATCTAAATTCCCGATCGAACGAGTCTTCGAATCTAATTCGGAGACAGGAACATGTCCTGGGACATTTAGTCGGTATCGGTATCGGTACACCGGGCCTAATTATTCCAAGCCAAGGCGTGGTTCATTTCTCACCCAACTTTCAAGGTTGGCGCGATATTCCACTGGTTAACTTGGTTCAGCAGCAGCTTAAACCCGGAATCGCTAATTTGCCAATTCACATTGAGAACGACGGCAATGCTATGGCCTACGGCGAGTTACGGCAAGGGGCCGGAATTGGTATGAACGACGTAGTCTGCCTAACGCTTGGAACGGGAGTCGGTGGTGGTATTATTATCGATGGCCAGATCTTTCACGGTAATCGATATGTTGGCGCAGAGCTAGGGCATACAATTATTTTCGGTGATGGTCGACAATGTGGCTGTGGTAACTATGGTTGTTTAGAAGCCTACGTTGGAGGAGGTCAGATCGTGGAACGAACTCGAGCCAAAATTATCAAGGAGGTTCGTCGTTCTCCCGGCTTAGAAAACCAACTTAGAGCGTTAACCCCCCAAACTATTGCTGAAGCAGCAGTAGATGGGGATCCCGTCGCTATTGAAATTTTTGCCGAAACAGCAAGGTATATTGGGATTGCACTGACGTCATTCGCCCACATTCTGAACCCACAAATGGTGATCATCGGTGGCGGTGTGGCAGCGGCCGGGGAAAAGTTGCTCTTTGAACCCATTCGAGTTGAAGTTCAGCAAAGAGCAATGGACACTAATGCCGAGAGTTTACAAATCGTTGCAGCCAAACTCGGAAATCGGGCCGGGTTGGTTGGCGCCGCTATGCTGGCGCAACGCCAAGCATAATCCCGGATCGAGTGCCAACCAAAGATTGGCACCCTCGACTTGATCAGAGATCGGAAATGTCGCTTAGAAAGCGAATGTTCTGGCAATTTCTTTGGCTATGACTTGGATTAGAAAGTACGGATCGGTACTTAGTCGACGGCGTTCTGAGCGCTTAACGTATTGTTTTACCTGACGATCACGGCTGTCAAAAGTATCGTTTAGGCTCCAGATTGTCATCGGCATAGTTTGATTGATACTCACGATACGAAGGCTTAAGCCAATGAAGGGTGGTTTTCGCAACAGCGGGTAGGGGGATTCCGGTTCCTGAAAGTTGGTGACCTCACCCAGCAGAATAGCATCAGCCTGCAACTTGCGGGCGATGTTTTTGACCAGTGTATCGCTGAGATCGATTCCCTCCAATCCTTCATCTTCCACTAGCGTTGCGACTTTGTAGTGGTCGACGATTTCAAATCGATTTAGTTGTAAAATCTGGACCGTCAATTCACGGGTAAGTTCCTGTGCTCTATTGGTATTGGTACCGTTCAAAGGCATGATGGCGATAGTTCTGATTCGATCAGGTGAAAAGAAAACTGAACGTCCAGTATTGATCTGCTTAGCCGTTGGCGCAGATCCACATCCACTGACACTTACCAAACAAAAGATCAGTAAATAGACGGGACCAAAGGTGCAACAACGACCTGAATCAGACATTAAGTTTTTGGATCCAACACTATTGGCGAGGATCGGAAGTTTAGAGTTAATTGCCAAGTTCGTAGTTGAAGGCTTTATCTCTGGCCTCCACAAAAGTCCTTATCATGGGTTTAGTATCGAATTTGCGCAGTACCGCCAATATATACCGGGTGACGATACTAAACATATTGACTGGAAAGTCTACGGACGAACGAACCGACACTATATCAAGCAATTTGAGGAGGAAACTAACCTCTACTGCTACCTATTGCTGGATACAAGTGCCTCCATGACCTATACGTCAATGGAGCTAACCAAGCTGGATTATGCTTCCTATCTGGCGGCGTCATTGGCCTACTTTATGATCCGACAGCGGGACGCAGTTGGTTTTGCTTACTTCGATGGTGCCCTTCGTCAATTTATGCCAGCTCGAAGTTCCCCTGTCCATCTGCATACTATTCTACAAATGCTACACCAGATTGAAGTTCAGAAACAGACGCAACTAGCTGAGCCTTTACATCAAATAGCGCAACGCCTAACCAAGCGAGGTCTCGTTATCTTACTATCGGATTTATATGCCGAGGAGACTGAATCAGTGATTAATGCATTAGAGCATTTCCGCTATAATGGCCACGAAGTAATTGTGTTCCATCTGCTAGACCGTCAAGAACTGACCTTCGATTTCAATCAAACGGCTCGCTTTGTAGATGCCGAAACCGACCACGAAATTACAGCAGATCCAAATGCAATTCGGCAAACCTACCTACAACATCATAACGATTTTATCCAGACCTACCAGCAAGCGGCAGCAAAATCGAATATCGATTATAACACGATCGACACGGCAACTCCACTTGATTTTGCTTTGTCTGCCTATTTGGCCAAACGGCAAGGATTGGTTTAGATTAGACTATTCCTTTAGACTCTTCCATTTTTACACAACCCCTTACTATGACTGGGTTTTCCTAACCTCCTGATACGAATATTGACCCTTTTGTCCAATTTGGACACACTGAAGGACACACTTCGTATTATGCATCCCTCGTATCTCGTTCGTCGTAAGACAGAAAGTTCCGATCTCTTCCGTTTTGCCATTCCACTGGATCTCCAATCTATACTTGAAACAAAGCAATTCCAATCATCTTTAGGTTGTGGTATTCTCAGATAATCCAAACAAATCTCTTTCCGCCTGTAATGTAGGTGACACAATCTCTCTATAATTCAACCCGATAAAATCCAGAGATGAAAAAACTGACTATCAATGATATCAAGGACCTTTTAAGAACAGAACTGGAGAAATCCAAACGGCACGTCCAACACTATCTATCTGGGTACTAACCGATTTAGTGAAACGGATAGATTGAAGCGCTTTCTCAGTAATCAGGAACCAGAAGACCAATTCAGAGATCAACTGAAGTAGAATTACAGACAAACCTTGAAGGAACCGAACCTTAAAGTCAATCAAGTATTAGACCAACAAGGTTCTGATACCATCCAATAGATTCATTAGAGTTCAAACAACTAAGAAAAGAATTGATCCAGTTGAAATTGGAATATACTTTTTCTTTCAATGGGCGATCCGTTTCGGTGTCTATTTGGCTCCATACTTTCTGGGTCAGCCTCTTGGTTTTATCTTTCTTTTGGCGGGTTCATCAGACA
>Ga0208128_1000766_pt1 | contig 12676 bp, 9 predicted proteins | sample ETNtaG_35_FD_185758 | JGI IMG/M metagenome (GOLD analysis project Ga0208128, IMG submission 185758) | Marine microbial and viral communities from oxygen minimum zone, Eastern Pacific Ocean - ETNP201306PF51B (SPAdes) (version 2) | ecosystem: Environmental > Aquatic > Marine > Oceanic ... | reverse complement strand
GGCCACGCCGGGACAACCCGGATCCGTGGCTTCAATCTCGTCAAGCAACCCACATCCGCTCCGGACCGGTTGGATCAGATCAATCATCCTTGTACCTCGCAGTTTCAGATAAAGATTGTTTAGATGAATCAATGCTTGCAGCAGCAATGCTAAATTCTTCCGCTAACTGGGTCATTTGACTTTGGTATTGTTCTTGCCAAACTAAAATTTGTCCTACAGCCTCATTTAATTGTTTAAAATTATCACCAAATTGCTCGTTTATTTTTGAGTTGAAGTCTCTCATCACTTCTTCTAAAGCCTCTATCAAAGCACTAGAATCGTTTTCAGTCATCGTTTGCGCAAAATTGTCGAAAGATATAGCCAATTTGTCTAGACTGCCTCTCAAAGTATCCTGGAGGTCGTCAAGTTTGTCAGAAAATCCAGTTCTCAGTCTAATTAATTGGGTTAGTAATGTAGCTCCTGTTAATGCTTTTTGGATACTCGATAGGCTACTCTCCATAGCATCCTGATTTGATTGTTGAGCCTGGTTAAGACTTATTAACTGGTTAATTATATCTTCAGCGGGTGTCTCACCAACCTCCTGAGCAGATTCAACTTTTTCAGCCTTGTAAAAAAGGGCACGCCTTTTTATAAATCCAGAGATGAGTAAGCCAAAAATTGAAGTCACAAATGCAAGCCTCATACCTCCTAGCAGGGGTGGTACGCTTGCTTCAATAGCAACGGGATTAAATCCCAACAACCCCGAAAAAATCCCCACAAAAGTTCCAAAAACACCTACTACGGCAACCAAAGAAGCGACGGCATTCGCATTTGAATTTAAAATTTTTCTGTGGTACGCGTACCCAGAGACAAGGAACATTAAAACAATAAAAAAATCATGAGTAACTCAGCATAACCATCCGCTTCAATCTGGTAGAAATAAGCGCCAAAGCTACACTTTTCACTACTCTCAGTCTGGCCATCCCAGTGAACTGCCCGGTCTGTGCTCACCAACTGTCCAGCTATCATCAGCCCCGGCTACAGTTGTCAGGGACCTATTGACGCTGCATATCATAGGTAGTAACAGTCACTTTAGGACCCTGGCAGATCCAAAGGGTATCCAGTTTCAGGATTAAACAGGTTAGGATAGTTCTGCCCTATCCGTGTTTGGTCGAGTCATAACCAGGTGGTCATTTGTTCCTGACCGTCTTTCTGGTTGCGGAACGCCACCATCTACAGGATGGGAAGATCGGCAATTTTGCCGTTTTGATACCCACCACTCCCAGTGATTTTAACCTCTACCACGGTTCTTTGACCGGTCTTACAAGTGACGTCGCTGCACATTCAGGGACGAAATAGTTCTTGCCGATACCCAAGAAATTAATCGGAGGACCATTGACTTTTAAATGGTCATTCTGATATCTAGCACCGATGGTTAGGAATTAACTGTTTTCTTACGAACCGGTGCTACCAAATCCACCACGTGTCTGGCGATCAGGTCCAATTTGATCCACCTGGCGCCAACTGATACCACTGCTAGCATTCTCCACTTTGACGAAGATTCCCTGTGCTATACGGTCACCTCGTTCGATAATGACATCTTGGTCTGTAAAGTTGAGAACTTGAATTAAAATCTCATCCTCTGGGCCACAATAGTCCTGGTCGATAATACCGACGCCGTGTGGAATCAGTAACCCTTTTTTGCGGGGAGTACTGCTTCTCAAAGTGACCATCAGCATATAACCCGGCGGCGTTTCGATGATTACATTAGCGGGGATTAGGGCGACGGTTTTCGGTGCGATCGTCGTTGGATGACGACAAAATAGGTCGAAGCCGACAGCTCCATCGGTTTCGTACTTTGGCAATGGTAGATCTTTGTCAATTCGTTTGATTGTGATTTCCATAAATAGTATGTCATTCTCTAACGGGAGTGGTGTACTGTGAATGTATCCGCTTCTAATTTTAAATATCCAAAATTGACCGTGATTGTACCATATCTTCAGGTTAGGGCTTAAGTAGCCCTTGTTAGAAAAGTCTAATTCGGTATAAAATATCAACCGAAAATAGAAACACGGGCGGATGGTTCTATTAGATGCCAAAATTGAAGAGCTATTTCACACTACTAGAAATAGTTGGCGTTGTCTTAATTGTCTCCCTATTCTTTTCGTCTTGCTCACCGACAGAACCAGAACCAGAACTAAAACCGGTAGAATTAAATGGCACATTTGTGACAGATTGGTTCATTCTTCAAGGCCTTGAGACGTTCTCTGATCAGAGACCGAAATACATTCTAGATGACCGACCTCTTCCGGTGAGGGGCCAAACCGATCATCCGATTAGCGAAAAAACATGGAAACCGTATACTGCTCCCCATTCGGTAGTTGCACTATTTGGTGGTGTGGGTGAGAAGAGGTCTAAATACGAATCTCGGATCTTGACAGCCTATGCCTACCGGAAATTTGATAGCTTAAAAGCCGAAACTGTCCTGATCTCGATCGGTTGTACCGACGACGCTCGTCTGTGGCTAAACGGTGAATTACTGCTTGATCAGCCACCACTACCCTCTGAGAAATTTGCGATTCGTCAGTATTCAGCTGACCTGAAAGCCGGTCAAAATTCGGTTTTGATTGCTCTACCACATCAGAGTGGGCATGGCGGATTCACCTTTCAAATCGGTAGTAGTTCCCTTATTCAGGCACAAGAGATAACACAGCTAGTCCGGGGCACAACTATCTTTCAGTTTTCAGTCCTCGGTTTTTCGCTGGCACTGGCAGTCCTTCACCTGTTTATCTTTATCTTTTATCCTGATCTACGCGAAAATCTGTATTATGCCGTTTTCGTACTGTTTAGTGGTTTAACCTTTGCCCTCTGGTTTTCGGTATCTGACCCGTTTTTCACCCACTCTTTAACTGTATTCTACGGTTTCTTCGCTATCTCCTGGTTGGCTGGGCTCCGGTTCGTTTATGCTGTTTCACTCGACGTTTTGCCCAGACGGTTCTTTCTATTTGTTGTGATGTGGAGTCTGGTTTTCATCACCAAAATCCCCGCTGAACTCGGCTTGATCGGTTACGAGCGTTATGGGCTGCTACAGCATCTTTACCACGTAACAGCCATTGCTCAACTGGTTGAGATGTTTCGGATTGTCATTCGACTCAGTTTTCAAAAACGGGAAAGATCCGGGGTTCTCATTCTCGGTATTATCACCTTCGAGGTAACCATTCTTTACAATGTCCTGATCGACTTCGGATTCCTCGATAAACAGTTTTACACTCAACCCGCGGTGATGGCAGGATATGTATTTAATTTGACTTGCTACTCGGTTTACCTGGCCCGCGAAATTGCGGTTAACCATCAAAGCTTACATCGGCTAAATCAAAAGTTGGCTGAAATTAATCAGGCCATTTTCCGTTTCGTACCACAAAAGATGCTGAGCTATATGGGTCGTCAAGACGATATTATCGCGGTCAAACTCGGTGATCAAAAACAGCTAAACATGACGGTTCTTTTCACTGATATCCGGGATTTCACCGCCTTATCAGAGAAGATGTCACCGGAAGAGAATTTCGATTTCATCAACGATCTGCTCGAACGAATCGGGCCCGTCATTCGTCAGCAAAACGGCTTTATCGACAAATACATGGGTGATGCGATCATGGCACTATTTCCAGAATCAGCGGACGATGCGGTTTCAGCAGGGATTAAGATATTGGAGGAGGTCCAGACCTTGAATCAACAACGAGTGAAAGATGGACTGATGCCGATCAAACTTGGTGTCGGTATTCATACCGGAGAACTGATGCTGGGTATCATCGGTGAAAGCGAACGGATCGAAGGTACGGTTATTTCTGACGTGGTAAATACCAGTGCTCGCTTGGAAGGATTGACCAAACGATACGAATGTTCAATGTTGGTTAGCCAGGATACTCTCGATCACCTGCAAGACGCATCACACTATCAGTCACGATTCATGGAACAGGTGCAGGTCAAGGGCCGAAAAGGCGTTATTAGCGTTCATGAGATCTACAACGCCGATCCTGCAGATCTCAGAGACCAAAAGAAATCCACCCATACTAGGTTAAAGCAGGGAATTGACTGCTACTATCAACGCGATTTTGATAAGGCTCAGAAAATCATGACCGATATTCTAGCCACCTTCCCTGCTGACCAGGTGGCAAAGCTCTACCGTCAACAAGCGGTTCGCTATTTGGAGACAGGTGTTGCCGATGACTGGAATGGCGTGGTGGAAATGATAGAAAAGTAGAGAAATAGAGAAGCAGAATCGAGGATAAAGCCGATCTAGGTTCCCGAAGGTTCAGCTTTATCTCCTGATGGTCTAACCGCACATCTCAAGGCATGCCAAAACGGGTGGCTATCCCTTCCCATATTATCAGGTACAATTAGCTCTTCTCGCCGACAGAAATCGTACAAAGCACGCGTCAGCGGAATCTCGTATCCCTGATGCTCAGCCTCGTCGAGGAAGTAACACAGTTCGGGAAACTTGACATAAACGTGATTGCCTTTCCCCTGCTGAACCTGATTGGCAATCGACTCAAAATGTTGACGCCATCCCGCCTCTCCACCGACCGCCTGACAGATAGCTTCGACCTCTATTCCGTTGCCGACCCCGAAAGCAACGGCCTCCAGGTAGGCGGCAGCACCCAGTCCCATGGCTAGTTGGTTAACCCCTTTGACAATCTGACCTGACCCACTGAGGCCACAGTAAACGATTCGCTCCGGATCACCAATAGCAGCGAAAAGTGGTACGCACCGGTCGAACTGCTCGCGACATCCACCCGCAAACATATGCAGGTTTCCGTTTCTGATACCATTAGGTCCACCACTGACCGGTACATCCAATAGCGTCGCACCTTTTTCACTAAGGGCTTCTGCTAATCGGCGGGTCTGATGGGCAGTGGTGGTTCCAAAATCGATGAAGATTTGCCCCGGTTCGGCATGAGGCAGTAGCTCGGTTTCTGCCACTGACACCCATATGTCTGAGCTTCTGAGACTGGTCATAACCAGATCTACTTTTTGCGTTAACTCAGCCGAACTATCGGCGATCTTTGCTCCAGCGCTAATACTTGGCGCTAACCGCTCAGGGTTAATATCGTAGACGGTTAAGTCGTGGCCAGCAGCCAGGAACTTGAGCGCCATCTCACCGCCCATAGAACCGAGTCCGATTAATCCTATTTTCTGATTCTTCATTTTACACCTCTTTTTCCAGTTATCTAAGTTTGGTTCTGGGCGATTAAACCTAAGAACCTTTTGTTCTATATAGATCCTCATTTTAACCCGGAACAGGTGTCCATAGATACTTTTTCTTATTGTTTGATTACCAATTTGGGATTGTTCATCCACAGTACCTCTCAGGCCTGAAAAATGGCAGACAGCGCCAGCTTTATCGTTTTCGCTATCTGTGTGATAAAAGGGAGTTGAGCCAGGTTTCAGCCTTGGCTTTGGTGTATAATTTGGAGTTATCAATCAGATGATGCGGGGGCTGGGATTGCGAAAACTATCCTATAAGTGCGTTAGATTGTCCTTGACGCAAGGTTGTCATTGGCATTTCCATCCCAACCTTTGCTGATATACTTGGCGATCCAAGGCAAGAGATCATTCATATTTAGCAAGGAGTAGTAACCATATACGCGCAGGATGTCCTTCACCGAATCCAGATTGTATTACGATCCCGTTCACCAAGGAATTGTTTCTTGGCCTCGCTGGGCAAAGGGAAACGGCTAAAATGACAACCGTTGCGAAGATCTGGCGGATGATGTCGCAGCCTGTAGAGAGTACCGCCAGCAAAATTAGGTCCTTGGTCGAGAAAGTTAAAATGTAGGAGTGCTTAGCTATGATGGTTCCTGCTCATGTTCTCTCAGGTATGGTTTGCCTTCACCTGGGACAGATGGTGGCAAAACGCAAAGATGGGCGTACCAGGTGGTCTAATCTTCCAGAATGGACCTGGTTGGCACTGGGATTGATCTTCGCTTTCCTGTCTCATGCCGTGGTCGATACACTGGCTATCTTTACCTACCACGATGGTAGTCCATCGGGATCGTTATTTTCTCGCCTCGTTTTTTGGGGCTGGATGCTGGGCGGCGCCGCTACTATCGCCTGGGGCTTGTGGACGAATGTTCGCTATGGCTACGGTATGCTGATGGCCTTGATCTACGATCTCTGGGACCACTACCTTCTCCGCTTCACAGATGGTGTTTTAGACGGATTTCCGGCAGGGTTTATGAGTCGCTATACCCACCGCTTCGAAGTACTCCAACTGCACCGGTTGGAATGGTTCCTACTGGACAATCTTTTCGCTGGTGTCGAACGACATTATGGGGATCCGCGGTTCGTGATGGTGGAGATTCTCTTCGTTGGGTGGTTAATAGCAAGCTTGGCTTTTTTGCGCCGGTGGAGACCTCTTATCCCAGGAGGCGAAAGAGAAAACCCAAACGGTAAAAGCAGACAGTACCCACCTTGAAAAATGAGCGAAAGGGTTACTAAATCTAAATATAGTACGGCTTTTTCAATCCTGCTTTCTACTCAACCAGAGTGCTGCTGACCGGGGTCAACCTCAGCGGTACTGGATTTGACTGGAGCCGACATCCTCAATACCAACCTGTTTCAACTGGTTTATGACGAAGAAGCCATTTTCCCGCCAGGCTTTGAATCTGCTCAATATATCAGACGAGATTGACCGTAACGGTTAGATGTCAACGGCATACCCCTGTTTGGCCCAGATTTCCCGTGCCAAGTCTTTGGCCTCAGTTGGTAGATCAATCTCACCCAGAATACTGGACGGTGGTTGTCCCTCCCTTTTTCGCTCTGGATCCGGCGACCAATCGTCATTTTCGTACTGTTTGCGGATCTGCTCACTCCTAAAATCCGGCACCTTAATCGGAGCCGAATCGTTTAGAGCCGACTGCCAGGCCAAAATGCCGACGATACTCATGTCGATGCCGCGATATACGTCCAAGTACGGTTGTTCTCCGGTCCGGATAGCTTGGGCAAAATGGTAACTGGTGAAAAAATCTCCCCCACCATGTCCGGTTTTGGTGGCCAGGTCTGCGGCTACAGCAAAGCCTGGTTTATATACCTCTTCCGTTGGCTGATCCGTCTCTTTTTCCCACGGCTCTCGCCAGATGCGCAGTCGTCCCTTATCACCGTGCCGGCAATTTTCCATTAGTCCTTTATTCCCGTGAATACGTACATAGTTGCCGTGCCCTCGCAAGGCACCGTGCAGCGATTTCATCACCGCTTCGTTGTCCATCCGACAGATGATGATAGCACAGGTATCACTCCGTTTAGCGTGTCGGGTTTGTGTAGGATCATCGGTGTCGTAAGGGACGACAAAACCGTTAACTTTGACTGGCCGGGTATCGGTAATGTACATGACAGGGGCGATGGAGTGGGTGCAGTAGTAGGTGGATGGAATCCAGTTCCGCCAGTGATCCCAGCCACAACTGCGTGCCAGCTTGACCTCGGCCGGATCCGGATGCACATATTCACCCTCGCCGTATTTAAAGTCGCCAATCTCCCCTGCCTGATAGCGTCGGCGCATCTCCTGATTATAGGCACTGTAGGGATAGTTTTCAGCAAACATATAGATCTTGCCGCTACGCTCAACAGCGCGAGCTAAAGAGACCCCTTCAGCCAAAGTATGACAGGCTGCACACTCACTCATAACGTGTTTCCCGGCAGAGAAAGCCTTCTCCGCAAATGGAGCGTGCTGATGAAAAAAGTTACACAGGACTACGGCATCGGTGTCGTGTTGCAAAAACCGATCGTAGTCATTATAGGTCGTAACGTTGAGTTCTCGCCCTACCCGCTCTAGTTTTTCTTCCCAGGTGTCGCAGATGGCAACGAGTTCAAATCCAACTGCCTCTGAGACGTTCATATAAGATCTACCTCGACCTGCACCGACGACACCCAGACGAATAGGTCGATTATCCTGATGATTCATCTAAAACTCCTCCGCTGGATAGTTTGCCACTTTTAACAACTATCCTTAATCCTTTTGTGTTATTATGTTTCCATTTGATGGATTGTCCCTATTGTGACAGATATTCGCCTTTAAATCCATCACTTTATTCGACCTGGGTTGAATAAGGCTCGTTGATTGAGTACCCAATCGAACGCTTTCTGCACTCAGTTGATTGTCTTGGCCAAGTTCCGTACCGAAGTATCAACCTTCCTATACACCAGATAGATAGTGGTTGGAATCTGGCCAGCATAACCCTTGTCTACGTCCACGAAACTCGTTCTTTCTTCTTGCCGTTGTTGTCTTCCATCGGAAAGGCATCTAGACTCTTGTCGGGTTTAAGATCTTGGCGAAGACGCTGTCATCAGTCCAGACGCAGTGAAGGTCTCTTTGCCACACCGAGAAGAAGGAAAAAGCTTGGGTTACCTCAAGCCTAACTTGGCTCATATGGCTGATCCTTCTGGTCTTTTGATTCTATAGCGGTCCCCTTTGCTGGTAGGCGATATATTATTAGCACTGTCAACAAACCAACAACGATGAGCCTCAACATTCAGGATCTGATCTATGGTTTGCTTTACCAGCCGAAAACCGATAAAACTGGTGCCAATAGATGGGGGTTGCCCCAACCGGATAGATTAAGTGTGCGGCGTCAGCTTTATTTAACCAAGCTTCACCTCTGACCGTTTGCCAACTACCGATACTGGGCCGCGGTCGGGTTTTTACCTTTGAGATGGCAGGAGAAGGAAGAGTGCCCACCGGAATCCACCCGGCCTATTGAAACTGTTGGTAGTGCTGGAAAGCCTGTTGCGCACGGTGCTGGTCTCCTGTTTTCTGGTAAAGACGATACAAATTGAAATGGATCTGAGGGGCGGTTGGATCTAGCTGCCTAGCCTTTTCAAATTGTGAAAATAATCCGGGTTATCAACGGTTCGCAGTCGGTGCTCGGTCAGTTTCAGCTCGATCTGCCGATAGATTCGATGTCGCTGATGGACCAGGACGACCACTACTTCAACTAATTGGGAGTCCAGCAAGGATTGATGATCACCATCTCTATGATCGTGTTGCAAACCAAAGGGAAGTAGCTGTTTGGGTTGTCCCATCCGAGTAGGCATTCCCGCAACCAGTAAAATACCAGATATTTCCATAATCCAACATTCTACTTCAAGCCTTAGTGATTATTAATAGTCGCCTATGACGGACAATCTAAATCGAATTTCACTAAATTCTGTTGTTGCAAAAAGTAGGATAAACTTGGTAGGGTCGGAGAGGCTATTAAGTGTTTTAATTCGGTCAATAAAGTCTACAGTTGGTCAATTCCATGAACCTAGTCTCAGTTTGTACAATAACCAGATCAAGGTGATTTCCCTTGAAATTGGTCACCCGACCAACCTGACTACATTTCGCTTGGATGATAACGAACTACATGCCGAAGACATAGAGGAATATAAGGAGCTCGATTGTGATATTAAATTTATTTGAGGAAGATTGAGCCTTTTATGTTCAGCTGGGTGCCGTTGAGGTATTAGGGCAAGTACGGTCTCAGATACCGAGGAAACGGTGATGGCTCTAATCCAAGTATTGCAGAATAATAACGCTCACGGACGGGGCAACAATCTAAGAAAAAGTGCGGGAATTAAGTTTGTGTTTCCATCCTAATCGGTGCGTTTAGTTGTCAAAAGTGAACATGTGGATTGGGGAAAGGAAATTGACATATCATTGGGGACTATTCCCGCGGTAACTTTGAGGAAAAGTAAGCCTTAACAGTTAGTCGAATAGCCAAATTAACGCCAATTAGTTTCTGATCACAATATCGTTCCAAACTTGCATTAAGAGTCCTTAGAGCAAGTTTTATACGTCAGGGAAATCGAATAGAAATCTCTTTCATTGGTTACGGTTGACGTTGTTCAGGTCCTCAAAAGAACGGATTAAACGTTGTTTGAAGGTTAGTTCGCCTTCTCGGATCCAAATACGCGGATCATAATACTTTTTGTTGGGTTTGTCGTCGCCCTCCGGGTTACCGATCTGGGATTGTAGATAGTCGGCCTTTTGGTTAAAATAATCGCGGATACCAGTAGTGAAACCCCACTGTAAGTCAGTATCAATGTTCATTTTAACTACCCCGTACGAGATAGCTTCTCGAATTTCATCTACTGTCGAACCAGACCCGCCATGAAAGACAAAGTTAATCGGTTTCTGGTCAGTACTGTACTTTTCCTGTACATATTTTTGTGAATTATCCAAGATTACTGGCGTCAATTTAACATTGCCCAGCTTATATACACCATGCACGTTACCGAAAGCTGCGGCCACGGTAAACTGATCGCTGACCTTCATCAGTTCACTATAGGCGTATCCAACCTCCTCTGGTTGGGTGTACAACTTACTACTATCCACGTTTGTATTGTCTATCCCATCCTCTTCACCACCAGTGATACCTAGCTCAATCTCCAAAGTCATACCAATCTCATGCATGCGCTCCAGATATCGTTTGCAAGTTTCGATATTTTCTTCAATTGGTTCTTCTGATAAATCAAGCATGTGCGATGAATACAATGGCTTGCCGTGAACTTGGTAAAATTCTTCTCCAGCTTTTAACAATCCATCAACCCATGCGAAAGCCTCTCTAGGGCAGTGATCCGTATGCAAAATAACACTAGCACCGTACGCATCTGCCAACTGGTGAACGTGCATTGCTCCCGAAATGCCACCAGCGATAGTTGCTTTTTGGTTCTCGTTACTCAGACCTTTTCCAGCAAAGAACTGGCACCCCCCACTCGAGAATTGGATAATGACCGGTGAATTCAACTCGACCGTGGTCTCTAGTACTGCATTGACAGTGCTGGTATTGGCAACATTGACTGCCGGTAAGGCGTATTGATTGGCCTTGGCATCGCTAAAAATGACCTGTGTTTGTCTACCGCTAATGACGTTTTTTTCAAATTTAGGCATGATCTTATTCTCCAATAGCAATTGTTATATTTGATTTGCCAATTGAGCAAATGGCTAATGCTGACGTTCAATAATAAAACGGGTAAGGTTGTTGAAGACCGATTTCGCGGTTGATGCTGTATTCATCTCCAGTCCGCGAGATAGGATATAGGATCATTACGAATTTGTACCTCGTTAACAAAAACGAGCATGTTATCAGTAGCATTTCATTTTAAAACACACCAAAAAAACTAGTATTGTTTGGGGCAAAGTATAAAATATAGTAACTGCCACAAAAAAGTAGGACAATTTCCTCTTTTGCTGGAATTGGGAAGTCCATACAACAGTTTTCTCAAAGATTTTTTCACTTGTTCTGTAGTAATCGTGAAGGCGAAGAGGTGAAAATTATTAATCTATTTTACCGAAAAAAATAGACTAGTTCAAGAGAATACCGCCTTTGAGACAGAAGAACAACCTGTAACACAATAGCAATTTTTACTCCATTCCACTCCCAAGTTGTTTCCAAACTATCGATAATATATTATAGGAAAATAATTAAAAAAACTCACATAAAAAACGGCAAATCAACCCCGAAAAAGCCAGTATCCAAAAGGTATTAGCTTTTTTATGCTTGGAGAAAATGATAAAAATAGAAGTTCTCAGACATTTAACAATGATGAAGTGCGATAAAACTAAAGTGTAAGCTGTGTTTACATTTTGTGACAATTCACCTGCCTTAAAATTGCTATCTCCACTCACAGAAATCGTTCAATTTTGTCAATCTTATAATGGTGCCACCAACATCTATATTGGTTAATCAACGAAATAAAGTCAATGTCAGCAGAAAGCGAGATACTGAAACTGTCAATTTTATAGTTGTTGATATTGATGCTATTCGACCAGATTCTAAGAATCAATCTAGCAATCAGCAAGAATTGGAAGCCACGATTAAGGTGGCAGAATTGATTATCAATTGATTTGTGGAGAATGGATTTCAATCACCTATTAGAGCTATTTCAGGTAATGGTAGTCATTTGTGGGTTAAAATTCCGCCTCTCCAATTGGCATCTTTACAAATGACTACGGAATGAGGATCAAAAGTTAAACAATGCTATCAGCAAACTTAATCTGTTTTACCTAACGATTTGGCTAAAAAGGAATTATTGATTCCACTCAAGGTGTGACTTGAATCATGAAATTGAGTGGGACAACTCCGGCCAATGCCAATCTGATGGCAAATCGACCAAATTGTTTGTCGACATAGATTGATAAACTAGAAGAAATAATGGCTGATTATACTTTCTCCGAACATCTCCAATCTTTGATGCCAGATAATTTGGCTTTGTCTTTCAAAGCCGCACCTGCTATTGATTCACAGTCTCTACCATATTAATTGAAGGACAACAATTGGTTGAAATCAATCGAGCCCTAAATTCTTACCATGTTCAAGCTGTTACACAATGTAGTTACGAGTATAGCCCATAAGAACATACACCGTAGTATGAATGGCGGCGAAAAAAGAGTCTGAATTTTTACAATTACCTGTGGCCATTCCACCCCACCGTTTTAGATGCCAGAACGCATTTTCGACTCTAGGCTGCATTTTGTATCAATCTTAGTTGTAATTTCTCTGACATTTTATATTTTTCTTGGCAGGAATAACCGACTGCATCTCAGCTTGATTAGCTTCGTGAATTCAAGTTTCAAGTGCGACTCTTCTGAGTCGGCATGAAAGGTAAGCTACGGTAGGCTAGGCTGATGCTTTTCTAACCGACCCAGAAAAGAGGAACACAA
>Ga0208128_1000763_pt1 | contig 12704 bp, 3 predicted proteins | sample ETNtaG_35_FD_185758 | JGI IMG/M metagenome (GOLD analysis project Ga0208128, IMG submission 185758) | Marine microbial and viral communities from oxygen minimum zone, Eastern Pacific Ocean - ETNP201306PF51B (SPAdes) (version 2) | ecosystem: Environmental > Aquatic > Marine > Oceanic ... | reverse complement strand
ATCATCAAAATTGTATCAATTCTGCGAAAACGGGGGAAGATTCAAACACACACACACACACAAATATTCGTGCCCAAGGAATCTTGTGATTCTTGTAGCACATGAATTCTAGTCGGGGGAGGGTTAAAAGCGGACCACCCTCGTCACGTACGAATCCGCTCTTAAGGATCCTTAGGAGCGGATTCAAATGCATGCATGAAAAACTATGACGCGGCGTCATGTTTCCCTGGGTAGCTCCAGGCGCATTCCTTCCAGGAATAGCCTCCTGCTTACCGATTACAGGGACCATGCGATGAGCCACATCATATACTCGAAGTCTTGCTACTATCATTCTTCGTCAGCCATGTCAGCCCATCTTGGCTTCTGTCCTTTGCATGCCTCAACTCCCCCTTCGATCCTACCGTCCTTCGTCTCCTCCTTCGTCTCCTCCTTCGTCTCGTCGTTCCTTCTCCTCATCCTGGCCTTCGTCTTCCTTGCCCATTTTGTAGGCCTTCCTCTTCCGCATGCTGGGATCGTTCGTACCTGCACGAACCTGTCGAAGCGCACCTTCTGTGCCTTCCGCTCCCCATCATCTTCCTCTTCTTCTTCTTCGTACCACTCTTCGGTGTACGCTTCCACATTGTCCAGCGTGGGTGCTGACTCGGCTCTTCCGTCCTGGAACTCGATGCCAAGTGTCGCCAGGTGCACGTTCAGAAGGTCTTTGGGTACGTGCTTCGTCAGTATGTCAGCTGGGTTGCGGCTTCCCAGTACCTTCTTGTACCCGAGGCGCCGGGTGCATCTTACTTCCTGCACCCACAGTGCTTGCACTCGTAGATGCCGCACCTTCCCGTTGCCTAGCCTCTGCGTGATTCCCAACGCCGCGCTGCTGTCGGTGTACACCTCTCCTTCCATGGCTATCCCCATGTCCTTGCACAGGCCAATGACCCCCAGGGTCTCGGCTGATGCCGCCACCATAGCGTGCAGCTCTGCCTCCGCTGACGACAACGCCACGGTCCTCTGTTGTCGTGAGTACGACTTGATCATGTGACCACCGATGGTCACAATTCCTCCACTTGTACTCTTTCCGGTTTTGCTGCATCCTGCCCAGTCGCTATCGGTGTATGTCACCACTGTGCCGAGTGGTTTCTGCCATTCGTACTTCATGACCAACCTCGGCCTGCCTTTGAGGTATTTGCCGATTCTCTTCACGGCTGGCCAGTGCTCTCTTCGAGGTGTTGCCATGTTTCTCGCGGCCTCTTTTACCGCGAATTGTATGTCGGGCCGGTCGCTGGCGATGTAGTTGAGGCGTGCAACTATCGCCCTGTACTCTTTGGCCTCGCCTTGAGCCAATTCCTCCGGTCCTTCTTCCTCGTCGCCGGCTCCTTCTTCGTCCTCTTCTTCTCCTTCAGCTTCGGCGTCGTTTTGGAGTTTGTCTCTCACGGTTGACTTCTTCGTTGCCTTCGTGCCCGGCGTGGGGCTCGGCTTGGCTGCTTCCAGTCCTAACGCCCTCACGACTAGTTCTGCGTGGCGCGGATCTGCCTCGAGCTCCAACCCCTGCTCGGTGAGCCTGATCACCTTATTGAGCACTCGGATCTCCTTCGCGTCGCCTTTGTCACTGCCTAGCGTTTCCACCTTGATCTTGTACTTGTCTTCGAGTGCCTTCTTCGTGGCCTTTAGGTACTGCGCCTCTCCTACTGCCACGAAGTCGTCACCATGGACCATCACCACCACTCCGTTTTCTTCGTGCCTGAATAGGCATGGGCTCGTCACTCCTTGCTTGAACCCTGCAGCTTTGAGCGTGTCGCCGTACTCCAGTGCCCAATTCATGGCTGCATCTCTTGTTCCGTACATGCTCACTTTGAGTTTCCCACATCGTTCTTCGTCGCCTTCTTCCCAGTCTTCTGCGGGTATCTTCACGTATACAGGCCTGGACGCTTTGGCATAGAAGTATGCCCTCGACACGTCTGCGTACATGAGCTTTGCCCTTCGGCTCATGGCCATTTTGTGTAGCATCAATTTCAAGCATTCACTCGGAGGGGTGGCCGCGTACCACTCGGGTCTCTCGTTCGTCTTGAACTCCATGGCCACTAGTCGGCTGCGGTAGTATGGGTTCGTCTTGTCACCTTTGTTGATATCGACCCATTTCACTCCGATTGGATTCTTCCCTGTTGCCTCCCAGCACTCGCTCAATTTCACCTTTTCGTACACGTCGCGTTCCTTGAAGTATGCGATTTCTTCCTTTCGCGCAATCCTTACCATCTTAGGGCATAACGGCTCCCCCGTTTGGTCGTCTACGGCGATCGTCCATTTTCCTTCATCCACCTCTTCCTCGTGCAGTGCGTCACTGGCGCTTTCCCCATCTTTTGCTTTGGCGCCAGAGATGTGAGCGATTTGTTGCATCTCTTCCATGCTTAACATCGGTTTCGCCTTCACACCCAATGCACGAATCCTCTTTTCTGCTGCCACTCCTTCGCATACTGCCCGGCAGAACGCGCGGGGGTACACTTGCGCCTGTTTGGCTCTACCGTCAACGAGGTGCACATGTTCATGGTGCGCCCCCGGCCCACCGTCGTTGGGGCACTTCTTCTCGACCTTCTTTAGAACTTCTTTTGAGTTGCTTATAATCTTCGTCCGTTTTCTCACGGGTCCTTCTCCTTCCTTTGTTACGGAGGTCATTCCAAATTGGCACATGTCCACCTTGGCTACGTCGACGTCGCTGCATGCCATGAGTTCTACCATTTCCTTCATCTGCCACGATGATGCTCCACTGGGATGCTCATGCACGAAGCATCGGTGCCCTTCCATCTGAATCTTATAGATCCTGATGCAGAATCGGACGTGTTCTTCCGCCTCTCTCCTTTCTGCCGCCACCACCTTCGGATCTCTCCGATCCTTGTTCAAGTTTTGCATGGTAGACATGGCCGTGCACGGGGGCGATCCTATTACAAATAGTGGTTTGCCTTCCTTTATCATCCTCTCGACCCTCGATTGGACTTTCTTGTCCGACAAGTCCCATGCCTTTCCTGTTCGTGGGTCATTCCTGGTGAGGTCAAGGCTCCATCCTGGCACGAGGCTTGCTCCATCGTACCTTCGCACGGCTGCTTCTTGCGTTATGCGCGGCTGTGAATATATTTCTACCACATCAGCTCCTTTTCTTTGGTAGAATTCCAGCGCGTTCTTCAAGATGAGCTCCACCCGTATGTCTGTTTCGTACTCGAGTTCGCGGAACAATTCTTCGTCAGGTGTGTCGTCGATGATGCAGTCATCCATTACCTTTCCATTATTCAAGTTCCGGACTATTCTTCGGTGTACGTCGCATGTGGGTGGGCCTCCTTTCGTCGTGACGCTGAGCTTCTTGGCGTCTTTGAATGTTCTTGCCACCGTTCCCGATCCGATGTTCTTCCATCGGAGGTCTCCCGGGCATATTTCGTGTTTCTTCACCACTGGGCTCGGGTGAGAGCTCACGCTGTCGGTGGGCGCGTCATCTCGCTCGTATGCCTGCCACTTCGCTGACTTTGGTGGGGACGCTTCCCCTCTCTCTCTCTTTTGCGCGGGCTCGCGTGGGCCCAGTGGGACTCTTATGTCCTCCCGCCTTTGGGGTGCTTCTTCGAGTTCTTCTTGTCCGTCGACCATCGTCTCGTCCTTGACTGCTTTCGCACTTCCTGGTCCAGGACTCATTGGGACCTGGATGTCCTCCGGTCGTCCTTTCGGCGTATTTGGCGCTTCATGCCCGTGTGTTCCGAAGTCTTCGTCATCATTCTTCGTGATGCCCATGTTGATGTCCTCGCTTTCTGCTTCCTTCTTCTTTGCGGCCAATCTTCCTGCATTTCGCTCTTCTTCGGTGATTCCTGATCCCGAAGCCTGTCCAGAACTTTCACTCGCTTTGATACCAGAGTTCTTCGTTGGAGGATGCCGATCGGCGTCATCAGTGTCTTTGCTCATGAATTCGCTGGACTTGTCAACAATGGCCTGCGTGAGCTTTTCGTTCACTCTTTCCACTCGTCTCTTTCCTTCTTCTGTCTTGGATAGTTCTTCTTCCATCCTTCTTCTGCATTCAGGCGTATGTTTCGCCCGAAACTTGCTTCCCGGGGTCATGATTGCCCGGCATCCTGGACATCCTTCTGTGGCTCCAATCTTCTCTACGTCCTTCTTGTATATGTAGATTTGCCTGACTTCCGGTTCTTCTCCAATCTGCCGGGGCGCGAATTCCACCTGTCTCTTCGCCTCTTCGTCCCGATGCTTGGAGTATGCCACGACCCTGGAGCTGCCGCTCCCAGGCACTGGCTCCTTTGGACTCCCCTTCATGCCATTGACGAGCTCTCGGGACCATCTTTCATCTTCTGATCTCCTGATCACACTGCTGACCTTGAAGACGCCTTTGTCCGTCCCGACTAGGTGTTCTCCTGATCTGATTGTGCATCCTACCCATACTCCTCTTTCGAATCGGTCGGCGAAGTCCCCGGGCATGTTCGGCACTTTGGGTAGTTTGAACAGTACTGTCTCTCCAAATGGGACCCATGGTACGTTCACTTTCCTTCCCTTCATCTTTTGCATGGCCGTCCTTCCGTCTGGGAGTATCCTGCACCGTGTGAGGACGTATGCCGCGTGCCTGACGATCCAGGGCACTATCGGCGCATCCAACTTGATGGGCTCACCTGTCTTGGCTTCAAGGGCACTCCTCAGAGTTCGTATCAATCCTTTTACTTCGCGTATTGCCCGTTCGATCTTGCCGTTGGAGTCTGAATCTCCAACTTTGGAGTTCTCCAATGCAGTGCCTGCTTCGGTTCTGAGTCGTGCAACTTCGCGCTGCAGCTGTACGATGGCTGGCTCCTGGTCTGTCTTGGTTATTATTCTTTCTTTGCTGAGGCCAACCGTTTCAATGTCTTCCACCACTTTAGCTGCTAGCCATTCGAGTGACGTTGCACCTTTTCCGTCTATCGCGTAGGACCACACACTTTCACAGAGAGTTTCCATCATGACCATCATCGTCATGCTCACTTTAGCCTGGATTTCCTTTCCATGTTCCTCCTCAGTGGTCGTCTCTTCTTCGTGAAGGAATCCATAGTCCATGAGCACGCGCGTGACGTCTGACGTCGCCCATTCGCCTTTTACTCCTCTGTGAGGTTGACCCGTTGCCCGACCGTTGACGCAAGGTTCGCACCAGCTCCTATATGGCCAGTGATTGAGCTCGTGCGTAGCTCGCTGGAGGGGCGTCGGCGTGCCGGGGTCTCTTACTGCTTTGTCAATCCCTGGCACCTCATGACATTCTTGGCACAGCATCTCTTCATTGGCCACTTCCGCCTCTTTTCCTCTGGCGGCTGCTTCTTCTTCTGGCCTATGCTGTCGCGCGTCTTCTCCCCCTCCATCACTGTCGCTAGGACACAAGTCGGGCAATTCTTCTGTCTCTTCATTTTCCTCAGGTCTTATGGGTGGATGACACGTCCTCATCCCTGCCTGAGAAAACCCTCATTAATATCTTTGAGGTCGACAACCGCGTCCATCACCCACACATTTCCCGTTCTTGTCATTCTCTTGATCTTCTTGGTCTTCTTGTCCAGCATGTAGCTGGCATCTTTTCCTGTGCGGGAATCTCGGTCGAATACTACGCGATAGTCGTGGTCTACGCGGTCTGACACTGCTCCTAGCGCCTTGTTCACCTCGGCGATTTGGAAGGTCCAATTCTCCTGATCGCCCTCGGCCGTCCGGAATTTGAAGTCCGTCTCCCCCTCGTTGGGTAGTCTTCCTTTGTTGGCAGCCACATAGTACATGCCCCTTTTGGATCCTTCTGACTCTCTGATCATGTCTTTCCTTACGAGTCTCTTGGGCATGACGTTGTGGTGTGCGCCGCTGTCCATTGTGATCCCCCTCTTCATCCTCGCCTGTCCTCGTCCTATTGGCCTCCTCGTTCCTATTCCTGTTCCTCCTGTTCCTCCTTCGGGCCCTATGGGATTGAGGCTTGCTTCCTCTCCTTGAGCTGCTATCATCACTGCTACTACTACTGCTACTAGGAATACATGAATTAAACGAACTAGAACACAAATTAAAAACACACTAGGCTGCTCACTCACGGTGTTTTCTTCTTCTACGGAGTCCACGGTGTTCACGTCGCTGATCATGTCCTTCATAGCGTCCGGCAGCTCGAAGTTGTCATCCTCAGGCTCGGAGGTCTCGTGCACCGGGACGAGCTCGTCGGTGACCGGGATCCAGGTCACCGAGCGGACGGTGCTGAGCAGATGCACGTCCGTCTGCGTCTCGATGCTAACGACTGCTCGACGATCCTGCTCTGACCCTGAGTCTTCTGAGTATACTACTCTTTTGGCAACTTCTTCTCTTCCTTTCTTTTTCTTCTTCTGGATTCTCGAGGAAGTCGACGTCGAGGGGCTCGTAGCACTGGAATCCCTAGCTAGTCTTTCGAGTAACTCTCGTCGTTCACGGGTCATCTTCTCTGCTAGTGACTCGAGTGAACTAGTGCTAGTAGGGGTATCTGCCATGCGACGCCCACGAGCTTCAGGAGTATTCACGCCCTCGATGGCGCCGCGCTGGCCGGCGTAGAGGCTCATCTCACCCTCGGCGTCCTCTTCATCACCATCGATCGTGTCGATGTTCAGGTCGATGAACTTGTTGTGGATCTTCAGCGGCATCGCGTCTCGGACCATGACCTCTTGCTGCCAGTACCTCTCGGCCTGCAGCTCCAAGTCATTCTCAAACTCCCAATCGCCTTTGATCTCGCGGTGGAGTTTCGCCGGCAGGCTCATCAGTGGGGTAATCCATGATCCCCCAGACTCCGTCTCCCGAGGCGTCCATGATCGGAGATAACTTGTCTCCGACTCCGCGGCCTCGCCGGCGTGCTCGGCCAGGTCGAGCGTATCGCAGTCAAACTCTAGGTCATCGGCCAGCATGCCCAAGTAGTCGTTGTCGTGATCCCGGTCGTGGTCATGGTCGTGGCCGGGCTGGTTGTCAGCGTCGAGGCTCCCTGCTGGGCCTCGGTACCTGGGCTTGAAGGGGGGAAGGCCCTTCCGCTTCCTCTCGGCGTCCTTCTCCTTCTTCCACTCCTCGAACTCCTTGCAGTCCTTCTTGTGGTGACCCTCCTTGAAGCACCAGTTGCACTTGCCCTTGCCGCCCTTGCCCTTTCCGCTTTTGCCTCCGCCGCGTCGCCCATCGCCTTTGCCCTTGCCTTTGCCTTTGCCGACCCAGTCTATGGCGCTCTGGCACTCGGCGATGTAGGTCTCCCACTCGTTCCACTGGTCTTGGGTGTAGTCGTCCTTCGAGGGGGCGGCGTTGGCGACGGCGTCTACATCCATAGGCGCTTGACCGCGGCCAGATTTGGGCTGATCCAGCCGCAGCTCATTCGCCCAGGTGACCAGCTCCTGTGAGAACTTCGTGATATCCTTCTCGGCGTTGAGCTGCCACCTGGCCTTGACCTCGGAGTACTGTTTGGCCGGGACCATCTGGAAGATGATGGGAACCCGCCACTCCTTCTCCAAGGTCTTGCCGGTCTTTTTCTCGTAGGTGCCTAGATCACGGGTCCATTTTTCAATGGCCGCCGGCAACTCTCCGATGTCACGGCATCTCTCGCGCGTGAGGAGTGACGTCATGCGGTCGAACATGAACTGTTCTCCCGCGGGGTCATACCTCTTGCTCAGCGCCCTCCATGCCTCGAAGCCTTGGCTGGGGTAATTCTCGACGATGATGAGGGCGTCGTCTGCCACGATGTTGACGAGGAAGTCGAACAGGCGCGTGTTCGCTTGTGCCGCCGGCTCCCAGTTCATGTTGTTGATCGTGGCATAGTCGACGGGCTCAGTCTCGCGCTCGACGGATTCGAGGGCTTGGCGAAATCCGTCCTTCCGGGCATTGCAGAATGCCTTGACTTTCTTAGCCCAGCACTTGTAAGACTCATGGCCCTTACCTGAGAAGGTGTACGGCTGCATGGTCTTCATGTCAACGAGGCTCACGCCCTCATTCTGTTTTCCATACACTCCTGCCAGGCGCATCGCCTCGTCCGACCGGATCTTCATGTGCTGGAAGGCTGTGTCTGTTTCGGCGCGGATCTTTTGCAACTGGCTGTCTGTTTCACCGCGAAGCTTCTGCAACTCTTCGGCCAGTTCTAACGAGTGGTTCTCTGCGAGGATCAGTCGTTGTTGGGTGGCGGTCAGCTGGTTCTGCAATTCTTCAACACTTGCCGCCATTGCTCGTGGATCGCTTCTCAGCAAGGGACCAAAGGTCAACCAAGCTCCGCTACCACGTTCACGTGATAGTTTAGCGCAACAACGATTTCGGATAGCTTGAGCCAAGCAGAATAGAAGGCATCTGCAGCTGGCTAGAACTAGAACTGATCATAGTCCTCTGCTGTCCTTGTCTATACATCTGCACACTGACTGACTCACTGACTTACGCTCCCCCTTGGATTCATCGATCCATGGGTTCGTGAAGCCACTACAAAAGGAGTCGTCAGAGTGGCTTGTGGTCGAGTCGATACCAAAGCACACACACGCACGCACACACACGCACAAAGTTGTAGGTTACACAACCCCACATCCCACATCTTGCATGCTGCCCACTGAGTACGAGCGTCACTGCGAATTCGGGACCGACTGTCACACGTTGTCTACAAGCCTACTACTTGCGGACCCTTGCCCGCCGTCTGCCGTCAAGTTTGTCTCCCTCGGACTCAACAGCACATAGGCACAAACACTGTTGATGGATGGAATCCACCGTGTAAATCCAGGGTATTATTTCCACCGAATAAGCAAAAATCATCAAAAATGGGGTGTACAATATTTTTAAAAATATTGTACGCCCCGATTTCTGCGAAAACGGGGGAAGATTGAGAGATGCATCGGAACCGCCTCACCCCATTGAACAACTACATAAAACAGCACGCAAGCGTTGGATCATCGGCTTCAAGTTCAAAGGAAACTGGGTCGTCAACACGACCCCTTCAAAAGAAACTCTGTAACACCAGTCCACCTACGGCCAAGGTCACGGTGCGCAGCAGCCCTCGCCGTCCAGTTGTCTCTCCAGACAAACTCCTCGCCGTTGTCGATGAATCTCCCGCGGGTGATCCTGGCGCTCGTGAGCGCCCGTGCCGGCGGTGCACCTTCCACGCGCAGGGGCGTGAATAGAGCGCGTCTCGGGCGCTCGTGGCGGCGTCCGACCTGACCATCAGCCGTCCGCTCCCACGCGTCGGTCTGCTCACTGACTACGGCCAGTCGTGGCGCAGCGCTGGCGCGACTCGAAGACAGCGTGAAGCCCAGCCGCGCCGAGTGCTCCTGCAGCTCGGCTGCTGAAAGGTGCTTCGTCATGAGGTCCGCGGGGTTATCTTTACCCCAGACCTTCATGACGGCGAGGTCCCCGTGTTTGATCCTGTCCTGGATCCACAGGTATTGCACCTTCAGATGTCGCACTTTCCCGAGGCCTTTTCTCTGGGCGATCGCGAGCGCCGCACTCGCGTCTGAGTGCACGACGGCATCAATGCTTTGCCCAAGGTCTAGTGCCATCGCGATGAGGCCCAGGGCCTGCGCTGCACCTTTTGTGAGGCTGAAGAGCTCGGCTTCGCCACTCGACATCGCGACAGTGGCCTGGGTGGTCGACCAGGACTTGAGGCAGTGATCGCCCAGCAGCACGGCGCCACCGGACGTACTCCTGCATGTCGCGTGGCAGCCGGCCCAGTCGGAGTCAACGTAGACGTTGACCACCGTGGGCATCGCCTGCCATCTGAATGTCTGTAGCGCCCGCGGCGCTCCCAGGAGGTATCGACCCAACCTCTTGAGAAGCCCCCAGTCTCCGGTCGTTGGCTTGCTCATCCTGCGGGCCACCTCCTTGACCGCGTACTGGACGTCGGGGCGGTCCTGCGCCAGGTAGTTGAGGCGCGCAGCGAGCCCCTTGTACCTGCTCGCGTCGCTCGGTGCCAGCAGCTCCTGCGGCTCGAGCGGCACGTCTTCGAAGCGCAGGTAGCCGTAGTCACCCGAGCTGACGTCCGTCCTGCTGGGGCCGTCGGCGCTGCCGCTGGAGCCCGTGACCTTCGTCGTGGTCGGCGGCCCTGCTCTCGCAGCGTCCTCGCGAGTGCCTGGCGTTGCCACGGTCTTCGCGCCCGTAAGGCCGAGCTCCTCGATGACGATCTCGGCGTGCCGCTGGTCGGCCTCGTAGGTGATGCCGTCGGCCGTCCAGCAGATGACCCTGTTCAGGACACGGATCTGCTGGCTGCAGCCGCGTCCTGGTCCGAGGAATTCGGTCTTGACGTCAAACTCTTCCGCCAACCTCGCCCCCAGCCATCGCAGGTGCGCTGGCTTGCCAGTGGAGGTGAAGTCATCGCCGTGCACGGTCAGCGAGATGCCGCGCTCTTCGTGCACGAAGTTGCACGGCGAGGCCTTGCCCACGTGAAAGCCCAGACTCCGCAGCAAGTCCGTGTACCTTGCCGCCCAGTTCATGGCAGCGTCCCGCGTGCCATACAGCGAGAGGTTGAGGACGCCCACGCGGTCCTCATCCCCCGGCTCGCGGTCCTCGACGGGGATCTGGATGTAGATAGGTCGAGTGGCAGGGGCATAAAAGTAGGCGCGCTTCACGTCATTCGACATGACTATGTAGCGCTCGTCCTCGCGGTCGTCCAGCTGGTGCGACGCGGCGATGCTGAGGATCATCTTGAGCGACTCCAGCGGCGGCGGCGCGGCGAAGAGGTCCTCCCTCTTGTCCTTCGCCAGCTCTCTGCCCACTAACCTGGCCCTGAGGTTCGGGTTTGCCTCGTCGCCCTTATTCTGGTCTATCCACTTGCAGGTGATTACCTTCATCCACTTCTCTCTCTTCACCTTCGTGTAGACCTTCATGCGGCGGAAGTACTCCATCTCCTCCTTCCTGGCCTTCACCGCCTGCGACTTGTCCAAGGGGGCGCCGGTGATGTCGTCCACGAACTCCATGCCCTCGTACAGGTACTCCATCACATCCTCCTCCGGCGGGATCTCCATCTTCTCGAGCTTCTCGTGTATCTTCATGAGCTTCTGGACCTCGCTGGTGACGTCGTACTGCTTGCAGAGCCTGTTCCTCCACTTCACGGTGTCGAGCTCCCTCTTAACCGCCTCGCAGATGACCTCGCAGAATTTCCTCGGATACTTCTGGCACTCCGCGGCCTTGCCGTCCAGGAGGTCCCCGTGGAGGTGGTCACCTCGACACTGCGCCTCGCGAAGGACCAGGTGGAGCGCGTGCGAGTTCGTCAGCACGCTGGTCCGCTTCTTGGCCGGGAGCTCCTTATTCGCGTCGTTGGGCCGCTCGCCGACGCGCATGCCCATCTGGCAGAAGTCGAAGTTGACCTTGTAGACGCCCTCCATGTTCTCCAGGGCCTCGACCGTCCTCGTGTGCCACGAGGATGCTCCTACGGGGTGCTCGAACATGAAGAGCCGCCCGTGTCGGTGCTGCGTCACGGCGAGCTCGATGGCGAAGCGCACGTGCTCCATGCCGTCGGCCAGGAGCTGCCGCACTTCGGAGTCCTGCATGCGAACATAGTTGAGATTCTGTATCGCACTGAATGGCCCACACATCGGGCTCAGTACGAGCATGAAGGGCTTATCGCTCTTCAGCTTATCTCTGGCCCTTTCTCGCTTCTCAGGCCGCGAGAAGTCCCACGGCAGCCCATCCTCCTCGTCGAGCTGCGTCAAGTCCAGGGACCACGCGGGGTCCAGCCCCATCTCCTCAGCGACGCTGACCACTCGGGGCGGAGAATAGATCTCCGCGACGTGGCCGCGGCCGCCGGCGTTCATCGTACGCCTCTGCCGCCTGTTCACCGGCGTCTTCGCTGTCTTCTCGATGTCCTCGAGGATTTTCCTCACGTTCGCATGCTTCTCCAGCACCTTCAGCTGGAGAAGGCAGTCATTGATCTCGGCTTCCCAGGTGCCTCGGAGCGCGGCCACCCTGGGGTCCTCTTTCTCTGCCTTCTCATTGCCGCCATCGTCGTGGCCCGCGATCGTCTTGCCAACCTCGGTCTTCAGCGCGTTCGCCTTCGACGATGCTCGAAGGTGACGCTGACTCTCGTGGACTGGTGCAATTCGCTGACGTTTCGTACTGGGCTCAATATTCGTCTCTTCCTCCCCATTCTCTGATGCTCTGTGCGCCGTCTCTTCGTCGAGCTGTTCGATGCCATCCACGTTCATGCCATCGCTGCCTTCTGAGACCATCGACGCTGCATCATCGCCGAACCTGGGCGTCTGAGGCGCACAGTTTTGCCCCATCCGAAGCTCGTGGTCTCTGCCCGCGTCGTCTCCCTCGTGCTCCGGAGGCCCACGGCCTGGTGGCTGCGGTCGATCATGATCACCAGCGCCTCCAGCTCGTGGTTGATGATCGTCATGACGGTTTGCGGCGCGTCTATCGATTCGCCTCCGAGATTCCTCGAGCATCTGCCGGCCCTCGACGGTCTTCTCCATCTCGTCGTAAAGCCTCTGTCTGCACCTCTGGCTGTGGCCGCGGTGCCCGTCCATGCCCGAGGCCTTCCACTCGCACCCCGGGCAGCCGCTCAGGAATCCGCCAAACTTTTCGAGCACTCTGTCCGTGATGCGAAGCTCACGGACGTCCGTCTCGCGCTGCGCTCGTGCTTCAGGCTGCGGCAGTCCCACGCCGCAATCGGCGCCAGGTTCAACAGAGACGGAAGTGGCGTCGGGGCCTCCTCCAGCAGCTCCTGGACCCGCGGCTTCGGCTCCCACCAGGCCCGGCTCAGCGGTGTCCGACCTTCTCCGTGACGGCGT
>Ga0208128_1000761_pt1 | contig 12715 bp, 13 predicted proteins | sample ETNtaG_35_FD_185758 | JGI IMG/M metagenome (GOLD analysis project Ga0208128, IMG submission 185758) | Marine microbial and viral communities from oxygen minimum zone, Eastern Pacific Ocean - ETNP201306PF51B (SPAdes) (version 2) | ecosystem: Environmental > Aquatic > Marine > Oceanic ... | reverse complement strand
TGGGAGTTTGCCCTGTAAAACTCCACCGTGCCTTCCATTGATAGAGGATGAGCGAGGCCGGGTGGGATGTCTTGATCAGAACAGTTGGCTGAAGCGGGCTCAGGCTGCTTTGCGGTCGGCGGCGGCCAAAGATAGTCCTGATGCAGCAAGGATTCTTTGCTACACAAATCGCACTCTGGAGCGCTTGGTCCCCCTTGCTCGACGTGCGATCCATGGTGATATGGCTGATCAGTTGCCGGTGTTGCCTGGCGAGGTGTTGATCAGTCGTACGGCTGTGATGGCGCCTGCCTCACGTGATGGGGCAGAGACCGGCGAGGAACCGGACATGGTGCTGGGATCAAATCGTGAGCTGGTCGTGCAGGATGTCACGCCTGAACGCTGTGAATTGGCGGAATTTGGTTTGGCCGGGCAGGGTGACTGGGTGGTACCGGTCATCGATACCTTGGTTGCGCAGGTTCGTGCTGGTGAGCTTGAGCTGGCACTGCGCCTCTTGCCGCCTGTTGGTACAGAGGCCAGACAGTTGTTAGACGGCACCTTGCAAAGGTTGAGAGCTCAGGCGAAGGAGGCAGGGAAAAGCGATGGACGATCTCTTTGGCGGCGGTTCTTTTTGGTTCGGGATGCTTTCGCGTCCCTTGGACCTGCAGCGGTACTCACTGTCCATCGCAGTCAGGGAAGCAGCTTTGGAGAGGTGTTTGTCGCGAGTGATGTCTTCTGGCCTAAAGATCTGACCTTGCGGCGACAGTTGGTGTATGTCGCCGTGAGTCGCGCACGTGAGGGTGTATGGCTTGTTGGTCAGCCACAAGCTGCATCAGTACAGGCTTGCTGGCAGCAGCAGTTCAGATCACCATCAGACCGCTGATACCTTGCCAGCCTAAGTAGCCACCAAGGGCCAGGCTGACGCCACTTACGAGTAGTTCTCCTTTTGCAAAGAGAAGCTGTTTGCCCTGTTGAAGTACTGGTAGGACATTTTTCCGGCCAATCACGACTGCGATTAAAGGCGTGAGCAGCAGCAGGCTGGAGCCCAGCGTGAAGGCCATGGTGCCAACAACTTCTTGCCAGACAGGCAGGCCGGCGGCCAGCACCACGCCAGCAGATTTAGCAAATAGAAAAAGGTCGTCTGGGCTGGCGATTTCTATAAGTGCACCTACACCGATCAATAGTGGTAATGGCAAATTCACAAACCGCTCGATTGTGTGGGTCCAGCCTGGCTGTTCGTCACCATCGGCAAAGGACCGCAAGAGTTCTTTTAATCCCAAGGAGATCAAGGCTCCTCCTGCGAGTAAGTCGAGAGCAGTTCGATGATGTGAACCGTGCGTCATATCCAATACCAGGGTGTGTCCCACCGTCAGTAACAGGGTCACGGTGGCCAGTGTGGTCAAGATCCACCCGGCTACGAACCAGCCGCCACGTTGAAGTGGATTGGGGCCAAGCAGTAGTAGTAGTAGTAGGCCGATGTGCAAGGGGGATAGCCCTAATCCGGTGCCATAGGCCAGTAGTTCTGCCCAGAGGGTTGTGTCAGCCATTGAGGTGATCGGGTGAGCTTTTTAATATTCGCCGACGACCAACTTTGAGCATTGGAGTAAGAACCCTTCGTTGTTCGTTTTAGAAACTGCTAGCGCCAGTTGTATTCCAGCGAGTGATGACTCGTTGTTCCTTCTCGAAACCAAGGATGCAGATGCTGCCAGTATCGAGTTTGAATAATCTGCCGGCAGCAGCACCGAGGCCTAGCCAGGTGCCGGTGAGGGCCCGCAGGATGTGTCCATGGGCAAAGAGGGCAATATCACCGTTGCTTGTGATGGCTAGGGCGCGTTCAATTATGCGTTCACAACGAGCTTGAACGTCAGTGGCATCTTCGCCATCAGGACAGCCTTGATCCCAAATGTTCCACTTAGGAACGGTTTGACGGATCTCTGCTGTGGTGATGCCTTCATATTTGCCGTAGCCCCATTCGATCAGCTCCGGCAGGATCTCAGCTGACATTCCAAGACCAGCCAATGCACAAGTTCGCTGGGCTCGCTGTAGAGGAGATGAGAGTACGGCTACAAACGCCACGTCTTTGAGTAATGGAGCGAGAGCTGTGGCTTCTTTTTCTCCTTGGGGTAGTAGAGGTAGATCAGTGCTGCCTGTATGGCGGCCATTGAGGGCCCATTCGGTGGCCCCATGGCGGATCAGCCAGAGCTGAAGATTTTTCATTTGACTCTTAAATGAGTGGCTATCAAATGAGCGAATGGATTATTGCAGCGTATTTTCTCAAATTGTATTGCCTTGGCCAGAGGCGATCAAATCCATTAAGGCCCTGTTCCTATAAATATATATAGATATGCCTATGCCTTGATTAACTTGCTTGGCACTGTTGATGATGAATGGATTAAGAACAAGACAGTAAGTGATCAGAATGTTGCTGATTGTTAGTGCCCCGCAAATGACTGCCGAAGGAATCATGGTTTGATTAGTAAGACAATAAACTCATAGCCCTGCCTACCAATGTTCAATGTGCTGATATAGATAGTCGCCTGTGACTTTCATATGTATTACTTGTTGCTTAGTTGGCTAGCACGAACCACTTTGTTCCATTGCCTAAATATCGCTTATAGCTGCTTGCCTTATAGGTTTTGATTTTTATAGTTGGATTATTTAACTTGTTTATAGATTCCTTTCTTTAGAAATATATGCACAGCTAGATTTCCTTGAATTGCGCCTAAATGCAATTTCCTTGCTGTTTCTACTGGCACTTGTAGCTTTTGATTCGTCCATGTGAGCCATATCGGCTATCAGAATTCAGTGCCTTGAGTTATGAAGGCAGTGTAGAAGGAATTGAGGAGTTCAATTTCTATGGAAATAGATCGCAGGGCAAGAGCTGTTGATGCATTAGCTGACTTTGAAGTTAGGAAGCATGCACACCTTGCTAAGGCCTTGGTGTTGGTCTTAAAGAAGCAGGCAATGATCAAGCGCTCAACAAGGAAATGGGATTGTTTAGATGGTCCTTGTGAAGCCTAAGTAGCCTGGTTGTTTTGACTTAGAGGCTTATATCAGGCGTCCATCTGCTTGCTTGATTTCCGCTAGAGCCGATGCGATGAAGGGCTATGGCTGATTTTTAAGCTTATGCCCGCGTTTGTGCCTTTTAGGAAGCAGTTGCCTCTGGAATCGCTTCAGGATCCAACGCAGCTCGCCAGCGGTGGGCGATCATGGAAGAGCTTGCCCAGTGGAGGTGCACCCAGCTGGCATGCAGCTTCTTATTGCTCCAGCCCTCCTGCTGTTGCTGTACACGCCAGCCTTCTATTTGCCAAGGCGCTCTTGGCTTGTTGTTGGCCCGTTTGCGATCAGGGTGAATATTTAAATGATCATTAGTGCATGTTTGGTGTAGCTCCCAGCGGTGGAACTCGTGGCCCATCAGTTGATCACCGTTGCGAACAACAAGACTGTCTTCTATGCCTTGAAGGTTGCGATAACCCACTTGCAATGCTCCTTTCTTGGCATGAAAAGGCAACAGGCCTGTCATTGGATGAGCTTGTCCTTCAAGATCTGTGAGGCTTTGCCCCAGCAGCAGCATCCCGCCACATTCGGCATAAATCGGACGTCGTCCATACCAGGCCCTTAGCTCTTTCATGCTGCGAGCACACTTACTCAAACGCTCTGCATATTGCTCGGGAAAACCACCTGGAAGGATCAAACCTTCTGCTTGTGCAGGTAGAGGTTCATCATTTAGAGGTCTCCAGGGCAGTACTGGCATCCCAAGGGTTTCAAGGCACTCTTTGGTTTCTGGATAGCGAAAGTGAAAGGCTTCGTCTTGAGCTACGGCGACTGGTCTTATTTGTAGAGGTGATTGGTTTCTTTTCTCTCCAATCAAAAGAGTATGGATTGGATTTCTTGCCCCGGCTGGTGCACGCAGCAAAGTTTTGAAGCTTTCAAGATCGAGATGGGCTTCTGCGAGGGCGCTCCATGCTTCCAGTCGAGCTTCTAGTTGCTCAAGTTCATGAGCTGGGGCAAGTCCAAGATGCCTGCTAGGCAGGCTTAGTTCAGGATCTCGGGGTAAGCATCCCAGCACTTTTATCCCAATGCCGCTGAGCACCTCCATCAGCAACTCTTTGTGGCGGTTGCTATTGACCTTGTTCAACACAACGCCTGCCAACGTCAGTTGCCGATCGTGGTCACGGAAGCCTTTTACCAGGGCAGCTAGGGAGCCTGCCTGTCCGCTGGCATCCACAACAAGAACTACTGGTAGTCCTAGATGACGAGCTACGGCGGCAGTACTGCCCAATTCCGATATGCCGATCCCATCAAAAAGGCCCATGACGCCTTCCACTAGGGCGAGATCTGCAGATCCACCAAAACTATTAAAGCTCTCTTTTACCCAGTCGGGTCCACAGAGCAGCAGGTCAAGGTTTCGGCAGGGTTTCCCAGAAGCAACTGTTAGTTGTTGCGGATCCAGATAGTCGGGCCCCACTTTGAATGGCTGGAGACTTAGACCACGGCTGCGTGCCCAGGCTGTTAGGGCCAGGCTGAGTAGGGTTTTCCCAGTGCCACTGGCTGGGGCAGCAATTACACAGGCCATGATTGATGGCGGTTACCAATGAGCTCCGCCAAAGGGGTGGCTTAGCTAAGTAGCTTGGCAGCCATGGGGGCTGCAGCGGCGAGTAGGGGGGTGGTGGTGTTATGGCCACCTGCCAGGAGGCGGGCTATATCCATCTCTACAGATGCGCCCTGAATAGGGACAACTTCTTCTAGTAACTCCATGCTGGCCATACCACCTGCTTCTAGTCGCATGCAGCCTCCAGATTCTGCACAGAGAATTACACAAACGGCATGTTCGGGTTGTGAATCTGGTTTGCAGATCAACCTGACTCCAACGATCTGGCCTGGATGAATACTTGGTTGCCCCATGGGCACAGGCATGAGGTGGAATTGCACAGTGGTGCCATCAGGTCGTTGGAACTCAGCCGCAATGCCTTCCCCATCTACTCTCTTGGAGGGTTGGAGAAGCCAGCCGAGTCGATCGGCGATCCAAGCTGCTAGCAATAGGCCCTGGGCTGGGTGATGTCCTTCAACATCGATATCAAGCTGCACAACATGGTTGAGGGCATTGCGGCGATGCGGTGGGTCAAAGACCATTGCTAGGTGTTCCCGCCAGGTGCGTAGCCGCAACCAGTTCAGGTCGTTTACCGCTTGCCCTGCTTCTATGCGCGAGTGCAGCAGATCAAGACAGCGACGCGGATTCCCTAGAGCTGTGTCGATTACCAGTCGGCGTGGGGCTACGGCTAGCTGGTCAAGTAGATCGGGTGCTTCATCAAGGCTGCCGTTCCACCAAACCCATGAGGGCAGCTCTGACGGTAGTAGAGGTTGCAGAATTCCTAGCCCCTTGGAGAGAGCTTTCTGGTCACCGCGCAGTACTACCACGTCACCGCATGCGGCTGTGCCGCCACTTTCTTCTGGTAGAGGGCAATAAGCCGCTACGAGCGTTTCGAGCTCGTGCATTTCATCGAGGGTTGGAGCCAGAGTGATTAGGCGTCGTGGTTGTAGGGCACTGATGGCAGCATCAACGTGTTGTCCACGTAGATCTTCACCATGTTGATTGCCTTTGCGCTGGGCAAGGGCTGCTGCAACAGTTGCGTCAAGTGGAGGAGTGCTAAGGGGTATATCGATTTCCATGACGGCCTGACGGGCAGCTTGGATTAGTTCTGGCCTCTGTATGCCGATGATCGGGCCTGCAATCTGTTCAGTGCGCACTAGTTGCTGCTCTACCCAGGCGGGTTGCCAGACCAGTAGGCAGAAGGTATTCGCACCTGTACTGCCAGGCTGATCGTTTGACCAGAGCTGCTCGAGATAGCTTTGGACCTCGTTAGGAGGTAGTTGAAGAGGGCTCTGAAGCGTGAGCTGGGGAGACATTGCTGGACCGCGAAAAAATAAGGGTGAATTAGGTCAGGCGGAATTAGGGTCGGCGCCAGAGCAGTCCGTCATTGGCGAGCAAGGCATCTGCAGCGGCTGGTCCCCAGGTGCGCGATTCATATGGGTGAATGGGCAACTGCCATGGGCTGTCTTCAATTAGTTCCAGCAGGGGGGTGTAAAGGCGCCAGGCTGCTTCTACTTCATCGCTACGAGTGAATAGGGTGGGATCCCCGAGCATGGCGTCGGCTAAGAGGCGTACGTAGCCCTCATCTGATGGTTCCCCGAAAGATTCGTCATAAGAGAATTCCATGTCCACTGGTCGGCTGCGCATGCCTGAACCGGGAGACTTCACTTCAAAGTGAAATTCGGCGCCTTCATCCGGTTGGATTCTTAGAATTAGCTGGTTAGCGGTAGGCCCACCACCAGCTGCATCGAAAAGGTGTACAGGTGCTTCTCGAAAGGTGAGCACTACTTCACTTAGTCGCTTCGCTAGTCGTTTGCCAGTACGAACGTAAAAGGGCACGCCTTGCCAGCGCCAGTTATCGATGAAAAGTTTCATCGCCACGTAGGTCTCTGTAGTACTGATGGGGTCGACGCCCGGCTCTTGTCGGTAACCAGCCAGTGGATCTTCCTTCGTGCCGCCAGGGGCATATTGGCCACGGATGCAGCAGTTCCAGGGTTCTGATTCATCAGCCAAGCGAGCAGCTAGTAATACCTTGGCTTTCTCATTGCGGATTGCCTCAGGGTCAAATCGGCCCGGGGGTTCCATGGCGGTGATAGCAAGCATCTGGGTGAGGTGGTTTTGCACCATGTCCCGTAGTGCACCTGATGATTCGTAGTAGTTAGCTCGCTCTTCTACACCTACGGTTTCAGCAGCTGTGATCTGAACGCTGGAGATGTAATTCCTGTTCCAGATTGGTTCAAAGATGGTGTTAGCAAATCGCAGTACCAGGATGTTCTGGACTGTCTCTTTACCGAGGTAATGGTCGATCCTGAAGATCTGATTTTCTTGACCACAGCTTTGAACTACTCGGTTTAGAGCCTGGGCGCTGCCGTAATCACGCCCAAACGGTTTTTCGATCACTACTCGACTGCGTTTGGGATCACTAAGAAGCCCTGCATCAGCTAGAGCTTTACAGCCGCTGCCGTAGAACTTTGGCGATACCGAAAGATAGAAGGTGCGATTGCTACGGGTGGCACGGAGACGATCAATCTCCTCTAAGCGACGGCCAAGTTTTACTAGGTCTTCTGGCTGTTGCAGATCGACAGGCTCGTAAAAAAGACCTGCAACGAATTGATCCCAGCTAAGACGATTTTCGTTGACCTTCTCGCCAAGGGCATCAGCCATTTTTTGGCGAAATACTTCGTCGCTCCAGGGACGACGAGCACAGCCAAGTAGGGCGAATTCACTAGGTAGTCGCCGCTGTAGGTATAGCTCAAATAGGGCTGGAACTAATTTCCGGTGGGTTAGATCACCGCTAGCACCAAAGATGACTAGGCATTGCGGGGCGATTACTCGCTCCTGACGTAGACCAACCCTTAAAGGGTTTGTAATCGTGGCGCTCATGGAACAAGAACCTCTTCCTACGGTTTAACCAGGCATTAATAAATTCAAAGTGCTTCCGATCATCCCGCCATGCTTTGTCCTCGTATGCCCAAAAAGCTTGAGAAGCAAAAAAGCCCACCCATTCGGGCGGGCCTTTAGTGCAGGCTGAAAACCTGAATTTTTTAGTGCTAGTAGGTCTCCACGTGCCAGCGATGGGCTTTCTTGAGCTGAGGTCGTAGTTCTGCCCAGTCGATACCTTTGGCGGATGCCGCTGCGACCATCGCTTCGTCTATGCCTGGCTCCATACCCTTGAGGCCACACATATAGACGTGTGTCTTGGGGTTTTCAATCATTTTGAAGATCTCATCGGAGTGCTCCATAACCCTGTCTTGGATATACATCCGACCGCCTTTGAGATTCTGTTGTTCGCGGCTGATTGCCTTGGTGTAATGGAAGTTGTCCGGGAAATCTCTTTGATAACGCTCGAAGTCATCGTCATAAAGCAGGTTTGCTGTGTGTGGAGCACCCATGAATAACCAAGCCTTGCCAGCGAACTTCCAGCCATTCTTTGAACGTTCTGCAGGCTCGAACATGCGGCGTAGATAGGTCCGCATTGGAGCAATACCGGTACCGGTAGCCAGCATGATCACGTTGGCATCTTCATCTTCTGGCAGGAGCATTTCTTTGCCAACCGGCCCGGTGATTTTTACCTTGGCTCCAGGATTGATATTGCAGAGGTAGGTAGAGCAGACACCGTTGATCGTTTGGCCTTCTTTCTCGTATTGGAGTTGACGAACGCATAAAGAAACTGTTTTGCCTTCTAGATTGTCGCCATGGCGAGTGCTGGCAATGGAATAGAGCCGTAATTTGTGAGGTTTCCCGTTTGCATCCTCACCAGCAGGAATGATGCCAATACTTTGCCCTTCCACATAGCTCAGATGTGGATCACTGCCAGAAAGGTCGAAGGTGATGTGGTTAACCCTTCCTGTAGCACCTTCTTTGAGGAGGCTGTAGTTCTCCTGAACAGTTCCTTCAAAGGGAGTCTTCGGCTTGTAAAGGTTTATCGGTACAGCAGGAGGAGTTGGTTTGCTAGCAGTTTCAACAACAGGTGAACTAGGGCTCTGCTTTGTAGGCTTTACGTCTGCTGTAGCAGTGTCAGTGGCTGATGTTCTCCTTTGCGCTGCCTCACGATAACTAAAGCTAAATGGAGCCAACTTCCCGTCAACCCCGCGGTACATAAGTGCTTTAACCACATAGAACATCCCAATGATCAGAGGGATATGGGCGATTCCACCTAGAACTACTTCAGTTTGGTTGTATGCCATCAAGAGTAAGAGTTTGACGGAGAGAATACCTTGAAGGTGCGATGGCTAGCGTGAAAGTTCGTATTTTCGGGTTACGTTTAGTGATTGGCACAGCTCAGTTACTGGGCCTTGGTTAAGCGTTTATTGAATTCATTCGTTATTCTCCACCATCTTGAGTGCACCCTCTCCTTTGGTATCTCTCCAAGATCTTCAAAGTCGCTCTGGGTCTGTGCTCTTAGCCTCAGAGGAGTCAGTGGCTGTAAAACGCCAGGCCATCGAGCAGACGATGGAACGGCTACCTCATGGTGCACGTCGATTGGCAGTACAGCTAAGAACGCCTATTAAAGAGGCTGTGTTGTGGGATGTACTTACTGACTACGATCATCTCAGTGAATTTATTCCCAACCTCGCTAGCAGCACAGTTGTTGCACGCAAAGAGGGAAGAGTGCAGCTGAATCAGGTTGGCTCGCAACAATTGCTGGGGCTGAGGTTTTCAGCTCAGGTGCAGTTGGAGTTAGTGGAAAATCGAGCCAAGGGTCAGTTGAAGTTCCACATGATCAAAGGAGATTTCAGACGTTTTGAAGGCAATTGGATCATGCGCGATTTAGAGAAGGGCACTTCCCTTTTCTATGAGCTCACGGTTCAAGGCTGTATTGGCATGCCTGTTGGCCTAATTGAACAGCGCCTGAGAGATGATCTTGCGGCAAATCTTCTTGCTGTGGAGCAGGAGGCCCTTCGTCGACATTCTTTGGTTTGATCAGCTGAGTACAACCTGATCAGTTTGAGTTTTATTTTTAGATTTTCAGAGCCGAGGATCTAGAAAAAGGTGATTGCTTAGCCGAATAAAGCTCACCTTTGGCCAGATCTATTCACCATTAGCTGATACCCCCAAGGGGATTCGAACCCCTGTCGCCTCCGTGAAAGGGAGGTGTCCTAGGCCTCTAGACGATGGGGGCGAGGCCGTAATCGCAGCGTTCTGTGCTTGCGATTACTTGGGAAAACTAAGGTTCAGCCTGACCCTCCGTCAAGGCAAGCTGATCTGATTCCAGCCCTTGTTGTTGCCAGATTGGAACTGTGAAGTAAAAGCAGGCGCCCTTGTCGGGCTCTGAGACGACCCAGATCTTGCCGCCGTGTACTTCCACAATGCGGCGGCAGACCGATAGACCTACTCCGAAGCCAGAGGTGACTGCTGATGTTTGCGGTAGGCGCACTCGATCAAGAAAAATCCGCTCCTGCTCGTCTTCGGGAATCCCTGGCCCGCAATCGCAGATGCTTACCTGCAACCATTGACTTGTTCGGTGCAGCATGGTCAGCGAGATTTCTCCTCCATCCTTAGTGAATTTCAGAGCATTTTCCAGCAGGTTGAGTAGTACCTGTCGCATGCGCCGCTGATCGGCAAAAACCTTGGGCAGGTCTGAGGGAATATCTGTATGGATGTTTATGTTTCTAACTAGCCATTGCTTTTCTAGCTCCAAAATCGCTTCTGCGGTGACACTTGCTAGATCAAGACGTTGGGGATTGAAAAGGGCTTCCCACCGGGTGCTTTTTACTTCTAGTAGGTCGTTCGAGAGTAATTTAATTTCATCAAGACGCCGCTTCACGACATCCTGAAAGCGGTTCATGTCGATCTGACCAAGCTGTTGACTCTGTAATGCCAGTACGGCTGCTGTTAGAGGGGTCCTTAACTCATGAGCCACCATCCTTAGCATTCGTTCTTGTGCCTCTAGACGGTCGATAAGGGTTTCATTCTCCTGGCGCAATACCAGCAGTTGATCTTCTAGTTGCAACTCCCTTTGGGTGCGACTGCCATCTAGTTCTGAAGGCCTCAAGCTCATTCCCAGGCCACTTACGACGATGTCTTGCTGCCAGCGGGTTATCCAGGTGAGTAGTTGTTGGTAAATACTGCTGCCTGCGAACACCTGTTTTGGTGATGGCGAGAGCTTGATTAGGGCTGGGGTTGCGACTAGACGATGCAGCTCAAGCAGCTCAGGCTGCTCACTTGGATCAGACAACTGCAGCGTGACATCGAATCCGCAGTCCTCATTCTCCAGAAACTGGATAATCGACCTCAGGTCGCCCCTGGAGAGCTGATGGCGGCCAGCTACTAGCAGCAGCTGAAGTTGTTGTCGCCGGCTGGCTTTGACCCCATCCACTGTGGCGGGTGCCTAACAAAGTTGAGGTTCACCTTATGGGTTTTTGTCTGAAGCTGGTAGGGCTGCTAAGACCTTGTTGAACAGTCTGTTGCTTGGCGAGCGTTGGTTATGGCTCTTTTCCCTGTGGAGAAAAGGGGTGCTCAGTAAAACCGTTCCGCACAGATTGGTGAACCTCGCATCAATCTCGATAGCAACTTGCGACGGTGGTTCGCTCGCAACCTGGGCCTTTGGCGCTCCCGTAGCCAGTACATCTTTGATGACCAGGTCTTGAATCTGGACATGTTTATACGCATCGAGAGCTTTGCTGAAAGTAAAGCTCTCGATGCCCGCTATCGCTTTAGCTGGTGGCCAGAGGATGACTGTGACTTCTTTTTCTAGAAGAAACCTGACTATGAGCGGGAGGGAACAATTGAAGCCACGCTCTGGGGGCATCAATTACTGCGCAGCAGGGGGTATCTCTCTGACTCTCCGCTCAAGATAAATATCCGTCAGGTGGATGAGCATGAATCAATTTCTGAAACCCACTATGAGCAGTGGCATATCCTCGAACACAACCGTTTGATTGATCGGGACCGTTACCGCTCTAGGGCTATTTACAGCTGGGCGGATGATGAACTGAAGATCGTTGAACATCACCACGAGGTTCGGCTCGAAGGTGCGGCCCCGCCGGTTGAGGAGTGATAAAAATCGGCTTTTTGGTAGTGCGTTGTCAGAATTGACATGTAGGGGGTGGTTAAACCCATAGCGGATGGTGCACCATGGCGAAGTCATGATGACCAGATCCGTTGCAGACCCTTTTCCGTCGACTACGTCCAGTTCTGGCTGTGACGATTTTCTTAGCACCTCTCACCCTGATTGGCCCTGCTGCATTTGCTCAGGCAGCGGCTGATGCCGATAAAAACCCTGCTACCAACGCAGATATCCTTCTGTATCGAGCCATTGGGTCTTCGTACGTTTGTAATGCACGAACCGCTGGCGTGGATTTCCCTAAGGCCGTGGGTATCGCTGCTGCTACTTACGCGCAGCTCATCAATGGTCGCCACGGTGGCTTTGTGGCCTCTGCAGGAACCGAAAAACTAACAACCAAGCAACTTTTCTCTGGTGCTGAGTTTCAGGTCATCACTGGGGCCATTCAGTACTGCCCTAAGGAAGTCCCAGCTGATGTGAAGACTAAGGTTGAGGAGGCTCTTAAGAAACAGCAGAAAGCTAAATAAAAATTGTTTGTTTTTCAGGTGACTTTTACAGCTGCAATCGGGCGTCGCTGTAGTGGCTTTGTTGGTGGATAAAGTTGAGATGGCAACATCTTTGTAAAACAGATAACGCCTTTTAGGATTGCGCTCAATTTGTTTGCGGTTAAGCATGTCGACAACTTATCGATTTGCCAATCAAACAGAATCCTGGTTATTTTTTGCCCTGCATGAATAATGAAGGATATAGATTGACAGGTTAAATGTGTCCATGCCATTTTGCCTGGCTCTTTGTTTTGTAATAGCTTTTGATTGAAAACCAGAAGCTGTAATCAGCATGCCTAATCAGATTGAAGTATGCGGTCATGGGATAATGGTACTTGCCTAGATCAGATTGCTGAGGATTTAGCTTGAGCGTTGAAGGTGTTAATTAGTGCTAATAAGCTGGCGGAGCATTTTTGGTTAACCATGCTCTTATTCAACTATTGATAATAGAACAACGGTGTATAAGCTCGAGTATATTAAAAGCAAAAATAAGTCAGTTATCAAGAGGTTGCCTGGCCGGGTCTTAGGGTGTTATTGGTTAAAAGAAAAAACCCCTGCTATGGCAAGGGATCTGGTGAACTTCTGTTTATAGGGCGT
>Ga0208128_1000760_pt1 | contig 12719 bp, 14 predicted proteins | sample ETNtaG_35_FD_185758 | JGI IMG/M metagenome (GOLD analysis project Ga0208128, IMG submission 185758) | Marine microbial and viral communities from oxygen minimum zone, Eastern Pacific Ocean - ETNP201306PF51B (SPAdes) (version 2) | ecosystem: Environmental > Aquatic > Marine > Oceanic ... | reverse complement strand
TCGATGGGCGTTGAGATAAAAAGCCTCAGGCTGGAGTACATCGACAACTCTGCCGATGGCATCAGGATCAAGCAGGATGCCGCCTAGTACAGCTTCCTCTGCCTCCAGATTTTGAGGAGGCACGGAGTCTGGTAGGGCTTCAAATCTTGGTTCTCGTGAAGCTGCTGACGCTTTCTTGAAGGGTCTAGACCCCTCCGCTGCGGTGTCGCCGTTGCTTGGTAGGGGGGCGCTCACCATGAAGAAGAGCAGTCGTTATAGGGAGACCCACTCTGCCTTGCTAAGCAAGCCTTGCCAGTGATCAGTAGCTAATAACTTCGAGGTTGATCTCGGCGTTGACTTCATTGTGCAGCTTTACTTGGACCTTATAGCTGCCGGTGCGGTGGATTTCAGGGACGATGATGTTGCGGCGGTCGATCTCTTTCTTTGTTGCCGCTTCTATCGCCTCGGCTACATCACCATTGGTGACAGTGCCAAATAAGACGTTGTCTTCACCGGTTTGTTTCTTAACGGTGAACCGTCCAATGGTGACCATGGCGGTTTGGAAGTCGAGTGCTTCTTGCTTGAGGGCTGCTTGATGTTCTGCCTGCTTGGCCTGTCGGTGTGCAACCTGTTTCATTACGGCTGGTGTCACAGGGACAGCCTTGCCGTAGGGCAGTAGGAAGTTGCGGGCGTAGCCAGGAGCAACTTCCACTAAGTCGCCGTCCTTACCGAGGCTGAGGACGTCCTCGTTCAGGACGACTTGTACGCGCTTGGCCATGGTGATGAAAGGACGGATGCCAACTGATTAGAGATCGATAACCTTACGACGTGATCGGCAGCTGAATCTTGCGAGCCAAGCCGAGAGCTCGCATCAGGCGGATGTGTTGCCAGGTGAGGTCGATCTGACCACGCTGCATGCCGTGAATGGCGGAGTGCGGGAAGGCGTGATGGTTGTTGTGCCAACCTTCGCCGAAGGTTAGTGCTGCTACCCAAGGGTTATTGCGGGAGTTCTCGCCGGTCTCGAAGACCACGCTGCCCCAGCAGTGAGTCGCAGAATTCACTAGCCAGGTGATGTGATACACGATCACTAGACGTAGGGGAATACCCCAGAGCACTAGTGCCCAGCCGCCGCCAGGGGTTCCACTGGAGCTACCGATCCAGAACAGCAGAGCAGCCAGGGGGAGTTGCAATAACAGGAAGTTCTTATTCAGCCAGCGGTAATAGGGATCACGGGCTAGGTCAATTGTTAGGCGCGGCACTGTCCGCATGGCCGGAATGGGTTCGAACATCCAGCCCATGTGGCTCCACCAGAAGCCTTTATGGCTGTTGTGGTGGTCGGCTTCGGTATCGGAAAACTTGTGGTGGTGGCGATGGAGCCCTACCCAGTCGATTGGACCGTGCTGACAGCTCAAGGCTCCACAAGTGGCAAAGAAGCGCTCTAACCAACGAGGTACTCGGAAGGAGCGGTGTGAGAGCAGGCGGTGGTAGCCGATCGTCACTCCTAAGCAGGCGGTAACCCAATAGAGGACGAGCAGAGTTGTGATCGCTTGCCAGCTCCAGAAACTGGGCTGCAAAGCGTAGATAGCCAGAACATGAATGGCGATCATGAATCCGATCGTCCCCCAGCGTCTTGATTCTTTCGGTGGGCAGATGGCCGGGCGGCGGAAGGGGCGCTGAAGGTTTGTGGAAAGGGTTAAGGCCTTGTGCGAAGCTACGGGTCTACTCACCGAAGAACGCGTTTTTATCACGCTGGAAGCCATGAGCGATCCGTCGAATGTTCACAAACTATACACGATACGGATCCGTATCTAGTGACTAGCCCTGATGCTGAATGTGATTCTGCCGTCAGAGGCTACCGCGAGCGCTTGGAGGATGGGCGGCGGGCCATGGCTCACCTCATTCATGTCTGGCATGAGCGCAATGGTTGGTCACATAAGGTTTTGCCCGCTCTTGCGGAATGCCTGGATCTTGGGCGGGTACATAATTCTCAGATCTCTAACCTTCGCAACGGCAAACTCGCTTCTCCAGGTCCTGAAGTGTTTCTTGCCTTGGGTCAGGCCAATGCCATCCTTAATGCCGGTTTGGAGCCGATTCGTGATCGCCTCAGTGAGGGCCATCCCGATTTACTAAAGGTTTTGACTGATAGTGCTCTCCCTTTGCAAGGAGAAGATGGTGAGCCACTTGGGGCTGGTGCTCTATTTGAGATTTTTGTCGGCCTGGCTTCTCTGCCCTCAGGCTTTGACTGGCGGATTGAGGAGGATGAGGCTGCCGCGCTAAGTGCAGCTTTGGCAGATCGTCTCTGTCATGGAAAATCTTGGCGGCACTGTCGTGACAAGGTGATGGCGGCTTATCCAGTCACTAAGGCGCAGCGGAGGGAACGCTTTGCAGCTGTGATGGCTGGTCTGAGGGACTACAACGCAGAGGAGCTCGATGGGGAATTGCTAGATCTGCACGCCACACAGGTTGCCTTGGGTGGGTTTGACCGCAAGGGGGCTGAGGGTTTTCTCGATGATCTTCGCGCTCGGGCGGTGTTGTTGGCTGATCAGGAAGCGCCGCAAGATTAGCGGGAAATCTGTACTCGACGGGCTAGGCCAAGACGGCGCAATACCTTTATGTGCTGCCAGGTGATATCCAATTCAAACCAGCGCATACCGTGACGGGCACTTGCGGGATAAGCATGGTGGTTGTTGTGCCAGCCTTCGCCGAAGGTGAGCAGTGCCACCCACCAGCAGTTACGAGAAAGGTCGGGGCTCTCGAAGTTGCGGTAGCCAAAGGCATGGGTCGCGGAGTTCACCAGCCAAGTCACGTGATAAACAACAACTAGTCGTAGCGGGATGGCCCAGAGCACAAGGCCAAGACCGCCGCCGTTCACATCAGCTATTTCTCCATACCAGTAGAGACTCAGGCCAATCGGGATCTGCAGCACCAGGAACCAACGATCAAGCCATCGAAAGAAAGGGTCTGCCTGTACATCTGCTGCAAAGCGGTTCTTGTGACGCAGGGCGGGAATTTCATGCAGCATCCACTCGCTGTGTGCCCACCAGAGGCCTCGGCCGGCGTCGTGGTGGTCATTGGGTTGGTCGGAGTAGCGGTGGTGGTGACGGTGCAGAGCCACCCATTCAATGGGGCCGCTCTGACAGGCCAGAGTGGCCATGATTACCAGAAGTTTCTCCAACCAAGAGGGTGCGACAAAGCTGCGATGAGCTACCAGTCGATGGAGCCCCAAGGTCACCCCAAGCACCGTCATCCAATAAAGAACGCCAAAAGCTACTAACCCTTGCCAGCTCCAGAAGCGAGGTAGTAGTGCAAAGGTGGCAGCTACATGCATAGCCACCATGAAACTGGTAGTGCCCCACTTAAATCGACGTTGATGGGCCGGCAGAGGCTCTCGGGGTGCAATTACAGCAGCCCATTCGCTTTGTTGACGATTGGTGGACTCGTAGAGCGGAAGGCTTGAAACCAAGAGGAACTCCTTGGGTTTGGGACGGTTGCTTTGCTTTTGAGGCGGGCGGCGCGAGCTGAGATGCTCCCAAAGCTAAAGGAACCATGGAATTAATTCTTTTGCTCTTGCTTAGGCGTGCGCACTGTTCATTGGTGATCAGCTCTAGCTGCTGTGCAAATCATTTGCAAAGACCCGTCTTCGCAAACTGTGACCTGCCAGGAAGTGTTGCTGCCTAGCTTTTAGCTGTTGATTGTGGCTGACGTTCTACGAAGATTCAGCATGGGGACGACTGACCCTGACCCTGCTTTTTTTGTGCAGACATTTTCCGTAGTTGGCTTTGATCAAGAGCGTGTGCAGGAGTGGGCCAGACGTTACGTCAATTCTGTTTGTCAGCGTCTTCAGGGGCTTGCAGCTCAACGGACTGCTGCTGTAGCGGTTCGCCTTGAAAAGGTGTTGGAGGCATTTAGTAGCGAACGTGTTGCTACACAACATTTCGCTTCTCTTACCGGCTACGGCCATGGCGATCAGGCCAGGGAGGTCGTTGATCGGGTATTTGCACGGGTACTTGGTGCTCAGAAGGCAGCCGTAAGACTCCAGTTTGTCAGTGGTACCCATGCGATTGCCGCGGCTTTGTTTGGCGTACTTCGTCCTGGTGATCAGTTGTTGTCAGTAACCGGGCAGCCTTACGACACATTGGAAGAGGTGATTGGTCTGCGGGGATCCGGCCAGGGTTCTATTGCTGAATTCGGGATTTCTTATCAACAGCTACCCCTCACTGCTGAGGGATGCGTGGACATCCCAGCATTGGAAATAGCTCTGGAGGTGCCAAGGCGGATGGTGTTTATTCAGCGCAGCTGTGGCTATAGCTGGCGGCCATCTCTGTCGATCGCAGCTATTGGCGAGCTCTGTGCTCGCATACATGCATCTCAGCCGGAGTGTGTTTGTTTTGTCGACAATTGCTATGGCGAGTTGGTTGAGGAGAGAGAACCCCCCGAGGTCGGTGCTGACCTAATTGCAGGCTCCTTGATTAAAAACCTCGGGGGCACAATCGTTCCCACAGGTGGTTATGTCGCAGGCCGGGCTGATTTGGTGGAGCAGGCCTGCTGTCGGCTCACTGCGCCGGGGATAGGTAGTGAGGGCGGCATTGGGTTTGACCTCTATCGGCTGGTATTGCAGGGTTTGTTCTTGGCTCCGCAAATGGTTGCAGAGGCTTTGATTGGAGCTGATCTAGTGGCTGGTGTGTTCGACGCCCTTGGCTTTGCAGTGAAGCCTGCACTTGGGGCCCATCGTGGAGATTTGATTCAGGCGGTGCAGCTTGGAAATCCTGAGGCTTTGAAAGTTGTTTGCAGAGCTTTCCAGGCATGTTCCCCGGTTGGGGCTTATCTAGATCCTGTGCCTGCAGCTATGCCCGGCTATGCCAGTGATCTGGTGATGGCAGGGGGGACATTTATCGATGGCAGTACAAGTGAGTTCTCTGCGGATGCTCCCTTGCGCCCCCCTTACAACCTCTATGTGCAAGGAGGCACCCATCGCACCCATGTGGAATTGGCTCTTAGTAGGGCGTTAGTGGCCTTGGTGCGCGCCGGTTTACTTGATTTACCCCAGACTGGTTGAGCTTTGCCTCGCCTGCTCGATGGCTTTCAACTTTCCTGATCACTTTCGCTTTTCCGAAACCCATGAATACGCCAGGGTGGATGGCGATTTGGTGCGTGTAGGTATCAGTGCCTTTGCTGTTGATCAGCTAGGCGACATCGTGTTTGTAGACCTACCTGAGGTAGGTGCGGCCTTAGAACGGGGTTCTAGTTTTGGCTCTGTTGAGTCTGTTAAAGCCGTCGAGGAGTTGCATGCTCCGATCAGCGGTGAGCTGGTGCGGCGTAATGAGTCGGTCCTCTCCAGTCCGGATGAACTTCAAAATGATCCTCATGGTGAGGGTTGGTTGCTTTTAATTCGTCCGACTGAACCAACTCAGTTGCAGGAGATGATGGATGCAGCCACCTACGCAAGCAAGCTTTCTACTGAGTAAATCTCATAGGAAGCTTATAAAGCTCGGCCGTTTGTCGACAGATTTTCTAAAGTTGCTTGCGCCGTATTAATGAATCTCCCTTGACATTGCTTGAACAGCGTCCAGTTGAGACTTCAAGCAGTCAGTTGTCACCTTTTTGGGCTAGGCACATTGGGCCGAGCCCAGAGGATCAGCAGCAAATGCTGCAGGAGCTTGGTCATCGTGATTGGCAGAGTTTTATTGCGGCTGTAGTTCCTCCTGACATTCTTGATAAAACTCCGCCAAGCAGTGCCCTCCCTGAGGGCTGTGGAGAAGAGCAGGCTCTAGAGGAACTTCGTCTAATCGCAGCTGCTAATCAGCTAAAGCGCTCTTTGATTGGTCTTGGTTACTACGGCACAGCAACACCTGCGCTGATTCAGCGCCAGGTGTTTGAAAACCCTTCTTGGTATACCGCTTACACGCCTTATCAGGCTGAGATCTCCCAGGGAAGACTGGAGACTCTGTTCAATTTTCAAACACTAATTAGTGAGCTGACGGGGCTGCCGATTGCCAATGCTTCGTTGCTAGATGAGGGAACTGCAGCAGCTGAGGCGATGAGCCTTAGCTTTGCTGCTTGCAAGAGGTCTAAGGCGCGTCGTTTTCTGGTTGATGCGGAGGTGTTTCCTCAGACTCTTGCTGTGCTGCGAACCCGTGCTGAGCCTCTTGGCATTGATCTTGAGGTAGCCGAGCCGAGGGACTTCCAATTCGACGCTGAAGTTTTTGGTGTTCTGCTTCAGTTGCCTGGTCGCAGTGGAAGGCTCTGGGATCCCACATCCTCTATTAGGGCATCCCATGAGGTGGGGGCGCTCGTGACAGTTGCTATTGATCCACTTGCTCAGGTGTTGATCGCTCCAGTGGGGGAAATGGGTGCGGATATTGCTGTTGGCAGTGCTCAACGTTTTGGGGTGCCTATAGGTTTTGGTGGGCCTCACGCTGCCTTTTTTGCTATTGGTGAGAAATTCAAGCGTCAAGTTCCCGGACGCCTAGTTGGTCAGTCTGTGGATGCGGAGGGTCAACCGGCCTTGCGCTTGGCTTTGCAGACAAGGGAGCAACACATTCGCCGAGATAAAGCCACCAGCAACATCTGCACGGCGCAGGTGTTACTTGCGGTGATGGCGTCTTTCTATGCAGTGCACCATGGCCCTGATGGTCTGACAGCTATTGCTCGTCGGGTGCTGCGCTTACGGGTTCAACTCGAGCAGGGATTGGTTCAGTTGGGCTATCCAGTGCAGCAGATAGCTCGTTTTGACACTGTTGAAGTGATATGTCCGGAAGCTCCGGCTGTTCATCAGGCTGCGGCTTTAGCAGGTTTTAACTTGCGCTTGCTTCCTATAGGTGTTGCACCAGAGGAAGCCAAAGGATTTGGGATCAGTTTTGATGAGCTCAGCACCGATCAGGAGCTGAAAAAGATTCTTCAGGTTCTGGCCGAGGTTGTGGGTCAGTCTTTGCCAGTACTTGAAGACCTTGAAGACCTTCTTCTAGAGGAGCTTTTGGAGCTGCCTTTGCGAGAGAAACCCTGGTTGCAACAGTCAGTGTTTCATCTCTATCGCAGCGAAACTGAGCTGATGCGCTACATCGAGCGTCTCGGGAGCCGTGATTTTTCCTTGGTGCACGGGATGATCCCCCTGGGTAGCTGCACCATGAAGCTCAATGCTGCAGCTGAATTGATGCCAGTTAGCTGGAGGGAGTTTGCAGCACCGCATCCGTTTGCTCCTTCTGATCAATGCAATGGTTATCAGCTATTGGTTAAGGACCTAGAAGCTTGGTTTGCATCTATTACTGGCTTTTCCGGAGTGTCTTTGCAGCCGAATGCAGGTTCTCAAGGGGAATTTGCTGGCTTATTGGTGATTAGGGCTTGGCATCATTTTCGTGGTGAGCAGCATCGAGATGTTTGCTTGATTCCTACTAGTGCTCATGGCACTAATCCAGCCAGTTCTGTAATGGCAGGTTTGCGAGTGGTGCCTGTGGCTTGTGATCAAGAGGGGAATGTTGACCTCGACGATCTTGCCTGCAAGGCAGCTGCTCATGCCTCTGATTTGGCGGCGCTAATGATCACTTATCCCTCAACTCATGGTGTGTTTGAGCCGAAGATCCGCGAGATCTGTGAGCTCGTTCATCGCCATGGTGGTCAGGTTTATCTAGATGGCGCCAATCTCAATGCTCAAATCGGCTTTTGCAGCCCTGGTACTTATGGCGCTGATGTCTGTCATATCAATCTGCACAAGACTTTTTGTATCCCTCATGGCGGAGGCGGACCAGGTGTAGGTCCTATTGCGGTAGCAGAACATTTGGTGCCTTTTTTGCCAGGTCACCCCCTTGCTCGCTGTGGCGGTGAGCAGGCGATTGGTCCGATCTCGGCTGCGCCATGGGGCAGCGCAGGCATCCTGCCGATTAGTTGGATGTATCTGCGCATGATGGGTGCTGAAGGTTTGCGGCAGGCCAGTGCTGTTGCACTTTTATCTGCTAATTACCTGGCTCATCGACTCAACCCTTATTACCCGGTGCTTTTCAGGGGTCAATCAGGGCTGGTCGCCCATGAATGCATTCTGGATTTGCGTCCTCTCAAGCGCAGTGCAGGATTGGAGGTAGACGATGTTGCCAAGCGGTTAATGGACTACGGCTTCCATGCTCCAACTGTGAGCTGGCCTGTGGCTGGGACAGTGATGGTGGAACCCACCGAAAGCGAGAGTTTTGAGGAATTAAATCGCTTCTGTGATGCCATGATTTCTATACGGGAAGAAACGGCGGCTATTGAGTCGGGGCAGATGGATGCCCACAACAATCTGCTGAGACGGGCACCTCACACGTTGGCTGCTGTTACAGCAGAGGTTTGGGATCGGCCTTATTCCCGCGCTGAGGCTGCATTTCCATTGGCTGATCAGCGTCAAAGCAAATTTTGGCCTGCAGTTTCTCGTATTGATAATGCCTATGGCGATCGCAATTTGGTGTGTAGCTGCTCAACGGTTGATCAGTTCATTGAGAATGATTTTCGTCACCCGCCCCTGGTGCAAACCAGTTGAAGGCAGTAATTTGTCATTGAAAACCGAATTTTCGGCTTTTAATTCATTGCATTCCGGATTTTTTTAATCATAATGTCCGGCATCTGCACCATTGCTGGGGGGACAGCATGGATAGAGACACTTCAAAGAATCAACTGCAACAACGCATGGAAAGCGGTGGGCTAAGTCTTCCCACCCTTCCAGATGGATTGGAATCAGCTCTTTTGCAAGGACATACCTTGGCGATGGATGGAACCAATGTGGTGCGCGTTCCTTTTGGTGTTCGTCAGCCACTTCGGCAACGACCTGAGCGTCCCGAGCGATGGGCCACGGTCGTGTTGCCATTTCAATCTCATGGTGGTCAACCAACACCTCCTCCTTATGCAGCCTGATTAATCAGGCTGCATCAAATAGGTTTGTTTTCTGAGATAGACGCCTGTTCAGCATCGATTTAACTTCTTCTAGTGAGCAGCTTGGGGTACGGAAAGGCAGCATCAACATTGGGCTGCGCTCAGGCCTGACTAACCAGGTTTGGTTTGCCTGTGGCAGCAGGAGAAAACCGCGGTAGCGCACTGCAGCTTCGTGGCCAGGCTGAGATCCCATCGGGGCGAGGATTAGTTGCAATGACTGATGGTATTTCAGTACACAACATGTGGCGTGCCAACCACTTTAAGAAAGTCTTCGCAATTGCAGCGGACTGTTCTCGCCATCATCGCGAGTTGCTGCAACACCTTTTGCGCAAAGGAGTTTGGATAAATTCCGAGTTATTAAAACTACATTTATAGGTTTTCCATTTGATAGACGACCTTCTTGGCCTACCCCATATCTAGTGGTGGGAAGTTCAGTATCTTGAGCCGAGGCCTTTGCGAATATGCGTGGTGCGGTGCAGCAATCAAAAAGATTGAGAGCTTGTATCAGCTGCAGGAGCAGCAGATTCGCGATGGACTCTTCCATAAATCTGTTTTCTGTCGTTGTTTTTGCTGATTAATAGTGGTTGTTATGGCATGCGATTGAGAGAAGGTGATGAAGCCGATTGAATTTCAGCTCGCCTAATAGTTGGCTCCTGTACGGCGATGGTGAACGGCTGTTGTGCCTTCTACGTCGAGCACGCCACCGTGGCTTACTTCTGCATAGATGAGCCAGTGATCACCACATTCCATTCGCAGTTGCACCTTGGCCTCTAGCCAAGCCAGTGCCTCTGGCAGGATCGGTTGGCCGGCTGGACTTGTCTCGAGCTCTAGTCCTTCAAAGCGGTCTGCGCCCGGTGGAAAGGGTTGCAGGAATTGCTTCATTAGTTGGTTTTGTCGGCCTGCGGCCAGCACATTGATAGCGAAGCAGTCATCACGTTGCAGCAGAGTTTCCACTGCTCTGTCTTTAGCGATCGAAACGGTGAGGCCTGGAGGTGAAAAGCTTGCTTGGCTCACCCAGCTGGCCACCATGGCGCCACTGAGGCTTTTATCTCCTTCACCTTTGCGGGCCGTGAGCACGCAAAGGGCACCAACTACTCGACCTAGAGCTAACACTGCTGGATCGCTGCGACTTGCACTCATCCCACCGGCAGTGCGTCGCTGCTGACGGTGCTGTTCTTTGAGCAGGTTTCGACCAAAGTGCGTGCCTGTTTCCTCGAGAGTTTTGACCATCGCAGCATCTGGAGTGAATTTCACTTTGATCGGATCAAATCCGAATTGAAAACCGCCGTCGCGCAGTTTGCTTTCGAGAAGGTCGAGTGCTTCGCCGCTCCAGCCGTAGCTGCCGAATACGCCTACTGGTTTGCTGCGGTCGCCCTCTGCAAGCAGCGTGCCTAATGTTGAGATGATTGGCGTTGGGGCATGACCTCCCAGTGTTGGTGAGCCAATCAGGTAGGCATCAGCTTCTTGGATTGCTTGCAGTAGCTCATCAGCGGGAGTGAATTCGCAGTTGATACTTTTCACCCGCACACCTGTTCTGCTAACGCCTTGGGCTAGGGCATCAGCGATCGCGGCTGTGTTGCCGTAGGCACTAGCGAAAAGCAGCAACACGTTGATTACGGCATCTTGATGTCCCTCACTCCAGCGCCGGTAGTCACTTAGTAGGCTCCGCCAGCTTGCTTCTATGGCTGGGCCGTGGCCTGGTGCGATCGTGCGGATGTCTAGTTCTTCTAGCCTGTCGATGAGACTATTCACCTGAGTGCTCATCGACGCCATCAGGCAGTCGTAGAAATGGCGTCGCTCTTCTTCTGTGCTGTTTCGGTTGGCCTCTGCCCAGCTGTTAGTGCAGAGGTGAGCGGCGAATAGCTTGTCGCTCATCAATAGGCCTAGATGTTCTTCGAAGGCCAGTAGGCCACCAGGCCAACGAGCTGTCGGAGCGGGAATCAACCTCAACTGATAATTACTGCTCAGCTGGAGAACCTGTTCTTGCCGAATGATCTGGATATCTGGTAAAGGAGGTATGCGAGGGATCTCTTCTCCCGTGTCACCTGGTGCTGTTGGTTTGCGTTGAGTCCAGAGTTCTTTGAGTAATTTGGCGCCGGGGTTGGAGCTGATTAATTCCAGCTGGGGATAAACATCAGCTAGTTTTTGTAGTAAGGCAATTCGGTTGGGATTCACGTGCCCTACGACAACTTGCAGGGCTGTGGTGTTGCTAGCTAGAGCATTGGCCAGGGCCGGCATGAACACCTCGGCATAGGCAGCTCCGGGCGGGTGAACCAATACCGCTGAGTGGTGATGACCTTCACTGGTTTGGCCAGCGGCAAACAGGAAGCTATTTGCTGTGCTGCCCCGTTCAAGGGCATATTCCAATTCAAAACGGAGCCGTTGAGGACTCAGACCCCGCAGGCTGAGAAGACCTGCTTCTATCGGAATACTGATTGTCTGACGTTGGCTGATGGCTGTGTCTGTCACTTGATGGGTAGATGATGTTTTCATCAGTAGTGAATCCTTACTTTCTGAATGGTCCATTCAAATCCATTCTGCTGGAAGAGATTTGGAGGAGGCGAAAAGGGCATGTTTTAGTTTTAACTGATTTTTAACTGATTTCCTTGAGTGGATTGTGGTCTTTGGAGTTTCAAGTCCCATTCTAGAAATCTGCTTTGACTGGGTGCAGGCAGCAGGTGCATCAGTCATCAGAAGGATTGACTTTTCCCCCCATGCCCTTCCTTGCCGAGTGTCTGATCAAGTGGAATCATCCCTTCTCAAAGGAGGGGGCAAGACGGATCAGGTCTTCTTCTGTTCTCCTTGCACCTTGCTTTGCAAGACAGCAGATTTGAGGTCTTGCTTCTCCTTAAACGACTTCCTGTGAGGGGTCTTCCTGTCTGCATAAGGCAATGGGTTCTTTATCGGCAACCAATCGTCGGAGTAGGTACTGGTCCACCTCGCCTTACGCCACTCATCAAACATCTCTGTGCCTCCATAACGCTTGATTAGGTCATGGAGGACAACACCATTGAGAGTGCATCCATCAACAGGACATGCCAGCACATAGGTGTCCTTACTGCGTGCATAACCCATCACTGCCTTGTGCTTCTTGCAGTTAGGGCACTGAACCCTGAAGGTTTCTTTGCCGTTGAAATTATCTCTTCTTTTGACTCCTCCTAACCTTGTTGCCATTTCAATGAAGAATGGATATTCAATATTGAGATCAGTTTTAAACTCATAACCCATAAGATTATCTCTCTCTTTGTTATCATAACTTAACACAATATCAACAATTAGTCAACAACTTGTATAGATAGAGTGGGTATGAAATTTTGGACTTATTGAGTTCTTTAAGACCCTTAAGGAACAGAAGACCATAGGAAACCATAGATAAATAGATTTAAAAGATTGATTTAAATATGGTCTCATGATTATCTAAGTCAGTATTGCATCAAGATCACTATCAGGAACTATTTAGACCATCCACATAAAGGATATAACCTATGACAGCATTAACTCCATTTAGAACAACAAAAGAACAGAAGCAAGTCAAAGTCTCCATCTCATACCAACAACAAGAAGTTGATAAGGTACTAAAGATGGAAGATAAACTTATGGACCACTATGGATACAACAGAAGTCAATTACATAAGACCCTTGTAAGAGATGCTTATTCTAAGATTAGTTTGCTATGAGTATATCCATTAACCATTCCATAACAGAGGCAAAGGTAGATAAAGCATTAAAGCAACTTCCTTACCAACAGACAAAACAGCAGTTTACAATGACCGCGATAGACCAATACATTGATTTCCTAAAACAGAAAAAGCAAATTAAATTATGAAAGCACTTTTGAAAGAAGACAA
>Ga0208128_1000754_pt1 | contig 12750 bp, 11 predicted proteins | sample ETNtaG_35_FD_185758 | JGI IMG/M metagenome (GOLD analysis project Ga0208128, IMG submission 185758) | Marine microbial and viral communities from oxygen minimum zone, Eastern Pacific Ocean - ETNP201306PF51B (SPAdes) (version 2) | ecosystem: Environmental > Aquatic > Marine > Oceanic ... | reverse complement strand
ATCTCTATCAAAGTTGAAGAGAACAAAGCTGCCATTGAACGGGCTCAAAGATGGTTCGGCTGTTTTGTCATCAGGAGTAATATGGCGGAAGAGGGAGAGCGCGCTGGTACTGGGACGGAATTATTGAGAGCAGACCAAGAACAGCATGGGGTCGAAAAAACTTGGCTTTCCTGAAGGATCCGCTCATTGTTAACCGGCTCAGGCTGAATATGCCTGAACCTCTGGAGGCACTTGGTGCAATATTGAGACGCCATGCCACCCAAACTCAAGAGGAACTAGAAGGGCTCAATCAAAAGAAGACAACTCGGCCAACAGCAGATCTGATCACTAGACATTTCAACCAGCTCATGGTGGCGAAAATAGGGCACGAGCGAGTTTGATTGCCACCACTGACTTTAACTCAGAAACTGCAGCTAAAAGCACTTGGACTCGAAGAGTCTATCTTGCGTCAATTTTCTGGCGGTGAACCAGAGATCCATCTGGCCCCCATCGGTCAGGATGATTAGCTGGGTTTGGTCACTGATACCCATCTGTCTAGTACAGGAAAATAGTTTCCGACTCCATTCTGAAACCCGAGAGGCAGCGGCCAACATATCGCTTATTGAGCAATACATTTCGTCATTGGCTGGTTGGCGAAGATGATTGCCGCTTTGGCCTCCAAAAACCTGTTAGTTGGCTGTGCATTAATAAATCCGCCGTCAATACCGAGATAGGTTGGCGAAAACGGTGAATGGTTATTCGCTGAATGCTGGACGGGTTCGATCCGTACCGGCTGGGGTTGATCAGCCACCGATTCAACCAATGCTTCCGTCGTCTCCGCTAAAGCTTCCTATTCCACTTTGTCATACTCAGCCGGATCCTGTGTGCTGACAGTTTCGGCTTGATTGGTACACAACCAGCGGATGTGGCTGAAACTAAGCTCAACCCCAGTGGTAGCATGGAAAGACTAAAGTGTGTGCTGACACTGTTGGCACTTCTGGCCTGGCAGGCGGAAGTGAACTGGCCCGAAGACCGTTTTCAAGACTCGAGCTCGGTTGCCCCAAGCCATAGTCTCTGTTTTTTGACAGTTGGGACAGGTTGATGAGGTTGAATCCGACTGGCTTTCAGATTGACCCAGTTGAACCAGCGTGTTGGTCAAGAGTTAGCGCTTGATCTGTTGACCCAGATGGTTAACATACTGTTCCAACTGGTTGATGGAAGTAATGTCATCGGCAACTTGCAGGCTAAGTTGTATGGTTTTCATCGCATAGTCTCCTATAGGTTAGCTAGTAGATTGGATGACCGGTGACAACGATGACAATTATCGCGACATTTCATCAATCTATCTATTAGCCGTTAGCCCTGCTGATCAAATGGATCTGAGTCAACCACACTATTTCGCACCCTTATCGCCAGCAGGTAAAAGGAGATAGTGGAATAGTAAGTGCGGGATACATAGACTGGCCAGATGGACTTCTATAAAGAAGAGCCACTCACGGGAAGGAAAAGCAAGCAAAAGATTAGTAAATATTACTAAGGCTTCCTTTTCCTTCTAGTTAAAAGCATAGGATCTTATGTGTTGCGTTTTGTCCAACGCGCTGAACGATCTTTTGGGATGACTGGAAACAGACTTTACAATATCGAAGCCCGACCCTATGAGGTCTGCGCCAGCAACTAGGAAAATTTAGCGTGCTCTGGACGCACAATTAGATCTTCCCTGAAAATCGCTAGGACCTTTAACGCTTTTACCTAAGAGGCCACAACAACTGACCAGTCTGGAGATGGTTCAGTTTGTCCGCAGTAGTCTCCGGCACATCAACAATGATATTTTGAGTGTCGCCGATGGTAGTTTGTTTCTCTTTACAATTTTTGTGTTAATCGCAGAAAAACAACCACCTTTTTTCGACCGTCTAAATGAAGGGTCGACCATGCTAGAGATATCCGGAGTGCGTTATTCCAGTTTCTGCAACGCAAGGGTTTGGATCACTAAATCAGCTTCGCATTTTTTCAACGCTTCTGTTATGCTAAAATAAAATCATAAGTTGACAACCCGTTTAGCTTGGAGGGAACTTAACACTCTAAGTCGAGATGCCTGAGTATGGATTTCCTAAATCAGACCTATATTGCTAGTACTGTTTTTTCTGTCAGCGTCACCTTGCTAGATTTGATGGGCCTGATTGGTCGGGGTGATCACGATGGTGAGAGCTCGCATGCTGATTCAGCTGCCGGCGGTCATGAGACCGACTTTGCAGCAGACTCATCGCCCGGTACGACCAGCCTGGAGGTGCATGGAGATGCCGACAGTGAAGCACCTGTTGAACATACCGACAATTCAATGGCACATAGCGGTGGCACCTCTATTTTGTCTATGCTGACTTACTTGAGAAGTCTTGTGTACTTTTGCCTGGGCTTCGGCCCAATGGGTCTTTTCTCGCTGGCAACGGATGTTAGTGGAATCAAGAGTCTATTGTGGTCTGTGCCAACGGGTGTTGGTGCCACTGTTTTAGCTCGTCTATTTTTTCGTTTTCAGCGCAGTGAGATAGATTCCTCGCTCAAACCCCAAGAGATCTTGTTCCAAGAGGCAACTGTTATTGTTCCCATTACTCATAGTCGAATAGGTAGGGTTAGAATCCAACTGGGCATGAATATCACCGAAAGATTTGCTTTGGCCAAGGCGCCTGACGAAACTTTTGTCAAAAACGAAGTCGTTTGGATCACTGAGGTAACAGATGAGCATGTTTTCGTCGAGCGAAATTTAATTGAAGAAATTGATTGAACTAGTCAAAAGGAGAATATATGATGGCTGATTTAATATACAGCGCTTTCGCCAGTCCTAATGCTATGTTTTTTGGAGGTTTAGGGGCCGTTGCTTTTTTTGCCTTGATAGGTGTCTTGAAAGCCTTTATTCGCGTTTGTCCGACCAACCAAATCCTGGTTATTACCGGCGCCAAAACTAACGTAGGAGGGAAACAGTACGGATTCCGCGTCCAAAAAGGGGGATGGACGACAGTGATTCCCTTTATTCAAGGCGTGGAAAAAATTGATCTGGGTATCATCCAAATCGACGTACAGATCGAGAACGTTAATTCGGCGAATGGGATTACAGTTGGTGCAGATGCAACTGCTTGTGTCTGTATTGACGATACTGTTGAATCTAAGCTCTATCAAGCAATTCAACAATTGTTAGGTAAGACAAAAGATCAAATCCGAGATCAAGTTCAGGCTACGATGATCGGTTGTTTCCGATCTGCACTTAACAAAACAACACCGTTACAGGCTATTGGCATGGTTGAAAGTGCCGAAGAGATTGGTGAAAAGGAGCTCACCCCAGAGTCGAATGAGCTTGTAAATGCCGATCTTCCAGTAAATGCGGACACCGATGGTGAAAGAGCCTTATTCCGCCAAATACTAATTCAGGATTGTCAAGAAGATCTCTCCACCTTTGGCATTGATGTAGTTTCAGTATCACTTCAAAAAATTTGGGATACGTCTAGCTACATACCTAATTTGGCCAATAAAACGTTATCTAAGAAGCGTCAAGAGGTTGAAATCGAAGAGACTGGTCTCCGGGCCAGAGCAGAAAGGGCAGAATCCGACTCAGAGCGACTAATCTCTGTTAGCCGGAGTAAGGCCGATGAGGAGATTCTTAGGATTCGGCAAGAGGTTGAATTGTACCGCCGTGATGCTGACGCCAAAGTTAACCAAGCCAAATTCGAGTCTACTAGTTCAGTAGAAAAGTCAGATAGTCAAGGCCAGGCAAAAGTTCAGGAACTAACAGTAGAGTTGCAAAAGCTAAAAAACCAGTCGGAAATTACCATTCCGGCAGAAGCTGACCGTGCAGCAGCGGAAATTCTGGCTGAAGGGGAGGCCAAATCGGTTGAGATTATCCAAGAAGCAAAAAACGACCTGCTACAGCAGAAAGCAGAGTTGCTCTCGCAAGCTGGTGATATTGGCAAAGTTGCTCTCTTTTTCACCAAAATACCGGCTCTTTTTGAATCCTATGCCGAACATGCCAAGGATTTAAAAGTAGATAATCTACTGGTCTTAAACGAAAAAGAGGGATTCAATAGTGCAGTCAATAGAGGGCCAACAGCCTTTGTCGATTTTCTCCAGCAGTTCGAAAATGGTTTTGGTATCAGCATCCGTCAACTAATGACCAAAAGCGAGGTTTCAAAAGGAGATCAATAATGGGTCCTGTTATTTTCTTATTAACACTAGGTTCACTTATCGGCGTCACTTTAGTAATACAGTTAATCTCACGGATGAAATTGGTTCCGCCTAGCGAATTGGCTGTGGTTCACGGTCGAAATAAAACCTATCGGGGTGGACGGATCTTCGTTTATCCATTGATTGAACGATTCGCAAGTATGGATTTAACGCCACAAACCTGCACTGTGGTTGTAGACTCAGCCATTGCTCACGGCATTGTTCCACTAACGGTAACAGCTACGGTTAGTTATGCCATCTCCACCAGTGAAAAAGGCCGTCAAAATGCGATTAAGCGCATTTTAGAGATGAGCAAAGGCGAGAGTGGATTACAAGCTCTTGCCAGTACGATTATTGAAGGTCATCTCCGTGATTCAATCGCAGCCATGACACCTGAAGCGGTGATGCTGGAAAAAGATCAGTTAACCTCCAACATGATCCAGATTTGTAAGTCTGATTTAGAAAACATCGGTTTGGAAATTACGACCATGAACATTGCCGATGTCGACGATCACCGACTGCCAGAAGTAAAAGAAGAAGACCTATATATCGATCTTCTAAAGCGGGTGCAAACCACCAATGCTGACTCCCAATCTCGTGAAGCCAAGGCCTTGGCGGAATCAGCCGCCTTAGAGCAAGAAGAACAAAGGCGGGCTGAGGTCGAGACACGAAAGTTGGAAAATGAACGTCAGAATTTGGAGGCTGAGCTGAAAGTCAAAGTAGCACAAGAACAGCAGCGGGGTGCTGTTGGGGCCGCCGAAGCACTGCGAAACGCAGAATCTGAGGTGGCGGGAATTGAGTCCCAGATCGAAGCGGAGACGCAGCGGATCGGGATGGTACGGGCCAAATGCGAAGCCGAGGTTATTATTCCAGCTCAAGCTGAAAGGGATAAAGCCATCGAAGCGGCTAAAGCGGAAGCAGCCAACATTCATGGGCAATCTCAGGCTGAGCTAACACAGTTAAAACGCACCATTGAGATTTTAGAGTCGGCGGGCGATCAAGGGTTAAACGCCTATATAATTGAGAAATTCGATGAGTTGGTCCAGCCTTTCGCTCAAACGCTCGACCTATTCCCGGTGCAAGATATCTCTGTTATTGCGGGCAATACCCCCTCTAATGGCCCAATTTCATCCATCCATCCCAATGCTGTTGATTTGGAACTCAATCGAAGAATTGGTGGGGTTATGGCCAGCGGTGGTACCGTGCTATCTGAGGCCATGATCACTGAAGATATAGATGTGGAAGAGGTGTCTCCAGCAGTTAAATCAAATTTTAAAAAATTTAAAGGTACCATCAACCAGGCTGAGCGAGAAGAGGCCTGAATCTGATCTCGCTCAGGTCAGCATAAATTTGCCATTCATTTGTCGTCCGGGTTAGCAGGGGCCAGCCTGGATTCCAACCGGTCGATATAGCGTTTAGCGGTAGAGAAGATCATGTCCAGCGCGGCGATATCCCGCTGTTCCAACCCTTTACGGGAAAAAACGCGTCTCACTGTATACATGAAAGTACGCCAATCGTCATTGATCGGCTTAACCTGGATCTTCTGTATCAGATCGTGAACCCGTTCATAGAAGGACTGGACCTCGTTAACAGGCGCGTAAACCATCTCCGTCGGCTCAACTACGTCACTACTGGCCAAGAAGATCTCATAAGCCATAATCTGCACTGCCTGAGCCAGATTTAGCGACGGATTTTTAGTAGCCATCGGAATGCTGGCAGTCAGTTGGCAACGGCAGAGTTCGTCGTTGGTCAGCCCCAGGTCTTCCCGTCCGAACAGAATGGCCACTTTCTGCTCCTGAGAGATACGAGCCACCTCTGCTGCCGCTTGTCTAGCTGAAACGGGTTCCGACAAACGACGACGGCGACGTCGGTGTGTCGTGCCAACCAGAAAATGAACACCATCAAAGGCCTGGCTTAGGGTCTCTACAACACGGCAACCCTTGATGACATCCTGCGCCCCGTGTGCCATATACCAGGTCTCTTTCTGGTTTAGAAAGTCGACCGGATTGACTAGCCAGAAATCGTTGATTCCCATGCCTTTGATAGCACGTGCTACGGAACCGATATTTAGCGGCCCCTGCGGTTGACAGAGGATAATGCGGATATTGTCTAAATTGGTAGGGACATTGGCCTCAATAGCTCGATGGTAGCCGGTGGTGTCGGTCTGGCTCATGACCTGCGGCTAACAACGTGCCGATCCCCTTCACCACTTTTTGGGAAACGCTCTATGCCGAAATCGGCTGGAATGTAATGCCAGACCACCGTGTAGCGACTCCGTTGACTACGGTTGTCATGGGTCCCGTGCAAAAGATTGGGAGAAAAGAGTACCGCTGTGCCCGCCGCGATTTCCAGGTCGACGGCCAGCGTTTCATCCACCTCGGTAAAACTTCCATGCCCATTGAGCATCCGCTGATGTGGGCGGATGGCTTGAGGTAGGTGGCTCTTTGGAATAAGCCGCAAACATCCGTTTTTCCGATCCGTATCTTCTAAATAGATGGCGCAACTGACGATCCGCTCTTGGCTGGTACCAAAGTAGTAATTATCCTGATGCCAGCCCACAGATGTACCACCATGGGGTAATTTGGGAAAGAACTTGGTGCCAAACACATCTAGTTGCTGATCCAGCAGAGTTGTGGCATAGCTCAACAACGGTTCTTCCTGAGCTAAGGGCAAGAGGTTAGGTTCTACCAGGAAAGCCCCCTGCACCTTGTGCAACATCCCTGGAATTGGCTGACGATCCTCACTAAATTCGAGTGACCAGTGAGGTTGCGGGTCGATCAGTGATTTACCCATTTCGACCAACGCATCTACCATTTCAATATATTTCTTTAGTTTGGTAGAAGATAACAGTTGCGGAAAAACCAGAAATCCATCGTTCTGATACTGCGAAATCTGTGCTGGCGTAAGCATGGACAAGCCTTAAGGTATGAAAAAAGTATAACAGAACCGAGCTTGAAAATCATGGGCATTCAGGTATAATTATGATCAATGGCCAATAACCACGGATTGGCACACCAAGAGATCAGTTGAACGTGATCAAGTAGGTTTGGAAATTTGTCAAAAGAAGAGCTTAAACACCAACTTCACCGATCAGGTACAACGGTTGGGAGATCGGAACTGATACAACCCGTCCGCTTCGGCATCATCGCTGATATTCACAAAGATGTAATGCACGATGCTGACTATCGATTACAGTGTTTCATCGATCACATGAGCCGTGAACAGGTCGACTTTATCATTCAGCTGGGTGATTTCTGCGTGCCGAAAAAAGAGAACCTGGATTTCCTGCAGATCTGGAATCAATTCCAGAAGCCAAGCTACCACGTCCTAGGAAATCACGATACGGATGGTGGCTATACTCGTCAACAGACGGTCGATTATTGGGGAATGGACTCCCGGTTCTATTCCTTTGACCAGGGTGGTATACACTTCGTCGTCCTCGATGGAAACGACACCCCCACTCACCACCAGTCAGGTTATCCAAGATATATCGCCGGTGACCAGGTAGAGTGGCTACGCAACGACCTGTCCCAAACCGGGGCCCCCACCATTGTTTTTGCGCATCAGAGTATCGAATTCGAAGAGGATGACGGTATTGAAAACGGGGCTGAAATCCGTAACTTGCTGGAGGAGACCAATCGCCAGGCCGGTTTTCAGCAGGTGATGGCCTGTTTTTCAGGTCACCACCACCGCGATTATGCTCGCTGGATCAACGATATCCTGTATCCACAAATCAACAGTGCCTCTTACTATTGGGTGGGTGGAGACTACCTGGAAGTGCGGTACAATCAGGAAATAGATGACCGATACCCCTGGATTAAATACACGGTTCCTTATCAGAATCCCATTTACGGTATCGTGACCGTAGATCTTCAAGAAGGGACAATGGAGCTAAACGGTCGTATCAGCCAGTTCGTTGGATCCGCCCCTTGGAAACTAGGTAAGACGAGGGAGTACTGGAATGACCAGACGCTGACAGCCAGCGTCTCGAATTGGAAGGTGTTATTGTAAGGGAGAAAAGCTCAACCTGTCGTGAATCAGGGCCAAAACCGGTAGACGGATTCACCCGTCCAAACAGCGGTCAGAGCCCAGACACCACCGATGATCATCTCTCCCAGGATAACCCCCAGAAAGAATGGAACCAGGCGTCGATAGCCGGAGATCCCCGTATACTTGAGTACCAGCCATTTAACAAGACAACTGATCAATAGGCAGGTCCAGATGCTGAGCGTGGCCCAGTCACTGATCATGGCATATCCTAACGGGTGAAATTGCCACCATAGGAAACGCCTTCTCATCATGGCTAGAAAAGCGGCCACACAAAATCCAACCCCAATGAAGGTTAATCCCAGGTAGTCGACGGGCAAGCGATGGTACAACCGTTGCTGAAGTTGCTGGAAAGCGACTCCTCCGTAGAAGTGGGTGTGTCGGTTGAATCGAAATGACTCCGCTCCTTCTTTATAGATCAGGTACAGCCATAACCACATAAAGCTAAGCGTTGCAGTAACTGTGGCAATCATCATGGACAGTGAAGCTGAAGTATACGCAGGCACAGGATCCCGATGATTGCGCTCCCCGGAGAGGCCGAGGGCTTTCTCTGAGAATATATACCGCCTCTTTGTCTCCTGGTGTCGCTCGACACCTGTATGGTCAATCAACTTGAAACCTTCGAGTTGGTGCGGCATCGGATGGCTGGCCCAATCGAAATTAAACCAGCGATAGAGGGCGAATATGGTGGAACTCTGCGGATCAATTTTCCCAGAGCCGATTGTCGGTAACAGGATAAAATAGGGGGTTGCGTGCCACAGACTGTGGGCCGGAAATCCAAACTCTGCCCGCAATCGGGTGACTGACACCGAGAGGGCAAAGTAGACGATAAACAGCAGGCCGGCCAACCACCAGGCCATCCCGGCTCGGATGGAGAATAGCGTTAGAAAAATAAATCCGCCAATCAGTCCCCACCAGGCGGTGCGGTAGGTGAAACCCCTCTGACCGTTATCCATCGCTGACTGTCCAAAAGCAGACAGACATATTTGATGGAGGTGTGTCCTCGCATTCCAGACCGCTAGGACACAAATACTGAGAAAAGCACCAAAGGCCTGTTCGTTGTAAAAAGGCGCGCGGGGTATTGACTGCCAACCGACCATGGTGGTAAAGATCAAGGCAACCTTGCTGAGGACAAAGAAAAACCAGCAGGAAAAAGAGAGATCCAACGGTATTAGAAACCCTAAACCCATCATAAACGGGTAAAAAGAGACGGTGATATAGCCATAGGCGGTTAGGGCATTCCATGGAGGATCAGTCAACAGATAGTTGATGTTACGTCGTCTGGTCGGAAGAGCCGGAAAGGCGGGAAAAATCGAATGCAGGCCATTGATTGTAGTGATGGTAGCGGCAATCAGGAATCCGGTCCCAAACAGTCGATTGCGGAAAATAGGGCTATTTGGCATAACCATTGTGCGTGGCAATTCGATGACCGGGTAGGTCAGCCGCTCCTTGTACGTCCATTGACTGCGGATCATTACGTTGAGACATAGCATCGACCAAACTAAAACCGCCAGGAAGGTGGACCAGCAGGCGATTGGCCATAACCAGGCCTGTAGGTGGGCCAATCGATGAAAACTAGACCCTCCTTCATAGTAGCCACGCAGAATCCGAAGATCGCTGACGGTCAGCCAGTCGGGCAGGTATCTGAAGAAGAGGGATTTCCATTCGTTCTCGGCTGTAGCGTACCAAAAAGGGTATCCGATAACCGGCATCAACTCGGTTAAAAGATGATTGCAGGTTAATGCAGTGGAACAGGACAGCATGATATAGATCAGGCCCAGTTCCGACGGCTTGAGGATCGGTTGTAACCGGACAGCCCGGCAAAAGCCGTTGATTACCAGCAGAACGAAGAGGAACAGAATGACATTATAAAAGGGAACAGCAAAGGTCGGACTGACCCGTGCCAATAGTATCAACAGACTGTTGATCGGGATCAGTACCAGTCCGACCAGGATTGGTTTCCAATTCATCAGAGAAAGATTCTAGGATAGAAAAGAGGCATCGGTGGAATAAAAAGATCGTCTCGGCGGTATTGACCTATCCCTGTGAAAGCGAAGATCGGAGTTCTTCGGTTGGCGATAGCGAAGCGATGTTAATACTGTGGGATTCAGTGTTGATCTGTCCACCGGTTGACCTGCGTATTAAGGTGGCCTTTTTAACCTGGTGTACTCTTAATCGGGAAAAATCTCCTCGGCTAATGCAATTCGCTCTTCCACACCGGGATGCGTTCTGGCATCTAGCATTTGACGATAAGTGGCATCGGTGGCGAAGTTTTGTTGTGAATCCGGATGCGATACCAGCATATCCTCGATCACTTTTCCCATGAAACCTTTCCACCACATTAGCTGATTTTCTGCGCCTTCGCCCCGATAGTAGGCTGATCCATACATTAGGTCCGACTCAATTTCAGAACGGAAGTGTGCCATCGTGCTGCTGACCTCAGCAAAAATCTCTTCCAGTTTAGGTCCGGGATCGCCAGGATCTGACCGCAGTGCCAAGACCTTTTCCAATATTTCCGACAGTTGGTAGGCCAAGCGATGGCCCTTTCGCACATAAGCTACTCTTTGACGGGTGATTTCGTTTTCTGCTAACGAGTAAGCCTGATCGATCTGTTCCCGGGCTTGTTCCCGATCTTCACGCTTCCATTCTGATAGTTGCAGATATAACCGGTTCAGCCCCAGAAACCACTTCCCCGGACGGTTTTTCCGGTTCCAGCCTCCTTCTAGGGTATCGAAATAGGCGCGCATCTGCGGTGCTACCTCTTTGAACATTTTGGTCGACCATTCTTCCATCAGTTCATCCGGATCGAGAGATATATCCCACAACAAGCGGGTAACCAAATAGAGTTGGGCTCCAGTATGTGCCCGGTAAGAATACGATTCACAATAGAACCCTTTGACACCGACTGTTGGCAGGAATCTAAGGGGCCGGGCAACGATTTGTGGATAGACGCGTGGTGTGAACCAGCTCAACCCATAGTAATCATAGACCGCTAAATGGTGGGCTACCTTGGACCACATTTCTAGGATGCCATAATCCCGCGCCTCATAGCCGGGATCGTAGTATTGGCTGGAATCCTGGGTCAGATAGATCACTACATTCGAAGGTAGAGTGTCAATCTGTTGCGATGGCAACTCGGTTGTCCAATAGGCATAAGCACTAACGTAGCGGTCCGGATAGCTATGGATCAGTTCGTTGGCCACCGTATTGATGTAGTAAAAATAGCTGTTGCTATTCATTCTGCGATCCCGATAGGCTTCCATGCTATTATCGAGCTCAAGGCAGGACGAACATTGGCAGAACTTGGAACTCTCGTTTGGACAGAGGCTGTAGGTGCTGACCTCGGGATTTTGGTTGAAAAACCGGCTGACGGTTTCAATCGCAATTTGAATTACATCGGGATTAGTCAAGCAGGGCTGGATTGGTGTATGTCCGTCCTTATCGGGCACCTGTCGCCGGCCGTCTACCAGGACATAGTATTCCGCATGCTGACCATATCGACTGGGTGGAAGAAGATTGTAAAGGTTGTGTCCATGGCCGTAGAAAGGGAGTTGCCGGCTGCCATTATCGATCCGGTTTCGTCGAAGCCAATCGGGGTCACAGCCGCTGAAAACTCGAAACCCGAAGGCCGGTTTTTCGGTACGATTGATCTCAGGAATCGCAACTGTCCTGCGTTGTGGAACCTCTTCAAGGATCGGGTCTGCCATCCCCCAGACAACACCGAGCTCATTTGTCAATAGATCGTAAATACCGTGTGAGAGGCCAATCGAAGTTTTGGCCGTAATCATCAGCTGGGGTGACCCCGCGTCGAGGACAGTAGAAAATCAGTAACCGTTGACGGGCAGGTCTGCCCAACGATTTTGCCCTTTCTGTAGACGGAGACACTCGCTTGTATTACCGATATGAATTTGTGGACTACTGTGCTGGGACGTTCCATCTTCAACCACCGTAGTCTGGCACCGCTCATTTTCTCGATCACGCCGATGAGATCTTCAACCGATTGATCCATCGAGTCCAGATCGGGGGCGATAACCACCACGGCTTTAGGATTTCCATTCTCGACTAAAGTAACCATTTCATTCCTCCCGACGATATGATTTTGAGTTGTAATAAATAATCAACCGTTTGCCGTCAAACGCTTCTGGGAGTAGGTTTAAGCTACGTTTTGATCTGGTAGGAGATCAAAATTGCGTTTCCAACCCGGCGACACAGTCGATTCGCCTTTTCAATTTCGCTTTATCTATCTGGTTCGATGGATATTAGCATTGTATGCAAACGGAAATCAACGGTCAAAAGAGACGATCCAGTAGGTAATGACTCCCCTTTGCCCCTTTCTGCAGAGGTTAGCAAATATCGCTTCGTTTCCGGGTATCTCCACCTCGCAGCAGCGATGGAAACCCCTGCTCCAAGTTATTATTAGGCGCAAGTTGAGGTCTCGAAAAATGACCGTCAGGGGCCAAAATGCAGATTTGGGATAAAAATGAAGCGGCTTCGACTAATGCTCAAATACCTCTAATT
>Ga0208128_1000753_pt1 | contig 12756 bp, 17 predicted proteins | sample ETNtaG_35_FD_185758 | JGI IMG/M metagenome (GOLD analysis project Ga0208128, IMG submission 185758) | Marine microbial and viral communities from oxygen minimum zone, Eastern Pacific Ocean - ETNP201306PF51B (SPAdes) (version 2) | ecosystem: Environmental > Aquatic > Marine > Oceanic ... | reverse complement strand
TGTTGGTTTTCCATTCTTTCTAATATTTTAAATTCTTTAAGCCATCTTTTGATGTCATTAGCATTTATATAAAGACCAGTTGCGGAGTGTTGAGGTCTTGTCCTTTTTAAATCAACTTGAGCTGTTTGAAGTCTTACTAATAAATATTCTTCTAGTTTCATTTTTTGTATGTCCTTATCCACATCCACATTAAAACCCCAAAACAAACCACCAAAATCCAATATATCTCCATTTTTAACAATTTGGTTCTTCACAAACTTCTCTCTTGAATAACTTAGAGATTATAGCTTGTGAATCAAACTCAAAGTTCTGTAGATTTTCTATTACTTCATTACATTTTTCTGAACATCTATGTTCTAGTTCTAGTTCTTGATGCATCGAACAGCCTGTTAGTAAAAATCCTACAAACAGAGCCAGTAATACTAACAGTCCATACTTGTAGAAGTTTTGCCAAAACTTGGGTGTAAACGGTTTCATCAACAAGAAGTATATTCTTTCTTTTCTCATTTCTTATGGAGCTCGTCTTTCAATTTTAATTTCATTTTCTTGTGTTTCCTTAGAGCTTTCTGTAGCTCCCAGCTTCTGTCTGTTTCTCGTTCTTGTTCCATTTCTTCTACTTTGTTATGATAATAATCAAACTCTCGTTTGAGTTGTTTCTTCTTCATCGGCTTAAACACCATCTGACTAAAAAGAATACGAACAAGAATACAAAAAGATAAAACAGTCCACTTCCGTGACTGAGATTGTCTATACCTAATCCAGGTCTGTTGATCCAAATTCCACCAAAACAAACTCCCAAGATAAAATATCTTGTTAATCTATATTGTTCGTATCTAGTCATGTTGTATAATACTATTATAACAGCTTTCGCTGATTTGTCAATTCATTAATGGTTCTTGATCATAATCTATTCGTTCTTCTCTTGGGAGTATCTCTCCCGCACAGAATACACAGTATTGTGGAATGTAATGGGTTCCCATTTCATGTTTGACTTCAAACATTGAACCGCATTCTTCACAAGTCATATCTCTTTTTTCGTAATAATCAATCATCTTTGAGAACTGAATTCTTATATTTCACAAAATCGTCATGGCCACCGATGTATTCACCATCTACTATAATTTGTGGGTATGTCTTGGCATCTGGAAATCTCTCTAATAATTCTTCTCTAGTGAAATCTTCATCTAACTGATGATAAATATAGTTCAGACCAAACTTCTTACAAATCTGTTTTGCTCTCTCACAATAAGAACAACCTGATCTTCCCCATATCTCGACTAAGTTATCTAAATCTAAGACTCCTTTATCATTCGCCAATGCTTTGTTCATATCAATCTAGTCAATACAAATATACACAATGCCAAACATACACCCAAGAAAGCAAACACCCATCCGATGTTGAATTTCTTATGTATTATTCTGTTCCACCATTCTTTCATCTTCTTCTCCCTATTTTATAATCATAGCCTATTATAACTCCAACGTCTTTCTCACCTTTAAACCAAACAGTAGGCCGATTTGGATACTCTGTATAGTACCAAGTTCTTCCATACGTTGGGGCGATGAACCAATTATTCTTCTTCCATCTTATTAAAGGCATTACATTGATATCTCTATAACCAGTAACTAAACCTATTTCTATTTCTGATTCACGAATACTAAACTCTCGACTCACATAAAAACTAATGTTCTTCTCACTATTATAATACATTCCAGTACTATAGTTGTTGTCTATTTCACATCTTATGTGTGGATTTATTTCATTAAATCCTGATTGCATTCCCAAGTGTAAACTTAGCGTTAGTAAAAATGATAAACAATTCATAATATCTCCTTATAATTTAAATTTTTCAAATGTATCTTCCTTGATATCTTGTTTGATACCACCTATTATATATGATTCTATTTCGGTCTCTTGTGGAGCGTTTTGCAGGCCTCTAGACGATAACCAATGTTGTGTCCACGGAAGTGGATTCGTTCTTATTGGTCTGTCATATAACGGCTTCAGCCCTATAGCTCTGAGTCTTTTATTGGCTATCCATTCTACATAGTTCCCTAATAGAGTTTCAGACAGGCCAATCATAGAACCGTCTTTCATTAAGTATGATGCCCATTCTTTTTCTTCTTCAACAGCTGAGCTATACATATCGTAAACTTCTTCTTCACAGTTTTTCATTACTTTCAACATTTGTTTATCTTTCTCACTCTTTTGATAATTCTTGATAATATGTTGAGTAATTGCTAGGTGTTGAGATTCATCTCTTGCAATCAGAGAAATAATCTTTGCAGATCCTTCCATAAGCCTCAACTCCCCAAACCCAAAGGAGCATGCGAAACTAACGTAGAAACGTATTCCTTCGAGTATATTGATACTGATTAACATTTTGTAAAATCTTTTCTTGAGTTCGTATGTGTCAGTATTCTTTACTCCTCTATCTTTAATCCATTTAGCCCCTTCTTGCATAAAAACATCATAATCTTTTGTAACTGATTCAGCTCTACTGAGTATTTCTTTAGTTTCAAGTATTGTGTCAAACACTTCACTTGGATCAGAATAGAGATTCTTCATAATGTATGTGTAACTACGACTATGAATGTTTTCCATGAAATCCCATGCAATGATACAACTCTCTAATTCAGGAATACTGACATAAGGGAGTAGCGCTAACGCAGGACCTCGACCTTGAACACTATCTAACATTGTCTGATATTTGAGATTGGCTGTGAATATGTGTTTTTGTCCAGCATCTAATGATTGATAATCATTTCTGTCTTTCTGTAAACTGACCTCTTCTGGCCTCCAGAAAAATCCTAACTGTTTCTGTGTTAATTTGTCGAATATGGGATACTTGAATTCATCATATCGTTGTGTGTTTAATGCTTCGCCAAAGAACATAGGTTCTTTAAGTGCGTTGACTTTATTTCTATTGAATATTGTCATATCGCACACGCATCACAATCTTCATCATCATCTATTGGTGTAACTACTTCTTCTGTTAATACTTCATCTTCTGTTTTACTGTCGTATGTGTTTTGATAATAAACTGTTTTCCATCCATACTTGTATGATGTCAACATATCTTGAGCCATTTCAGATAACGGAACTTCATTATTTGGGTAGTTTTCTGGATTGTAGCTCCAATTACCCGAAATGGCCTGATCGAAAAATTTCTGCATAATCGCTACAATCTTAATGTAGCCTTCATTTGATTTCATGTCCCACAATAGAGTATAAAAGTTTTTTAAGTGTGGATAACCTGGAACTATCTGTTTCAGTGGACCCTTCTTACTTTTCTTAATTGACAAGTAATCACGTGGTGGTTCTATACCATTCGTTTCATTGGACACGACAGAGGAGCTCTCAGACGGCATCTGTGTCGTTAATGTAGAGTTTCTAACTCCATGTAATACTATTTCTTCTCGCAAACTCTCCCAATCACACTCATATTCTGGCTTGACTATTTCATCAACATCTTTCTTATAATGATCAATAGGCAATTGCCCACCAAAATACTTCGTATCACTCCAACCATCACAATCTCCCTTTTCTTTAGCTAATTCAACGCTCGTCTTGAGTAGATTAAACTGAAAATGTTCAGTCAGTCTATGAACTAGCTTATGAGCTTCTTCATCATCATATTTAACTTTGTTCTTAGCTAAGAAATGAGCTAAACCTATATAACCAATCCCTAAACTTCGTCTTTTCTTAGTTGATATCTCAGCTGCTTTGACTGGATAGTTCTGATAATCAATTACTTCATCTAATGCCCTAACAGCTAAATCACATAGCTCAGGCATTTCTTTAAGATCATTAGTCATTTGACCAACATTGATAGCCGACAATATACAGAGAGCTATCTCTCCTTCCTCGTCATGTTGACTAGTCAATGGGGTTGTGGGTAGTGTAATTTCTTGACATAGATTAGACATATTGATTTTGGCTTGATCTTCAAAGAATGAGCTATGACTATTAGCATGATCTATGTTCATTATATAAATTCGACCTGTTTCAGCTCTCTCTTTGAGTAGTTTCATAAACAGTTCTTGAGCATTTACTTTCTCTTTAGGAATAGAATAAGCTCTTTCATATTTCTCATATAGTTCATCAAATTCATCAGTGCCGAAAGCTTCATATAAACCTGGCACCTGATGTGGTGAGAATAATGTGATATCTTCATTTCTAAGAAATCGTTCATAAAACAATTTCGATATTTGTATTGAATAGTCTAGTTTTCTGACTCTGTTATCTTCTGAGCCTTTGTTGTTCTTGAGAACAAGAATGTCCTCTATTTCTTGATGCCAAATCGGAAAGTGAACCGTTGCAGAACCACCTCGAACGCCGTTTTGAGTACAACAACGGACTGTTGATTCAAATTTTTTAAGAAACGGAATGACGCCTGTGTGTTGGACCTCGCCTCCTCGAATCTTGCTCCCCAATCCTCGTATTCGACCAGCGTTGATACCAATTCCAGCACGCTGAGCAACGTAACGACCAATAGCCATATCAGAGCTAAAAATACTGTTAAGAGAATCGTCAACATCAACAAGCACACAACTCGCAAACTGACGTAAAGGAGTTCTAATACCGGCCATGATCGGTGTTGGAATATTGATTTTAAATTGTGAAATGGCGTCATAATATTTTTTAACATATTGTAATCTCTTTTCTTTTGGGTATTCTTTAAACAAAACTGCAGCAATCAACATATACATATATTGTGGTGACTCATAGAGTTTCCCATTACTTCTATCTTGAACAAGATATTTGTCAACTATTTGTCTTAGCCCAGCATATGTAAATAGAAAATCTCTGTCATGTTTCATATAGCTGTCTAATTTATCCCATTCTTCATCATCATAATATGTGATAAGTCTTTCATCATAAACACTAGTATTGATATTTCTAACAACAATGTCTTTTAATGCTGGGTATATTTTAGAGTCTTTCCATTTAGTATTGAATACATTTTTTCTTACTTGGAACAGTAAGAGTCTCGCTGCGACATATTGATAATTTGGACTTTCTAATGATATTAAGTCTGCGGCAGATTTGATCAATATGCTTTGTATTTCTTTAGTAGTGATTCCATCATAAAACTGTAGGCCTGAGTTCATTTCAACAGATGATTCAGCTACTCCAGCTACATCTTTACATGCAGCTTCTACCATTCTATGTACTTTCTCTAAATTTATCGGTTGTGATGAACCATCACTTTTAACTACTTGTGTCTCGTTATCGCTCACTAATCTTACTCCAATCACTCAAGGCCATCTTAGCTTTCAACCCTGAAAATTTATTACTGTTTATCGTGTCCTTTATAACACTCGGAGATAATCCATTTAATACCATATCATTTATATCTTTATCGTCTATTGTCTTAGGCCATATACAGACCTCAAACCCATCTTCAATAATTTGAGACAACTTTTTCACAATCTCTGGAGCTCTAGGCTCATTATCAAACACAACTATCGCCTGTTCAATAGGCACTATTGTAGTTAATTTTGAGAAATCGCTTCCAGCGACTGCAATGGAGTTAGGTAAAAACAGGCTATCAATAGGGCCTTCTGTAACATAAACCTTTTTATTATAATCAACTGTTCTAAGCCCATAAATGAGTGGTGATGTTTCATCAAATTTAAGTGTTAAATATCTAAGTTTGTTGTTATTGAGTGCCCTACCAGAAACTCCGATAAGTTTTCCCTGTCTTGTATAGAACGGAATAACTAATCTTGGGTCGTTTCCGAATACCCTTTCCTTATACTTATAATCCAACTTACTTAGAGCTTGACAGTTCTCAATATAGTATAATTCGTCCCATTTGTGAGATGGAATTTTCCTATGTTTTAAATAATCTCTAGCTTTTGGAGCGTCAGCAGCTTTGATACAGCCCACTTTTTTGAGTGGGTCTTTCTTGAATATTGAAGTTTTCTTAACTCCAGCATTAGATACTGGAGCAAATTGTGGTTTTTTCTTATAAAACTTTTCTACACAATATTGTTTCCACATTGTGTTGTCTTGTTCTTTAAGAAAACTTGAAAAAGATTTCGATTCACCACAGTTATGACACTTGTAAATGAATGTTTCTTTATAAATGAAATGATAGCCCCGAGCCTTATGTGGATTCTTCTCAGAATCACCACAATAGGGACAAGCGTGATTAAGTAAATCTTCGTTTTTCCATTTAGAATTTCTGAATCTGCTAGAAATCAAACGCAGATATTTTTTGTCTACCCATAACATAATCTATATATCTATTATAACAGCTTTTGCTGCTATGTCAAGTCAATCTTTGAATAATATTTTCAGTTCACATTGTACTGATTGATCGCAAAACTCCTTAATAAAAGCCGAAGCAGCTGACAAGTCAGAAGGCTTTCTAACTTCTATAGTAATAATCGAATTCCCAACTCTCGTTATTGTGCTCTGAGCTCGGCTTCCCTCGCTTCGGGTTCTATCCTTCCGAGTAGAGCCTATTCTTTTGGGCTTTCTTCGTCTTGTAGTACATCTGTTTCTTCATCAATCTTTTCAGCTACGTCTTCAACTACACCTGCAGTAGTATCTACTACAAACGCGGTTGTGTCAGCAACATCTTCTGCTACTGCACCAACGAGTTGTGATGTTCCCGTAACTACAGCATCAACTGTACCTGTAACTACAGTTTTACCAGCTTCCCACACGGTGCCTACTGTAGAGCATCCAGTTGAAACTAGTAAGAAAAAACAAAGTATACTTGTTAATATGTACTTCATATTTGTTCCATTGTTATTAATCATCTAATAACTAATTATTACTACAGAACTAGCTGTAGAACCTACGATAGTCTTTATGACTACCTTATATTTATGATTCTAAATACTTTCAATTCCCATCTTTTTTGTTGTTTTCACCCAAATCGTGAGGGAGTGATGATGCATTACTTAATCCAAAATATCTGTTTTTTCATAATATACTATTATTATAACAGCATATTGTGATTTGTCAAGGTTTGTTCAATTGCTGAACAGTACTATTCATCTTTATTTCTTGGCCAAAGTCCTATAGTTGGTCTTCTACTAGAATTAGATGCTCCAACACCTTGTGTTGTTGATCCATCTGGATTCTTAATTGTGACATTTCTGTAATAGATGACAACTTCTTGAACTTCTCTTAAATATCGTCTTAACTCTTGCATATTGAAGCTCATTAGTTCATAATCATCTATTGTCATAGCAACAAAGACCACATCTCCACCATTTAATTTCTTGATGTCATCTAAAAATCTGTCAAGATATGTGTAATCGTCTGGCCAGTCAGGGTGTTCTTTACCTAAATTACAATCGCGTTTCCCTTCTTCATTCTTATTACATGGGTTAGATATCTTAGCTTCACTCACAACATACCATCTAGGCTCTTTTAAATCAATAGCCCTAGGCATAGTAGGTTGAATGATCTCAATCTCTATGGGTTTAGTGATTACTTCTACTTGTTTTGTCGCACAACCACTAATTATCAGTAGTGGTAGGATCGTCAAGATTGTCAAGTGATTTACTATCTTCTTCAATCGTTTCAAATACTTTCTTTGTTCCATCGTTTACTCTCTTTTCAATTAGACCTGGTTTAGCTATAGCTAACTTATTCATATTATGTCTTTTGAATATGTCTAAATATCTATTCATTTCTCCCTCAATCTCAGCATTTCTAGCAGTCATATTATTCAAAGCAGATGACTGCTTCTCAAAACTTTCTTGTTGAGCTTTAATTGTGGCTGTTTGTTCTTGATCTCTCACTTGAAAAGCAAGATTTTCAATTTTAAGTGATTCATTCTGTTGATATAAGAAATATCCACCCAAAGCCATGGCCATTATAATACCTATAAATAACTGATTCATTTTTTATAATCTCTTAACATATAATCCATCGGTTTTGCTGATTTTATTTCAACAAGACGCCACTTATCATCTTTAAATTTAATGTGTTTTGGAGTGATTTTAATCTTTCTATTGACTACAAACCTATGGCTCTCTCGAATGGGAGCAGGCTCTCCTAAAACTCTATCGTCCTTGTTATAGGTTACCCAAAGTTCATACTTTTTGTTGAATGGCCAAAACATTATCTATAATTCTCTTTCTAAGTGACTTCTGATTCTTCAATTTGAACCGAATTTGTATATCTTTTTTCTTCTTCTTTTTATTTTTTACTAAAACTGTTGAACTATCGTCACCCGTACCTGCTATATGTGTACCTGTAACTGTCCCCATATCTTCTGTTACTTTAAGACCTAGTTTCTTTTGATATCTGTTAATCTGTTTTAATAAAGTTTTCTTCTCGTTCTTATTTTTAGTATTAAGATACTTCTGCATAAGATTAATCATTGCATCAGAATCAATTCCCTCTGCAGCATTTTCCCATTCTCTAAGTCTAGGTTCTCTGCGATTGTAGTGTTGAGTAACTAAAGAAAGATTATTCTTATCGTTGTTTAAAGGATTGTTGTCTTTATGGTGGACATCTTTATTAGGATCAGCGTCTTTAAAACGTGCTCTGGCCGCATTCCTAGCAGCTCTTCTTATCTTCTGTTCTGGTCGTGAATGATAATTATCGTATTCTTTTCTATAGTTTCTACTCATAATAACTATTTATGTAAATAATTATCTTAAATCGTGACTTGTACAATACATCATTGCTTCTTTATCAACATTGTACATTTTGAATACGCTTACTCCATATACTTTACCTGCAGGTTTTGCACCTGAATGTATGATTGTATCACCTCGTCCAGCTACAACTTCTTCATCTATAATCATAGGCCGGACTAAAGTATATGTTCGTTCATTTTGTACTTTATTAATTGGAATGAAATCTTCTAATAAATCTTCTTGAAGAAATCCTGATTCTTTCATATACTTGAATACTTCTTTATCTAATTTATTACCTGTGATACCCGCGTGTTCTTTAATAAGAAACAATGCAGTAGCATATGATGCTAACCTTGTTTTACCAAAGGGTAACAATTCCATAAGTCTTTTTAGATTGAATACTAATCGGTGTAAGAAAGTATAAGCATTTTTTCTATCTGCTGTGTTTACTTTCTCTTTTTTTAGTCTTTTGCCTTTGCTATCAATAAGGCCTTCTTTGTATGCAGCTTGCTCTTCCCAAGGAGTTGTTAAAAGTTTAAGAATTCTGAATACAATTACTGTGTCTATTGCTCTTGTCGCCATTTATATTTGTCTCATCCGTTTTACTGCTATTTCATCTAATGGTATTTCTACTTCCCATTCTTCATCAATGTAATCTAAGTATAAAAGGCAAGTTTTAAGAACTGGCCAGTATTCATCATCTATTTTATATTGTAACATTCTTATTGCGTTCGGTACTCCGAACACATTGCTCAATATAATAAGATGATTGAGAATAAGTCTTTCCCTTAATTCACCTGTCCTGTGATATCGTTTAAGAAGTCTTTTTAGATAACGGAATCTTCTGATATCTTCATAGAATTCTTCAGTTGATGTACATTGTGGATTGTCATAGTGACGAATCGCAAATAAGGTAAAGTTTTCCTCGTTGAGGTCTTCAAAAATATCCATCATGTAAGTATATATTACTTACAAATACTATTGAATTTGACCAGAAACCCTAAATCCGCCAGTTGGCATTCTTTCATACTCTATATTCATTACCAGGTCTTCTGGAATTGATATAGGTAGAGAGTGTTCTCCAGCGTGGTCATGTTTTTCACCAAATTGTGTTAATGGTATTCTCAAACCCCCGCTATCGCCAGCTGCTTCTACTTGTACATTAAATGAAAGACCAATCTGTTCTACTTTACCAGCTAATTGTCTTAAAGCAGCGTCTACATTCATATACTCTACTTGCATGTTAGCTGAGAGCCAGTTGTTTACTCTGGCTCTGACATCTTCTTGGTCAATTCTATGGAAATCAGGATCTACTTCCGATGTTAAACCGGCTGATCCCGTACCTAAAGCTACTTCTTTTACATAAGTTTTAAAGCTTTTCATTATGTTATCCTAAATTCTATGATTCAGCTGTTGTTACGCCATACAATATCTGTGCAGAACCTGAAGTTGTCCCGGCTTTAGTTTCTTCTGTATAAACAGTTGTAGAACCTGTCTTAAGTACTGCATTACCGAATAACTCAGCACTACCTGCTGGTCCACCGATTGCACTACCACCTGCCATATCACCTTCTGTAACTGCTGTTCCATTTGAATCAACCATTGCAGATGAACCATTAGTACCTAAAGCATAATTTGTGTCACCCAAGTAACCACCAGCAACTGCTGTTCCTGGAATTGTTCCTCTGAACACTAGTCTGTTAGTTCCACTACCTGAGTAGTATTGCATATACATAGAACCATCATTAACCATATCTGTTGGTCCATAATTCTGTAAGAGGAAGTATACTTTGTTTGAATATACTTGGTCAGCTGACCATGCTACTGATGTTACTGTAATAGCTTCATCAAACGTCAATGCGATATCAAATGTTTCTGTACGAGCATATTCACCTGCAGTAAAGTCTACTGATAATATATTAGCTGCGCCTAATGTAGCGGCCAATCCACCCATTGCTACCAGAATTTCTGGTGTTGCACTGGTGTTATCGTTTCCACTAGCTGAAGTTCCTGCTTTATATGACCAACCACTTTGTGTAGCAAAAGCATGTTCTTGCTTGTACTCAGCAGTGTCTGTTGCTCTTAGAAATTTAGGTCGGCTTTCAACCGACGTTGATTTTTTCCATAAAGGCATTTGTTTTTATCTCCTAATTAAAATATTTTAATCATTACTATCTATTTAGTAATTTAAAGAACTTATCAAACCCACTTTTCGATTTTTGCATAGCTATTAAAGCTTGCCCACGCTCTTGTGGTTTTAAGTTCATTAAGTTTTTCAAGACTTTCGTAGCTGTACGTCTGTCCATCTTAACTTTTGTTTTATCATGTAAAATGATCTCACCGCGACCTAAGTCTACGATACCCTTCATTTGGTTCATAACATTTCTATCTGGATTTGCTAAATGACCAACATTTCCTTTGGTCTCAAACGCCTCTATAGCTGCTCTTGTTATCAACTCATCTTTAGCATCCTTGTATTTGCCACCCATTTTGAGTGCCAACTTATCAATCATGCTAAGTAATTCTCTTTTGGTCTTAGCTTTTCGGGTAAGACCCCAAAGAAGATTATTACCGGCTTGTGTCGGCATTCCCAAATCTGGTGCTCTTCTACCTTCACTAATCATGGCTATTCGCCTTTGATATAGCCGAGCTTTTTCATCTTCTCTCTAAAATTCTTCCTACGACCATCCATTTTGTAAGTTTTATGAACATCTTGTTCTACTTCTTCGTGATCACCTTTCCAATTCTTATCAACATAGTCAAAGAACTTTTTCTTTTTCTCACCTTCTAATTCATCTGGTGAACTAACACCAAATTTCTTTAAGGCTGCATTAAAGAATTTTTTATATGCTTCTTTATCACCACCTTCTGGTAGCCAATTAGTATAGTCTGTTGTTGTTCCTGTTGGTAAAGGGTTAGCAGATTCATTAGCTATTTTTAACATCTCTTTAACTTTAGGATCATCTGATAATCCTTTCTTTAATTTCTCAATAGCTTTAATCGCACCTGTCATATTACCCTGGTAGTATCGTTTGTCAAAGGCTATGCCACCGGCTTGTTTAATAAGTTGTTTTGAAAATTTACCTTCTTGAATATCTTCTGCAAAGTTTTGATCTGGCTTAGGTGTCTTAATATATCTAATATCTCCTCCATTGAATCCAGCTTTTCTCATATTAGCATCACTCTTAGCAATACTTCTAAGTGAGTCTAAGAAGTCTTTTTTATCTTTTTTATATGATGATAAATTAGTAGTAAACCCATGTAGATCAATTAACACAGTAAGAACTCTGTATAATTTTGAATCTTTTGTTGCCCATACATTAGGAAAATCTTTCCTTAACATATTTGGACTAAGTTCAACTTCTTGAATATTTTCTTCATTTGGCCATTTCTGATAAGAACTTTTACCCAATTTTCCTGTATCTATATATTTTTGAAGCATCGCGATTTTATCTTTAGATCCAGTAAACTTGTATTTACTTGGACCTTCGTGACTGAAATTAAGCCATTTGTCAAATTGCTTTGTCATCTTACTGATGTTTCCGCCTTTATGTGTTACTGAAAGTGACGCATTGGCAGCTTCAGATACTTGTTTAAATGTTTTCACTTTTCCTTCCTCTAATTTAACATCTTTACTACTGTATTTATAAGTGAAAGACTTTCCTGTGAATTTATCTTTAATATTAAAAGTATTTCCACTCATTTTTAATATTGGTCCTTTGGCTTTCTGTCCATCAGGCTTTAAAAATTCTAATTCTTGTTCATGTAATTGAGCATATGCTACTTCACCTTGAACATATTCTATTGGTTCTTGTTCTTCTGCAATAGATTCTAAAGCTAAAATCATTCGTTCTGTTTCTCTTTCTTCAAATATATCTTCTAATTGAGATTTATTATATGTTATAAATCCTTTCTTTCCTAATACTTTTTGAATCTGTTCTACTTGTAATTCTTTATCAATTATCATTCCAAAGCTATCACATGCTGCTATAATATCTTCTACTGTTGCGTGTCTTTTACCATAACCATCATCATTGATAGCAATTGCTCTTGGAACCTGTTCTGATTTTAATTTGAATGGAGATTGTTTTGCGTGTTCGTATTCTTCTTTAATTCGTTGTGATCTTGATTTTACTTCTT
>Ga0208128_1000752_pt1 | contig 12760 bp, 9 predicted proteins | sample ETNtaG_35_FD_185758 | JGI IMG/M metagenome (GOLD analysis project Ga0208128, IMG submission 185758) | Marine microbial and viral communities from oxygen minimum zone, Eastern Pacific Ocean - ETNP201306PF51B (SPAdes) (version 2) | ecosystem: Environmental > Aquatic > Marine > Oceanic ... | reverse complement strand
GGCTCAAATATTGGTGCTGACAACTGGTCGGTTGAGGCGGAAGAAGAAGGCCTGGAAAACAGGCATAACTTTCAGGTGACTACCACATAACTACCACATAACTACCTGATAACACCTAGGCAAATTCACGTAAATTTAAATCTGTTTTTCTAGGAAGTTATCTGTTCCGGCCGACCAATCACCGTCATTGAAAGGCTAATCCCTTGGGCTCTAGATCTAGCGGCTGAATGATTCTATGATTTGTCATTATGACCTCTCTCCTCGGCCTCAAAAATTGGCTACCAGAGGGTGGGTTATCTCAGCCGGTGTGTTTTTCTGGGCCTGAAAACAGAACCGCCCTCTGTCTTTGACCAACAAAGCCGGCTTCCAACATGAAAGAATGTCAGGTTTCAGAAAGTCTACCTCCTGAGACCTGGGCCTTGAGGTATCTCAGGTCATGTTTTATAATAAGATTATCAAATCATCTAAGACGGTATAAGGCATAGCTGAGGAGGGTAAGATGGCACTGGTGGGTTATGCCCGAGTCAGTTCGGTGGGGCAAAGGCCTGGTGAAACACTACCATAAGTTATTTGAGGAACAGAAGAGTGGGACTTCAGATCAACACCCCAGATTAAAGGTTCAAGCAGGGCGACACCCTGGTGGTGACCAGACTGGATCGTCTAGCCCGTTCTGCCTTGCATCTGTGTCAAATAGCCAAGGCCAGCCGAAAGAAAGGAGAACTGATCAAGGAGTTGATGGCAGGCTATAGGGTTTCGGAGGCAACCGTCTATCCTACCTGAATCAGGAAGTTGACTCGGCCACATAATAACAACCAAGTACAGAAAGTGAAGGGCCAAAAATAGTGGTACCAGATGTAGAACGGAACAGTGGAGGCTTGCCGCTTCGAGAACTGGGCCAGACCGGTTTTAAAGTGTAGAATGTGGGCTTTGGCGGTGGTCACTTTAATTGGTTAGGACCTCGATGAAGCCGGATCTATTCATCTGCTACACCAAGTCACTGAACCGGATCAATCCTTCCTGCCCGCTGCTAGCCAGAGGAAAGACTAATAAAAGGGCAACATAGATTGGCCCATAATGGACGGAAGCCAAAGGTGGTTGCCGTGAAGCATAGAGCTTAATCTTCAACACTACCCGCTCCCGTGGCCGAAGATCGTGCATAGTCTTTACACGTCAGGTGTAAGGTGCGCTAAACCGTAGGACCGGAGATGGGGAATCCATAAGTTTAGTTGGGTGAGGGGTGTTGAAGTTCCTCATATATTCTTAAACTGAAAATAGAACATATGGAGAAAGATATTATGTCGACTCGACAACTAGCCAGACGGGACTTTATGAAGACGACGGTTGCCCTGTCCATCCTGGGGCCCATGGCCGGATCCCATTCTGCGGAAGTAAAAAGAGATACCAAACGGAAACATCCGAACCTGGTCGTTGTGTTTCCCGATCAAATGAGAGGGCAAGCGCTTGGATTTCTCAACGAGGATCCCGTCGTCACCCCGCACCTAGACCGTTTTGCGAAGGAAAGCCTAGTTCTTCCGCAGGCAGTTTCCAACTATCCTGTCTGCAGTCCTTTTCGTGCCATGTTCATGACAGGCAAGTATCCTCATGCCAATCGCGTCACTTCAAACTGTACCAGCATAACAGAGCCGTCAGGATGCGAGTTGCAAAAGTCAGACCAGTGTTGGTCAGACGTTTTGAAAGACAGAGGTTACAGTCTGGGTTACGTTGGAAAGTGGCACCTGGATTCTCCCCGCAGCCCCTATATTGAGTGCAAGAACAACCGGGCAGACACGAAATGGAATGAATGGTGCGATCCCGAACGGCGGCACGGATTTGACTATTGGTATTCGTACGGAACATACGATTACCACATGAATCCAATGTATTGGTCTACCGATGCCAAACGAGAGGAGTTTCACTTTGTCAAACAGTGGGGGCCCGAGCATGAAGCTGACCTGGCAATTGATTACATTCGGAATGAAGAAGGAAAACATCGCAGGTCAAACCAACCTTTCGCACTTGTGGTCTCCATGAATCCACCGCATACTCCATACGATCAGTTTCCGAAGAAATACCTGGAGTCCTACGAGAGCAAAACCTCCAGAGACCTGCTTGTGCGTCCCAATGTAGATAAGAGTGGAAAAACTAGGATGTCAAAACTGGCCTTGAGCCAAACAAAAAACTATTTTGCCAACGTGACGGGCGTAGACGAGCAGTTTGGTCGCATTCTGCAGGGAATTAATGATGCCGGTCTCAAGGAAGACACTATTGTTCTCTTTACATCAGACCATGGGAATTGCGTGGGTACACATAATCTGGCAACGAAAAATAATCCTTTTGAAGAATCCATGCGTATACCCTTTATTATTCGCTGGCCGGGCAAGATCAAAGCGCGTCGCGACGAACTTCTTATGTCCGCACCTGACATCTATCCAACTCTCCTCGAACTAATGGGATTCAAGAACTTTATTCCCGGGTCAGTCCAAGGTACCAGCCATTCTGAGATCTTTCTTACGGGCAAAGGCGTACGCCCTTCCTCGCAACTTTATCTAAAAGTACCTTATGACAATACGCGATCTGGACTCCGCGGAGTAAGAACACATAGATACAAGCTAGTCATGACAGCGGTCCTGAACAAACCCTTGAATAGTCAATTGTATAATCTAGAGTTGGATCCATATGAAATGTCGGATATTGCCGAGAGCAGTCCCGATATAATTAAGCAGTTGGTCAAAGATGAATTGCTTCCGTGGCTCAAGAGAACAAATGATCCCTGGATAGAGAATCTACAGAAAACCAACAAATCCATCGACGACAGCTGAGCGGGTAGCCTTGACGGGGCAAGCGCCTGTTGGCTAACTGACAATATCACGCTGGGCAGGCAAAACGGAGAGAGCTAATGGGCTTATTACAGTTGGTCTGTTGTTCTGCGAAAGCAAATAGTGCGGCAACAATTATCTGTCCAAGTGGTAGATATGGAGGATTTGTAAATTATGGGGATTGTATCGACCGGCTTCCCAAGCGCGATGAGTATCGCCCCCTTTACGATGCACAACGCGCCATCCGTATGGTTTAGGCAAAGAATCATAAATGGGAATATGATCCCAAACGAATTGGGATCATGGGTTACTTTTGTCGGACCAATACGGTGTGAGTCATAGTAAAAACAGGAAGAACTCATGGCGTATAATAATCGTAGAATCAGTATTGAGGAACTGGAAAATGCTGCCAGGGTGCCCATCTTTCCGCTTGAAGATCTCAACTCACCACTGGTGGTTGAGTCTATCCAATTGTTGCGTAAGGGACGAGAATATTTGGTCCAGGTCAGGTCTACGGATGGCTCAGAGGGCATTTCCGTAACCAATGGTCATGTAGAACAACTATACCCAATACTGAATCAACGGGTTATTCCCTACTTTATAGGAAAAGATGTTCGTGACTTGGAGAGGCACCTATTTGAACTGTATAGATACAAAAGCAATTACAAGCTCCAGGGTCTAGCATTCTGGTGCCCTGTGGCCTGGGTGGAGTTCGCCATCCTGGATATGATGGGCAGAATCACGGGCAAATCCATTGGCCAATTGCTGGGCGGGGTGATACGACGCCAAGTGCCATTTTACGTGGCTAGTGGTCGGCGCAATTCGACTCCAGAAGAGGAAGTGGATTACCTGGTAAAGCTAATCGATGAAACGGGTGCTAAAGCTATTAAATTCAGGGTCGGAGGACGTATGAGCCGGGATATGGATGCCATGCCGGGACGCACCGAGATACTGATCCCGTTAGCCCGTAGGAAATTAGGTGATGATATCGCTATCCATGCTGATTCTAATGGCTCCTACGATCCACCGAAGGCTATTGAGATCGGCAGGATGCTGGAAGATATCAACGCCGTCTATTTTGAAGAACCTTGCCCTTTCGACCATCTGGAAGATACCAAAAAAGTGGCGGACGCTTTAACAATACCTGTTTCTGGTGGTGAACAAGAGTACAGCCAGCGTCGATTCCGATGGATGATCCAGAACCGAGGGGTGGATATTGTCCAGCCGGATCTGCATTACTATGGCGGCTTTATCCGTTCCAGTCGCGTAGCTCGCATGGCGGCTGTGGCTGGAATGCCGACCACTGTGCACATTTCTGGTGGCTTTGGATTCATATATATGCTCCATTTTGCTTCCTATATACAGGACGTGGGTTTATATCAGGAGTACAAAAAAGGTATAGAGAGATACAATAACTGGCTTAACTTACCGCTGAAGGTCGAGGATGGTGCTATTACAGTACCTGAAGGTTCTGGTTCAGGAATTCGGGACCTGGAATATTTGCTCAAAAGGGCAGAGCCTGTGGAAGGTTTGCTATAGGGATGGACAAGGATTGCCACTGAGGATGTCTGAGCCAGTTATGGACTGAAGATATTGGGAGGTAGTCATAGACTATTATAATGACTAGCGAGTACTGAGGTGGCCTCCAAAGATGATTTTTAGCCACAACATCGTCGTTTCAGCCAGAACCGCCGCTGGCAGTTGGAGTTTCTTTTCCAGACCTGGCCCACTGCACTGTTCCCTAGAGCAGTTGTGTCGTCGCATTCATGGTGATTACGCGGCGCACGCTGCTAATTCTCGATGAGGTAGACGGCTGGCCCGCTCGAGACCTACGCTAACACAGGTGGCTCAGAGCAGGTTACACTGCCTATGACCGCCTCGAAGCCTACGATGACCGGGTGGTAGCAAAGTTAAAGGAGAACACACCGAGCGTGAACTGCCACGGCAAAGGTCGTACCATCGTGCCAATGCCTCCTTACCCTAAACCTTCGTTCACAATCGTAAGTGGAGCCGATTCGTATGCTTTGGCTTGTAGGTGAAACGAAGCCGATGGTTTTCATACTCTTTGAGTCTGTCATGCTTACCTTTAACACCCGACTTCCCTGCATAATCGATTAAGTCAGCAGCATAACGGACTAGACTTTCTACTGTCGCTATGCCGTACCAGCCCTCGGGTTTACCAGTGCCATAAATGAGAAATAAGATACCCAGACCAGCACCGGTAGGATTCAACCAGTTTCCAGTCACGACTCGGTCGGTGATTGTCGGCTTGATCCTTATTCCTTTTAATAGCTACTGGATTCTGTATCTCAGCTATGTTTGGGATTCTAACCGTCCAACTAGCTTGGCACTCCTCTTCAACGTTCTATTTACCCTAATTGTTCTTATTGCCATCAACGAAGTCTTAGATCGCTTTTCTCCCAAGTTAGTTCTCAGCCAAACCGAGTTGCTAACCATCTACGTTATGTTATGCCAGGCTTCCGTTTTTGCTGGACGCGATATGATTCAAGTCCTGATTCCATTGATCAGCAACGGATTCTGGTATGCCACCAATGAGAACGAATGGAAGCAACTGTTTCATTCTCATCTACCAACTTGGTTAGTAGTAGATGATCAGAAACTTTTACATGGGTTTTACCAAGGCCAATCCACTTTTTATTCCCCGGAACATATCTACGCCTGGCTCAAGCCTGGACTTATCTGGTTGGGGGTCTGTTCGATTCTGGGTATGGTTATGTTTTGTTTGAACGTGCTATTACGAAGGCAGTGGCAGGAATATGAAAAGCTAACCTACCCCATTGTTCAACTCCCTTATGAAATGACCAAGTTAGGTGGAACAGATAGAGGCTCTATTGATAGCCGCCAGCGTCTTTTATTCAGTCAACTGGCTTGGCTGGGAGTAATTATAGCTGGTGTATTAAATCTGCTTTATAGTGCACAACAGATCAATCCATCTTTTCCTGCTTTCCCGTTGTACCGAGGATTCCACTTGACGGAAAGGCCATGGAGTGCGATGAACAATCCAGGATTTCGAGTTAGCCTCTTTCCATTTGCTATTGGGATTGGATTTCTGATTCCACTTGATCTGGGTTTTTCTTGCTGGTTTTTTCACCTGTTCTGGCATTGGCAGCGGATAGTCGGTGACATATTTGGTTGGCGTGGCGCAGTTGAGTTTCCCCAGGAAATGGCACAGGTTCGTGGGGCCTGGATGGGAATCTTCGTTTTCACCCTCTGGATGGGACGCCGTCAGTTTAAAACTATAATTTCTGCCTTGCTGACAGAAGCACAGGAAGTTCAGGACGAAGCTCTAAGTTATCGCTCTGCCATAATAGGTGCAGTTAGCGGCTTATTCCTAATTGTTCTATTCTGTTATCAGGCGGGTATGTTGATGTGGGTTGCTATGCTGTTTTTTACGATCTATTTTGCTATGTCAATTACAATCACTCGCATTCGGGCTGAACTGGGGCCACCAGCGCACGATCTCTACAATGCGGGTCCTGATTTATTCTTAATTGAAGTTTTTGGTAGTCGACAACTTGGTGGCCAAAACCTGTCGGTGATGACACTGTTTTTTTGGCTGAACCATCTCTCATATCGAGCACATCCAATGCCACATCAATTAGAAGCACTTAAACTGTCTCATCAAACCAAAATGAACCAGTTTCACATTTTCCTGGTTATCATGCTGGCTATTTTGGTTGGCTCTTTCTCCGCCATGTGGGGGTATTTGCACATTTCGTATGAAATTGGATTAGAACAGGCTAGATCCTGGTATGCTCGGGCAGCGTTTAACCGACTAGCAGGTTGGCTGACTAACCCTAGCGAAATGCAAGCAAGCAGTTTGGCTTTTACACTGGGTGGGTTCGTGACCTCGATTGGGTTGTTACTATTACGCCTTAGGTTTGTTCAGTGGCCTTTACATCCAGTTGGATATGTAGTGTCTAGCTGGTGGACATTTACCGGCCTTTGGTTTCCAATCCTGATAAGTTGGACTATCAAACGTCTGCTTCTATCTTACGGTGGAGTTCGGAGCTATCGGCGCGCAGTGCCACTATTCCTAGGGTTAATAGTGGGGGATGTTGTGGTGGCATCAAGTATCAGTATTTTAGGACTGATCTTCAACTTCAGTGTTCGTTACTTAAGTTGGTAACAGGCTGTTTATGCCGGGTGTACCACGGTTGTCCCTCTCAAAATGATAAGGCCAGCTAAGCGGCCAGTGATATACGGACGAGATTGAATAACCCTGATCATTAGGATTTCACACCGTTTGCCGTCATTTTCTAACTGGATTTTTGCTAAACAGGCCAGCTGGTGATGGGCTACTTTGTGTGGACTGTCTGACGCACGGTTCGAGACCGAAAACAATAGAAGAGATGCGCCGGATTATGTTTCGCGATGGTCCCGCAGCGGTTATGGCAATGAACCGTCGTCCTAACTGTTGGAAAGATTAATGTTGCAGCGAAGAGGAATCGTGCAACCGATTTCCCCTGATTCAGCCTTAAAAGTTAAATGAATAAAACTTTAGTGGTGGCAGGGGTTGTTATTTTGTCTGTGGAGTTTGATGATATATGCAGATGAAAAGCAAATGGGAAGACTAATCGGAGGATTGAAGCATAAGGATTTCCCTGTTCAGAGCAATACGATATTTGCATGAGGGCGGATAGGAGAAGGTGCAAAGAATATCGTATACTTATACTGATACAAGCATTTCAGGATGAAGGTTCAGGTGTGCGTCGTTATTCTACAGCAAGAGTATTAGGGGGAACAGGAATTAGGTTGATGAAACAGCTAAAGTTAAGCCAACTGCAGAAAGAAATCCTGTCGGTTTGGCTACCGTGTAATCGTCTTGAATGAACACTTAGTAAGTATAAATCAGTGGAGGCTAACTAATATGGATTTAACAGGCGTGGGTATTTATCCAAAACTAGTAGAAGCTAAAGAAAACACGGAGATCACTATTCTCAGTTCTATGGCAGGAAGCACCTTTGAGCTAGCTCTAGATCAACACGTTTCATGGGGGATAAAGTATCTGGATCTGAAAGACGCTATTTGGGGAAAAAGCATTGTCGGATTGACAAAAGAAGAGGCCAAACAGGCCGCAGATCAGATTGACAAAAGAGACCTATCTGTCTATTGCTTTTCCACCGTTCTTTTCGGTGGCGATATCGAGTTGGGAGAAGAGCGTTTCCGCCAAGATTATCTCGGGAAAATAGATCACGTCATCGAAATTGCCAAGATTCTGCAACCACAGATGATCCGTTTGCTGGCGGCAGCAACTTCCAAAAGAGGAGAAATCGAGAACAGTGTAAAGTACCTGCACACAAATCACCCCTGGTTAATTCCACTTTATGCTGAAGCTATCGATCGTCTTCACGACCTGTATTACTCTGAATTCAAGTCCGATCTAGGCGGCAAAGTTACCATCGAAAATGAAGTCGGAAATTGTATCTTTTCAACCCCTGAAGAGATCATTGATTTCTTTGAGACGCTTGATCGTCAAGAACGTGTATCCTTCACTTGGGATGTACAGAATTTATGGCAAATGGGAACGTATCCAACGATGGACGTTTACTATAAGCTTAAGGGGTTGATAGGTTATTATCACCTGAAAGGCGGACAGCAGAGGGACGGGAACAGCGATCTCTACTGGAGATCTTCTTTGGAAGATGCCTCCTGGCCAGTAGCGGAGATAACACGACAAGTTGTGATGGATGGCCTGAGTCAGATGATTTGCCTCAATGCCTCTCATGGCCAAGCCAAAGCAGGTTATGATTACAATAACATGACTGAAAGAGATCTAGACTTTATTCGGAGAGCCATAGCGGAAATTAATTAAGGTAAGTGACAAGAGTGAGGCCAGCCTTTGGTAATTGATATGTCACCTTTGTTGTAAGCTTAGAGACTAAACTCCGCGACCGGAGGACAAGACACAGCAAAGCACTTCTCATGATATTTAGTGGGTCTGAGTATCGCGCTCACTGCCCTTTCCTTTCGCCTGTCGGTCAACCGGCGAATGATCATCTGCCCGCCAGGTTCCCCATTGTGGCCGCTGTTCCCTTCGCTACTCGGGTAAGAGCGTATTACCAGCGGAGATGTGGTCGCTTTTACACCGGATTCACACAACCTAAGCGCTGTTAGTCGACGACTTCATAATGACCACCTTTCGTGTTTCAATATAATCTCCAGCCTCAATCTGATAGAAGTATGTTCCTGAAGATAGTGTTACCGCGTAAACGTGGAATAGTCTCCATCGGGGAAACAGACTGACATAGGCCTATGAAGGGATAGAGAAATGGATTGACTCAATGGTCTATTTCGTTGTATTCTGAACTCGTGCGGTTGTGGATTAACAAGAATTTACAATCACTTAGGACGGCAACGCTATGAACCAACACCTCTTTTTCCTTTCCTTTCTGACTGGTCCTTTATTGTTTGGTTGCACGAAAGTGCTTCCTGACAATCAGAAAGACAGAACCCGCATCAACGCGCCGGTCTTCAAGAAGCTCCACAAGGGCGTCAACATAGACACCTCCGTCCCGCAGAATGGCGTCTGGTTCAAGGTCCAACACGACGCTGCACACTTCCGGGCTGCGGCTGACGCCGGATTCCAGTCGGTTCGAGTCTTCATGCCTTATTATGGGGATATCAAGTCAATGGAGGCACTGATCGTTGAAGCTCTGGACAACGACTTGGCCATCGTAGTCTGCATGTGGGGACTGAATTCGTGGTCCCAGAAAGATATTTCCGTCGCCATTGAGCAGATTGCGAAGAGGTGGAGACATCTGGCTAGACTCTGGAAGAGGTACCCCGGTGACCTGGTCTTTGAAGTATTGAATGAGCCGGAAGGAATCGGCTTCAAGGGAAAGCAGGCTCATAAGAAAGCGATGAAGCTATATAACGCCGCCGTACAGGCCATCCGAGAGGAAGACGCCAATCGTCCCATCTTGATTGGATGCCCGGGATACAATGATTCCATATACCTCGATCCCTATGTAACAGAAGAGCACCTCACCTATACCTTTGGCGACGGCAAAGGCTTTTATGATGATACAAGCACAGGAGCCGCCATCCATTTCTACCGCCCCAAGCACAAAGATGGTGTCAATTTCGCCATGTGGACTATGTCCTTGGAGGGGGAAGTTTGGAAGCCCTCAATCCTGAGGGAAATCACCAATGCCTCCAAGTGGAGAGAGCGTATCGATGTCAACATTCCGATTATCACATCCGAATGGGGTTGTTGGCTGTTCCCGCGTCGTTCAGACAAAGATCTCAATGAATGGCTGGATTACCATATGTCGTTGTTCAAGGCCCACAGTATTGGAAACATGTGGTATACGGGCATCCTGAATAACCAGGCCTCTTTCGCCATCTATGACACTGAGTTCGGCTGGAACCAGAAGGTACTCGACAAACTGACTGGAGTGAAGCCGACCTTGCTACCGAAGACCTCCCAGGTCATCAACGGCGAGTTCTTTCGACCTGACTCGGCATGGTCTTTGACCACAGACAAGATCACCAAAGAATATATCCATGGCAGTGAGTCCCTGAACGGGACCAGTATGTTGAAGCTTTCGGTGCCCGAGGGGGTAGAAGGACAACTCTACCAGCAAACTGTTGTGGATGAGAAGCAGAAATCTCCGCCCGGTAGGACACTGCTTCACCTAATAAATGGGCAAACCTATAGAATCAGTTTCATGGCGATGAGCGAGGGTGGTAAGGGCCGCATGAAGATTATGCTCAGGGATGCGAGAAGCATGGATCTGATCTACGATAGCCATGACACAGACAAGGGCTGGATTGTGATCGGCAGTGAACCAAGTACCATCACTAGACTCTATATGCACAATGCCGATGATGAAATGGATGTTCGGCTGGAACTCGATGTTGGTTCCCAAAAACAGGTTCTTTTTATCGATAAGGTCGAGTTTGTCAGGAACTAGTTGGCAGGTGTAGGCCACATGGACTTCGAAGACAAGGAAGTCTTGATCACGGGAGCCGGCACTGGTATCGGCCAGGCAACTGCTTTGCTCTTCGCCACCTCTAGAATGGATTGCCTCGACAAGTCGTCGACTATCGCTACAGTCATCGAACCTGATCAGGGCATGGTGTCATGCGAATCGCTCTCAGCAACAAATCGGAGTCGCAGGCCGTATTATACCAGTGCTTCCTGAACGGGTGAAGCGAGGCATACCGTCCAGATGCCACCCCAGCAGTGTGAGAACTCTCAGCAGAACGTACGGCTGCCGAAGCCGGTCTTTCCGGACTCGTTTTCCTCTTTCACAAGCTCAGTTACAGCCAGAGAAATATTGGATTCTACTGTAGATCGGCCGCTCCAAAATCCGGCTGCGCTCAGTAGACCAGATGCGCTATGTAAGAGACACCACCATCCTCGCGAACGACGAAATAGAAAAGTAGGAATTAATTAGTAAGTAGAAAGTTTATAAGGAAAAAGACTATGACAACAGGGACTGCGAAATTGAGACGACACAATGAAGTGACCCCCGCCGAATGACAGCTTCTGGAGGAGGAGGGTTATGTTCGGTTGGGCGTTGTGCTGACAGAGGCAGAAATCGACTGACTTTGCCAGTGCATTGACCAGATTATGTGGGGTACAATTCGCTACCCAGGAATGAAAATTCAGCTTTGACCTTCCATCTTAGGAAAGGTCAGACCTCGACTTGTCCAAAATGATGATTACCTTCTTACCACCTATAGTTGTCCTGATTGTGGATATCAGTATTAGCACCAATTAAGTATGGAGATCAATAGTAAAGAGTTACGTATTACCGTCCAGAGTATCTTACAGTCCGAGTTTGGGTCAGAGAGTTTCCAATTCAAGAATATCAGTCGAGGTGGACAGGCTTTTATCTTTGAGATCTGTTTTGGTGATCAACACCATGTCCTGAGGATTTGTAGTCGAAAACAACCAATCATTAACAACTTCGAGATTCTAAAGTGTTTGGAAGGTCTCGACCTTATCACCGGTACCAATTCGATCTAATCAATGGAGTGATCTCCATTATTCGATCGAGTCCTTTTTGCCCGGCCAGCACGAATCCCATTCTGACCAGAACATACCAAAACTATTTCAGTCCAGTACTAGAATTCATCAGATCCACTCTGACCAATGTGGTCGTCTGGATAGATTGAGTCACCAAAGTTGGTCTTCGTATCTCCACGATAAGGTTAGATATCACCAACCTCGATTGTCCCAAAGAGTATCAGACCCCAAAAAATATATCGATTTTATCCTGTCCATCTGTCCTGAAGTGGATAACTTTTCACTTCTACACGGTGATTTATGGTTTGGTAATTCCCTACTTTATCAGGGAAAAAGATACTTTATTGATTTCGAAAAAGGGATCTTTGGTGATAAGGAGTTCGACTTTGCCAATACTTACTACGAACAATCACTGACTCCAGAGATCTTAGACACCATAGTTGAGGTCACTGGCTATGATAAATGGAAATTACTCTTCTATTCGGTAATACATGGGATTGATTATGTCTCCCATGGACAAGAAAAAGATGTGGAATCAAGAGCTAAGAGGTTAGATCAAGTGTATGGTGAATTTTTGAACTGTTAATTTTGATTGATAAACACTCTGCGGTTGAAGGTATCATAAATTCGTTAACATAGACGAGAGTTTAGATTTTTATATGAGTATCAAGAAAAGACGCAGAAGACGAAAAAAAAGAAATAGTATAAATCAAGTGACAGCTAACAAAATAATATTTGAGAAAGAGGTCGAGACTTTGACCAATGAGTTTTTGAACAATCCCGACTATTGTCCTTTACTGGAAAATTCAGACTATCTTTTAGAACATTATCCAGATACTTTCAAGGATCTGGATCATATCAAGGAATTGGATGGTCAAACTATAGTCTGGGATAGGGAAAAAGAAGAATTGGTTAATATGAAACGAGAAATCTTTCTTCAATG
>Ga0208128_1000748_pt1 | contig 12811 bp, 11 predicted proteins | sample ETNtaG_35_FD_185758 | JGI IMG/M metagenome (GOLD analysis project Ga0208128, IMG submission 185758) | Marine microbial and viral communities from oxygen minimum zone, Eastern Pacific Ocean - ETNP201306PF51B (SPAdes) (version 2) | ecosystem: Environmental > Aquatic > Marine > Oceanic ... | reverse complement strand
GATTGACAAGAAAATGGCGGGAGAGGGTGGGAGTCGAACCCACCTATCCACTTGCGTAGATAAGCTGGTTTTGAAGACCAGTAGAGCCACCGGACCCTATCCTCCCCCGCGTAACTTACGATGATCGCCCTCTCGGTGGGTTAAGCCTTTACTATCACAGTATTCCAGAAATGGAACGGCGTACTTACGGCTAGTTCGCGCCAATTCCCGGAATTCGGCCACCGTAATTATACCATTTTCCCGCAAGTAATCGATGACCAATTGACAGGTTGACTCCAGAGCCAATTGGTGGATGAAAATACCATCCTCGATCTTGATCAGTGTACCCAGATTAACCAGGGCGAAAAATGTTTCTCGCACCGATTGTTCAGGGTAGTCGGTTAAGCTGGTGACGATCTCGGCCAAGCTAGGTGCATTGATGCCGACCTGCTGGAACATCTGCTCGATCTCGGATTTTACTGCAGCTTCCTGTCCTTCAAAAGCGATTTGATGGTCGGCCAACCGAAGCGAGTTTCCTTTCTTAGAAACTTGCCCTTTTTCAACCATTCGTTCGATCACCTTCTCAAAGATCGTTTCGTGTAAACCGAGTCGATCTCGAATTTGAGAAAGATTTAGCCCAACGGCTAAAGGATTAGATTGATGGTAGTCGCTAAGTTCTTGTTCCAGCGTCATTTCTGTTTCCAACACACGGTCGGCTAAAGAGATCTGTGTTGGTTGGCCTGACCATCGGATAATCTGCCCTTCTTTTTCTAAAGTGGCGAGTAAAGTCAGTAGATTTTTCTCTGCCAGAGATAGATAATACCGTAGTAGATCTACTTCGGCTGAGAATTGATCTTGAAGTACCAGTGATAAGATCTCTGTCGGTGATTTTACTGCTGACCACTGTTCGAGTAGATGGATAGTGGCCTTAGCCAATCTCTTGTGCCGCTGGGCGAAAGGGTTGAGTACCCGCCCGCCACCGACCGTATACCGCGCAGAAGTGTCACGCAGAATAAATCGGTCATCCCGAAAAGTAAGAATGGGCTCATCTAATCGGAGCTGGATCGGTACCGTTTCTCCCGGTAAGACTGCTTCTTCGACCAACATAATGGCGCGACAAAAGACCTCACGGGTTCCAATATAGAAGCGCAGTGGCGTCCAATGCTCCAGCATACGAGGGAAAGAGTTAAGTACCCGTAAATCAACATCGATGTTATTGGTGGTTTGAGAGAAGGTGGTAGGACATAAAACGTCGCCACGTTGAACCTGCTCAAGGCCAATCCCAGACAGGTTGAGGGCGGTTCGTTGTCCAGCGATCGCTATCTGGGTAGTATCGTTATAAACCTGTACACCCCGCACTCGAATTTCGTTGCCAAGGGGTAAAACCTGCAATCGCTGGTCTTGCTGAATAGAACCGCCGATTAGTGTACCGGTAACAACCACCCCAAATCCCTGCATGGTAAAGGCTCGATCTACGTAGAGGCGGGGAATACCCAAGGTTTCCGGGAGACGAGCGTCCAACTGAGCAATTGTAGAAACCTGTTCGACGATGGTCTTTTTGAGTAACTCTATACCTTCTCCGGTAATGGAAGAGACCGGAACAACGGGGATCTCAGCTAAGGTAGTTTCTTGCAACAGTTCTTGCGCTAGCTCTGTCGACTCCTGTAACTGTCCAGCAGAAACCAAATCGGTCTTGGTTATGACCAGAATGCCGTTGGAGATACCGAGTAGATCCACAATCTCCAGATGTTCCAGCGTTTGCTCCTGCATCCCCTCTTTGGCATCCACCACCAGCAAAACCATGTCCATACCGTAAGCACCAGACAGCATATTGCGAATGAATTTCTCGTGCCCGGGAACATCGACGATGCCCGCCCTCGATCCATCTGGTAGATCAAAATAGGCGAAACCGAGTTCGATCGACAACCCTCGCTCTTTCTCTTCTTTCAGGCGATCAGTTTCGATTCCAGTCAGAGCACGGATCAACGCACTCTTACCGTGATCGACATGACCTGCCGTACCGATAATAATATGCTTCATTGATTGAACACTATCTCAGAGCTGTTTTTTCATTTTCTGGATCAGATTGTCAGGTGGATCGAAAGGTAATTCGATGGGTTGGTTGGTCATACCACTCTGGTAGATGCCCAGCAACAGGTTGAACTCGGCTAACGATTGGTGTAGGTTGGTCGGATGCACTTTTTGATCGTCTTCCAACCAATCGAACATAGCTTCGGTCAGGTTAATCTGGGCCATGCTATTTTGAGCACTATAGCTCAAATCCCCTCCCTGGTAACCGGTGGCCGGCGTGAACTTCTCCCAGCTCTCGAATCGCCAGTGGACAAAACCTTGGGTGCCGAAGACACAGACACGCTTATGACGATTATTAGACGTATCCGGCAACACCTGTGTCCCTAGCTCGGAACCAAAGACGATGGAAGCCTGAATACCGTTAGCATATTCGATCCGGGCGGTGGCGTTATCCGGGGAGGGTTGATCCGAATTGAGGTGTTGATTACCCGCAATTTGTCCCATCACCCGCAGCGGTGGTGAGTTATCGATGTATGAGGAGACCAATTGCAGCGTGTGCGGTGCCTGGTCAACAGGGGGATTACGGCAACTGGCGTCAATTAGCTTGATATCACCAATTTTACCTGCGGCCACATCCTGTTTTAGTTCCAGATTTTTAGGGTGGAAATGGAGTTGAGTATTGACCGCGACTTTAGTTTGTACTTGTTCTGCTAAATCTTGGATCTGTCGATAATCTTCTCCCATCACTGCGATGGGTTTTTCGATGATGACGCCGGGCACCTGGTGGTCGGCGGCAATCTTGAGCAGTGGATATCGAATTAACTCGTTGGTTCCTCGTAGGACAGGAGCGGTTACAATATGCAACAGATCAAGCTTCTCCTTTTCCAACATCTGGTGGATATCGGTATAGCGTTGGTCGATATCGAACATTTGACCAAACTCATTCAGCCGTTCCACATTCATGTCACAGATGGCAGCCAGATGCCCTCGCTCGATGTCTTGATATGCATTGGCGTGTGCTCTGGCTCGGCCTCTGCAGCCCAGAATGGCGCATTTCACAGTAGAGGTCTCCTTGTTGATGAAGCCACTTTCGGGTAGAATTGCCTCTCGTTTTTTATCCAGGATGGTCAATTCTTCAGCTTACCATATCTCATGCGATCGGGTCAATTATGCCAGTCGGAGAAAGCTCCCAATTCTGCGATATAGCCCCTTGTTGCCCCTCTGAACTAGACGAAGAGATACGAGTTTAAAATCATATTGGGCAGGCCTAAGATCTAGTTCAACACCAGCAAGATGTGGTGTGCTTTGAGCCCAGCAGATATTTTGACCACTATTAGCGGTTGACATTTTACGATCTTTAGACAAATACTCCCGATTTATAATCAGGGTAGTTGATAAAAACAGTGGGAATAGAAATACAGGTGGGGTAGAAAATTAACACGATAAAACCGTGCTCTGTTATGAGTAGATTTTGCCGGCTGGACAAAACTCAAAACTAAAGTCATAATAAAGCTAGAAGTAAAAAGGAGTCGTCATAAGTTCAAAAATGGACAGACCATTACAACAAAGCTGGCCTCTGCCTAAGCATTCCAAACCTATCGTTATTATCGGTGCTGGTGGTATCGTCAACGACGCCCAGATGCCAGCATACCGCAAAACTAACTTTCACGTGCAAGGAATCTTCGATATCAGCCATGATAATGCACAGAAAACGGCCGATAGATGGCAGATAGAGACAATCTATCCATCGTTGGACCAAGCCACACAGTTTACAGATGTGGTTTACGACCTACCTATTCCTCCTGTTGCTATGCCTGACGTTCTAGAAGCGCTACCAGACGGTGTTCCGGTGCTTATTCAGAAGCCTATGGGGCTAAATTTAGACAAAGCCAAATTGATTAAAGAGATTTGTCACCGCAAAGGGCTTAAAGCGGCAGTAAACTTTCAACTTCGTTTCTCTGCTGTGATGCTAGCACTCAGGGATGCATTTCAACGAGGCTTATTAGGTGAGATGTGCGAAATTGATCTGCACCTGAATATCCATACCCCGTGGGAAATGTTTCCCTTCTTGAAGGAGATGGAGCGTGTGGAGTTGCTTGTTCACTCTATTCACTATATTGACTTAATCCGCTCAATTGTTGGCGATCCACATTCGGTTATGTGTCGCAGTATGGCGGATCCAAGGAGTGAAGACTTCAGACAGACAAGAACCAGTGCCATTCTGGATTTTGAATACCCGCTCCGCTGTTTAATGTCGATCAACCACAATCACAATTACGGTCGAAAGGCACAGAACTCAATATTTCGTTTTGAAGGGACAAGTGGAAGTGTCCTCATAAAAATGGGTCTATTACTGAACTATCCCGATGGTGAGCCCGATGAATTCTGGATCTGTGAGCGCAACGGTGAGTGGCGGCAAATTCCATTAAGCGGGGAGTGGTTCCCGGATGCTTTTATTGGTATTATGAGCAATGTGCAACGCTTCGATTCCGGTGAGGACGAGACATTACATACCTCTGTGGATGACGCTTATAAAACCATGGCTGTCATCGAGGCATGTTTTAAAAGCACAGTGACAGCCGGTACTCATGTGAATTACTCGTAGATATCCCCAGTTGTGGCCTGTAAGTAACCAAGATCTTTTCTATAGCTAACTGAAAAATATCCTCTTACTGCTGAAATGGAATTTGGATACAGCCATTTATTAAATGGCATTGCGATAAGCCAAAGGAGCAATCTTTAAACTGACCGCAAATTGGTCTTAACGCCCAGCCAATGAAACTGCCAATTATTGGGTGGAAAGCCAAGGTGCAGAACAAGGTTACTTTTCTTTCTCATCTCACCTTTGAAGACGAATCCTTCCGCCCATTCAACCTCGAAGTGCAGTTTTTCGAGGTTGAAAGTTTGCCTGGCAGTACTTCTAACGGTGTCTTGTATCCTAACACCTTTCTTGGCCGACTGTTAAGCTTTTTTGAATCTTGTTCCCCACACTCTGGTCTAAGGCTAAGAGATTCGTTTTTTGAGGTAAGTACTGTCTAACCCGGCCGTTGGTGGGCTCATTGAGTCCTCGCTGCCAGGAGTGGTAAGGGCTAGCAAAGTAGCATAGTGTGGATAGTGAATGGGCAACCGGTTCATGACGGCTAAATTCTTGGCCATTATCATAAGTGGTTGTATGAATCGGTAAACCCGGATCGATGCTAAAAGCCTTTTTGATCGCCGTCGTTACGGTTATCGCCGTTGAATCTTTGACCAAGACCAGGAAGATAAATTTTGATTTGCCTTCCACTCAGCTGACAATAGCACCTTGATGTCGTGCACCAACTATCGTCTCAGCTTCCTAATCTCCTAAACGACGCTTTTCTTCAACCATGCTCGGGCGCTGGCGAACGTCTACCCGGTTAGGAATACAGCCTCTAGCGGGTGATTTACCCCCTTGATAGTGGTATTTTTTTACCTCGATGGCGCAAATGCTTATAGCGCGTGCCGCCTTGGCGTTTATTTGTCCATATGTGTTGGTAAATGCGGGTCTGGCTAATCGCACAGTCATTGGCTGAGAGTAATCCGCTGATTTGTTCGGGGCTCTACTGCGGATCAGATAGCTGACCTTCAATAAATGACACAAGCGCCGGTATCATCTATTGAGGTCCTAAGCTGGCTGATAACGATAACCCTATTGGCCTTAATTGCGCCTGAACTCCCGGCTAATGGTTGAGGGATGCACGGCAATTAACACGGCGATTTGTTTTTGACCAATTAGCCTTGACTTTAGCCGCTGGATCTGAGGATGTTGTTTTTGGGTTAAGTGATGGTAACTCATGTATTATCTCCTTTTTTCGTTGAATAGAAGGTCCTACAAATGACCTCACTTTTCTCAATTTACTTAAAAAAGTAGTTACTACTCAGCACTCTTTTTATGTGAATTACATCTGCAAATAGACAGTGGCGTCCCATTTGGTCCTTTTTGGTTAGTTTCTGCTTAAAACAATCCTTTTTTTAGTTTACTTTTGCCGATAGCCTGATATATTTACCGGCATTGTTTTTTTATACTAAAAGGAGATTGAAAATGGATTTGGACAAAGAGATTGGAACTCTTGAACGACGCATTTTAGAGATTAAAAATGAGATCATGGGACTGGGTGAAATTCGCAACGGGTCGGTGTCGGAACAATATAATGTTTGTGGAAATCCTACCTGCCGTTGTAAAGACAAAGACAACCCGCAGAAGCATGGCCCAGACTATCAGCTTAGCTACAGGTTCAACAAGAAAAGCACCAGCCAATTTGTCAGTGCCGAGAATATTGATAAAGTGCGCCAGCAGCTTGCGGACTATAAAACCTGTGTAAAACTGAAAGACGAATAGCTGGGTGTATCAATTGAGCTTTCTAAACTCCGTAAGAAGTTAAAATAGTAATATGGATAATTCCAAGTCACTGGAGCAGCTCGCCCGCGACGCGTATTCTGATGGAGAAGAAGCCGTCGTAGAGTTAGTAGTCTCTCCGGCATTGAAGCTTAAAGAAGAAAAGCATCGTCGAAGCCAGAACAGTACTAACAGCAGTTTCCCATCTTCAGGTGATTTGGCTTCAAAGAAAAAGAACAATTCCAGAAAAGAAACAGACCGAAAATCGGGAGGTCAGCCAGGTCATAAGGGTTGCACTCTCAATCAAGTTCCGAATCCGGATACTACCGTCAAGTGTTCTCCAGAAAGTTGTGAATGTGGACATACATTTGATGGTTCTGAGGAATTCATTGACTCAATACGAAGGCAGGTATTTGACATTCCCAAACCAGTCGTAACTGTTGCAGAATACGTGTCAGAGAAATACCGTTGCCCGGTATGCGGTGAAATACATGCAGGGGATTTTCCCGCAGGTGTCACTGCTTCAGCTCAGTATGGGAACAATATACAAGCATATGTTGTGTCTATGATGAACTATCAACTGCTTCCATACAAGCGTACGGCAGAGATGTTCGAAAACCTTTTTAGCATCGGTATCTCTGAAGGAACACTTCGCAATATATAGTTCCGTTTTCATCAAACAGTCCAGGAGCCTCTTGAGGAGATTAAGCAAGAGATTCTTAATTCTGATATAGTGCATGTTGATGAAACAGGGTTCCGTTCAGAAGGGAAAAGGAACTGGCTGCATGTGGCATCGACAGACCTGTATACCTATTACTTCAGTCATCACCGACGCGGAATAGAAGCTATGGATGATGCCGGGATCCTTTCAAACTATAATGGGATCCTTATTCATGATTTCTGGAAGTCTTATTACCAGTATGATAAATGTTCACACTCATTGTGCAATGCTCATCATATGCGTGACCTACAGGGTATAATTGATTGTTACGGATATCAGTGGGCTATTCAAATGAAAGCATTTTTGTCTGGGGGTAAAGAAATTGTAGACAGGGCAAAAGAAGATGGCTTATCTGAATTTGATAACAAAACAATAGAAAATATAACAGTGATTTACAAAGGTATAATTGACCGGGGATCTAAGGAGATGCCACCGCCGCCAGAAAAAGAAGCGGGAACAAAAGGGCAACAGAAAAAAGGCAAGGCATGGAATCTTCTAAATAGATTTCGTGAAAGGCCGGAAGAGATACTTGGGTTTATTTACGAGTTCACTATTCCGTTTGATAATAACCAAGCAGAACGGGATATTCGCATGACGAAGGTAAAACAAAAAATATCCGGGACATTCAGAAATGCTGAAATGGCACAGGCTTTCTGTGCTACCCGGTCATATATCAACGGCTATAAAACAGAAATGTAATGTCTTCACAACTATTGCTGCTGCCGTCCAAGGAGTATTTTTGCTCTGATTCGCATGGCTTAATCAGTGTACAATTCCAAGAGCCCGGATGGGCCGCCCCAGCATTCCCCCGATGTAATTCCTTTATGCAGACCTGAGTAGTAACAAAAAGCCCCCTAGACCGACTAACCTGAAGGGCTTTTCTTATAAACGAATTAAGCTGGAGGCTATTTAACAGCCACCATCTTTCTGGTTTCCGCATAATCACCCGCCTGAGACTTTAGGCACGCTTGCAGGTGATAGAAGTAAGTGTCTGAGCCCACCTGTTCTCCTGTCTCTGTCTTACCATCCCAGTAAGCTGCCTCGTGTGCTGGTTTTCCTTGAGGTTATACGTCGGGTGACCGACCTACTCCCCGTAGGGGCCAAGCAAATATCAGTCGACTGCCTGCTTGCAGAAAACTAGATTTTAGCCTTCCTCTTCTATTTGAGTGGATGGTTGTCTGCTTGGCCCAAATTACGCTTCAGTCACAATCTATGTGGGCAAAGCAGCACACCCTTTTTCACAACTATTTCTGCAGCTAAAACTACTTTTGCTAGCTGGCCAAATCCCTTCTCATTTGCTTTGCCCCTACAAATACAATTACCCTTCTGCCAAGGATCTAAGTGGGAGTTACTTGGGCGAAGTATACTACCCACGCAAACCAAGACATCATTCTCCCGCCCCAACATCAACTCAGTGCCAATCTATCGGTGCTACTTCGCCCCTACAGATATAACTATAACCGTACCCGGTATGGGCGGCGCAGCACTGTCTGGTTGATTGGGTCTCTAGCTTTCATGCTGGTGATGGATTGTGTCTGACCTTGACTTTCTATGCTTCGCCCCAAACCACCACATACTAATCAGACCCCCTCCGGCGATCCGAGATCGCCACCACGAATGTACCTGATCGAAGAAACAGTATGTAGATACTGTTTCTCGGCCTGTACCACGCGCCAATCTACATTTTGGCTCTTGTCTTCTAGATACGCAGATATTGGTCTGCTTGGTCTTAATTCATCATACTACCGTCTTTGTCGGGCAAAGCAAGCCTCTCCTTGCTTCAACCACAGGCTTCAAGCAAAACCGTGGTTTCTATCTGTCAACCTTCTCCTCCTTTGCTTTGCCCCTACAAATACAATTCCTCCTCTGCCAAGGATCGGGTGAGGGTATGGTACTTAGGCTCCTTGTGTCTCAACGAAGAGGGAGTAAATCGACTGCTACCTGTCATGAAGATCCGGTTGCGCTTCACCCCGCCGAAACGGAGGTTAGCACAGACTTCGGGCAGGTGAATCTTACCGATCAGATCACCGTCCGGCGTAAAGATATGTACCCCGTCGTATCCTTCTCCGACCCAGCCGGCACTGGCCCAGACATTACCGTCGAAGTCGCAAGGGATGGCGTCTGACATCCCTTGGCCCATATCGCAAAAAACACGCTTGTTCTCCAAACACGAATCATCAACAACGTCAAAGACGTAGATGACGCGAGGACAATCGTCGTTAGCTTCTGCTTTTGTTAGATACTCTTCCTGGCTAGTTTAAATATAACCGGTTGATCCATCAGGTCTAATCGGACAGGTCCGTTGCCAATGTGTATAGTCGTTATCTCGAATAGCGTCTTCGTTAACTTCAACCCCCAGTCCGGGCCGATCGCGTAGTTCCAAGTACCCGTCGTTGGGCAAATATGGTTCATCAACCCAGTTACTCCATCCCGAACTGGTCGGCAGAATATATTCCAGGATCTTAAAATTAGGTGTGGCCGCAGCAAAGTGCACATTAACCGCAGTGGCTAACGGTCCCATTGGATTGTGCGGAGCAATTGTCACGTAATGCGCCTCAGCAATAGCCGCAATTTTTCGCATCTCCAACAGCCCGCCGCAAATACAGATATCGGGCTGAATAATATCAGCCCCTTGTGCGGCAATCAGGTCCAGAAATTCGAAACGCGTATACAACGATTCACCCGTAGCCAACGGTACCTGCATTTGAGCTCTTAGCTTTGACCAGGCGGGAATATGTTCCGGCCTCAAAGGTTCTTCGTAAAAGTAGGGATCGTACGGCGCTAGAGCGTTGGCCAACTGTAATGCTCGGATGGGTTCGAAAATTTTGGCATGTGGGTCAAATGCGAATTCCCAATTCTCAGGTGTGTGTTTTCGGATGTCGGTGAAATAATCAGCCGCAGTGGCGCAAACCCGTCCCCACCGATCTGCGTCCGGATCGAGGAGGTATGGTCCCGTTTTAAAGGCGGTAAATCCCCACTCTTCGTGAAGCCGTTGTGCACTATCGCTGAGTTCTTTTCCGCTTCGGCCACCGATACCGTGATAGACACGAACCCTGTCCCGAGCCGCACCGCCGAGCAGCATGTAGACCGGTAATCCGGCCGCCTTACCACTGATATCCCACAGGGCGTGATCGACAGCAGATATAGCGGACAGGCCGGCGCCGCCTGGAGGGAATCTAAACTGTTGATGCAGTTTCATCATTATGTATTCAATTCGGCGAGGATCGTCACCTTTAATCATTTCAAAGATGTAGTCAGCGATTGGTTCCACCGAAAGATCTGGACCAGTTGAATATGCTTCACCCCAACCGTAAATGCCTTCATCGGTTTCAACTTTTAGCAAAGCTCTTGGCCGGCTACCGAATTGGGCAACAAAGGTTTTGATACCTGTTATCTTCACTTGTTTCCCCCTTTAATTGTCAGTTAAACACAGTAATTCACGACACATTTAATTTAGGATAGAGGTAATTAATTTAGGATAGAAGACGGGTTTTGTCAATGATAATCGTACGACAAATCGACAAATAAAGGATAAAATCAAAAAGCACAAGGCCGAATACCAGTTTGTCATAGATGATGTGTTGAAGGAATGAGTTTATTGTGGTATGATGCCTGTGGATAAAATTGTCTGTAATTTGGCGGAATTGATAATGAAATATCGAATGCTCGGCCGGACAGGATTGCGGGTATCTCTGGCTTCCTTGGGATCTGGAGGTCCAAGCCAACTTGGTCAAAATACGGGTGTGCCTGAACCGGAGGCGCGCAGGTTGGTACAGACCGCTCTGGATATGGGGATTAACCTGATCGATACCGCTACCGGATACGGCCAAAGTGAAGAAATTCTGGGACGCGCCCTTAAAACTGTCGATCGAGATCGATACTATATTGCGACCAAGACCCAGCCAACAAAAAATAATCGGATACTCTCCGCCTCAGATCTTACTCAGCGGGTGGAGACAAGCTTGAAACGGCTACAACTGGAGACCATCGATATTTTTCAGTTTCATGGTGTTTTACCTGATGAATACGACGCTGTCAGAGACAGTTTAGTCTCTACGGCCCAAGAACTCAAGGCACAGGGTAAGATCCGTTTCATTGGTATCACGGAAATGTATTTTCAAGATGGTGAGCATCAGGTGTTGCAACGTGCCGTAAAAGACAACCTGTTTGATACGGTGATGGTTGGTTACAATTTACTGAACCAGACGGCAGAAAAAACCGTCTTTCCGCTATGTGATGCGCACAATGTTGGCGTATTGATCATGATAGCTGTGCGCAGAGCTCTCAGCCAAGCCGAAGCATTGGAAAAAACGATCGCCGATCTCAAGAAGAAGAACACGATCCCAGGAGACGCACTACCCGATAAGAATCCGCTCGGATGGTTAGTAAAAGACGGTGTGGAGTCGGTAACGGCGGCCGCTTATAAGTTTGCTGCTGCCCCCAAGTCGGTATCTACCGTTATCACCGGTACTTCAAAGCTGTCACACTTGAGATCTAACGTTGATGCTATCCTCGGGTCTCCGTTAGCAACCGAAGATATGGCACGACTAAATGATATATTCGGACATATTTCCGAGAGTTTGGGGAATTGAAAACGACAAACAGGAGAGGTTTCAATGGTTAATTTTGCAGTTGTTGGTTTAGGTATGGGACGAGGTCGATCCCAGTTGATTCAACAGACAGAGGGTGCAGAACTAAAATGCGTGGTCGATCTAAATGAAGAGTTAGCCAAGAAAAGTGGCGAGGAGTTGAACGTCGAGTGGACGACCAATTTAGACGACGCCCTCGGCCGAAGTGACGTCGATTGCGTGATGGTGATGACGCCGAGTGGAACACACGCCGAACTCGGGGTTCGTGCAGCTAAAGCCGGTAAACATGTAATTACCACCAAGCCGATGGACGTCACCACGGAAGCCTGCGACCGATTAATTGCGGCTTGCGATGAAGCCAGTGTGATATTGGCTGTTGACTATCAAAGCCGATACGTTGAAAATAACTATCGTGTAGCGGAAGCCCTGAAGCGTGGTTGGCTGGGCAAACCGATTCTGGGGGAGGTTCGTTTCAAATGGTTCCGGTCAAACGAGTATTTCAAGCACGGAAATGGATGGCGAGGAACATGGAAAATGGACGGTGGTGGTTCGTTAGCTAACCAGGGGGCACACCTGCTGGATCTTATTTCCTGGTTCATGGGTGATTACCAGTCAGTTTATGGTGAAACCGCCATTATGAATCACGACATTGAAACAGAAGACATTGGACTGGCCGTCGTCAACTTCAAGAGCGGTGCCAAGGGCGTGATTGTCGGAACCACCACCTTCCCAGAGAGCGCCTACTTTAGTGCTGAAGTACACGGAACCGACGGCGGTGTACTGATCGATGAGGTATTAAGCGGCAAAATGCGCGTCATCGGTGATGGACTGCAAGAGCGGCTCGATTCAGTAGAGGACAGTGTAACCAGTATCATTGAGGATGTGGTTGGAGCTATCGAGAATGGAAGCCAGGTGCGGATTGATGGTAGAGAGGGCCGCCGCACAGTTGACCTGTTGGAAAAGATCTATCACTCAGCCAGAGAGGGACGGCCCATTCAGGCTTCAGAAAGTTAACCCACTACCTCAATTTAGTACAGGAGAATTCAGGACAGGAGGGTAAAACAGGTGAATGCAGAAGATGTCAGGGAATATTTAAAAACGATGGATGGTGGCTGGGTCAATTGGGAAAACACG
>Ga0208128_1000747_pt1 | contig 12824 bp, 12 predicted proteins | sample ETNtaG_35_FD_185758 | JGI IMG/M metagenome (GOLD analysis project Ga0208128, IMG submission 185758) | Marine microbial and viral communities from oxygen minimum zone, Eastern Pacific Ocean - ETNP201306PF51B (SPAdes) (version 2) | ecosystem: Environmental > Aquatic > Marine > Oceanic ... | reverse complement strand
TTTTTCCTGTTCTTTGATTTTAAATACCTGTTTTCGAAAGCTTGTTTCATATGTCATACCCTATTATGGCATATTATATGGATTTAGCTATAGTTGGTCAGACAATCCTTACAATCAACGGCTTCATCTACCTGACACCCTAAATTCTCTAGATGTTTTCGAGCAATAATTCGATTGACTAGATCATCGTCAACTACTAGACCTCTTTTACCCGATAAATCAGTCGGTCCTACCCTTTTGATTGGTTCTGATTTCTTGACCTCTGGTTGTTGGTCTGGTAAATCATTTCTAAAGGCAACTCAAACCAGAAGGTTGATCCTTGACCTAATTGACTCTCTACACTTATCTCTCCACCTATTGCCTGCGCAAACCGTTGACTAATGGTTAAACCCAAACCTGTCCCACCAAACTTACGACCGCCACCCTGACTCGCCCGGGTAAAGGATTCGAATATATTCTCTATTTGATCTTTGGCAATGCCAATCCCCGTATCAGCGATTTCTGCTCTGATTCCGTGGTTGGTAGTGCTAAGTTTTAACCTCACTTCACCAACCATGGTGGACTTGATAGCGTTGGTTACCAGGTTGAGTAACACCTGTTTGTTTTGTTGATCACCCAACCATCCGCCTAACGTCATAAAGGGGCAATCCGGATTGAGTTGGATTCCTTTCTGTTGGCATGGTGGTAGGTAGTTTTCCCTTCACCTAACTCGGAGAACTGGAGGATCTCATTGATGATAAAGATTAGATATTGCCCCGAATTCTTTGCTCTTTCAATGTGTTGAATCTGTTCAAGATTTAATGTTTGTTGATCAATTAAGTCCAGAGAACCAATCCCCCCATCCATCGGAGTCCTGATTTCGTGACTCATTTGTGACAGAAACTGACCTTTAATTCGGTTTGCCTCTCCTGCCAGTTTTCTCTCCCGTTGCTCAGTTTGTAATTTCTGCTCTAACTGCTCTCGGTAGGTCAACAGTTTACCGAAATCCGTAGCTATCCTTCTTCTTACATTCCCATTTAAATTAAGTGCTTCTAATTGTCGTAAATCCAGAATCTGTGATGGTATTTCGATCAAACGATTGTAACTCAGATTAAGTGAAACTAATCTGTTTAGATTTCCTGGTTCAGGTGGAACATGATGGATTTTGTTTCTGCCCAGGTGTAATTCTGTCAACGAGGTCAATTGCCCCAATTCAGTCGGTAGTTGTCGGGGAAAATTACCAACCAACCATAATTGTTCTAATTTAGTCAGATTCTTAACAGCTGGGGATAAAGATTGGATCTGATTGTTGTCCAAATGAAGCCGTTGTAGATTAGATAATTGGGTAACTGTTTCAGGGAATTTCCGTAATCGGTTTTGGTATAGGTTGAGAACCTGAAGTTTGGACAGTTAGTTGATCTCAGATGGGAGATTTATTAATTTATTAGGTAGTGTCCAATGTTAACTGATAACACTCGTTCATAAAGTCCAAAATTTGTTTCTTTTATGAGCATGGAACATCAAATTTGTTCTCCTTGTCAGAGCCAAAATAGAGTCCAAAATGGGACTACCGCTTCTGGAAAGCAGATGATTTATGGCCTAGATTGTCAAGCTTACAGGCTTCTAGACTCTTCTCATTACACGGAAGAGAAAACAGAACCGATTCTAAAACCTACCCAGAAACAGCTTCTTTGACCGGCTAGCCAAGAATCTATGGTCTTGCTCCGCAAATAGTTGTCAACTGGATTTAAAAAACAATTGGAGGATTTTTCTCCAGATCAGGTCTTAATAGATCCTGGGCCGGAAGATATTTTAGCGTTGGATGAAATCTGGCCTTTGGTTGATTCCAAAGCAATGGCGACTTTCGTCCAATTTTGCCTGTGTCGCATTCGATAATTTGATGACAGGAGACCCATTGTTGCGTGCAATCAAGCCGGAAGCCTGCGTTACCGTCAACGGTCAGAGTTACCATGTGGGCGGGCTTGTGGGCCAATCCAATTCGGCCTATTTGACCTCAGCCGTGATCAACTCGCTAACCGCAGACCCACTAGCGTTGCCGATGACCGCTTGGCACACCGACCAACCCGACGCTCGATTGGTCTGGAAACAAATCCGCCATCATGCATTAGGTGTCAACTGGCCGCCCAAGGGAGTAACGCTGGCGTTCGATTTTGAACCGGCGGACCAATCCTTTAAGCTAACCGTCCATTACGAACTCTACGACGGAATTCCGGCTTTGTCCAAATGGTTAACGGTTCACAACACAGGACAAGAACCATTAACAGTTAATCAGTTCACTGTGGAGGTACTGGCCGTTGTTCCCTACGAAGATCCAGTCGAGTGGCGGGACGTACCGATCCGCCCCCCGGATCTACACATCGAAACCGATTACGCTTTCGGCGGATTTTCACATAGGAATAGTTCCAAGCATACGGTTCACTGGGTGACCGATCCTGATTTCGAGACCCAGGTCAACTATGCCCTGCAAAACCCGTGCTTATTGACTGTTCGTCCGCCCCACGGTCCGTCTCAAGATCTAGAAATAGGAGAAACCTTCGAATCTTTTCGAGTTTATGAACTGGTTTATGACAACACCGATCGAGAGCGCCAAGGCCTAGCTCTCCGACGCTTGTATCGAGTTATTGCACCTTGGATAACTGAGAACCCACTGATCTTACACGTCGTCAGTACAGAGACGGAGGTGGTTCACAAGGCTATCGATCAAGCGGCGGAATGTGGGTTTGAGATGCTTAGTCTTAGCTTCGGTAGTGGAATCGACATGGAAGATCCGTCTGAAGAAAATTACCAGAAATATAAAGGGTTTGTCGACTATGCGGCTACCAAAGACATCCATCTAGGCGGGTACTCACTGTTGTCCAGCCGACGAATCGACCCGGATGATCAGAATATTATCAACCCTGAAACCGGAGAACCGGGAGGGCAAATACACGGCTATTGTCCGGCCTTAGCTTCAAAGTGGGGGCAAACCTACTTCCGACGGTTACGCACCTTCTTCGAGAAAACGGGCTGTCTTCAATTCACGCATGACGGTTCCTATCCGGGGGATGTTGATGCAGCTGAACGGCCTCCGTTGCAAAAAGGGATTGAGGATTCACAGTGGGTGCAGTGGCGTATCGTTACCGATTTTTATAAATGGCAGCGTGCAATGGGTGTTTACGTCCGTGTCCCGGACTACTATTACTCGAGTGGTGCCAATGAGGCAGGAATGGGTTATCGGGAGGTGAACTGGTCTTTACCCCGTGTTCAACAGCAGATCCACACCCGTCAAAACATCTTCGACGGAACTTGGCAAAAAACCCCCAGTATGGGATGGATGTTCGTCCCACTGACACAGTATCACGGTGGTGGGGCCGCGGCTACTATCGAGCCGTTAAAAGCACATCTGGATCACTATGAGATCATGTTAGCCAGTAACCTGTTACAGGGGGTCCAAGCCGTCTACCGTGGGTTGCGCCTATATGACACCCACCAAACGAAAGCCGTTGTCAGGCGTTTAGTCGACCTGTACAAAAAGTATCGTCATATTTTAGAATCGGATTTGATTCACCTTCGACGCGCCAATGGCCAAACGCTCGATTACATGCTCCATGTTAACCCCAACCTCCCTGAAAAGGGATTTCTGTCGATCTTTAATCCGACCCCGGACGAAATCAGCCAGCAGATCCGGCTGCCGCTCTATTATACGGGACTAACCACTATGGCAAGCATCAGTTGTCAGGATCAACCATCGATCAGCTATTCACTAGACCGATACTTCTGTGTCGGCTTGCCGGTAACAGTAGCAGCAGAATCCTATACCTGGTTTGTCATCCGTTAAGCCAACGCCTTCTGGATAGATGGTTAATACTACCGCGACACATTGGTCAATAATAGTTCCGCCTGCATGAGACTTTCTTAGGCCCATTTTCATCCTTTAACCCCTGCCGACAGCATAACTGATTCCAAAGAGTAATGACTCAAAAAACTCACCTATCGAAATTTTATGGCGATCTACTAGACTCTACTTGACAAACTGTTGTATTATGTAGCCAGTTATCGTTGTAGAGTCCGTTGGTCAATATTCCCTAAGGAGAAATTAGATGTCATACGAATTGGAAAAAGGGCGAATCTATCGAATGCCGATTCACTTTGGTCCTGGACTTGGTCCTCGACAAGGACCGGATGGATGCACATTTGAATGCAAGGATAATCCAAAGTCAACTTCGGTCTCGGTCAGTTTTTTGTCTAATCCAGACCAGTTGGAAGCCCTACTCCCTGAAAACTTTGCTTTAGCTGGTGAACCTGTTGTTACCGTCTCTGCAACTTATATGAAGGAGATCGAATGGCTAGCCGGGCGCGGGTACAATACACTAGGGGTTAGTTTTCCTGCTGAGTTCAAAGGAAAAGAAGATCATGCTACTGGCAGTTTTTTAACTGTACTCTGGGAAAACCTGACAGATCCAATCTTAACCGGACGGGAGGAAATCGGATTTTCCAAGATCTACTGTGATCTGCCTGAACCGAGAATCTGTCAAGGTGAGACTCACTGTCAAGCTTGCTGGATGGGTTTTAAATTTATGGACCTAAGTGTGAAAAACCTGACTCCGGTTGAACTAAATAACTCGCCAACACCTGTGGCCCAATCGGCAAATAATCAGTTGACAGGTACACTCCATTACAAATATATTCCGAGGACCGGTGGTTATCCGGAATCTTGGGGTGAAGCAGATGTGGCGTACGCGGTTCTCACGCCTGCTCGTACTCCCAATCGAGTGGTAACCGAGATGTGGCGAGGTGAAGGAAAGGTAGATTTTCATCATGCTAGATGGGAGGATTTACCAACCCAATATACTATTGTCAACACTTTTTCCCAGTTCGAAGTTAGAGAGTACCGCGGGGCGAGTATTGTCAAGACCATTGGTGGAAAAGATCTAAGTGACCAACGAATTCTAAAGTAGGATGATAACCTTCAACGGTCAGTATTGAGGCTCGGGAAATGTACAATCTAAATGGAAAAGTAGCTCTGGTTACGGGAGCCGGTGGTAAAAATGGGATTGGGCGTGCAATTGCAACCCGGTTGGCATCAGAAGGAGCCGATCTGGTCTTGAATGATGTGACAGAGGTTCCTTATCTCGATGATGAGTGGCGAGGAATTACCTCTGTAGCAGAGGAGATCAAGGCATTAGGCCGAAAAGCGATCTGTGTTGTAGCCGATGTTGGTAATGCTGGTCAGGTCCAAAATATGGTCGATCAAGCCTTGGAAGCCTATGGCCGATTGGACATTTTAGTCAATAATGCTGGCGCACGGGCGGGCAGTGATCGAGTACCTATTGCAGAACTGAACGAAGCCGATTGGGATCGTGTGCAGAATGTAAATGTTAAGGGAGTTTTCCTCTGCTGTCGGGCGGTAGCACGTCAACTTATCACCCAATGCCAAGGTGGTAAGATCATCAATATCTCGTCTACGGCAGGTAAGCGCGGGTATGCCCGATATGGTGCATACTCTGCCTCCAAATTTGCTGTGATTGGTTTAACCCAATCTCTGGCTTTGGAACTGGCCAGCCATCGCATCAATGTCAACGCCATCTGCCCTGGACTGGTAAATACCGAACGGGTAGGACATATCGCCTCAGCTGTGATCGAGGGGGACTTATCAGATCAGGAAAAACGGGATCTACACGTTGCCAGAACCGAATCCTCAGTACCTTTAGGCCGAATTGCGGACGGATCTGACGTGGCTCGCATGTCAGCTTTTCTGGCCTCTTCCGAGGCTGACTACCTAACAGGTTTGGCAATCAACGTTTCTGGCGGTGCCTAGCACTTAACACTCGTACACTTACGTATGAAAAAAACTTGGAGAAAAGACTTGCCAACGCTGAAGATCTTCGGTAGAATTCCGGCGTTAGACTTTTCAATTCTTAACCCCTACAACAAATAAGGAGCGATGAAATGGATCTACGAATTGAATATTGCTCGGCTTGAAACTACTTGCCACGTGCCGTCAGTTTGGCGGACAGTTTGCTAGGCCAGTACAAAACTCAAATTTCTTCCCTGACGCTGGTTCCAAGTGGTGGTGGATGTTTTGAGGTGTCACGCAACGATAAACTTCTGTATTCGAAACTCAAAACCAGAGAATTTCCTAACCTAACCCAAATCACAGATGCTATTGACGGCCCCTAGTCAGTAGGCAACTATCATATTAAGTAGCTGACTATGGCGATCCAACCTACTCAAACGCGGCAGGTTCAACCGCTTGCCGCATATCCCAAATCACAAGCCTGCCATTAACCGTTCCTAGCGCTAAATAAAATAGATCTTCTTGCCAGTTGAATCCGATGGCTAGCGACTGATAGATATCTGATACTCCCAGCTTTCGGATAGATCCGAACCTTTTGAAAGTTTTCTCCTCAATTGACCAAACATAGACGGCTTCCAGCATTTGAGCAAAGAAGTAGTCACTATTTGGACTAAAAGCCAATCTCCCACCGGTCGAAACTCTACTATTAGAAATATGAGTTATTTGCGGTGGAGATACGCTTAAATCCCAAGTTAGAATTGATGCACCCGGTCCCGACGCAATTAAGCGATCAGCCGAAATCGAAATGGAGTTAACCCTCTGCTGATCAGTCAACAACTTCGGTAGGTCTTCTTGGCCCGACTGCAAATCCCAAATGCGAATTGTGCCATCCCAGGATCCAGATACTAACTGCCGACCGTTTTGATAAAAGGCCAGAGCAGTTACACTATCGGTATGTCCTTGAAAGGTACGAATCAGTTGGCCCGTAATAATGTCCCATAAGAATATACTGCCTGTTAATGTAGAGACGACAAGTTCCAGCGGATTGTTAGGGCAAAAGGCGATAGCCGTCACCCACTCGCCTTTTATATTTTCCTCAAAGGCATTATCGTCTGAACGCAGAATCTGTTCTGGATTTTGTGCCACTAAAGACCGTTGTAGACCGCCAGTGGCGGGGTCTAAAATCTGTACATGTCCATTGTACGTGCCGAAAGCAACGGCGGCTTCGTCAGAACTGATGGCGAGGGTTGTGATCAACTCACCGGTTTTATCCTTAATCGACCAGTTTGCTGACCATTTGTTATCTGTAGCCTTATCCCATCGACTGATCTGATCCTTTGCCACAGAGACTAGATAGTCGCATCTTGGTGAGAAGACAATTGCGGTTAATGCTAGTCCACTGTGTGCTGTGAAGATCTGTTGCGGGTCAGTTGGTAGATCTGGAAACTCTGATTTGCCGAACGCATTGGCGTATATATTTGTGTGGTGTATAGTAACTATGACTAAAATCGCTACAATTCGTCTGTAATGACGCAGTAATAGCAGTCTCATGAATCAACGACCTCTTGTGGATCAACAACCACAATACTGATCCGATATTGATCAGCCAATTGTGCTAGTTCTTGGGGATGAATTAGCAGAACCCGTTCAGCTTCAACCGCCAATACACTTGCTTCTGCTGCTCGCATCGCTTCAAGTGTGTGGCACCCAATAGTCGGAGTATCGATCCGAAAATCGTGATGGGTAGCGGCAGTTTTAACCACAGTCATACCTTTGCTGGCTAGGTTCCCAGCTCGTCGGATCGTTTGGTCAGTACCTTCAGTTGCTTCCACGGACAGGATTATCCTGTCTTTGAGTACAACCGTCTGACCAATATCCAGATCAGCAATAGATCTAGCAATTTCAAGACCATATTTGATATCTTTCCATTCAGCGGTGGTGGGTTTTCGTTTGGTCAACAGCCCCGCTTTTGGTATTGAATCTACTAAATATCTCGATTGAGGAATGATGAGGATTCCTTCAGCTTCAAAATGCGCCATGACACCGGACAGGATGGCCTGGTCGCCTCGATTTCGAGTCCGAGCTAAAATACGGAGAGCGATGGAATCTAAGTGTAGTGGTTTCAAAAGAACGCTTTTGTGGACTTTCCCAATGATGGCAATTTCCGTCACCTGATGTTGGTGAAAAATTTGGGTGATTTTCTTGATTTGGCCTACGCCACATGGAAAAATAGAGATTTCTGCTGGCAAGTTCTGCTGTGCAAGTTCTGCTGCTGCTTTAGTGACTGGAACAAAAACAATGTGTCGCTCAGGTGCTTGTAGTTGCACGTCTTCAGCCAGAAGAAAAGGAAGTTCCCCATCGCCAGCAATGACACCGAAAGCTTGTGTCTTGTTAGAAAAATGAGCTATGTCAGGTGACGGATGACAAACCATTGAACTTGATAGCACTCCTCCGAGCTCTATTTACGCATGCTAGTGAGGCGGTAGAGGCACAACCTCAATCGCAAAACGCGGATAAATGAGTGCATCTGGCCGTAACCAACTCAACTGAGTTGAACGCTTACAGTGCAATTCCCCGCTCTGAGGTTTCCAGAAAATTTAGGAGGTAGTCTACCTCTACATTGGTAGGAATCTCTTGTCGCACCGTTTGAATGGCTTGTTTCAAAGGCACATTTGTACGGAAGAGAATGGGGAAGGATTTTTTCAACACCCTGACAGTTTCCAGGTCAAACTGCGCCATCGGATGATTGCTAGCAGTCTGGCGGCCAATTAGATTAAGCCCTCGAATGCGTGCTGGATGTCCATCCGCAAGCATAAAGGGAGGAATATCTTTGACAAACTTAGAACAGGCACCAACCATGGCACATTTCCCAATTCGAACGAAAGGATGCAATGCAGCATGACCACCCAGCCTTGCATAGTCTTCGACTACAACATGACCACCCAGTGTAGCGAAATTAGCCATTATTGTCTGATTTCCCACGGTGGCATCGTGGGCGATATTGACCCAATTCATCAACAGGTTGTCGTCACCGATAGCAGTGGTATCATCTTCACCGGTTGCCCGTGAAATTGAGACATACTCACGGAGAGTGTTACGATCCCCAATTTTGGCATAACTGCGCCAACCGCCATGTTTTAAGTCTTTAGATGGATTGCCGATACTACAGCCAAAGAAAATCTGGCATTCTTGGCCAATCTGGGTAAATCGGCAGATCTGTACATGTGGGCCGATGGTTGTTCCCCGTCCAATCCGTACCTCGTCTTCGACAATGGAATAAGCGGCGATCTCAACCTCATCGTCGAGTTCTGCCTTAGGAGAGACAATAGCAGTTGGGTGAATTTTAACCATAATGAAACTGTGAAGGTGCTGAAGTGGATAAGGTTAACTGTGGGTAATTAGCTTTTGGTGATCGCCCGCCAACTACCCGGCTTAGTCGTTACTTAAGCTTAGTCGTTGAATTACTGTCTTTTCTTCACTTAGACATCGAACTGGCAGAACCGAGCATAATTGATAGATTACCTTCGCTAGCGACCTCGTCACCAACATAGGCTTTTCCGGCCAGCTTGGCAAAGTTTCGTCGCTTTCTGACAACTTCTATCTCCAACCGAAGTTGATCACCCGGTAGAACAGGACGACGAAACTTGGCTTCCTCAATCGAAGCGAAATAGCCGACCCGATCCTCAACAGCAGTTTCTTGAAGCACTAACCAAGCACCGAGTTGAGCCAAGGCTTCCATCTGCAGAACTCCTGGCATTACAGGTTCTTGCGGAAAATGTCCCTGAAAAAACTGCTCGTTATAAGTCAAGTTTTTGATGCCAATAGCAGATTTACCTGTTTCATAAGACAAGACTCGATCGACCATGCACATAGGAAAGCGATGCGGTAGATATTGATAGATCTCTTTGGCCTCCACTACCGCCTGACGGTTTAATAATCCTCGTTCAGCTAGTGATTGCACTAAACTGGCATGCAATTGATGGCCCGATTTTATCGCAACCACATGAGCTTGCAACGGTCTGCCTATAGTAGAGAGGTCTCCGATTAAATCGAGAATCTTATGCCGCACAAACTCGTCCGGGAATCGCAGGTCGATCTTTGATTTTCCTTTCTCGTCTACCACCACTACGTTATTTTCTGTCGCACCTTTCCCAATACCTAGTTGGAGTAAAGCTTCTATTTCACTTTCCAAGCAGAAACTTCTAGCTGATGCAATCTGTTTCAGGTAGGTTTCTGGTTTAATCTCAAAAGTTGCGGTTTGAGTTTGAATTTGAGGGTGATCGTAGACAAAAGTGACACGAAAAGTTTCAGAAGGCAGAAGTACCAACTGTTTATCGCCCTGGTCAATGGCAACAGGAGAGTCGATCTTGACAACCTCTCTGACTGCATTTTGCTCGACCACGCCAGCTTCAGCGATTTGAGTAGCGTAGATCTGGGCACTTCCATCAAGTGCTGGCAGTTCTGGAGCATCCAGTTGGACAGCAGCGTTGTCAATTCCCATACCGGCTAATGCAGACAGAATATGCTCTACGCTATTGACTACGATTGATTCCTGTCCAATACTGGTGCATCTGGGTAAATCTGTGATAATGTTCTCAGGACAGACCCGGATTGAGTCTCGATGCCGGTCGGTCCACAGATCCAAACGCTGGAAGGTAATACCATGATTTTCAGGTGCGGGGCTGATTTTAGCGTTGACGTCAAGCTCACGCATCAAACCGGTTCCAGAAATTGTAATTTCGTCTTTGAGTGTCCGTTGCAAACTGTTCTCCATATTAGTATTAATAATCGTCAGAGTCCGGCGTTTTAGCGATTTGTTGGCTTCTTCTTGATTTTTGATAACGACGAACCATTCGTTGGTGTTGGTCTAGCGTCTCTGAAAAATAGTGGCCACCACCTCCTGAGGCCACAAAATAGAAATAAGGTGTTTTCGCCGGACGCAAGGCGGCCATGATTGAAGCTTGACCGGGATTACAAATCGGGCCAGGGGGTAACCCTTTGTGCAAATAGGTATTGTATGGGGTATCGGTGCGCAGATCTACACGGGTTAGTGAACGTGGCGGATTACCTAGACCATACAACACCGTTGGATCTGCGTCTAGCTTCCAGCCTTTACGCAACCGATTGTGGAAAACACTAGAAATTATTTCTCTTTCAGAATCAATCTGTGCCTCTTTTTCAATGATGGAAGCTAAAATAATGGCTTCTCTTTGTGACAGTCCGATCTGCGTAGCTGCTAAACCCATCCTCGGTGTCCACTGATCCTGGAAATGATTCAGCATCGTTTTGATAGCGGTTTCTGCCGAACTTCCATCTGCCAAACGGTAGGTCTCTGGAAAGAGATAACCTTCTAGCGCAGATCCCGGTAAGTTATAGGTGCGTTGCCATCGGACTTCACCAGCCACCTGAAGAAAACTTTCGGCGGATCCAAAGCTGGTTTGTTCCCACAAGTCAGCAATCTGATTTACGGTCCAGCCTTCTGGGATTGCTAATTGACGGAGAACAACCTGTCCTGACTGTAATTGGTCGATAATCTGTTGCAGGCTCATCGACCGATTAAATTGATACGTACCGGCTTTTAGTCGATGGGAAATGCCTTGCCATTGCACCCAATAATTAAACAATGTTGAACTGCGGATTAGACCTGCACGTGATAGTTGTCGGGAAATAGCTCTGGAAGTTACGCCGTTCGGTACCTCTACAGTAACCGTCTGACTTTTCTGTTGGACAGGGCTGGCATAATGCAGAATCGTGAGGGTACAAATTAACGCCGACAGGCCCAGTGATAGAAGTAGTCCACTTACTAGTAGTCGGTGACCATTCGCTAATTTGTGCGGTTGCCACTGCTCCAGGCGGATCGCCCCAGTTCGAAGTGACTCCTTAATCGATTGTAGGGGTATCCAATTGAAACTGTTCAATGTAATCCTCTAAAATTAAAGCGGCAGCAATCTGGTCTACTTTCTGTTTTTTCTTTTTTCGTCGAGTCTTGTTAGCGATCATCAGTCGCTCGGCTTCGACAGTGGTCAATCGCTCATCCCAGAACACAATTTCCGCTGGAACCAATTTGGCCAGTTGGGTGGCAAAATCCCTGATCTTCTGTCCCTGAATGCTGATCTGTCCATCCCACCGAAGTGGTAGTCCGACCACTAGCCGAGTGGGATCATGGGTCGCAACCAATTGAGCAATCGTACTAATATCGGCTTTCGTGGTTCGACGTTTGATCGTACAAAGCGGATGAGCCAGTATTCGATTTTCACTAATGGCAACTCCGATGCGTGCATCTCCAACATCCAGTGCCAGCAACGGCCGATTTTCTATCAATTCGGATTGTCCTTTTGCTTCATTTGTTATTTCAAGCTTTGGTTCATTGTACGGCACTGTTACCAATGCAATCTAGCGAAACTAATTCGTTAAATAGTTGTCGTTGAGCAAGCATAACAACTGCCAATAGACCATGTCAAGGTGGAGGCTATGTCCTCCTGGATCTACCAAACCTTTCTTTTCAGAAGTATAAAATATTCAGCAACAACTATTGACGTCTTAAAAGGTAGAGAGTTCAGATCTGACAGGTAATCTGTGTCATTTTAATTCCATGGATAAACCGATAAAAGGCATTTGCCAATTTTCCAGACTGTGATATAATGCTAAAATAATCTGAGCTAATCTGAACGAACTAATTCAAAAGGTGGAAATCGTGCAAGGTGTTGATGTTGTTGCCAATATTCTAAAGCAAGAAAATGTGGACTATCTCTTCTGTTTTCCCGCTAATAAGCTGATTGATGCTGCAGCTAAAATTGGAATTCGTCCAATTCTGACGCGAACTGAGCGTACACTGGTTAACATGGCGGATGGACTCAGTCGAATCTCTAATGGGGAGCAGATCGGCGTTGGTGTAGTACAAGCTGGCCCTGGTAGTGAAAATGCCTTTGCCGGCGTAGCGCAGGCGTTTGCGGATTCGGTGCCAATCTTGATGTTACCTGGCGGTATTGGTCGTAGATCTGGTGATATTCCAACCAATTTCTCGGCGGTCAAAAACTATGACCATGTG